>Ga0137383_10003108_pt1 | contig 10357 bp, 10 predicted proteins | sample SagtaG_19_FD_104817 | JGI IMG/M metagenome (GOLD analysis project Ga0137383, IMG submission 104817) | Vadose zone soil microbial communities from Sagehorn Ranch, Mendocino, California, USA - Sage2_R_40_16 metaG | ecosystem: Environmental > Terrestrial > Soil > Vadose zone | place: USA... | reverse complement strand
TGCAGAACCCAGAAATCAGCGGCATCCAATACCAGCAGGGAACGCTTGCAGGCTATGAGTGTCGTGAGTATCTCTTAGCAAAGTGGGGCAGAGCATGCTCGTACTGTGGCAAGCAGAACGTTCCTCTGGAGATTGAGCATATGGTGGCCCGTGCCAAGGGAGGCAGTGATGCGATCAGTAATCTCTGCCTGGCTTGTGAACCCTGCAACCAACGCAAGGGCACCCTGGATATAGCCGTCTTCCTGGCAAAGAAACCCGCTCTCCTCAAGCAGATCCAAGCCCAGGCCAAAGCCCCACTCAAAGATGCCACTGCAGTCAACTCCACAAGATGGGCACTCTTCGAGCACTTGAAGGAGACAGGACTGCCCATGGAGTGTGGCAGCGGCGGGATGACGAAGTACAACCGCGAGCTTCGAGACTTGCCCAAAACGCACTGGGTAGATGCCGCGTGCGTGGGGAAAGTCACGCCACTGGTGCTCCAGGTCAAGCAGATCAAGCCACTGCTCATCACAGCCAAGGGGCATGGCTCTCGCCAGATGTGCTTAATGAATGAGTTCGGCTTTCCTCGCACCAAACCCAAAGCAAAGCACTTCTCGCACCCATTTCATACGGGTGACATCGTCAGAGCGGTTGTTCCCGCTCATCTCGAGAATCCTGGAGTCCATACAGGCAGAGTATCAGTCAAGGCAAAAGGAGCTTTTACCATCTCCACCAACCAAGGCAAAGTGACCGATATTGGCAAAAGGTATTGCCAGGTCCTCCAAAAAGCAGACGGTTACGGGTATACACAGAAAGGAGAGGCGGCATTTCCTCCCTTCCCCCTAAAGGGAGACGAGTCCCCATGCCGCATTTTATATGGAAGCCGATGAAATACTCTCACAAGCCAAATCCAGTCCCGAAACGCTGCATGGCTGGATCATCCTGCCTATCTCACGCCGTAACCTGGGAATGGCCATTCTGGGCTGGGCCTTCGGTATGGTCCTTGGCCTGGGCCTTTTCGCCACGGTAGCCTCCGTCGTCATCCCTACCAATTTTCAACGCGGCATCGCAGCTGCTATTATTACCAGCATATTGCTGGCCATGGTGCTCTTCATCGGTTTTGGCAGCCTGTGGACGCTCATCACCGATATCTGGCGCTGGCGGCACGCTGATATGCATATCATCGTCATCACCCCTGAAGATTTTGTTAAACAGGAAGGCAATAAAATTATACATGTCCCACTGGTGAACGTTCGCCACGTAACGGCTCGCGGCAAAGCGCCGGTCGACCGCACGGTTCCGGAAGGCAACCAGCTCAGGGAAATCCCCGGCTCCGGCGAGAATACTGCTGGCTTCCTTTTCGGGCGCGGCCTGGTCCCATCTGGAGCACGTATCCGCCGTCGTCGCATGCGTACTCCCACCTCGCTGGCGTTCATCGATACCCGCACCGACAGCGAAGTAACCGTCGTCACCGATGAGGTGTACGGTGATCCCTTCATGATCGCTGCTTTGCTGAAACAGTATGCCGCAGCCGTGCAGGCAATTGCCTGAAGTGTGCCTGCCATCAGAGATTGGAGGCCTTCATGTTGCTCGCCATCGACATCAGTAACACGAACATCAAGATCGGCATCTACAACAAGACCGCGATACAGCATCGCTGGGTCGTCTCGACTGCTCGCCAGCGCACCACCGACGAGTACGCCATGCTTTTAAGCGACCTGATGCACCACGCCGGGCTCCTCTTTACTGATGTCGATGATATCATGCTCTCGAGTGTTGTACCGCCATTGACGCCTGTCTTCCAGGAACTGGCGCGCAGCTACTGCAATAAAGAAGCGATCCTCCTCGATCACACGCTCGACCTGGGCATGAAGCTGCTCATCGATAACCCATGGGAGCTTGGCTCCGATCGTATCGTCACAGCGCTGGCCGCGCATCACCTCTATGGTGGTCCGGCCATCATCATTGCCTTCAGCACGGCCACTACCTTCGATGTCATCTCGGCGCAGGGCGATTTCCTGGGTGGTGCCATCGCTCCTGGTCTGGTCATCTCTGCCGAGGCATTAACCAGCGCCGCGTCTCGCCTCTACCGCGTGGATTTAACCCCTCCGCGTTCAGCCCTCGGCAAGAACACCATCGAGAATTTGCAGTCAGGCATCATATATGGACATGTCGGCCTCGTGCAGGGGCTCATTCATCGCCTGCGCCGGGAGATACCAGGGGTAACCGGAGCAGGCGAGCACCAGGTCAAAGTCATTGCCCATGGCGGCCTGGCGCAATTGATGGCTCCTATCATCCCCGAAATCCAGTACGTCAACCAGTACCTGCCCCTGGAGGGCCTCAAACTGGCCTATACAAGGCTTACTACCAGTTAACCCTCTTGCTATTTTAAGCTGACCCGATCATAATATGTCAGTGAGGCAACGAAACAACATCCTGGTGTACGAGGGTGCCAGGTCTCATTATTTGCGCAGGCGAAGAGTAAACACATGGAATCCTACCAGGCGATAGAGGTCGCCGGGCCATCAGAACGGCGCTTGGCAACGCAGGTACGGCCCGCAGAAGGAATAAGCGAGAGTGAATGGCGCTACCGCGCCGTCTTCGAGCACGCTGCTATCGGCATGGCGCATATCGGGCTGGATGATCGCTTGCTCCTGGTCAACCAGTGTTATTGCGACATTGTTGGCTACTCGCGCGATGAGCTGCTCTGCATGAAATTCCAGGACCTTACCCATCCCGAGTACGTCGAAACCAGCCTCGCGCACTGGCGCCGCTTGCTTGCTGGCGAAGCTGACACTTACGCCATGGAGAAACGCTACATCCGCAGGGATGGCTCGACCATCTGGGTCCGTACTACCGTGTCGCTCATCCGCACCCCTTCCAACGAACCTGCGCACTTTGTGGCCATCGTTGAAGATATCAATGAGCGCAAACAACTTGAGCGGCGCACGCGCGAGTCGCTTGAAGGCCTGTTGCAGATGGCGGAGGCCATTGTCGAGTTGCCAGGTAGTACCGGCTATGCCAGTTCTCCATCGGACCTGCAGGATGCCTTACCCAAGGCGAGCGTCATCGGCCAGCGACTGGTGGAGCTGGTTCGCAGCGTCCTGGGCTGCCAGCGCGTCAGCATCACCACTGTTGATCTGCATACGGGCGAACTGCGCTCCCTGGCAGTCGTCGGCATCTCGTCCGAACTGGAACGCCAGTGGCGGGAACGCCGCCCGGGTTTTCACCTGAGCGAACTGTTCGCTGGCTCCGAGTTTGCTGCGCGCCTGCTCAGCAAAGAAGTGCTTGTGCTCGACATGACCCGGCCCCCGTTGCGCGATTGGCCCAACCCCTATGGCATCCACACTATGCTCCTCGCTCCCATGTTTGTAGGCGACCAGCTCGTCGGCCTCCTGGCATTAGATCACGGCCACACCAGACACGAATATAGCCAGGAAGAGATCGCCCTGGCAGGCGCCATTGCTAAGCTCGCTGCTCTCGTCGTTGAGCGCGAGCGCCTGTTGCAGGAACGCGCAGAGGCCCGTGCCAGCGAACTCGCCCTGCGCGAGGCCAAGCGTCGCATGGACGAGTTCCTGGGCATTGCCAGCCACGAATTGAGAACCCCCCTCACCACTATCAAGGCGAACGTCCAGTACGCTGGACGCCAGTTGAAGAAGATAGCAGTTCCCGGGACCGCAGCCGCTGAGGACATGAGCGGCAAGCTGAACGAAGCGCAGGACTTGCTTGGAAAGGCGGAACGGCAAGTAGAGGTGCTCAACCGCCTGGTGGGTGACCTGGTCGACATCTCGCGCATCGAAGCCGATAAGCTAGAGTTGCGTCTCCGCCTCGAGCCATGCAACCTGGTAGCCATTGTACGTGAAGTGGTCGCGCTACAGCGCCAGGTAATCGCTTCTCGCCCCATTCGTCTCAAGATTGCTACCAGGAAAGTCGTGCTCGTCATCGCCGATGCCGACCGCCTGGTACAGGTCCTGACCAACTACCTGAGCAATGCCCATAAATACTCGCCCGCCGGCCTGCCTATCGAAGTCTCCCTGCGTTTACAAGCTGGCGTTGCATACGTCTCTGTGCAAGACGAAGGACCCGGCCTGCCGTCCACGGAGCAAGAGCGCATCTGGGAGCGCTTCTACCGGGCAGAAGGTGTAAAGCACCAGGGCGGCTTCAGCGTGGGCCTTGGATTAGGCCTGTATATCAGCCGCATGATCATCGAACAACACCACGGACAGGCGGGTGTCGAGAGCGCCCGCGGCCAGGGTTCCACCTTCTGGTTTAGCCTGCCGCTGTTTAAAGAGCCTTCCCCAACCCTAGCAAATCAGAAAGGAAGGGCCCATGTCGAAGCAACAGGCCAGCAGGAATTCCATATTGCGTCTGGTGCTGCCCATCCCGCCGAGCATTAACGAACAGTATGCCACCGTCAATGGGCATCGTGTGAGCACGGTGGCTGCCAGGCGTTTCAAACAGCGTGTCCAACGCACCCTGGCTGAACTCGAACGCAAGGAAGTGCTGCACGAGAAATTGCGCGAGCGCCTGCGCCAGAGCTATCTCTCCTTCTACCTGGCGTTCTACTTTGAAACGCCGCTCAAGCGCGACCTGGATGGTGGACTCAAAATCACCCAGGATGCCATCTGTGAAAGCCTGGGCCTCAACGACAACCGCGTAGTCAATATCCACCTGGTCAAGTACATCGACCCGCTGCATCCCCACCTGGAAGTCGAGCTAGAGGCTCTCGAGGACTGGCGCTTCGATCAAGAGTATGTGCTGCTTAAGTAGCTCCTATACTACTCCTCATCCCGGGTACTCACCCCCGCTTCCGCGAAGGTAGCCATCTCGCGATGAGCATGTAATGCCGCCTCGATAACATTCATTGCCAGCACAGCCCCGGTCCCTTCGCCCAGCCGCAGCTTGAGATCAAGCAGGGGTGCCAGGCCGAGTCTATCGAGAATCACGCGGTGCCCTGGTTCTACCGAGCTATGCCCGGCAAAAAGATACGCACCAATCGCCGGCTGTAACTCGACCGCCACCAGCGCCGCGGCTCCTGAGATGAAGCCATCGATGACGACAGGAACCCGCTGAGAAGCGGCCGCGACGATGACCCCGACCAGCCCTGCAATCTCCAGCCCGCCCACCTTCATCAAGACGTCAAGCGGGTCGCGAGGATCAGGGGCATTCCGTGCAAGTGACAGCTCGATCACCCGCACCTTGTGAGCAAGCTGCTCATCGTCGATGCCCGTTCCATGCCCCGTGACAAGCGCTGCGGGCGTCCGTGTCAGCGCAGCGGTAATCGCACTCGAAGCCGTCGTGTTGCCGATCCCCATGTCCCCGGTCGCCACCATCTCGATGCCCTGGCCCACCAGCGTATCCAGGACACCGCTCCCCACCAGGATGGCCTCCAACATCTGCTCCCGCGTCATAGCCGGTCCGGTTGTCATATTGGCGGTGCCGGAAGCCACCTTGCGAGAAAGCAGGTCAGGATGCTGCATCTCGGCGGCCACTCCCACGTCGACAACAATCACGCTTGCTCCAGCATGTCTCGCCAGCGCATTGATCGCAGCCCCACCGCGCAGGAAATTGTGCACCATCTGCGCCGTCACCACCGAAGGATAAGCGCTCACCCCCTCGCTTGTAACGCCGTGATCACCCGCCATCACGATCACCGCTTTCCGCTCTATCACCGGCACAGGATTTTGCCTGATGCCCGCCATCTGGATGGCCAGCTCTTCGAGCCTGCCCAGGCTTCCTGCCGGTTTGGTCAGTTGTTGCTGGCGGACCCTCGCCTGCTCCATCGCATCAATGTCCAGCGGCTGAATGCGTGAAGCCCTCTCGAGCACATCGTTCATAGTCGTTTCTCGCTTTCCGTATCTATTCTTCTGCTAGTGAGGTTCCCAGGGCCATCGCCTGGCAAACTCTACGCAAGTAGTCTCGCGAAGCTGCACCTAATATACCAGGACGACACAATCAAGTTCCACCACAAACTTGTAAGAAAGCCGAGAAAAAGCTTCTAATATCTCTTGACTTTCATCCATAGAATACGTACAATGCGTATTATTAACGCGCGTTATACGAGGAGAACTATGGCTCGCCTGAATCTCACGATTCCCGACTCGCTGTATGAACGCCTGGAGCGAGTACGGGACCGGGTAAACATCTCGAAGATCTGCGCCACTGCGCTGGAGAAGGAACTGACCATACTTGAAGGACGCCGCCCGATTACCGATCCTAAGATTGCTCAACTGCTGCATCGCCTCCAGAGCGCCCGTGAACGTTGGTATCAACGTGGTCACGACAATGGCACCCAATGGGCTGTCGAGACCGCGACGCGCGAGGAACTGCGCAGGATCGCTACTGAAACGGCGGATTGGGATGGACCACATCTGATCGATGAGTTCCGTCAAGAGCAGCGGAGGGGACCGGTGCTCCGCCCGCGACTCTTCCCCACCTCGTTCCGCTTCGATGAGCGCCTGGATGTCTGGGTGGCGAACGATTTGGAGGCAGGCGATATGCTCATGGGAGAAGAAGTGGAGCATGTCAGCCAGGCTCGTTCGCAGGTGGATGAAGCCGGCTACCTTGAGGGGTGGAGAGATGCTATCAAGGAGATCTGGCAGACGATCTCACCAGCCTTGCAGTAATCACCTTCTTGGCATGATGTTGCTGAAGTGGGGGACGTGGCTGAAGCAATTCGAACAGCTAGCCTCCACTCCTATCAATCGAGTGTGAACCGGAAAGGTTATTTCGCACCTATTATGAACTCCTCCAGGCAAAACAGAAGACTAGTCGCCGCTAGTGTACACTGGTTGTTAGACCAGTACATGGAATTAGTCGCAGCGGTACGCTTTCTTTCCGTGCTCCCGCTGCCTGAATACCCGCGACACTTTGATGATGCCACGGTTCCTCAGCGCGTTGGCAGTGGTTACTACCCGGTCGTCGGCCTGCTCCTGGGACTGCTATTATCGCTCCTTGTAGTAGTAGCTGGCCCGCATCTTCCCACGCTCGCCCTGGCCGCCCTGTTAGTAGTAGGCCTGGTACTGCTCACCGGCGGGCTGCACCTTGACGGGCTGATAGACGCCTGTGATGGCCTCTTCGGGGGCGCCACGCGCGAACGCAAGCTGGAGATCATGCGCGATAGTCGCGTAGGCAGCTTCGGCGTCCTTAGCGCGGCATGTGTTCTCCTGCTCAAGTGGAGCTTCCTTGCCAGCCTGGGATCAGCGCATCTTATCCAGGCGCTGCTAATTACCCTACCCTGCGCCCGCTGGACCATGGTAGTAGCCCTGCGCGCCTTCCCGAGCGCCAGAATTACCGGCCTGGGCGCGGCCTTTCGCCAGGCCGTAACGCCGGGCAGCTTGCTCCAGGCAGGTATCGCTGCCATGGTCATCGCGCTCCTGGCCGGGGGACTTGTAGGTGCCGTCGCGTGGATCGTTGCAACGCTGCTAGCCCTTGCCCTTGGCGCCTGGGTGACGCGCATCCTGGGTGGATTGACGGGTGACATCTACGGCGCCATTGCAGAAATAACCGAGGTCATACTACTCCTGCTGCTTGTCCTCCTCTAACTCTCGTTTCTCACGGGATGCAGGGGCAGAGCCCCTGCCGGAGCGCGAAGTGTCCTCGCACCATCCTTGAAAACTTAGGAAGTAGTACAATAATTATGGTACAGCAATACTTTTATGTCACGTATTCTCGAAAGGTGGTTACCAGCGTGAGCAGCAGTCAGGAACAACATCTCCCTTCTCCGGAACCGGCGGCTACCCCACCCCCTTCTACTCCCCGCCTCATCCTGATCCTGGGAGGCGCTCGCAGCGGGAAAAGCACCTTCGCAGAGCGGCTCGCCGCGAGTAGCGGGCAGAGCGTCGCCTTTATCGCCACGGCCATGGCTGGTGACGACGAAATGCGTGCCCGTATCGCCCGCCATCGCGCCTCCCGCCCCGCATACTGGCATACCATTGAAGAACCGCTAGACCTTGCCGGAACAGTACAGCACGCGGCCGCCCTTGCCGATGTCTTATTGTTGGACTGCATAACGCTCTGGCTGTCAAACTGGCTATCCCGGCAGGGTGAGACGAACGATAGAGATATGGAAGCTTCAGATCCGCTTTTCGACGTGGCAGCCATTCAGGCAGTACAGAACCTGCTCGCCGCACTCGCCTCCTTGGACCCGCGTAAAACGCTCATTGTAATCTCCAACGAAGTGGGTCTCGGCATCGTCCCGGCCTATCCTCTCGGCCGCTTATACCGCGATACGCTTGGACTCGTGAACCAGCGTCTCGCCGGAGCAGCGCAGCGCGTTTACCTCTTGATCGCCGGGATTGCCATCGATATCAAACGATTGCGTGAAGAAGCCAGGTTATGTTAGAATATCCTCACGATAGTTCTCATTGGGTGGCCCGGGTCAGCGCACCCGGGCAGAATAGGGAAGCCGGTGGAAATCCGGTGCAGTCGCGCTACTGTAACTGGTGAGCAACTCATCCTCTCCTACCAGGAGAGCCAGCCACTGTTCAGAACGGAACGGGAAGGCGCTTTGAGAAGCGTTTGCAGCCAGAAGCCAGGAGACCTGCCCAATGAAATATGCTCATGATCCTTCGCGTAAAAGGAACGAGCTGCCGGGACATGGACCATCCATGTGAAGGCTCCCTTCACGGGCAAGTCCTTGGTTCTCCCTGGTTGGCCTCCATTGCACGCGAGGTGACAGCGGGCGTTGTAATAAGTTCGGAGGTTGCAACCACATGTTCTCCCGTGTCATCTCTTTTCGTATCACCCTACTCCTGCTGCTGCCCTGCTTTGTGCTGCTTACAGCATGTTCGCAAAACTCATCGCCGGCATCCGGGCAGCAGCCGGGTGCAGCTCCCACCGTGGCCCGCGATTTCTATGGCTCACCGGTTGTCTTTCCAACCACGCCCCCGCGGCGCATCATCTCACTACTCCCGAATACCAGCGAAATGCTTGGAGCGTTGCATCTACAGGGGCGAGTTGTCGCCGTTGACTACTACACGACATACCCGGCTGATCTGGCATCTTTACCCAAAGTTTCCGGCTCCAACGGCAAGTACAATATCGAGCAGATCGTAGCCCTGAAGCCCGACCTGGTATTGAGCTATGGTGGTGAGACGAAAGAGTACGATCAACAGCTTGAAAACCTGGGCTTGCATGTCGTCGATCTTCCACTCTCCAACCTCTCGCAAACTCTTCAGGAAATCTTATTGGTAGGACGCCTCACCTCTACAGAGAACACTGCCAGAACGCTAGTGAACCAGCTGCAGCAGCGCATTCAGCAGATCAAAGCGGCAGTAGTGGGCACCACTGCTCCTAAGGTATTGCTCGAAGTAGACGACAGCGTGCCTGGCAAACCCTATGTCTTTGGTGGTGGTTCCTTTGGCGACGAGCTGCTGCAGGACGCGAACGGCATCAACATCTTCCATGACAACACCAGTAACGGCGGCTATCCACAGGTCACGGACGAAGCCATCATCAGCGACAACCCGCAGTTTGTCATTCTCACGGAAGACCCTGCCTTTGGCGGTAACCCGGCACTGGTGTATAAGCGTCCCAACTGGAATGGCATCGTAGCGCTCACGTTGCACCAGGTGTACCATATTAACGTCAACATCATCCAGCACCCCAGCCAGCGCCTGGTAGATGGACTGCGCTGCCTGGCGCAGATCATTCACCCCGGCAAATTTCCTGGCGCCTTGCCCGCCTACTGTTCGGGGACAGTATAAATGGAGAGCCTTGTAACTACATTTCAGCTCTCAGTTTCAGGTGAATATCGTTCCTGCTCTGCCATCCTGACGCTTTCCTGCTCGTGTGAATTGGGCGCGTAATCGTTATCATCGCGAGGAATGCCGTTGCTATGCCTGCTAAATGATGCTTCCAGTCGCTCCCGCATCTGTTCAAACGTAACGGCATCGATCTCACCTGCGGCATAGCGCCTGCGCAGTATCTCCAGCGCGGAAGGCTCAGTCCTTTCCATGCCAAAAATATCTGCGATCATGGGCAAAATGTACGGGCTGAGCCACCTTAGCAATGCCCAGGCGAGCCCTAAGAACAACCCTATCCACAACATAGTGCTGAGCGTTGATAGGAGCGTCCCTGGCCACCAGTCCTGTCCGTAGCTCAAGAAATGCGAATGTACCCACATATGTCCACACCTGTGCATCGTAAACTCCCCTCTTTCATTGAACGGAAACTCCTCTTTGCCTGGCTTCTACCTTGTTATGCCAGATTTGACTTCTACAAGTATACCAGCCTTTTATTAAAATTCTATTGGAAAAAAATGAGAAAGTTTGTAACTCCTCGCGAGTCCATATGGGTCTGCATACGGGTAAGCCGCAGCTTGCCACTGAGGATTACATCAGGCTGGATGTGCATCACACTGCCAACATCGAGGCAG
>Ga0137383_10003102_pt1 | contig 10365 bp, 6 predicted proteins | sample SagtaG_19_FD_104817 | JGI IMG/M metagenome (GOLD analysis project Ga0137383, IMG submission 104817) | Vadose zone soil microbial communities from Sagehorn Ranch, Mendocino, California, USA - Sage2_R_40_16 metaG | ecosystem: Environmental > Terrestrial > Soil > Vadose zone | place: USA... | reverse complement strand
GCCGACGCGCTGGCGGGATCGAATCCGATTCGTTTCAACAGGAACGGAAGCATCGATCCGGCGAGGGATCCGAACGCGACGATTCCGACGAGCGAGAATCCGACGGCAATTGCGAGCAGAAAGTAGTGTGGTCCATAGCTGAAGATGTGCAGGTTCTGCCAGAGCACAATTCGGGTGAAGCCGATTATGCCAAGGATGGTGCCCAGCACCAGACCCGTCGGGAGCTCGCGGACCGCGATTCGCCACCAGTCGCGGAGGTTGAGCTCCTTGAGGGCGAGCGCTCTTATTACAAGTGACGTCGCCTGCGAGCCAGAGTTTCCGCCCGAGCTCATGACGAGCGGAATGAACATCGCGAGCACCGCGGCGCGCTCGATCTCCCCCTGAAAGCGCTGCATCGCCGTCGCCGTCAGCATCTCGCTCAGGAATAGCGCGCAGAGCCAGCCTGCCCGCTTCTTTATCATCTGCCCGAATCCGATTTCCATATACGGCGCGTCGAGCGCCTCCATACCTCCGAAGCGCTGGACGTCTTCGGTCGACTCTTCCGTCAGAGCATCGATCACATCGTCGACCGTGACGATGCCAAGCATGCGACGCTGATCGTCCACGACGGGAAGCGCGAGCAGGTTGTACTTGGAGATGAGCCGAGCCGCTTCTTCACGGTCCATGTTCGCCGGGACCGTCAGTGGCGGCCTCCTTTTGCCGACGTCGAGCACGTTGTCCTCGCGTTCCGCCGTCAACAGCTCGCGCAGCGACACCACGTGAACAAGCTCCTGCGTTGTGGGATCGACAATGTAGATCGCGTAGACGGTTTCCTTGCGACCACCTACTTCCCTGATCAGGCGCAGCGCCTGGTCGACGCTCCAGTCAGATGGAACACTGACGAATTCGGTGGTCATGATTCCGCCCGATGTCTCGGGCGGATACTGCAAGAGCTTCTGGAGCGCCGCGCGAGTTGATTCACTCACGGTCGCCAGAAGACGCGGACGCTGGTCGGGGGGCACCTCACGAAAGAGATCCGCCTGCTGGTCGGCGGACATTGCCTCGATGAGGGGGCCGACCTTCCGCGGCTCGATGAGCTGGATGATTGCGCTGCGATGGCCGGTCAGCTCCGGCTCGTCGAACACCTGGACCGCGAGCTCGAATGGAAGCGACGCCATCACCTTCGCGGCGGCTTCGGGTGGCAGCTCACGCAAAGCTTCGGCGATGTCGGGAGCGCGCAGCTCACCAAGCGCTTCCCGCAGCTCCTCCGGATCCGTGTGCACGAGATACAGGAGCTGAGCAATCGTGTGCGAAGGAATCTCAATCATTTGTAGTAATCATCAGATGTTTGACTGAAGTGATCAGCAATAATTGACTAGCCGGCGTATTCTCGCGTCAGATGCAGCAACCTATCTATGAGTTCGCGAGCCAAGCCACACTTGGCTTGGCGCACGGTCGGATTAGATTGCTCGGTGATCTCTACCAGAGGAAACGACAGAGTGGGTAGTCGCGTTTCGCGATTCGTTCGTGGCTGGATCTTCGTCGCCGGGCTTGCGCAAGCGGTTTTGCCGGGCATCGTCGGCATCATCGACGCGTCGGCGGCAGGCGATGCAGTCACGGCTGCTGTTCGTCCCCACATCGAAGAGCATGGGACGCCGCGCTGCCCTCGCGTCCACCAGGAAGACAATTGCGCGCTCTGCCAGTTCGTCGCCGGCGTTGTCGCCACATCGACGGACCGTTCGCCCGCGCCGCTTCCTCAGGCGAGATCTATCCCAATTGTCCGCCGCGTCCCGCTCTTCCACGAGTGGCTGGCTGACGGCGCTCCGAGCCTCCCCCGGGCGCCACCCGCACAGGCGTAATCCATCCGTGCACCCGGAGCCCCTGGCTCCGGCAGTGCCGCACATCAGGATCACGCACGCCGATCACACTTTGTATCGGCGTTCCATTGGCACCCTACATCGAGGCAATTCATGTCGTTTTTATTTCTACGCGATTATCGCGTAGCAACGCGCATATATCTGTTCGCAGCAGGTCTGCTCACACTTCACTCTGGCGTTTCCGCAGCGGACCCGGTTCGCCGGGAGAATGCCGACATCACCGGAGTGGTTACCGACGCGGGGAGTGGCCAGCCCCTTCCATCCGCGGAAGTCAGCGTCATGCGAGGCACTGAGGTTGTCGCCAACGCATCTACGGATGCGTTCGGACGCTATACGACCCACAACATCGCCCAAGGGACCTATACAATAACCGCCCGCTTTCTGGGTTTTGGCCCGCAGTCAAAGACGGTCACCATCGGTGACAGCAACGCGGACATCAGAATGGATTTTGGTCTCACCGCCGTGGCGATCAGTCTCCAGGGCGTTACCGTCAACGCGTCCGTGCCTCTTGCCGTCGACACCCGCACGGGAGATCAGCGGTTCAAGCAGGATCAGTATCATGGAGCGCCAACCAATACGACTTCACAGATCCTCCAGCAATCCATTGCAGGTGCAGCTCGCGCTCCAACCGGCGAGGTTCACATTCGCGGCCAGCACGCGGAGTACACCTACTACGTCGATGGCGTACCCGTGCCCGCCGGGATCTCAGGCAGCCTCAATGAATTGTTCGAACCGGCCGTCGTCAACGAGATCGATTTCATAACCGGCGGTTGGGACGCAGAGTACGGAAACAAGAACACCGCGATCGTGAACATCACGACGCGGATTCCAGCTGGCGGCTTGCATTATCAGGCGTCAGGCTATGCCGGCAATTACAACACCTACGGGCAGGGGCTTAGCGCGAGCACCAACGCCGGAAAAATCGGCTACTTCTTCTCGGGTTCTCATCAGACCACGGACATGCGCCGCGAGCCGGTGATCCTCGATCCAACCACGAACGAAGTGCAGAATTTTCACAATCACGGCGAGGATTGGTTTGGATTCGGGAAGATTGCGTTCACCCCGGGCCTCAACGATGTGATCAATCTCGAGGGGAATCTCTCACAGACGAAATTCCAGGTTCCCTTCGACACGACCGGCAACAGCCAGTTCGATGACAACCAGCGCGACATCAACAGCTTCGTCAATCTTGGCTGGAGGCACCAATTCTCCGGCCCCGAGTACACCGGCGGTGGAAATGCAGCGAACGTTGGTGGAGCACCGGAGCTCTTCTTCGGCCTTTTTTACCGCCACGGCGGCCTACGCTACACTCCGGGCGCGAACGACGCTCCACAGTTCGTTTTCTTCCCCGATACGACTCTATACAACATTCGCGAAAACAGAAACTTCAACACGCTCGGCTTGAAGGCGGACTATTCGATTCATCCGGCCCGCGAGCTGGAGTTCAAGTTTGGAACGTTATCCAGCTTCACTCGCGGTCAGGAGGATTTTTCAACAGCGTCCGCAAGCGGGAACCTAGGTCCCGCATCGAACTCCGCGCTCAAGGGTTGGGACGCAGGCGGGTACGCCCAGATCACCTATTCACCGGTCGAACAGTTCGAGATTCGAACGGGCTTGCGTTATGATGCCCACAACGCCCCTTTCGCGGGAACCCAGTCGCAATGGAGCCCGCGCATGCGACTCAACTTCTACCCCAACACCGCGAATACGCTGTACCTGTACTACGGCAGGCTGTTTCTTCCTACCAACGTCGAAGACCTTCGCGCGATCACCAGCGTTGCACAAGGAGGAGTCACAGCTGAACCGACCCTACCTGAGCGCGACCACTTTTACGAGGTCGGATATGTCCACCGCTTCCCGTTCGGGCTGGTGTCGAAATTCGCGGGATATTACAAACCCGGGTCGCCAGGCATCGACGACAACACTGTACCCGGATCCGCGATCGTGACATCGGTCAACATCGCCAAGGTAAAAGTCACGGGTATTGAAACGGTGCAGGAGATACGGCCTCCCGGGCCCTTCTCCGCTTATCTCAACGTCTCGATCAATCACGCATACGGACATGGACCGATCACTGGCGGCTTCTTTCCGACCGATGAGCCACAGGGGTTCTTCGATCTCGATCACGACCAGCGGGTGAGCGCCCTCGGCTCGGCGACTTATTCTCTGAAGGCGGCATACGCCAGCCTTACGGGTGTTTATGGCTCGGGCCTCACCAACGGAGTGGACCCCGCGAGTTGTAATTGTTCCTACGGCACCGGTCTCTTCGACTTCAACAAGGGCATCAAGGTGAAGCCCAGCTTCATTCTGAACGGAAGCACCGGATTCTCCTTTGCTTTCGGCCGTGCACTGCTTCGTCCCGAGTTTTATATCGACAACATCTTCGACAAGAAGTACCTGTTGAAGGGCGCGTTTTTCAGCGGAGCATCGGTGGGAAGACCGCGAGAGTTTCAGTTCAGAGTGAACATCACGCAGTAGCTATGCATGGACCCCTTCTCAGTCCTGCTTGCGGCTGGGGAGATCGGCACACGGCAGAAGGCCCCCGCTCAGGCTCCAAACAGAACCTGGGCGCGGGCTTCACGTGCACGTCGCGAAAACAACTACGCCCGCCGCGCAGAGCTGAAAACGCCAACGATTGCCAGCAGCAGCCCAGACGCGACTACAATGGCGGCTCCGGTGGGCAAATCCATTTTATAAGAAGCCCATAGACCGATCAGGCTCGCTGCCGCGGCGATGCCCCATCCGATTGCCAGGCGCTTCATCCATTCCTGGGCCAGCATCGTTCCGCAAACCGCCGGCACAATCAGGTACGCAAAGGTCAGCAGCACTCCCGCAAGTCGCACGAAGCTCACGACAACCAGCGCGAACGCCGCGTAAAAGAGGAAATCCCACAGGCGCACGCGTACTCCGTCCGCGAAAGCCTTTTCCGGATCGGATGAGATGAGGACAAAGCGCTTGTGGAAGACCGCATAGAAACCGCCGAGTGCCGCGAAGACTATCAGCCGCTGGCCGATCTCGCCCTTCGTGACATTGAGAATATCGCCTGTCAGCAGGTGCTCGAGCTCCTCCTTGCCACCGGCGACTCTGCTTAGCAGCAGAATCACTCCCGCCGCGGCTACGACGAAAGTGATGCCGATGATCGCTTCCTGTGGCACCGGGCCTTTTTGGGTGCTCCGTGTCCAACTGAAGAACGCTGCACCCACGAACGTCACCGCGAGCGAAATCCAGAATGTCGTCCGGTCATCGAAGTGATATCCCATCAACAACGCGATGCAGGTGCCCAACGTCGCGACTTGCGCGAGCGCGAGATCCACGAAAATCACTTCGCGCTTTACCACATGGAGGCCGAGGTAAACCAGCAACGGCGGGAAAAGAAGACAAGCCACAAAGGGCCACTTCATGACCTCCCAGGCAATCTGAAAGTCCGTGCTCATTTCTGTGCCCCAAGACCGCCGACGAGGGTGTGCACGAGATTGTCCATCATATCGAAGTAGGTGTTCGTGTTACTCGCGGCACCGGGCTGCTCAGGAGTATCGAGAACCGTCGCGCCGGTCTGACGTGCCACCGTCTCGGCCGTCTTCCGATTCTGAAACGGCTGCACGAGAATAACCTTCGCATTCCCCGCTTTCATCTTGCCGATGACCTGGGCGAGATGTGCGGGCGACGGTGCGATGCCTGGCTTTGGCTCGAGCTCGTCGACGATGTTCAGCCCGAACCGGTCGGCGAAGTAGACAAAGTCCTTGTGATACGTGACGATCCTCGCGCCGCGATAGGGCGCAAGTTGCTTCTGCCAATCGGCATACTTGGCGTCGAGCTTCGCGTTGAACCTCGACAGATTGCCATTGTAAGTCGCCGCATTTTTTGGGTCGACCTGTGCCAAATGATTGGCGATGTTGCGGGCGACAATCTTTACGGTCACAGGATCGATCATGAAATGAGGATTCCCCAGCGAATGAACGTCGCCCTTGGAGCGATCGAAGCTCGTGGGAATCTCCAACATCTTGACGCCATCAGATGCCACGATGCGTCCAGGCGCTCCAGCCGAGATCTTCGAGTTCCGCGAATTCTCGAGCAGCGGCGGCAGCCATCCGAGCTCCAGCTCGGCGCCACCCTCGATCAGCGCGTCGGCGCGGTTGAGCGTCACGATGTGACTCGGCTTCGCATCGACGTAGTGTGGATCCTCAGTTGGTTTGGCCAGCGCCACGACACTGACCTTGTCTCCGCCGATCTCCCTCGCCACCGATGCGAGATCGGGAGTCGTTGCAACGACGCGGATTTGCGCTGCCGCCGCCGAGCCGGTGACCGCGATCGCGACAAGAGCGAGAGTGGCGGCCTTAAGACGATTCCTTGATTTCATTTCCATTTCTACCGTTAGAATTTGTGTGCCGCGTGTGCGCCGAGCAGGAACTCGAATTGGAACCAGAGCGAGTGATCGGTGCCGATTCCTTTGCGATTGTCGTAGTTGTATTGCATTCGGATCTTGGAGAACTCGGTCGGATACAATGTGAAGTTTGGCGACCACCGCGTCCGATCGCGGCGCACCTCCGAGAAGAACGCCCCCGGATCGCCCGATGCGAATTCACCGCGTAGTCCCGCCACGATCCGCGGCTTGATTCCCCACAACAGCTGGGCGTACATGCCGCGATCCCTCAGTGTCTCCGCCGGCAACGTCACCGCCGGATTCGCTTCGGCGATCCTTTGCGCGGCGTCATAACTACGCCACATCGCCTCGCTCTGCAGCGACAGGAACGGAAAACCCGCCTGTGCTGCGGCGGGTTTCCACTTCCAATAGCCATCGACACCATACACCTGAGTCCGCGCGGAAGGTCCGGAATTGTTCGGGCCGAATGCTGCCGAGGCGCCGAGGACAACGGTTTGAGTCTCGGTCAGATCGAATGACGTGTTCAGGCGCGGCACGAGAAGCAGATCGGACGGACGATCCACGAGCCGGTCGTTGATAACACCACCGTGGATCTCCGGAGAGTCAGGCGAGCGAAAGCTCGACGCCGTTCCCCCAGTAGCGTTGGCTACAGTGACCAGCGCCTCCGCATAAAAGGACGTCGGGAGGAGCCAGGAGAGTCGCAGGCCCTGACTGCGGAGACCGTCGGGCCCGAACATCCGATTGAGTACCAACGGCTCGTCGACGAAAGACCACGCATGCGGGTGCTGATTGTTCTGGCGACCGAACTCCGCGAAGAACTGTCCCACCTTGAGCTGAAGATTGGCGGGCAGTGAGGTGGTCAGAACGTAAGCCTCCTCCAGCTCGACGCCCGTGTTGCCGTCCTTGTCGAGCTTATAGACGATGTTGCTGAACCCCTTGAAGTACGGATCGACCGCTCCGTCGAGAGTGAGCTCGACGTTTGGAATGGAGAAGCCATTCACGTGAGGATCGTGGTCGCCGACTTGAATGGCGCCGACATTCGGCTCCGTGGACCACCCTGCATCCGTCAGCGCGACAAACCCGATGTTCATGTAACCGCCCGTTGCCCGGGGCCCCTGCGTAGCAGCCGCGGTGCCGCTCGTGTCGGCGGCCTGCGCGCCTAGCTCCTTTTCCAGTTGCTTTACCAGCGCGATGGAATCCGCGCGAGCGATGCTATCCGCCCGCGCAACAGAATCTTGCTTCGACTTCGGTGTTGTAACTTGAGCCTTTGCGAAAGGGGGCGCAGCAATTCCGAGTGCGCAAAGGATGAGACATCCCCTCATTTGAAAATCCTTTTTTTGTTGGTTTTCAGGCCCATGCCGAAACCGTCTGCTGCAAAAGCGTCAGCGCGATCGTTGGACGGAGTGAAGTGCGTTGGCCCACCAGAGAACTTTGACTAACAGCTGAACGACGTGTTCAGGCTTCTCTGGGAGGCGCTCGGCAGGAATTGAGGAGAAGTTGCGGGCCGGTGACGAAGTGTTCAGAACGGCGAGCGAGAACCACGCGTGAGATCTCTTCGCTCGAGACCAGCGGTGAAACCGCGTCTACATTCGCGTGTGACGAGAGGGCGGTGCACGACGCGCACGTGGCTTCGTTGTGCCCGCGGTGTAAATCGATGCCGCTCCGTTCGGCGTGGGATATGGCGCTGGACTCGTCGCGTGCAAGCGCCAACGCCGCGCCGGATAATCCGACCTGCCCTGCAACGGCCAGGACCGTTGCGAGCAAGCGAAGGCGCCACACCGTGGCGCGAGTTACCAAGCGAACAGGCTTCATCTCGTGTTTAAGGTAGCGTTGCGCGACGAAAAGGGTAGCGCTCAACCACGAGCAACCGATGCCTCATGGCCCCGATAAATTATGCCGAGCAGCGCCACTCCCACGGCCAGCATGATCGTCGAGAGCACCTGACCCATCGAGAAAGGCCCCATCACGAGCCCGAGCTGTGCGTCCGGCTGGCGCGTGAACTCGAGAGAAAATCGGGCGATTGCGTAACCGACAAGAAAGACTGCTGTTATTAGCCCGCGTCGATTGTAACCACGCGCGCGCGCCATACCATCGACCCACCAGAGCAGCGCACTCAATAACACACCTTCGGCGAAGGCCTCGTAGAGCTGCGAGGGATGCCGCGGCACTTGCAACGGATCCGCCGGAAAGATCATCGCCCAGGGCACGTTGCTTGGCCTGCCGTACAGCTCGCCATTGATGAAATTGCCGAGGCGTCCGAAGAACAAACCCGGCGCCCCGCAAAGCGCGACCAGATCAGTTATTTCGAGGACCGAATGTCGATACCGGCGCGCGAAGATCGCGATCGCGACCGTCATTCCTGCGATTGCACCGTGGAATGACAGCCCACCCCTCCAAATGGCAAACGCCTCCCACGGATGCACGGCGTACTCCGCGCGCCCATAGACGAAGACGTAGACAAGACGTGCTCCGATCAGCATTCCCGCCACGAGATACCAGATCAGATTGTCGAGATCAACGCGGCTGAGACTCGAACGGCCGGTCTCAATGCGCTTCAGCGCAAGTCTATAGCCCAGCACGTATCCGATTACATACATCACGCTGTACCATCGGAGCGCGATCGGTCCAATCGACACTATCGTGGGCGGGATGCGCGGATACGGAATTACCATGTCGGTCGTAATGTACCCGGGCGAGGTGGCACTTGGCTGGCGCACATGGCATTTTTCCATGTTCCATGAAGCGTGAAGATGCCCTCGACTACCACTCATCCGGCCGTCCCGGAAAGATCGCGGTAGTACCGACCAAGCCCCTCAACAACCAGCGCGACCTCGCACTCGCATACTCCCCCGGAGTAGCGGTGCCCTGCCTCGAGATCAAGGCGGCGCCCGACGACGTCTACAAGTACACGGCTAAGGGCAATCTTGTCGCGGTCGTGACCAACGGCACCGCCGTGCTCGGGCTCGGCAACATCGGAGCGGTGGCAGCCAAACCCGTGATGGAGGGCAAGGCAAATCTCTTCAAGCAGTTCGCCGATCTCGATGTGTTCGACCTCGAGGTCGGCTCCGAGAATCCGGACGACGTCATCAGGTTCTGCCAGCTGCTCGAGCCGACGGTCGGAGGAATCAATCTCGAGGACATTCGGGCCCCCGACTGTTTTTACATCGAGGAGACGCTGCGGAAGACGATGAAGATTCCTGTCTTCCACGACGACCAGCACGGGACGGCGATCATCTCCGGCGCCGCACTGCTAAACGCGCTCGAGATTGTGGGAAAGAAAATCGAAAAGATTCGAGTGGTGTTCTCGGGCGCGGGTGCCGCCGCGATATCGACCGCTGAGCACTACGTCCGGCTGGGCGTGCTGCGCGAGAACATTCTGCTCACCGACCGCCAGGGCGTCGTCTACGAGGGTCGGCCCGGGGAGCTCGACCCGTACAAGGCGAAGTTCGCCCACAAGACCAAGGCTCGCTCGGTCGCCGAGGCGCTCGCAGGCGCCGACGTCTTCGTCGGACTGTCGGTGGCGGGCGCGATCACGGGAGAGATGGTGGCGAAGATGGCAAAAAAACCGATCATCTTCGCCCTGGCGAATCCGGAGCCAGAGATATTGCCGGACCAGGTTCGCGCGGTCCGCTCCGACGCAATCATCGCCACCGGACGCAGTGACTTTCCAAACCAGGTCAACAACGTCCTCGGGTTTCCGTTCATCTTTCGCGGCGCGCTAGATGTACGCGCAACGCAGGTGAACGAGAACATGAAGATGGCCGCGACGCGCGCGTTGGCCGCGCTCGCTAAGGAGGATGTGCCCGATAGCGTGTCGCGACTGTACGGCCTGCGCTCGGTAAAGTTCGGGCCCGATTACCTGATTCCCTTCCCGTTCGATCCGCGGGTGCTGCTCTGGGTCGCGCCCGCCGTTGCCTGGGCCGCCGTCGCAAGCGGCGTCGCCAAGGAGATGATCGACCTCGAGCAGTACCGCGAGCAGCTCGAAGCCCGCCTCGGGCGAGCGCGGGGAATCATGCGCGGGATCATCAATCGCGCCGTACGCGATCCGAAGCGGATCGTGTTCCCCGAGGGCGAAGAGCCGAAGATCATTCGTGCCGCGCGCATGATCGTCGACGAAGGCATCGGCTC
>Ga0137383_10003097_pt1 | contig 10372 bp, 10 predicted proteins | sample SagtaG_19_FD_104817 | JGI IMG/M metagenome (GOLD analysis project Ga0137383, IMG submission 104817) | Vadose zone soil microbial communities from Sagehorn Ranch, Mendocino, California, USA - Sage2_R_40_16 metaG | ecosystem: Environmental > Terrestrial > Soil > Vadose zone | place: USA... | reverse complement strand
GCGGCGGGGCGAATGATTCGTGCACCGACGAAGCTTCGTTTCCCAGCGCACCCGGCAGCAGCCGTGTCACCGCGTCGATCACTAATGCTGCGGCGAGTTCTCCGCCGGAAAGCACGAAATCGCCAATGGAAATCTCGTCAGTCGCCAAATGTTCCGCCACGCGTTCGTCGACGCCTTCATAGCGGCCGCACAGCAAGACCACACGCTCGAGCCCCGCAAATCGCTGTGCCATTTCCTGCACAAATATTTTGCCGGAGGCTGATAGCAGCACAATGGCCGTGTCGTCGGGCCGCTTCTGCGTCTCGCTTTTTTCCGCTTTCGGCGGCGCGGCATCGCTCAAGATTGTTTCCACCGCTCTGAAGATCGGCTCGGGCTTCAGCACCATCCCTTCGCCGCCGCCGAAGGGCCGGTCGTCCACCGTCTTGTGCCGGTCGTGAGTGAACTGGCGCAGATCGTGCACGCGGATATCGATCAGGCCGGCCTCTCGTGCACGGCGCACAATCCCGTAATGCAAAGGCCCGGCAAAAAACTCCGGAAAAATGGTAACGACGTCGAACTTCATATGTTCGGCATATGCTCGGCGGCTATTTTCGCAGCTTCCGCACGAGATTAGCATTCGCCGGCATCCGCTCAACCAGCATTCAATTCACGCAGGCCCTCCGGAAGCCGTACCTCAATTCGCCGTGATGCTGTATCGATAAGTGTGCAGATTTCGGCCGCCAATGGAATGAGCAGCTCGCCCGCGGGAACGCTAACGACAAGGATCCAGGATTCCGGCGGCGCGTTGCGCTTCTCTTCGCCGGCGCGCTGCACATCTTGAACCACGCCCAGCGCAGCCGCCGCACCTTCTTCCCAGACTTGGCAGCCGATCAGGTCCGTGATGTAGTAGCGGCCGAGGCCGACTTGCGCGCGTTCCTCGAGCGGCACCTGGACCTCGAGCCCGCGCAGAGCTTCCGCCTCTGAAATCGTGTGAACACCCTCGAAGTGAAAAACCGCCTGTCCTAGATGCATGCGGCAGGAAATGATCTTGGTACGCCGAGGAGTACTTCGCTCACCTGCCAGCCAAGCCTCGCGCATCTCGGCGAGCCGCTGCGGGAAATCCGTGAGGATTTCAGCGGCTACCTCACCTCGCCTGCCCCAGGGGCGCAAGATACGCGCGAGCGTAACCGGGGCAAACAGTTCTGGGCGCACTTACTCGAGAATTTCGAGCGTGAGGCGCTTCTTGATCTTCATTCCAGCCGCCCCGAGGATGGTGCGGATGGATTTTGCCGTTCGGCCTTGTCTTCCGATCACTTTGCCAAGATCGGTAGGGTGAACCCGGAGTTCCAGAACCGTAACTTGTTCACCCTCCACAGCGCGAACCTGCACTTGTTCAGGATTATCCACGAGCGCCTTCGCGATGGCTTCAACCAATTCCTTCATGGGCCCTCCGCCATTCGCAGGTATCAACAGTCAGCAGCGGTTTTCGCTTGCACCTGTCTCGTCACATCTGCAGGAAGGATCCGCGACGGGAACCTTCTGACTATGAGATGAGAGAATGGACGTGTAGAGTGCAACGCTTAGGCGGGCTTCTGGTTTACCAGGAAGCTGCGGACGGTGTCGCTCGGCTGCGCACCGCGAGCAAGCCAGTATTGGATCCGTTCGGCGTTCAGTTTAATTGCTGCCGGGTTCTTGCGCGGGTCGTAGGTTCCCACAATTTCCGTGAACCGGCCGTTGCGGGGACGCCTTTTATCGATCACCACAATGCGATAACTCGGCATCTTCTTCTTGCCATATCTAGCCAGGCGGATAGCGAGCACTCAGTAATTCCTCCTTCAATTTATTGTATCTCGGAATAGCGGATTCTCCAACGCTGCATTCGGCGCGTAAGTTCGGCATGCCGGAAGCAGTCGATGGCATGGTCGTTGACCATCCCGGCAGCTTGCATGAAGGCATAGCAGATGGTGGATCCGACGAAGCGAAATCCGCGCTTCTTCAGGGCCCGGCTCATGGCATCCGATTCCTCGCTTGTCGCGGGAATATCCTTGAGCGAGCGGCGGGCATTGATCTTCGGCTTGCCGCCGACAAACTGCCAGATATAGCTCGCAAAATTGCCGCATTCCTTCTGCACGGCCAGAAAAGCGCGGGCGTTGCTGATGGCGGATTCGATTTTCAGGCGATTGCGGATGATCCCTGGATTGGCGAGTAGTTCTCGGATTTTCTTTTCGTCGTAGCGGGCGATCTTTTCCGGATCAAAATCGTCGAACGCCGCCCGAAATCCTTCGCGCTTGCGAAGAATGATCTCCCAGCTCAGGCCCGCCTGCGCGGCATCCAGGACCAGAAACTCGAAAAGCTTGCGGTCATTCTTGAGCGGCACGCCCCATTCGCGGTCGTGATAAGCAATAGAGATGGCGCTCGAAGGCCATGCGCAGCGGGGCCGCCCGTCGGCAGCAGCGCGTTTCGCTCCGCTCATTCTTCAGCAGGCTCCTCGCCTTGTTGCATCTGCTGGAGCGCCCCGCGCACTTTGCTCAGCCCGCGCAGCCGCCCTTGCGCCGCAAGCGCGCCGTATTGCTTCATCATCTTGCGCATCTGCAGGTATTGCTTCAGCACCTGGTTCACTTCTTGCACGGAAGTGCCGCTCCCGCGCGCGATGCGCTTGCGCCGCTTGCCGTCAATCAAATCATGGTCCTCGCGCTCTGCGGCAGTCATGGAATTGATGATGGCTTCCACGTGCTTCAACCGCGATTCATCAACCTGCGCGTCACGCGGCAGATTGGCAAACGGGCCCACCTTCGGAAGCATGCCGAGCACCTGCTCGAGCGGGCCCATCTTGCGGACCTGCTTCAATTGATCGCGAAAATCCGCCAGCGTGAATTCGCTGCGGCGAAGTTTTCGCTCGAGTTCCGCGGCCTTCTTCTGATCGATGGCCTGCTCGGCGCGCTCGATCAACGTGAGCATGTCGCCCATTCCCAGCACACGAGAAACAATGCGCTCCGGGTAAAAGGCTTCGAGCGCGTCATATTTCTCGCCCACGCCCACGAACTTTACAGGCGCCCCGGTCACTTTCCCGATGGAAAGCGCCGCGCCTCCGCGCGCATCACCATCAAGCTTGGTCAGAATCACGCCGGTCAGCCCCAGACGGCGGTGGAAATCGCCGGCCGAGCGCACCGCGTCTTGCCCGATCATGGCGTCGGCAATGAACAGAATTTCGCTCGGCTGCAGTTCGCGCTTGAGATGGCTGAGTTCGGCCATCAGCTCGTCATCGATATGCAGGCGTCCGGCTGTGTCCACCAGGATCACGTCAGAAGCCGAAAGCCTGGCTTCGCGGATTGCGCCTTTGGCGATCTCCAGAGGCTTATCGGTGCCGGCGCCAGGCCAGCAACTCACGCCTACCGCTTTGGCCACCTGCGCCAGCTGTTCCCGCGCGGCAGGCCGATAAACGTCCGTGGAGACGACCAGCGGCCGGTGCCCATGGCCGCCCAGCCACTTGCCAAGCTTCCCCGTCGTGGTGGTTTTGCCCGAGCCTTGCAACCCGACAATCAGCCATACCGAAGGCGGCCGCGCCGCAAACGCGGGCTTCGCATGCTTGCCGAGTAATTCCAGCAACTCATCGCGCACGATCTTGAGCACTTGCTGATCGGGCGAAAGCTGCAGCAGGACTTCCGAGCCCAAGGCCTTGGCGCGAATGTGGGCGAGCAACTCGTCCGCAACGCCGACGTTGACGTCGCCATCGAGCAGCGCTTCGCGAATCCCGCCCAGCGCGGCGCCCAGGTGTTCTTCGGTAAGCTTCCCCTGGCCGCGCAGGTTCTTAAAAACGCGCTGAAATTTTTCGGTGAGATTTTCAAACATGATTCAGCGACTCAATCTCATTTTAGGAGACGCTCGAGTCGCGGTCAATCGAGCAGCCCACCGGGTGCCGCGAGAAGCTTGAATCCAGGCGGTACCAACGGCAACGACGTCGGTGGTCATCGAAAACCGGGAGGGGTACCCCACCCCATTTTTCTGCAAGTGTTCATTCTGCATGGCTTAAGAGGGACGGCCGCTACAAACCTAAGTGGCACCGCGTGGCCCCTCCCGCCTTTGTTAGGTAGACTTTCGCCGCACGAGGGTAGACTTTTGCGCGCCCCAGAGCTTTCGCCGCGCAACAGAGTCGAGCTTTTGCGCGTTAAGCCTACTCGTGGTGAATTTGCCGCTTCGACACTCTGAGTCACTTTCCGATAAGGGGACCCTATTGTTTTTCGAAAAGCGCCACACCAGAAAAGGGCTTCCCTTGAGAGTCTGTTCCTTCGACTGTGAGCCTCATGGTGTTGCCGTCTTTCGACACCACCGTGCGGAGCTGTAGCACTTCTTTGCCGCCCTTCATATAGCTGACCTCGCGGGTGTTGTCATCTATCCGCTTCCCAGAAACAGCATCGTACGGGCCGCCGGCTAGAACCTTTCCTACTCCGCCCTTGTCTGGGACTTCGTACTTAAACGAAATGGGCGAGCCGTTCGTCGCAGTGCCGTTTATGGTCACCCGACGCTGGTCACCTACTAGTTGGACCGTAAGCGTTTCCTCTTTCGGAAACGCGCCGGTGTCTTTCGATTTTGTGAGATTTAGTTTCCACGTTCCGACGAAAGGATTGCTTTGGGCATCCAGCAGGCCCGAGGCCATCCCAGCGATCACGACGACACAAGAAAATACTAAAAGTCGCCTCATCGGTCTCCTCTCCCCGTCTTTATCTTATCGTCTTAGCCCAATGTCTGAGAAATAGCTTCCATATTAGCTACCGTTACTCTTTAGTGCTGAGGATCAAATTCCCGAGCGAGAACTCGGCGAGAGCGGCGGAGAATAACCTCGCTTATGGCCCCCTTCGTCTGCCTTGCAGTCGTCCTTGTTTTCGCGAACGTGTACCTTTTCATGCTCTACCGGCGCCCTCTTGTCAGTGGCGATTCGGTCACGCCCAGTTGGAGGGCTTGGCTCGATTTCGATCCGTGGGATCTCGGCGGATTCTCCTACGGTCAACTTGGGTTAGTAAGCGCAACAGCGTTATTCCTGGAAGTCTTGATGATCCGCTGGATTTCTTCCGAGATTCGGGTCTTTGCCTACTTTAAAAATTTTGTTTTGATTGCCTGCTTCCTTGGGTTTGGGCTGGGTTGCTACCTTTGCCGTCGTCGCGTAAGGGCGATGGCGTGGTTTGTGCCTTTGCTAGTTATAGCAGTCGTTGTGTCGCTGCCTTGGCCCGGGTTGCGCGAACTTGTCAGGTCGATGCCCACCTTGATTGGCGCTCTATCGGAGGTGGATGTCTGGGGAGTACCCTCGCTGCCTAATCAAGGAAACGAACTCCTAGCCCTCGCGAAATCTATGATCATAGTTGTGCCCCTGTTCGGCTTGGTGGCGTTTATCTTTGTTCCCTTAGGCCAGCTCGTCGGCTGGTACCTTGAAAAGGCTCCTCGGGGCATTAAGGGGTATACGCTTAACATCGTTGGAAGCCTCGCGGGGATTCTCGCCTATACGGGATTGTGCTTTCTGAATCAGCCACCCGCGACTTGGCTGGCGGCAGCCGGTGTTCTAATGATGTGGCTTCTTTGGAACCGGCCGCCACTGCGTTGGGCCGCCCTAGCAGTATTTTCAGTCTGCGTCGCTCTAACTGCACTTGCTCCACACCCCGGCGAAGTCTATTGGTCGCCGTACCAGAGGCTGAACCTTCGTGCGGCTTATCTCACTGACGGGGAACTTATCTCGTATGAACTGCGCACGAACGATAGCTGGTATCAACAGATCTACAATCTCTCGCCCGAATTCGGTGCCAAACATCCCGACCTGTTCCGCGATGTACCTGCAAAATGGAATCCCTATAATCTGCCGTACCGGTTTTTCCCTAAGCCAGGCTCCGTGCTGGTTCTCGGCGCCGGAACCGGCAACGATGTTGCCGCTGCCGTACGCAACGGCGCGGAGCGCATCGTCGCCGTGGAAATTGATCCGCTCATTCAAAAGTTGGGCAGCAAGCTCCACTTTGAGAAACCGTATAGCTCACCACGCGTCGACGTAGTCATTAATGACGCCCGAAGCTACATCGAAAACAGCCACGAACAATTTGACCTGATCATGTTTTCGTTGCTGGATTCCCATACGACGAGCTCGTACTACACAAATATCCGCATCGATAATTATGTTTACACCGTCGAAGCGCTACAGGCGGCGAAGCGACTGCTGAAACCCGATGGAGTCCTCATTTTAAAGTTTTGGGTAGACACGCCGTGGATTGCAAGCCGACTCGACCAGCTGACACAAACGGTGTTTGGTCGGAGGTCGTTGATCTTATCGGTCGAGAATCCCTTTTACGGTACGCCGGGCGTCTTCTATTTTTGCGGTTCGCGCGAGCGAGTAAATACGGCGTTGTCGGCGGATCCTGAACTCCTCGCCTATGCAAAAGCGAATGCAGCCTCCCTTCCCGCCACCCCTGCCGCTCTGACGACCGACGACTGGCCTTATTTCTATCAGCACCAACCGGGCATTCCCTCGGCAGTGATTCTGATGTCTCTCGTGCTTGTGTTCTTGGGCTGGTTTTTCCTCCGTGATACCGGGATATCTGCAGGATCGCTAGACTGGCATTTCTTTTTCCTGGGTGCCGGATTCTTTCTACTTGAGGCGCAGATCATCAGCAAGATGGCTTTGCTGTTTGGGACCACATGGTTGGTCAATTCCATCGCAATTTCCGGACTTCTCGTTCTAATCGTCGGTTCGAACCTAGTAGTTGAGCGCAGAAAGAACTTCAATATCGCATTCGCATACGCCGGGATTTTCGCTTCGATCCTCGTATCTTATTTACTCCCGATAGAGTCCTTATTCGTCGCTTCTTATTGGCTCAAAGTTCTGCTGGCGGTTGCAGTGTTCGGTGCTCCGGTATTTTTCGCGGGCATCATATTTATCAGAAGTTTCGCAACAGTGGGATTTCAAGGTATGGCACTTGGATCGAATCTCTTTGGCGCTCTGGTTGGGGGACTTCTAGAATCTCTTTCAATGTGGACGGGTATTCGATCCCTATTGATTGTTGCGGGTCTTCTCTACCTGGCATCATGGGTCGCGCTTCGCGCGCGAAAAACGCCTCAACAAATCCCTCAGCGAGCTGGCGAGAGTGAAGCAGTGCTGATCGGCTCACACTGAAACATTCGCATTCAGTAAACGGCATTATCGGAATGTGGGCACGCGGGTCTCGTCTCTAGCGGAATGCGGCACGCGGTTCTTTCGAGTTCGGCAGGGGAAGGGGGTGGCCCCTTTTTCCCGGCCGTATACGCTATCCCGACGCTGCCTTGACCGGCCCTAGAGGCTCGCTTACACTAAACGTTTTGCTGGTCCGCTGTGACGGGCGCAGTGACTGCGGCCCCTTGTATGGCGCGTTCGGCGTAGGAATCGGGGGCCTGCTGTGAGGAGCATCGTTGCCCAAACGCACCTTTCAACCCAAAGTGCGCCGGCGCCATAAAACCCATGGCTTCCGCGCCCGAATGAAAACCAAAGGGGGCCGCAGAGTCCTGGCAGCGCGCCGTAAGAAGGGTCGTCATCGCCTCACGCCCATTTAAAACTTCCGCGGGTGCGCCGCAGGCGTTTTCTCGCGCCGCGCGTCTGGTACGCCGCGCCGAATTCGAGGCAGTCTATCGCGGCGGCGGGCGGAAATCCTCGGCGCAGTTCGTGGTTTTTTTTCGCGCCAATGGCGGACCGCGAAGCCGTTTCGGCATCAGCGTGAAGAAAGCGCTGGGAGGCGCGGTGCTCCGCAACCGGATCCGCCGCCGCATTCGAGAAATTCTTCGGCGCAATAATTCGGAGATTTCCCCTGGATGGGACATCGTAATTCATCCGCGCAGTTCCATGACGCGGACTGCTTTTGCAGCGATGGAGGAGGAGTTGCTCGCGCTGGTGCGGAGCCTTCGCCGGTGAAGGTGCCCGTGCTGAAAGTGGCTCCGCCAAAGGCGACTGCGGCGAGCCGCGCGGCGGTCTGGCTGCTGATTGCTGCGATCCGTTTTTATCAGGCGGTTTTCGCTCCACTGATGCCGTTGGGTTGCAAGTTCTATCCTTCCTGTTCGCGATACGCCGCCGAGGCGATCGCGCGTCACGGCGCCAAGCAAGGTGCTCGCCTTGCGCTCGCGCGCTTATGGCGCTGCCGTCCTTTCACGCAAGGCGGTGTCGATCCGGTTCCGGATCTCGTTTCGGATAGGGTCGAACTTCTGGGTAATGGGGTGGGCGATGGGGCCGGAAACAGGGCGCGTAGCGAGGTGCGCTCGTGAGAGAGATTTCGGACCAAGCCCGGATCGCACTCGCATTCGCTCTTGCGCTGCTGGTGATGGTCGGCTGGTATTTTCTGAATCCGCCGAAGCCGCAACCGCCGCCCGGATCCGCGGCCGCGCAGCACGCTCCTGCCGCGCCGAGCAGCGCTGCAGCCCCGATTACTCAACCCAACCAGCCGGCGGTGGCAAGCTCGACCGGCGCGACGTCTGCTGCGCCTGCGTCAGCCAGTGGCGAAAAGAATATCGCCATCGAGAGCGATCTGTATCGCGTCGAGCTCTCGAATCGCGGCGCCGTGGTGCACAGTTGGCAGCTCAAGAAATATACCGATGAAGGCAATCCGCCGCGCACGCTGGATTTGGTCAATGCGGATCTTGCGCGCCAGACTGATGGCTGGCCGCTTTCTTTGCAGCTTGCGGACCCGCAACTCGCGACCGCTGCCAATCAGGCCCTTTACGTGGTCAAGGCTTCTTCCGACCGCGGCGCCGAAAATACGGATCGCACGATTACGGCTCCCGCCCAGATTGAATTCCACTGGAGTGATGGCCGACTCGACGTCACAAAAACGCTGAAGTTCGATCGCAGCTACATCATCGGACTGGAAACTTCAGTGCGGCAAAACGGAAGCCCGGCCAGCTACAGTGTCGCCTGGCGCGGCGGTTTTGGCGACGTGACCGCATTTCGTGCCGCCCTGCAAACGCTCGTCTTCGATGGCCGCGCCGGCAGCGTCAGCACAATCACAACCAAGAACATCGGCGCGCCGAACCAGCGCAATATCCCGGCCGAAGTGCCCGGAACCTTCGACGCTGTGGGCATCGAGGATCTGTACTTCGCTGCCGCGTTTCTCCCGCCCGAGCCGCCTCCGGGCCAGGCCATCCCTGACGACCTGACGCTTTCGGCGCGGGAGACCACGCACACTATCCAGGGCGATGGGAAGACACAGCAGGAAATTCTGCCGGAAATGGCCGTCGGTTCGACCACGCCGGGACCGCTTGCGCTGCGGCTTTACGTGGGCCCGAAAGACATCGACATTCTGAAATCCGTTCGTCCGCCGTTGAATGGGCTCGTGCAATTCGGCTGGTTTGGTTTCGTGGCCGAACCGCTCTTCTACATCCTGCGTTGGATCTACCACTATATTCCCAACTATGGCTGGGCCATCGTGGTCATGACCATCGCCATTAACATGCTGCTTTACCCGCTCAAAGTGAAGAGCTGGCGGTCCATGCAGAAGATGCAGAAAGTGGCGCCAGAAATCCGCTCCATTCAGGACCGCTACAAGAAATATTCCATGCGCGATCCGCGCAAGCAGGAGATGAACAAGGAAGTCATGGCGGTGTACAGCCGCGAGGGCGTCAATCCCATGGGCAGCTGCCTGCCGCAAGTGATCCAGATGCCCATCTGGTTTGGCCTTTATCGAATGCTGAATGTGACCATTGAATTGCGCCACGCCCCGTGGTTCGGCTGGTTTCACGACCTTTCCGGGCGCGACCCGTACTTCATCCTGACCATCACCATGGCCCTACTGATGTACGCGGCGCAAAAGATGACGCCCATGACCGTCACCGACCCGGCCCAGCAGCGCATGATGACGCTGATGCCCATCATGTTCACGGGCATGTTTTTCATCATTCCGGTTTCCAGCGGCCTGATCCTTTATATCGTCACGCAAAATATTATGGCTGTGATCCAGCAGTGGCATCTGAATCGGAGTGCGCCCCTGAAGGCTCCTGCGCGGAGCAAAAAACAAATGACACGCGCGGCGCTGACGAAGTAAGTTCCGCCGGAAAGTCGGAGAACCAGCCATGTCCGCCAGCGTTGTTCGTAATGGCCAACTCGACCGTGAAGCCGCCGCAGGCGAACTCCGGCGGTGCCTGGATACCATCCTGCGCCTGGCGCGTTTCCACCTGAGTTATCACGTGGATATCGCTCCGAAATCAGGGGACGAAGATCTGGAAACAGCCGAGGTTGTGGTCCACTTTGACGGGCCGGATAAGACCCTGCTGCTCGAGGGCAACGGAGATTTGCTCAAGGCTCTCGAGCATATCGCCGTGCGCTGGCTGCGGCTCGATCCTCAGCTCCACAATCGAGTGTGCTTCGATTGCGGCAACTTTCGCGCCTCTCGCATCGCCGAAT
>Ga0137383_10003094_pt1 | contig 10375 bp, 8 predicted proteins | sample SagtaG_19_FD_104817 | JGI IMG/M metagenome (GOLD analysis project Ga0137383, IMG submission 104817) | Vadose zone soil microbial communities from Sagehorn Ranch, Mendocino, California, USA - Sage2_R_40_16 metaG | ecosystem: Environmental > Terrestrial > Soil > Vadose zone | place: USA... | reverse complement strand
TCAGCCCCAATTGATCATTCGTGAATCGTCCGGTGCCCCCTTGCAGTCAGCCACTCCGTCTAAAGAGCTGCCTGGTTATGTACACCGGTAGTTCCGGCAAGCTCAGCCTCTTGCTTTTAGCGCGATAATCCAGCACGCTTTCAACAGATGAGCAAGAGGCAGCTTTTGTTCGCTCAGTGTTTCTCTTGCCCGTAGACAACACGCTTACCTCGCAGTAACGATGCTGCCGCCCCTATGAGGCACAGTGCCGCGGAGATATAGAAAACCGCGTGCAAGCTATCCATGAATGGTGTAGAGATCAAGTTCGGGAAAAACGTCTTGCCGAGCAGTATCGCCCGATGTGCGGGCGAGATGGCTTGCAGCACCGGTGGCGGTATGAGCTCTCCAATCGGGTTATACCCCAGAAACGCACCAAAGAGCGCAGCCGTTGGGGGCAGATGCGCGATGGCTATAGCCGCCTTGTCGGGAACGCCATTCGTGATCAGCCCAGTTGCGAGGGTCGAAGGAAGTGCTGACGCCAATCCCACGGTGACGATGCTGAAGAATAAGCCGATGCTGACCAGGGTGGCACTATTTTGAAAGGTTCCGCGCATGCCGGAGGAGACCCCGCGGGTCTCTGGTGGAACACTACTCATGAAAGCAGTTCCACAATTTCAGGCGGGTCGGTGTGAAAGAGGTGACGGGGCTTATGGTCTACTTTCCAGACCGTTGCAGTTATACCGAAAAACAGGATGGCATCGTGCTTAAATTTGAACGTGGGAGTAAACTCAGGGTCGTCTATTTTTTCCCTCCATTCTTGACATTGCTGATGAAACTCAGCAATACTACGCTGCAATTTTTCCTGTTTCTGTTGCATTGTTTGTTCATCAGCCAGGTTTCTCCTAGCCTCTTGTTCTTGCTGTTCGAGAGCGGCAAGTTCTGCATTAAGATACGCTATGGTTCTTTCGCTTAATGTTTTTTTCCTCATCTCGTTAGCAAGGTTTCTCCGATACGTCTCTTCTTCTTTCAGAATTGTGTTGAGCGTTTTGAGTGCTCGAAGGCGTTGTTGCGCTGCTGAATTCTGTTTGAGGATATCCGCTATTTTTTGGTCAACTGCTGTTGGGTCACGGATAGTTTTTACTGCCTCTTCCCAGGCAGCAGCATCAAGCATGTCAACAGGAATAGAACACCCTTTACACAGACCAACAGTATTGTATGGTCTCGAACAATTGTAGCTGAAGTACGCGACTTCTTTTCCGCTTATTCGTGTTTCGCATTTCCTGAATACCCGAAGCGTTGTCCCGCAATAGGCGCATTTGGCAAAGCCGCCACGAAGGAGACTATCTTTTGATGTTTGGTTATTGCGCGTTGCGAGTTGCTTGTTTTGTGAGATTTTTAGCTGCGCTTTCTCAAACAACTCCTTTGTCACGATAGCAGGGATGAGTAATATTATCTGCTCGTCCTTCGTCGTCTTTCTTCTCGCTGTTTTTTTACCACCTGGCTTTCTGTCACTTGGCGCAGTTCTGAATTGCCGGTACTCCCCAAAGTATGCAGTGTTTTTTACCATCCTGCCAATGACTTGAGGTTGCCAGGTCGGTGGTTCTGTTACCTTCTTGTGCTTCATGCCTTTGGTGACAAAGGGAGAAGGGATGCCTTTTTGATTGAGTATCCGACAGATTTGGTATGTTGATATGCCATCTGCCGCAGACTCAAAAATGAACCGCACTACCTTGACTTCTGTCCATTCTGTGCCGTCTGCTTCCTTATACACAACGGATAAGTTTAGCTCGTACCCGATACGATCACCATGTTCATCGACAAGAAAGCGATACCCATAGAGCCGTGTACTATTCCCGACAATTTTCCCAGGAATACCTTTCTCTGTATTGCCGAGTGCTTTTTGCCGTCTTCCATCGCTTGTTCTACGAACGAGATCAAGGATTTCTTCTTCTGCCTTAATCCCTTTGTGAAAGCGCATAATTTGACCCTCTAGGGAGTCGTCATCTGCGTGATCTGAGGGGTCAGTTGTTAAAATCCTCACACCTAATTCCCGCAGCTGCATACGAAACATTTCACGCGCTAAGGCTTTTCGTCCTAGTCCTCGATCAAGCACATCCATCAGCAGCACATCAAATTCCCCGCGCTCTGCCATCTCAAGAATATCTTCTAACGCTTGCCGATAGCGATACTCTAAGCCTGTGTAGGTATCATGAACGATGTGCCTTGCTTCATCCATAATCCGAATGCCGAGCGGTTCAATCAAAAGTTGTCGTATTTTCCGCTCTTGCGCATCATGCGAGTATCTTTTCGCTTGCTCTTCCGTTGATACGCGAGTGAGTAATAATCCGCGCATTCCCCGATACTTGTTGTTGTCTTGCATGAGCCGTTCTCCTTGTTGCTCTTGTGTCTTTTTGACACGTCCTGTAAAAGTGCTCGTTGTGTCCGATTGACACAACGATGCAACCAGTATAGCGGAGATAGCAGAGGTTTTTGTAAGAAACTGTTTAGAACAAATATTCTAATAAATGCTGGAATGTTCTATAGGAACTATGAACACCATTTTTGAACATAATACCTGATTTTGAGAAAATTTACCAGGGCTACCCTTGACTTCCCTAGACTTCTATGGCATTCTTACCATGAGCCTATAATATGTATTGAGGTGTTTAGTGATGACCATAGAGGAATACCGCGTGAAACTTGGATGGTCAAAAGCGAGGCTTGCCCGTGAAGCTGGTATTGATGTCAGTACGCTCAATGATGCAATGTCCGGCAAGCGTGTTTACAAAGCAACAGCATCACGAATTGCCAGGGCAATCTCTGAAGGGTTAGGACAGGAGATAACCTATCAGGACCTCGACGGCGTGAATACCTACGATTGAGACTATCCAAGCACCCTGAAAGGTGGTGATGCCAAGAAACGCACAGGTTAATACCCATGCGTTCCCCGTTAGACCTTACTTTCTCGATGTTGAGAACTGCCAGCGTGTCAAGCCCAAGCAGTTCAAAACATAAAATGTTCTGTCCCTTGTAGTGCTGTTTGTACACCGTGGCAGCAGAACAGCTATACTTTGCTGTTTTTGCTGCCGGGACAGGCTAAAGGTCTACTGGTAGTATGCCATGTTATGCCTTGCCTGTCAATTCAGGAGAGGGAAGACCATGCAAGATTTGTGGGGAGAAGAGATCCACCCCCAACCGGATAAACGGCGCACTCCGACCCGATCAACCGTTATTTCGTTGACTGCACAGGATTGTTTGCTCTATGGTCATAGCTTTACCCCTGCGGGAATGAACGGGGAAAAGCTGTGTACTGCGTGTAGCGTCAAAGGGTACTGCCCGGTGTGTACGCCACTGCATACATCGCCTGATGCACAGCCTTTTTTATGCACCAGGCATAGTGAGGGGAGCGTACAGGCATGACACGACAGCAAGAGCAAATAGCAAACCACACCTATGTTGTCAGGCGAACGAGCGCCAATAACGGGCTGCCCTACCGGCAGCAAGAACAACTGGTTGAGCCTGAGACAGACGAGTATGATGAGGTCTGGCCGCCCAGGATGCCCAACAGCGCGATCCGCTACACAACAACAACCGCAGACCCGCCGGTTATCAGAAGCGGCACCCGCCGGTATGTGATCCACAACAGCCCGCCCCCGCAACAACAGAGAACAAGCCGGGAAGAGGCAGAAGCCCCGCGGCAACGACAGCGTATCCATTGGTCGCTGGTCTTTGGCATTGGCATGGCAGCAATGCTCACCTTGTGGGTACTTGGAACTATAGCGGTACAGTGGTGGAATGTGACGCAGGACGACTGGCATTATGGCAGACCCCGCACCTTCCAGACCGATGCCGTCGTCGGCCACAATAACGACAGCGAACGGAGTCCAAGCCATTTTATCGCGCTTAACTTCCGCTCCCACATTGAAGTGATTGAGTTTCCGGCAGGGGATACGACAAAAGCCAAACTCTATCAGGGCCTGCCCCTGTACGGGGACGGGCAAGACTTGGCAGTCGTGACCATCACTTTCAAAGATATGAACGGAGACGGCAAGCCGGACATGATTATTTCGGTAGCCAATACCCACATTGCCTATCTTAATGACAGCGGGCAGTTCCGGCCGCTTAGGCCAGGTGAACAGGTCAGAGCGTATTAGGAAGCAGCAGGGGAGATGCTGCCCTGCGGAGCTTCTCCCCATTTATGAAGCGAGGGAACGATGCAGCAGGAAAAACAAGCACACGCGCTGGAAGCATTTGTACAGCGTTTCCATGACGAACAGAGTGAAGGAAGCCCGGACGAGCCGGAAGAGACCTATCACGTGTATCCGGTGCCAGGCGGCATGGTTATTCTGAAAGAAGATCCGGAAGACCAGGTTATCGATGCCGCCATTCCTCCAAACACACAGCCCCCATCCCGTCTTTTTACCTGTGTAACCGTGCTTTTTGCGCTCCTGCTTCCTCTCTCGGCAATCCTTTTACAGGTGTATCTTGCGTTTAACCCGCCAATTGTCACCGTGACGATTATGCCAGCCGTCCAATCAGTGACAGTCAGAGGCACGGTACATCTGGGAAGGCTCATCCCTCCAATCACGCTTTCCCAAGCAGCAACAACGAAAACCTCGGGCAGGGGACACGAGGATGCGAAACAGGCGAGAGGATTTATCACCTTGTATAACGGCCAGTTTACTGCGCAAACAGTGCCGGCCGGAACCATGCTTACCGGAGCAGACGGCAGACAAATTGTTACGGACCAGGATGCACTCATCCCTGCGGGCAACCCGCCGAGCTACGGACAAGTGAGCGTATCAGCCCATACGGTTGCTGCAGGCGCGAGCGGGAATATCGCAGCCTATGACATCAATCAGCCGTGTTGCGCTGCAGCAGTCAGAGCAGAAAATGTCAATACGTTTTCCGGAGGACAAGACGAGCGGAATTTTCAAACCGTTGCAAAAGCTGATATCGACAATGCTGCAAGCCCATTAAAAACAGCTCTTTCGGCAAGCATCAACGGCGCATTCCACGGGCAGCTGACACCAGGGGAGAAGCTCATACCACTCCCATGCAGCCCGGCAGTTTCACCGGATCACCACATAGGCGAAGCAGCGACAACGGTAACAGTCACCGTATCGCAGACGTGCCGGGCAGTCGCGTATGATACCGCTTCACTGCAAAATTCCGCGACAGCCATGCTCATTACTGAGGGGAAAAAAGCCGCAGGGGCACACTACAGGCTCATTGGCACGGTGCAGGTAACGGTAATACATGCGGGGTTCACCGGCCAGGCACGAGGACGTGCCAGCCTCAGCGTACATATTGCCGGCGTATGGGGATACCAGTTTACACAGACGGAGCTGCGCCGCATCGCGCACCAGATTGCCGGGAAACCACAGGAGGCAGCGCGAAACATCCTGCTCCATGTGCCAGGCATACAAAGCGCGACAATCGCGGGGATTGATGAGACGACAAATATCCCGCGCAATACCGACCTCATTCATTTTGCATTTGGGTAGTTCGGCTGCTGGAACAAGGATATCATCGAGATTTGACCGTACAGTACTCATAAGGCATAAAAGTTTATGCGTACCGGGTGAACGAACGAACCTCCGCGCCGTAAAAATATTCTTATCTCGACTTTTCACCCTTTTCACGCTCAGCATACGTCGTTTATATGTACACATCGTAGCAGCAAAGACTGAGTTTTCCCGCACAAATTGCGCTTCGCTCTCCTCCGACTGTTGTTTGCGTTGCCCAACGTTTCCAATAACGCCCCCTACAGCCTTAGCTCTAACCTATAGTTTATAGTTGACATCCAGACGCTGCCCTGGTAAATAATTATGGCAATTTGGCTGCTTACTTGGCAAGTTACAAACAGGCATAGAATCAATGACATACATGAACACGTGACCATGTATTACTTTGCAAAAGCCAAAACAGACAACGTCAGAGAAACTGTACAACAAGAAAAAAGCGGAGGATGGAAGAGGATGGAAATGGTTCTTCAGAGAAGAAATTGAAAATGCGGAAGAAATAACTGAAAATATTCGTTTTTACGCAGTAAAAGCATTAGAGCAACTTTCAGTTAATAAGAGATAAGCTTAACCGTGTACATGCTGCTGCCGGGAAGATATACCATCCGCCATAGCGGAAAGCATTCCATAGGACACTCCTTTAGATTGTAATTCCTTGAGAGTCTTTTTTAGCTCTGTTACTTGTTTCTCCTCTTTTGAAATATCTCCAATCACATCGTATTTGTATGTCGTGATACTTGGTTTCAAAATACCTCTATGCAGCAAATTCTTTTTAACAATTTGCAACATATCACCCCAAGGATTACTAACATTTCGGAGTAATTCTCGTGTAATATCGTAAATACCAACATTGTCTTGTACCCAGGCAAAAATAGCTGCCTCCAATCCGCTAGTATCAAGAGGTGATGATTGAAGTTTTTTAACTATTGCCGTCATTTTTTCCCCAAAAAGAGATTTCCTTTCTACAAGTACGATATCAATAAGTTTTTTATTGTAAAGGTATGCAAATGCGGCCAGAACTGCCTGTTCGGCTAATTCTTTTTGATCTACCATCGTACCATCCGGTAACTCTTCCCAGAAGCCAAACACATATTTGAAGAAGCCACCCCTAGATGGAGGAGAGGCAAATGTTGTACCAAACAAGTAAACTGCATCCGAGAACATAGAGCTATTGTACTGTGACATCTCCTGTATTCCTCTGGTATGGAAAAGTTTGGTCTCTGGATATAACTATAAGCTGTTCGGAGGAGTCTGTCAACTGTAGACAAATCACAGAAGCGGCGGAAAGCGGAGAAGGAAAAGCGGAGCCGCTGAACAAAGTTTTCTTAATGAGGCAAGGTACATAGTGTAGTGCGTTTTAAGCGCGGTTTTCTACCCACCTTGGGTAAATTCACTCTTTACGAGGCCGCGCTATTCTCATGCTTATTTGAGAATACAGGTGGTTTGTGGTTTGGACTCCCATGCTACTGAAAACACTAGGGGTGGTTATTGAGCGGTAAACTTTTCGATTTTGAAAGAGAACACTAGGGGGTAGGAAGTCTCATAGTTGCTGAGAAAGGCAACCTGTTCACGTCGCACAAGAAATTCTTTCCGTCGTATGGTTGAGGCTAGTAAGTTCAATAACTCTCCTCTCACACCCTAGAGTAATTTCGCCAGCTTTAAGGCTTCACAAAAACTGCCTAATTTCCGCTCCGATCAAAACAGGCAGAGAGCAAAGCCCATAAGAGAATACAGTTGGTTGTGTACGTGTGCTACGTTCTTGAAAGCAGTCGAGATAATCAGTCAACGACGTATCTTTTTGGCTCCATTCAGATACGTTGTGTACGTTCTGGACGCTCTCAAAAGCTAGTCGAGATAAATAATCTTGTGCGACGTTGATGAGTTTACTCCCCTGCTTTTCCTAATGCTTCAACAATCCTGCTATGCCAGCCCACATGAAATAACACCCGGAAAGAGCCAGTAAAAGCGCAGCAGGACTCGTTATCAGCGTAGAAACAATCAGGAGAATTGTTTTAAGAACGCGCATAGGTCCATTATGCTACAATAAACTCGTACGTATGAAGCCCAAACCCCGTAAATCATCCTCACCTTTTATTACCCCGAAACGATACTTGTATGAGGGCGAAGTTGTAACAGTTGTGTCCTCAAACGGTGTTGTGACAGCCCGAAATGAGAAAGGTATTAAGTTATTTCCGGTTGAAGTTGTCCGTAGTGGCAAGCCGCTTACCTGACTTCCCTATCGGCATCCACTCTATGGCAGACAGTGACCAGTTACTAGAACAATTTGAAGAACTTTTTGAGGCAGAGCGGATACACAAAAGAGGCTTTGCCTCGATGTCACAAGCAAAACGGCGAGCAATCGCAGGCCGGGGCGGAATAGCCGCTCACGCGAAAGGAAAGGCGCACACCTGGACACGCGAGGAAGCACGACGAGCCGGAAGAAAAGGCGGACTCAAGAGGAAATCTTCAGGCATACCTGACCTGAATGCCGGGAAATGATAATCCCCTCTTCAAACGCCGGATAATAAACCTTGTGCGTAGCGTCTGCAAAGAACGCATGTATGACGCGACTATATATAATAATACCTCCCCTGGCTGATGTATTTGAGAAGTATGCGTAGCTCATCCGGTTTATGTAATTGCCCATACTATGTATGAGTCACTCTGACATGGTTTATTTAGTTTGGCCAGCCTATAGCTGAAAAGAAATAGGAAGAAATATTAAAAAATAAGCTGAATAATGCGTAAGAGCTGATAACCCCTAAGATAACGGCAATAAGCGAGGAAACTACGATACGGTGTTTATAGTATTTGGTATGCTTATAGTTTTTCGAGAGAATTGTTAAGGTTATAAAAAATCCGGCAAGAAACCCGATGAGAAACGGGCATATAAGCTGAATAATGAAATCAACAATGAAGGCAAATAAGAGTCTATTAGAACCTGAACCAAAAGGATTCATAGTTAGTTAAAAGGAAAAATACCTGATTTAAGTAAAGTATACCACTGTCAACAGAAATGTTTTTGTGCACATTCAAAGGAGAGCGCCCTTTTTCGACCGGATTATAAAATAAAATTGTCCATTCTTTTCAACCGGACCGGAAAATAAAACTGTGCATCTTCCGGAAATGGCTTTTTTCGTGTGTTTTGCTTGTCCCATAAAACGACCGTTTGTTAAGACAGTCAAAATATCCTCGTTGTTTTTGTTCTTAGGGTACCACCCCGATTTATGCGTAGGCGCACGCTAAGCCCCCCCGCTTTCTATAATGGGAGATTATCCCTGCCAACCTTGCAGGTTATAACATACTTGTCAACAGGAATATAATATTGTGCAAGTAAGTCTTTGGAGTTCACACGCCTGCCAATTGGAGGAAATCAGCGCGATGCTCGATTTTGAACGATCAATAGCTGTCACAAAACAAATAGATATACAGGTCAAAGAGTGTTATGCAAACGCGCTGTATACTCTGCTTTGTTGTAAAGAATTTCAGGACGGCTGGTATGTGGAGGGCTTTGCATTCATCACTGAAAGCAGAAATTTACTTGAACACGGATGGGTTGAACTAACAGACGGCAGCATCATCGATCCTACATTCGCTTTTCTCGGACATGGCGATGTTGAATACTCTCCGGCCATTAAACTGAACTTTGACCAAGCGATGGAACTTGTTGAAAACAGTTCTGATGTCCCGCTTATTCTGAATGGGTCAATCAAGCACAAGGAAGCCTACCGCAAAACACGTGAAGAGGTTCACAAGAAATACTCATCCTGGATATTTAGCGGTGATTTTTTGTGAGCCTTGCTTGGTATAATGTGACGGTATGTACACCAGTCCCCCGGACATGGTTGGCATAGTTAAGAATTACATCAGGCTCACATCGTGCGTGGAGATCCTCGGCTTAAATATTTGCCCATTCTTTAAGCCGCTTACTCCCCTTTTCTCACGCCGGACAAGAAATCATGTGCGATGTTGCCCATTAGTTGAGTGTACGATGTGAGCCGCAAGGCTTTGGATAATTATGCGTAGCTCTGCCTCTTTTATTGAAAATCATTGGATGCATTGCCTTCTCAGGTGCTTTAAGATAAACTACAATAGTTTATGATTGATGCACATAGAGTGATTTGGGCACTGTATGTATTGGCAGTATTAGTGATTTTCCTAATCATTTTCGTTCCAGCTTCGCAACAAGTGCCAAAGGAGTGTGTACGGTATACCACAACCGGCACTAGTCAACCATCCGGCCATAGTACGGCTTTCTATGATTGTGTAAATAGAGAGACCGGGAGAGCAGCCATTCTAGCTGTAGTCATCCCAGTTATCCCAGCACTTACATTGAGTTACACGTTGGGAAGAAAGAAACGAAAGAAGTCATTATCCCATCATTCAGAGCAATAACTATTTTCATGCAGTTGTACCCAATTCTCAAAATGTGACTATTATCACATTGATATATTGTAAACTGATGCAAGAACTGTATAATTATAAAAATGTTTAAGGGGTTGCATCCAATTATATTCAAGATAATATTTAGTTTTTTATCTGTTTTTGGTTTACTTTTATTTATTCCTCAGTCAGCGTTTGCAGATAGTACTTCATTTAACATAAGTAATATTAATTATAATTTTTCTGCGGGAACATTAAGCTTTGACACGGATATAGCGATTAATGCAACGACAAATGGTTACGGCTACTACATGACCGGTGTTTTCCCTAGTTCGGGTCTACCTGGTGATGGCTCTAATTGGATTAATTTATGGCAAGTAACTTGCTCCGGGACACATTGCTCAGGTACTTTTGCTGTGGGATCAGATATACCCTCTGCTGTTTCCAATGTCACTTTTTGCATTGGCGCGCCTGGATTTGGATTATGT
>Ga0137383_10003088_pt1 | contig 10383 bp, 7 predicted proteins | sample SagtaG_19_FD_104817 | JGI IMG/M metagenome (GOLD analysis project Ga0137383, IMG submission 104817) | Vadose zone soil microbial communities from Sagehorn Ranch, Mendocino, California, USA - Sage2_R_40_16 metaG | ecosystem: Environmental > Terrestrial > Soil > Vadose zone | place: USA... | reverse complement strand
CGACCCGGATTCGGAAACCAATCTGATGTTGCGGATCGCGGTCAAGAAGCGCCCGAATGCAGTGATCGACCACACCAAAGTGAAGATCCAGGTTTTCTTTTACGACACCGTGGGAGACAACGAGATCAAACTGACCGACGCCGACGTCAGCTACGAATGGCTCACTCCAAATCACGATTGGGCCAATAGCGACAGCGAAACCCTGGCGGTGACGTACATTCGTCCCAAGTTAAAGGCCAAATCGGCGGAGTCCGACCTGGCAGCGGCCGCGGCGGCAATTAATCCGGCCAAGAAAGGTAAGCCGGTGAAAACGAGCCCGCCCTCCGACGCCAGCTCGCGCAAATATCTTGGTTACATCGTGCGCGTTTATTATAATGATCAGCTCCAAGACAAACGCGCCGAACCGACCAAACTCCTAACTATTTTCCCCGCGCCCAACACCGCTCCGCCGCAGTAATGCAATTGCTCATCGTGCACCGCGACTCTGAGATGGGGGAAGCGCTGGTGCAAATGGTGAACAGGTACACGCGGCACCAGTGTGAGCTCGTCGGCAGCGATGTCGCGGCGCTGAATTGGGCGCGGCGTCATCCCCAATGTAATCTTCTCCTGACCCAACTCGAAGCCGAGGGGATCGATGGGCTCGCGCTCGGTTCGTCGCTCAGCGAAATTTTTCCGGCGCTTCAGGTTTTGTTTTTTCCAAATTATCCCGCGACCGAACAACGACTTGAAATTGCAGACACCAAAGTCTTCCCGGAACCAATCGAGGGTGACGATCTGCTGGCGGCGATCGAGCGCGCTGAGAACACGCCGCCCCATGCACCCGATCTTTTTCACATCGCGGATGTTTTGCAGATGTGTTGTCTGAGCCGGCGCAGTGGCGCGCTCCAATTGGTCAAAGAAACCAAGAGCGGACTCGCATTTCTTCGGAACGGAAAAATCGTCCATGCCGAAACAACCGCTGCCCGCGGAAGCGACGCACTGCTCGAGATGGTGAGTTGGGAATTTGTCGAATTCGCCTACGAACGCAGTGTCCGGCCGCCGCTCGAGACGATCTCTGTGGCTTGGCACGAGATTCTGATCGATGCGATTGCAAGCCGGCAGCAAGAAACCGCGATCAAATCGCAGCGCCGATCTGCCTAGCCACTTTTCTATGCAACTACGCGGGTTTGCGGTAGTTTACGTTTTGATGAAGTTGCGTTGGACGCTGGTTTGTCTTTGCTTCGCAGCGGTCCCCGCCTTCGCCCAAATCCAGGTCGAGCTGAAATTCCCGCGGCTGCAATACATCGCCTACGAGCCAGTCGTCGCCAACCTCGTGATCACGAATCTCGCCGGCCGGGATGTCGATCTTCGCGATGCCGATGGTCAATCATGGTTTGGTTTTGAAGTGACCGGAAATGAAGGCCGCTCCATCGCTCCGATCTCAAATGCGGGGACCGAACCGCTCAACATTGCCGCCGGCAAACGTGTTACTCGAAAAATTAATCTGAGCCCGCTGTTTGCCGTCCACGATTTTGGGACATACCGGGTTCGCGCTCATGTCTATTTTGGCGATCTCAACAGATTCTTTTACTCCCAAACCAAAGTTTTCGAAGTCACCGATGCCCGGCCAATTTGGCAGAAAACGGTAGGGGTGCCCGAGGGCGAGAGCGCTTCCGGAAACGTGCGGACGTATTCGCTCATGACCAATCGTTTTCCCGATCACACTTCGCTTTATGTGCGGGTTGAAGACAAAGATAGCGGGATCGTTTACGCGACTTATTCGTTAGGCCAAGTCATCGCGTTCGATCAACCGCAGGCGGAATTCGATCGGTCCAATCAACTCCATGTTCTTTATTGTGCCGCTCCGCGCAATTGGTCGTACGCTCGCGTCGGTTTGAATGGCGAGCTTCTTTCGCGCGCCAGTTTGGCCGAGACCAGGACCAGGCCCCGGCTTGTGCATTCTGAAGATGGCGTGGTAAAAATCTCCGGCGGCATGATGGACACACCGGTTACGCAAGCAACGCGCGACACCGCTCCAAAACTTTCAGCGCGACCGCCCAACGCACCGAAGGACGATTGACGAATGCGAAAATATTTTTGGAGTTTGCTCGTCGCCGCCCCGTTCGTCGCCACGGCCGCGTACGGTTTACCTGTTCCAAGCTCTCTCTCCTCGCGAGAAAAACGCGCGGTCGCGCCGCGAGCAACTCCCACTCCCGGAGCGCAACGAAGGGCAGTAGCCGTCTCCGAAGCTGACCGTCCCTCCACAGTGGTGGTGATCGACGCTGGCCATGGTGGATTCGATCGCGGCGGAATTCCCGGTCAGCGCGTCGCGGAAAAAACCATGACTTTGGACGTCGCCCAGCGGCTCAACTCCGTGCTTACTGCCTATGGGTATCGAGTCGTGATGACCAGAGACAGCGACGTCTTCGTGCCGTTGGGAACGCGCGTCGCGATCGCCAATTCCTATCGGAACGCGATTTTTGTTTGTATCCACTTCAATGCCGCGCGTCGCGGGAGCGCGAGCGGCATCGAAACTTACTTTTACAGTTCGCAAAGTCTGCCGCTCGCTTCCGCGATTCATTATTATGTGGCCGGCGGCGCACCCAGCTCGAATCGGGGCGTCCGACGCCGCGGCTTTTACGTCTTACGAAGAACGACGATCCCGTCGGTGCTGGTGGAATGCGGGTTCCTTACCAACGCGGCCGAAGCGAATTACGCACAGAGCGCGGACTATCGACAGAAACTCGCGGAAGAAATTGGGCGCGGCGTTCGTGAACGTTCGCTTGTAGCCAGCACGTCGGCGGCGAACCGGCTCGCGGCCAACAATACGGGAGTCCCGCTCCAGCCGTTCATCGATCAGACCCATTATCGCGATCCGGACCTTTCGCGTTCCAAGCGCGGTAAAAGAAGCTCCAAGAGTTCGTCTCGATCGACATCGTCGAAGCGCAAGCATTCTTCCGATTCAGATTTGGAGAAAAAGACGACAAAAAGGAAATCGGCCCCCGCCCAAACGGAGGATTAATTGGAATCGCCCGTGTTGAGCTCGGCGCAAATGCGCGCTGCGGAGGAATCCGCGGTCGCGCGCGGCGTGACTATTGAAACATTGATGGATCAGGCCGGGGCGGGAGTGGCCCGTGCCGTCCGGCAATTTTTTCCAAAGCCTGCGAGATGCCTCGTCTTCGCCGGCAAAGGCCACAATGGCGGAGACGCCTTGGTCGCGGCCGAACAGCTGCAACGCATTGGCTGGAAGATCGATGTCCGATTGCCGTTCGCAGAGGAGAATTCCAGCGACCTCACTCAAAAAAAACTGAAAACGCTCCGCGACGCCGCGACCAAATCGGCTGACACGATCGAACGCGGAACGCACCTCATCATTCTGGATGGTTTACTCGGCACCGGCGCGAAATCATTTTTGCGGGAACCGCTCCGGACAGCCGCCCGCGAGATCAATCGCCTCCGGCGGGAAGAAAATGCCTTCGTCTTCGCCGTCGACCTACCAACCGGACTCGACGCGGATTCAGGCGAGAACGATCCGGAAGATTCGGTCATTGCCGATTTCACTGTCACAATTGGTTTTGCTAAACACGGCCTGATTGTCGATTCAGCGCTCAATCTTGTCGGGCGCATTCAAATTGTTCCACTTCCCGGGCTTTGTACGGAGGCCGGCGCGCCAAACGAGCTGGCCGCCAGCCCGTATTCGTTAAGTCCGCTTCTTCCTCGGCGGAAGTTCAGTGCCTACAAGAACGAATTCGGCCGCATCGGAGTGGTTGCCGGCTCGAAAGGTTTCGTCGGTGCAGCGTTAATGACGGCCGAAGGCGCGCTCCGCGCCGGCGCCGGCTTGGTAGAGGTTTTTGTTCCCGAAGAAATCTACGAGGTCGCCGCCAGCGCGGCACCGGTGGAAGCGATGGTGAAGCCCGTTCGTAGATACCGCGATCTCCTCGACGAAAAGGAAATCGACGTTTGGGCGCTCGGGCCCGGTTTGGGAAAAGCACGCGCCTCCGAAATTCTGAATTTAATCGAGAACGCGCCACAACCGATGATTGTGGACGCGGATGGATTGAACATTGTTGCCGATAAGATCGACATCCTGCGCGTTTGTCGCGGTGCCCGGCTGCTTACGCCTCATCCCGGCGAGATGAAACGATTGATGGAAGTCGGCAAAATGGCGCGCGCCGGAATTGCACGAAATTTTTGCGATCAATTTCCGATTACGCTGCTGCTCAAAGGAAGTCGCACCATTGTCTGCGAGCGCGGGAAACCGATCAGTTACAACACCACCGGCAATCCGGGAATGGCCAGCGGCGGAATGGGCGACGTCTTGACCGGCGTGTGCGCCGGTTTGGCCGGACGCGAATTGTCGATCTACGACTCGGGTCGGGTCGGAGCCTGGACCTGCGGCCGCGCCGCCGAGATGTCGATCTTTCAAGACGGCGCAAGCGAAGAATCGCTCCTGGCGAGTGACGTGCTCGCTCATTTGGGCGCAGCATTCAACGAACTGCGCAATCCGTCGGTTTAACTGTCGCATTTGTCATTCCGCGCCCTTCGACGTCACTCAGGACAGGCTCCGTAAAGGAATGGAGCGGGACGAGCGACATGGACGGTTGCCGCTAGGGCAGCGGCGAGAGAGTCGGGAGACGAAAGAGTTCAATCTCTTACTGTTTCTGAATCGGAAATATCTTGAGATGTCTCGACTTCGCTCGACATGACAATGAATCTGCGCGAACAGACAAAATACCAGTTCATGAATCCTCCATCCGAAAGCGCGCCAATCGAAGCTACGCCTGAGTCGCGCGACAATTGGTGGAGCCGCCTGAAGAAAGCGCTCGGGCCGGTCGCAGTCGTCGGCGTCGTGATCGCGAAGTTTTTTGCGAAACTGAAATTCTTCATCCTTCCCGCGCTCAAGTTCCTGCCGCTCCTGCTCAAGTCCGGCGGCACGATGCTGTTGATGATCTGGGTTTATACGATGATGTGGGGTTGGAAGTTCGCGGTCGGGTTTGTGATGCTCTTGCTCATCCACGAATGTGGGCATCTCATTGTCGCCAAAAAATTCGGACTCAAAGTCGGCGCGCCGGTTTTCATTCCGTTCATGGGCGCGTTCATCGCTTTGAAAGAAGCGCCGCGCAATGCCTGGATGGAGGCGTGCGTCGGAATTGGCGGACCGATGCTCGGCTCGATCGGCGCGCTCGCCTGCAATTCGATCGGTGAATTTACCGACATTCCAATTTTCTTCGCGCTTGCCTGGTTCGGTTATTTCTTGAACCTGTTTAATCTGACGCCGGTGGGCATGCTCGATGGCGGGCGAATCGTTACGGCATTATCGCGCTGGCTTTGGCTGCCGGGTTTCGCGGTGCTGCTTTGGTTCGGCTGGAAGTATCCGAACTTTATTGTCTGGCTAATGGTGATCGCGTCGCTGCCGCGCGTTTATTCGCTCTTCCGAAAACGAACCGAAGAAGAGCGACGTTATTATGAAGTGACACCGGCCCAGCGCTGGACGATGTCGATCTTGTATTTCGGTTTGATCGCGGTGTTAATTTTCGGAATGCACCTGGCCACGCGCGACTTGCATAACTATGGCGTCCGCTCACACGGTCACGGTCAGGATGTGATCTTCCAATAGGTAGGGCGATTGACCTCAATCGCCGGGGCGGTTCGAGTGAATGGAGCCGGCGGGAGCGGAGCGACGGAAAGCCCGAGAGGGTGGGCGAGCGGGAAGCCAGCGAATCAACCGCCCCTACCCGCCGCGAAGACTTTCGCCGGTTCGAGGCCGATCTCTTTCAGGATCGACAAGAAACGTTTGTCAGCGCGAAGCGGTGCGAATTCGGGCGCAATGCCGATGAAATGAAGCGATGAGGACCGTTCGTCGCACGCGCGTTCGAGCTCGCGAATCGCATTGTCGTGGGTACCGAGCGCTACGTACACATGCGCAATGGCGTCGCCGGGCGTATAACTCCCGCGACTGGCAATAGTTTTGGCAAGAACTTGATGCGCTTCATCCGGCCGATTCATCCGCGCGTAAGTAATAGCCAAACCGAACGCCGGTCGACCGCCGATGTTCTGCGCCTTTTGATAGAGCGCGATCGCTTCGTCGAAACGTCCCATCTCGCGATAAAGCGCGGCCAGCAAAGGCTCGCCATAGACAAATGCGGGGTCGAGTTGCAACGCTCGTTCGCCAGCCGCCATCGCTTTATCGAATAAACCGAAGTAACGGTACAGCTCACAAGCCGAATTGTTCACCCAAAGCGACGCCGGATCGATGGTGGACGTGCGCTCCAAATAGATTAGCGCTTCGTCGCGCTCGCCGCGGGCAGCCCAAAACGCGGCCGAAAAATAATTCGAAGACGTCGACTTCGGATCGAGCTCGACCGCGCGGCGAAATTCACGGGCCGCTCCGTCCATGTCCCAATCCAGAATGCGCTTTGTTTCTGCCAGATAGACATGTGCCTCCGCATCGTCATTGTCGATCTTGAGGGCATTGATCGCGGCCTCGCGCACTTTTGAATAAGCTTGGCGGGGTGCGACGTAAGCATCCGCCAACCACAACCACGCCTTTGCCATCCCGGTCCAGGCCCGACCGAATTGGGGATCTTTTTCGAGAGCGCGTTCGAAATATTCCAGGCTTTTGCGCAGATCTTCTTCGGTTGTCCTGTCGGAATAAAACAAGCCGTGCAGATAAACGTCGTAGGCAGCGGTGCTCCGGACGAGTCGCGACGACAAAGGCCCTGAGATATCCAGCTTCAATTTCAGCGCATCGACAATGGCCCGTGCAATCTCGTCCTGAAGCGCAAAGATTCCCTGCATCTCGCGCTCGAATGTTTCCGACCAAAGCGTGAAGCCATTGCAGCAATCCGTCAGCTCGGCACTGATGCGGACGCGATTCCCTTCACGACGCACACTGCCTTCGAGCACGTGGTCCACATTCAACTTGTCTGCAATTTCCTTCAGGTCCGCTTTTTTGTCTTTGAACCAAAACGAAGAACGGCGCGCGGCCACGCGCAATCCGTCAATTTTCGCCAGCGCTGTCTGAATTTCTTCCGCGATTCCCTCGCCGAAATAATCGCGCTCTTCGCCGGGACTCAAATCTGTGAACGGGAGGACCGCAATCGACGGTTCGCTTGAAGAGACAGCCGGTCCGATGTCGATCTTATCCTTCATGTCAGGCGTGCGCACGATCCCGTAGCGAGTGAAATCGAAAAACCAGGAGAGTACGAGCGCGACCGGAAACCCGAGCACGATCAGGAGAACAACAAGCCGAACGACCCAGATCGGAATATCGAAGACCGGCAACAACTGCGAGATGCCCTGGGCGAGTGCCCAGCCACCAACAACGTAAGCGATTGCAACGGTGTAGACCTTTCTGCGCTTCAGCTCGGCGAAGAATTTCTTCAGGTTCACGGCGACGAATGCGCGATCAATTGCTGAAACCGCGAGTCGTTGCGGATCGGGTCCCATTCCCAGCGATGTTTCAAATCGTTCACCGTGACACTGTAATCCGCGCTGTCGACTGCGCCGGGTGTTTTCAGCAAACGCTCGATCAACGGGATGGCCAGATCATTTTCGCCGCAGCGCGCGTAAATCAGGGCGAGATAGCAATTCATCAATACGCCATCGACCGCGTCGAGAGATTCAGGTTTGAGCTCGACCGCCCGCCGGCCCTCGCGAATCGCGTCCTCTTTCCGGCCCATCAATGCGTAGGTCAATCCAAGATTCGCGTGCCGCTCCGCGCTGTCAGGTGATTCCATGACCGCCGCCTCGTAACGAGCACGCGCAGTCTCAAAAAATTTTCGGGCACCATTCACGTCGCCTTGTGCGAGCGCGATGCACCCGTAAAAAAAATCTTTCGGGGTGGTGCCGGCGTTGGTGTAGGAAAATTCATTGAGCGACGATGCGTCGATCACCCGCTTCGCGGTCGCGTAATCGCGCTCGATCATCGCGACATCCCATCGGCAGGTCGTCACCACGCCGTCCGGATCGACATTCGCCGGGATTTCCGCGATCAGCGACTTCAATAAACGGGTGTCGCCTTTCCACCAAAAATCGACGTAACCGCTCTGGGCCTTGGCCACGAGCGAAGCCGGCGCGAGCGAGCGCATTCTCTCGACCAGACGCGCGGCTTCCGGCCAACGCCGCAACGCGGTATTCGTGAACAACAGCGTTCGAACGACGTTTGGATTTTGCGGATCGAGTTTGCTGATCTTCTCGTAGCTTTCGAGACACTCCTGCCATTTTCCCTGACGCCGCTTGATCGCGGCAATCAATACTGCGGTCTCGCTGTTGTTCGGCGACAGTCGCAACGCGGTATCGAACTCGGCCAGCGCGCGATCGTAATCCCGGTCGATCCAGTAAATGCATTGACCGAGAGCGAGATGCGCCTCGGCCAGATTCGGCTGCAACTGAAGGGCAACATCGGCTTCGACGCGGGCTTTCGTCTTCCAGGCATCAAGCGGCTCATAATAATGAAAAATCGCCGCACGCGTGGAAGCGAGTCGCGCATGGGCGAGGGCGAACTTTGGGTCGAGCCCGATCGCGGTCTGGTAGAGCTGCTCTGCTTTTTTGTAATCTTCAAGCAACGTGTCCGGATTGCGTTCAATCTGGTTCGCCTGGAGATAAACCAGGTAAGCATCGGTATTTTCGGTCGGTTTGGTTGCGATCCGCGCTTTTTCGTTAGGGCTCAACGTCACTCGCAACGCCTCTGCGATCTCCGACGCGAGTTCGCCTTGCAGGCCTAACGAGTCTGCCAGCGTCCGTTCGTAGCGATTGGCCCAGAGATGCCGATCTTTCAGAGCGTCGACCAACTGCACATTCACCACCACCCGATCGCCTTCCCGCCGCACGCTTCCTTCCAATACGTTTGCCACTCCGAGAAGCCGGCCAATTTCGCGCAGATTGTGCGCCGCCGGATCGCGAAATTGCATCACCGACGAACGGCTGATCACGCGCAAGTCGGCGATCTTAGCCAGACTCGTCAGAATGTCGTCCTGGATGCCGTCAGCGAAAAATGCGTTCTGCTTGTCGTCGCTGAAATTGGCGAACGGTAACACCGCGATGCTCTTGTCAGGGATCAGTTCACCGCTTGAGCTGTAAGATGGAAGCCGCTCGTAAATCAGCACCGCGATCAGCAGCAGAAGAACACCGATAATTGTAAAATCGAGGAGACGCCCCGCGCTTTTTCGGACACCTGGATCGACATCTTCGTCCCGAACAAATCCTGCGCCTGTGAATTCGTAGAGCCACGCCAGCGCCATCGCGATTGGAAATCCAAGAAGTAGCACGACGATGACAAAGCGAACTGCCGAGTTCGGAATGTCGAAGAACGGGAAGACTTGAGTCGCGACCTGGGTCAACAGCCATGCCGCCATCCCATAAGCGACGGCCGCGCGATAGACGTGGCGGCGCTTCAGCTCGGCAAAGAATTTCGGCAGATTCACCCTGTTTCGCTGAATTAACTTTCGGAACCGCCTTTCACAAGCGCAACGTCTCTTGCATGCTAAATTGCCCGATGCCGTTTCAGCTCGAATCCGACTATAAACCTCGTGGCGACCAGGGGCAGGCCATTGCCAAGCTGATCAAGTCGGTCGAAGCGGGCAATCGGCACCAGACCCTGCTCGGCGTTACTGGCTCGGGCAAAACATTCACTATCGCCAACGTCATTCGCGAGTTAAACCGGCCGACCCTGGTGATTTCGCACAACAAAACCCTAGCGGCCCAGCTTTACTCGGAGTTCAAGCAATTTTTCCCAAAAAACGCGGTCGAATATTTCGTCAGTTACTTCGATTACTACCAACCGGAAGCATACATCCCGCGGACCGACACGTACATCGAGAAGGACTCGTCGATTAACGAAGAGATCGAGCGGTTGCGCCTGTCGGCAACGAGTGCACTGCTCACACGGCGCGACACGATCGTGGTCGCGAGCGTTTCCTGCATCTACGGCGTCACGTCGCCGGAAGATTACGAGCGAATGCTGCTGACGGTAAAACGCGGCCAGCATACTTCGCGCGAAGCAGTGCTCAGTCGGCTGGTCGATATGCTCTACGAACGCAACGATATCAGTTTCTCGCGCGGCAAATTTCGGGTCCGCGGCGACGTGGTCGAAGTCTATCCCGCCACGGCGGACGAAGAGGCCGTTCGCCTGGAATTTTTTGGCGACGAAATCGATGCCATCACCCGCTTCGATCCGTTGACTGGTCACGCCCATGAATCGCTCAGTGTGATCACATTTTTTCCAGCGAAACAATTCGTGACGCCGGCCGACAAATTGAATCGCGCGTTGCAAACGATCCGGGCCGAGCTGGAAGACCGAATCAAAGTCCTGGAATCGCAAAACAAATTGCTCGAAGCGCAACGACTCCGCATCCGCACCGAATACGATCTGGAGATGTTGCAGGAGATGGGTTTCTGCAACGG
>Ga0137383_10003082_pt1 | contig 10393 bp, 12 predicted proteins | sample SagtaG_19_FD_104817 | JGI IMG/M metagenome (GOLD analysis project Ga0137383, IMG submission 104817) | Vadose zone soil microbial communities from Sagehorn Ranch, Mendocino, California, USA - Sage2_R_40_16 metaG | ecosystem: Environmental > Terrestrial > Soil > Vadose zone | place: USA... | reverse complement strand
CGCGTGGGTGGTGATGAAGCCGGGCGCGGCGTTCGACCCCGGCAAGCTCGGCGAGCACGCCGGGAGGATGCTCGCGCCCTTCAAGCGCCCGAAAGAGATCAAGCGGCTGGAGGCGCTGCCGCGCAATCATGTGGGCAAGATCGACCGCCGACGATTGCGATAGGAGGCACTGATGGACCTTCAGCTCACGGGCAAGGTGGCGTTCGTGACGGGCGCGAGCAAGGGCATCGGCCGCGCGGTCGCGCAGGAGCTGGCGCAGGAAGGCTGCGACGTCGTCATCACGGCGCGGACTCAAGAGCCGCTCGAGGTGGCGGCGCGCGAGATCGCTGCGATGACCAATCGCAAGGTCGTGCCGCTGGACGGCGACATGAGCAAACACCCCGACGTGCAGCGATGCGTCGGCGCGGCTCTCGAGCAGTTCGGACGCATCGACATACTGGTCACGTGCGCGGGCAGCTCGCCCGGCGGTCTGCTCGAGGAGTTGACCGAAGAGCAGTGGATGTCGAGCCTAAACCTGAAGTTCATGGGCTATGTGCGCACGGTGCGCGCGGTGATCCCGCACATGCGCGAGCGCGGCGAGGGCGTGATCGTGATGGTGGTCGGGAACGACGGTCTTAAGCCCAGCTACTGGGAGATGACAGCCGGCGTCGCCAATGCGGCGGACATCAACTTCGCTTCGTCGGTGGCGGAGCAGTACGGGCGATATGGCGTACGCATCAACACGGTGAATCCGGGGCCGGTGAACACGGATCGCTGGGACGGGCTGGAGAAGGCGTTCGCGCGCGACAAGAAGATCGAGCAGGACGCGGCGCACGAGATGGCGCTGTCATCGATCCCGGTGCACCGCATCGCGGAGCCACATGAGGTGGCTGCGCTCGTCGCGTTCCTCACCTCGCCGCGCGCGGCGATGATCAACGGCGCGCACATCCCCATCGACGGTGCTCAGCGCAAGGCGCTGATGGACGTATGAAAGCCAAACTGCTGGGCCTCATCGAGATCGGACGCCAGAAAGAAGCCGAGGTGTTCGCACCGCGCGTCGACGACTCAGCACCGGCGGCGCCCGGACAGTGGACCGTAAAGGACACGGTGGCCCACCTCCTGTCGTGGCGCCACGTCGCCGCCGGCGAGCTCGACTCCGTGCGCACCGGCTCGCCCGCGCCTGAAGTGGCTGATGACGACGACATCCAGAACGCGGAGTTCTACGCTCAAACGCGCGACGAGCCGGCGCGGTCGATCCTCGAGTCGGCGGCGAGGTCGTGGGACGCGCTGGCTGCGGCTGTGAACGCGTGCTCGGAGGAGCAGCTGCAGGCGCCGCGGCCGAAGCATCCCCAGCTCAAGGTGTGGCAGGTGGTGCCGGAGAACGCGATCGACCACATGGCCGACCATCTGGGCTACTGGTTTGCAGGCCGGGGCGAGGCAGTCTCCGAGGAGAAGGTCGCGATGTGGAGATACGACGTCGAGACTGCGGCATTCACCGAGGACAGGCGGCGCGGTGTGGAGGAGTACGTGCTCAGCCGCTTCTACGCCGGCAAAGGCCGCCTCGAAGAGGCGTCGAATCGCCTCGAGCGCGCGCTGGCGCTGAGGCCGGAACTGCGCGAGTTTGCCAGGCAAGACCCGGAGCTCGCGAAGCTTCTCGATTAGGCGCTACGAGCGAGCTTGCCACCGTCGACCGGCAGGATGGCGCCGGTGATGTACGACGCGTCGTCGGAGCACAGCCACAGCGCCACCGCCGCCACTTCCTCAGGGCGGCCCACGCGCTGCATCGGCACCCAGCGGCCAACCTGCTGCGGGTCCATGCGTGGGTCGGTGAAGATCGGGCCCGGCGCCAGCGCGTTGATGCGGATGCCTTTGTCGGCGTAGTCATTGGCTGCGGCCTTGGTCAGGCCCACCACCCCGTGCTTGGCTGCGACGTAGGAGGCGAGGCCCGGCGCGGAGCCAAGCCCGGCAGTCGAGGCCATGTTGACGATGGCGCCACCGCCGTTCGCAAGCATCGCTTTGATCTCGTGCTTCATGCACAGGAAAGTGCCGCGCAGGTTGACGGCAAGCGTCTGGTCGAACTCTTCCTCCGGAATGTCGGCCACGGGTCGCAGCGCGAAGTTGGCGCCGGCGTTGTTGAACGCCGCGTCGAGGCGTCCGAACTTATTCATCGTGCGCTCTACGAGCGCCTTTACCGATTCGCTGTCGGAGACATCAGTAGGGACCACGAGGGCGTCGCGAATGTCCTTCGCGACCTCTTTCAGCGCCACTTCATCGCGCGCCGCAAGCACGACCCTGGCCCCTGCGGCGGCGAAGCCCCTGGCGCCGGCTGCGCCGATGCCTCGGCTTGCGCCGGTGACGATTACCACCTTGTTCGCGATCGTGTCCATGACCCCAGGCTAGCTCCTGGTTGTGGAGGCCTGATGAAGATCAGAAGAGGCCTGTGAGCCAGCGACGGAGCGGCTTCGGCCCTGATGGTTCGTGATATTCGGGCAGCAGTTTCGCGACCGCCTCGGCGCCCAGCTGGTGCATCTCGTCAACGGTCCTGCCGCTCGACGCGATCGGCGCGCCGATGTTGGCGACGATCCTCTTCCCCAGCCACACGTCCTTGACGCCCGACAGGCCGACCGGCACCACCGGCACGCCGGCGCTCACCGAGAAATGCGCGAAGCCTTTCTTGAACGACAGCAGCTCACCTTCGCGCGGACCGAAGTCGCCCTCGGGAAACAGAGCCACAGCACCGCCGAGCTTCAGGCAGTCGCCCACGCGGCGGAACAGCGCCTGCGGGTCCTTGATCGAGCGCTCGACTGGGATGATCCCGCCGGCGGCGCGGATGAAAGCCCACTCCGCCTTGCGTCGCATCATGCCGGTCGGGTCGGCGAGCATGTGGATGCGCGGCTCGATCGGGAAGACCATCAGGATCGTCATCGCGTCGAGCCAGCCGAGATGGTTGGCGATGACGATGTAAGTGCCCGAACGCGGGATGTTCTCGCGGCCGTGCACGGTGAAGCGGAAGCTGAGGCGCAGCAGCGGGACGGTGATGGCGCGGATGACGCGGTAGGCGAGGGTGGCGCGGCGGCCGATGGGCAGCAGGTCGACGGGCGGCACCTCCGCCGACGCCTGGCCCGCGGCGACCGCTTCGTCGTTGGTACGCCAGCGCAATGCGTTCCATTGCTCGTTGACAGTCATCGGCATCACGCCCACCAGGCCGGCGGCGTGTAGGATGCCCCATCCGTGGTCGCGACTGAGGTCCGTCGCGGGGACTGACCCCGGCTTCGGGTACGCGACCCAGAGCTTCGCGCCGTTCTTCAGCGCCGCGATCGCCGCGGGCGCTCTTCGCTCGAGCTCGGACCGGCGGGCGGCGAAGAGCAGGACCACGTCGAACGGCTCGGATGCGACCGATTGCACTCCATCAAAGCCGGCCGGAGCGTTGATCAACCGCACTCGCTGATTCGGCTCGACGCGCAGCTGCGGCATGTCAGAGGTCCGACTTGATGAAGTCCGCCACGCGCTCGCCGATCATCAGCGTCGGGAGGTTCGTGTTCGCACGCGGGACGGAAGGCATCACCGACGCGTCCGCGAGCCACAGGCCCCTGGCGCCGATCAGCCGGCATCGCTCGTCGACAACGTGGCCGATGCGGCATGTGCCTGACGGGTGATAGCCGGTCGAGTAGTGCGTCATCGAATACTCATGCAGCTGCTCAGGGTCATGGGCTGCAGCCTCGTCGGGCAGCAGCATCTCGGCGCGTGTACCGCCGCGCATGGCTTCGAAGATCTCGATCATGTGCTCGACGCCCCACAGGTACTTCGCGCGATCGCGCGGATCTGAGAGCAACCCCGAATCGATGCGCGGCGCGTCTTTCGGATCATTCGAGCGCAGCTCGACCAGCCCCTCCGAATATGCCTCGTCGATCTCGATGTGCAGGCCGGTCAGGCCAGGCAGGTTGAGGATCTCGCCGTCGGGAAACAGAGTGATCTTCATATCGTCGGCGGGCAGGTCCGGCGTGCTGCGAAGCTTCACGGTCGGTCCGACGCGCACCTTGTCCGCCGGCAGACCGCTCTCGACTTGCATGACGAAGACGGTGAGCGGATGGTCGGTGAGGTGGCGGCCGACCTCGGGCAGCTCGAGGTGCACGCCGATGCCGTGGCGGCGCAGCTGGGCCGCGTCGCCGACGCCGGAGCGCAGCAGCACCTGCGGCGAGTTGTAGGCCCCGGTGGCGAGCACGGTGCGGGGCGCGCGAATTTCCTCGCCGTCAGCAAGGACGACGCCGGTCACACGATCGCCGTCGAACAGCAGGCGGTCGACCATCGCCCCGCCGCGGATCTCGAGGTTCGGGCGGCCACGCGCCGCCGCGAGATAGGTGACCAGCGTGCTCTGGCGCACGCCGTTGTGAATGTTGCGCGGAAGCGGGCCGACGCCGAGGCCGCCGGGCGAATTCAGATCCGCGAGCGGCTGGTGGCCGAGCTCCAGGCAGGCGGCGATGAAGGATTCCTCGACCGCAGAGTCTGGCCGCGAGCGCTCGATGTGGATCGGTCCGCCGCGGCCGTGATATGGCGCCTCACCGAAATCTGCGTCGTTCTCGAGGCGGTTGAAGTAGGGCAAACACTCGGACCACGACCAACCCCGTCCCCATCCGTCGTAGTCGACCGGCTGGCCGCGCAACGCATAGCTGGCGTTGATGGCGCTGCTGCCGCCGACCAGGCGGCCGCGCGGGAGGACGGCGCCGATCGAGGGGTCGCCGTAGTGCCAGTCGTACTCCTCGACGCCGCTGCCGCCGCGGACGTGCCTGACCTCGTCGGGGACGTCGGGCCAGGTGTCGGGGCCGGCTTCGAGCAGCAGGACGTTGACCTTCGGGTCCTCGGTGAGGCGCGACGCCACCACCCCGCCCCCGGAGCCGGCGCCAACGACGATGACGTCCGGTTTCATGGGCCCTCACCCTACCTCTCCCAAAGGGAGAGGGAACTGTTTCCTTCTAAGCGGCCGCCTGCACGGCATCCACCCGGTACAGAAGGCCGACCAGCTTTCCGTCCGAGGTGGTGATCGGAGAGCATTCGAGCTCGTGGTCGTTCATGAACTCGGCCATCTCGGCGGCGGTGACGTAAGGGCGGAAGGTGCTTGGGCCGGGGTGCATGGCATTTTCGATCGTCAGATTCGCGTCTTGCTGCAGATCCTTGGAGCGGAGGATGCCCATGACGATGTTGTGCTCGTTGACCACGACCACCGCATCGTTGACCCGCCTCCGCACATCGCCGAGCTTCTCGTCCATCGTGCAGGTGGGTGCGTCCTTCTTCGCGAGATCGCCGGCGCGCGGCCTTTTTGTCTGCGCGCCCTCAGTCGGCAGACCGGCGGCCATCCAGTCGAGCTTGCCGGCCTTGTAGTCAAAGACGTTCTCGAAACCAAGACTCTCGAGCCGCCACGCGGCCCTTGGCGAGATGTCTCAACCTGAGTCCCAGCAGTAGACGATCACCGGTCGATTGCGGTCGAGAACCTCGGCCGCGGCGCTGTCCAGATTTCTTAGTGGGATGCTGACGGCGCCGGGGAGGTGCTCACCCTCGTACTCCTCACGTTTCAGCACCTCGACCAGCTGCGCTCCAGCGGCTAACAGGCGCTGGACCTCGTCCCTGTCGATCTCCGTGGGCATATAGACGTAACGGGCGAGCGCGCGCGTCTATCTATGGGCTAGCTGTAGACGAGATCGACCGATGTTGTGTTCTTGCCCCACCTGAGATCGAAATGCCAGCAGCCCGCAGTGGGCACGTCGACGATCGACGGATAGATCTCGCCCGGTGACGAGTCGGCCGGAAAGGTCTGGTCGATCGTTGGCGAGCTCGCGGCGAGAGGATGGCCCTGGACGCGCAACGGATTGCCGTCGCGGGGCAGTCCGACGACCCACAGGATCTTGTTGTTCGGGTTGCTCACGCTCCCTGCCCGGAGCGGATAGGCGAAGAGAAAGCCCGCCGCGGTGGCCGGGCTGGTGATGAAGTAGGGCACGCCCTTGGGGTTGTTGTTCTCGCCGGCCGTGGTCAGCCAGTCGGGCTCGCCGCCCTTATAGACCTGGGTGCCGCCGCATCCGCCGGGAACGGTCGCGGCGGCGGTGGTGGGCATGCGATTCACCGAGGGCGATGGCGACGGGCTGGGATGCGCCGCGGCCGTCGATGACGAGCATGCCGCGACGGCCAGCCACGCCATGAGCGCCAGGTAGCGACGCATGTTCCCCTTCTACTACACCGGGGCCGCGATCTGGTTCCGGGCAGGTGTCCCACCTAGACTGGACTGCGCACAAGGAGGTTCGCCATGGCCATCTCGCTCGACTACTTGCTCGTGGAAGACGCGCCGCCGGCCGCCGTCATCACGCTCAACCGGCCCGACCAGCTCAACGCGCTGTCAACGGGCTTGATGGCCGCGCTAGGCGCCGAGCTCGGGCGCCAGGCGGCGCGCCAAGAGGTGCGTGCCATCGTCATCAAGGGCGCGGGCCGCGCCTTCTCGGCCGGCCACGACCTCAAGGAGATGGTCGACCGCTCACTCGACGAGGAGCGAGAGATCTTTGCGATGTGCAACAAGCTGATGGCCACGGTCCAGTCGGTGCCGGTGCCGGTGATCGCGGCGCCTCACGGGATCGCCACTGCTGCCGGCTGCCAGCTGGTCGCGCAGTGCGACCTGGCGATCGCATCGGATGACTGCCGGTTCGCGACCTCAGGTGTGCGCTACGGGTTGTTCTGCTCCACGCCAGGCGTCGCGGTGGCCCGCAACGTGAGCCGCAAGCACGCGCTGGAGATGCTGCTGACCGGCGATTTCATCGACGCGGCGACCGCGGTCGAATGGGGACTGATCAACCGCGCGGTGCCGCGCGAGCGCCTCGACGACGAGGTGATGGCGCTGGTCAACCAGCTTGCGCAGCATTCGCGCTACGCGCTTCAGATCGGCAAGGAAGGCTTCTATAAGCAGATCGAGGCGACCCAGCAGAAGGCTTACGAGATGATGGCCGAGGCGATCGCGCGCAATGCGGTGGCGCCGGATGGACAAGAGGGCATCTCGGCATTCGTGGAGAAGCGCAAGCCGGTCTGGAAAAGCTGAAGCCCGACGCCATCGCGCCCGACGGCTCAGAGATCTACTTCCGCGAGCTGGGTGCGAAGCGCGCGAGCCTGGTCGAGGTGGTGCTGCGGCCGGGCGGTGTGAGCCGGCCCGTGCGGCACCGCACGGTCGAGGAGGTCTGGTACTTCCTCGGTGGCCGTGGTGAAGTCTGGATCGGCGGCAAAACCACGGACGTAACCGAGGGCTCGACGGTCGTCATTCCTACGGGGGCTCCGTTCCAGTTTCGAACGCTCGGCGACGAGCCGCTGCGCTTGCTCTGCGTCACCTCGCCGCCGTGGCCGGGCGACGACGAAGCGGAGTTTGTGACCGAACAGGCATGGCAAGCGCCCTCACCCTGACCCTCTCCCAGCGGGAGAGGGAACAGGGCTTTTGTGGGTGTCAGAGTGGAAACCACTCAGCGAAATCGCTGACGCTGTCGAGCTGCTGCGCCACGAGCATGTAACCGCGCTGCAGCCTGCGGAAGTAGGTCGGCCTGCTGATGTGGTTCCTGCGCATGACGACCTCGTGGCTGCCGGCCTTCCTGACGTAGTAGTCGAGAAGCAGGCGACCCGCCTCTGCGTCGCGCTCGGAGCGCGAATCGCTGAGCTCCCCGACCACGTCGACGAGGAGCGCGCGCAGTTCGGCCGGGGTGCCGTTGCCTGCCATCACCCTCATGAGCTTGAGCGGGTTGAGGTCAAGCGCCCTGGGCTCGTTGAGGCTCTCTAGCGCTTGCTTGACGTGTTCCGGCTTCGCCGGCGCGTACGGACGATCGAGGACGACCATGACGCTTCACCTCCTTGTTTTCAGATCGAGTGCGTGCACTCGCGGATTTGAAGGGGCACTGGTGACGCGGAGGGGACTCGCACCCCCGTCCCCTGCATGGCACGCAGGGATCCTGGCTGCTGAACGACCGCGGCACGTGGAGCCCCGCCCAGGAGTCGAACCCGGACCGGTCGGTTTAGGAAACCAACCTGAGACCGTCCCGCGAGGCTTTGCGAACTGTGGAACCCCCTGGACGATTCGAACGCCCGCGCACCGGGTCGAGGCCGGATGCTCTACCGCTGAGCTAAGGGGGCACGGGCGGCCCGGGAATGGCGTCGCGGACGCGTGCGAAGCGATGCGGCCACCAGCCCGGACCACGTCGGTGGAATTTGATTGGAGCCGGCGGCAGGAATTGAACCCGCAACCCTCTGCTTACTAGGCAGTCGCTCAACCGGTTGAGCTACGCCGGCGTGGTACCCCGCCCTGGAGTCGAACCAGGCGACGGCGAGCTTCGCGTGCTCGCCCGAGAGCCGTCCCGCGAGGCGTGGTTCGGGAGGCAGGTTTCGATCCTGCGGCCGTCGGCTTATCAGACCGGCGCTCTCCCAGCCGAGCTACTCCCGAGTGGTACGTGGTTGCGTGGCCGGGTATCGATCCCAGGTCACGGGGTTTATGGGACCCCGGCGCCGCCTCGGCTCCACGCAATTTCCTGGTAAGGCCGGCCGGACTTGAACCGGCATCGTCTCGGTGAGAGCGAGAAGTCCTGCCGTTAGACGACAGCCTCGTGGTGGATCCGGGGAGATTCGAACTCCCACACTTCTGCTTGCAAGGCAGCTGCTCGGCCCAGATCGAGCTGCGGACCCATGTGGTTTCTTGGTGCCCTCGGGAGGACTTGCACCCCCACCTCGCGGTTTAAGAGACCGGACTCTGGCTCGTTGAGTTACGAGGGCGTTTATGGAGGAGGGTCTGGGATTCGAACCCAGGAGGGCTGAGCCAGCCCTTGCTGTTTTCGAGACAGCCGCCATCAACCGAACTCGAGCCAACCCTCCGAGTTGGGGTGATCGGTCGGAATCGAACCGACATCACTCGGGCCACAACCGAGCGCTGTGCCGTTGAGCCACGACCACCGTTGGCACCCTCGCGAGGACTCGAACCTCGATGGATCCGATTAACAATCGGTCGCCTACCTATTCGGCCACAAGGGTGTGGTTCCCGAGGCAAGGATTCGAACCTGCGCTCTTCCGGATGTTAGCCGGCTGCTCTGGCCGCTGAGCTACTCGGGAGTGGTGCTGGAGGACGGTTTCGAGCCGCCAACGGCGCACTTTTTCAGGGTGCCGCTCTTACCTTTGGAGCTACTCCAGCGGATTTGGACCCGACCGCGCGAATCGAGCGCGCTCACGGCGGTTCTCCAGACCGCCGCCCTTACCAGTTGGCCAGGTCGGGTAGCACCAGGAGAAGGATTCGAACCCTCATTGCGTGGGTCAGAACCACGGGTCCTACCCGTTAGACGACCCTGGTGTGAGATTTGCAGATGGCGCCCCCGGCGGGAATCGAACCCGCCTCGAACTGCTGGACAGGCAGGCACCCGCGCCAGCGGGACTCGAGGGCGAGATACACGAGCGTGGTGATGGTGCGCCGGGGAGGATGCGCACCCCCACAGCACAAGGCCACGGATCTACAGGCCGCTGGGCTCGCTGGTGCCCGAGCCGGCGCATTTCCACCACAAATTTGCTTTGGCTTGCCATGCCTATTCGGTTTTCAAAGAGCAAAAGAAAAAGGGCCTGGCGTCGCCAGGCCCTTTTTGGTGAATCTCTCCTTAACCGCAGGAGCAGATACTCCGGGCCCGGTGACGCGCGATTGACCTCTCGTCGAAGAACCACGTCAGTCCTTGCGGGCGAGATTCGACAGCCGGCATTCCAGCTGTCTGTCGCGAATGCGCCGCGAGATATCTGCCATTCATGGCTTGATGAGCATATTCCCCTTTGTGACGTTGTGTCAAGCAGTCAATTTGACTGATGGGCGATGCGTCATGTAGACTTACGATCGCGTGCGAAGCATAGTTTCGATGAACCCTGCGGGAAGGGTCACCGTACCGGCGGACGTTCGGCGTTCCCTTGACCTGGGCGACGAGGCCTTCTTCGAGGTCGAGGTCCAGAGAGGCGCGATCGTCCTGACGCCGGTGGCGGTCGTCCCCCTCAGGCAGGCCAAGAGCCACACCAACCACCGCCGAGCCTAGTAGCTGCCGGGCGTGACCGCCGGCGCGTTGGCGGAACTGCACGTCCATCTCGAAGGGACGGTGCAGTTCGCGACCGCGCTTGAGCTGGCCGCGGCCAACGGGCTTCCTCCTCCCGCGCCGTATCGCTACTCCGATTTGCCCGGCTTCTTCGATGTCTACTTTCCGGTCGCGCGGAGCATGGTCACGGCGGCCGACTTCGAACGCGTGATCCTCGAGCACGCGGAGGCGATGCGGGCGCAGGGGATCGATTACGCAGAGATCAGCATCAATCCGTCGCTGCACGAGGGTGTCGAGTGGACCGCGGGCATGGCCGCGGGACGCGAGCGCGCCAAGCGCTCTGGCGTGGAAAT
>Ga0137383_10003077_pt1 | contig 10409 bp, 3 predicted proteins | sample SagtaG_19_FD_104817 | JGI IMG/M metagenome (GOLD analysis project Ga0137383, IMG submission 104817) | Vadose zone soil microbial communities from Sagehorn Ranch, Mendocino, California, USA - Sage2_R_40_16 metaG | ecosystem: Environmental > Terrestrial > Soil > Vadose zone | place: USA... | reverse complement strand
CCCCTCTTTATCACCGGCAAGGCGGGCGTGGGGAAGTCGTCGCTGGCCTATGCCGTCGCGCACGAGTTGGCCTTGGGCCCGGTGCTCGTGTGGCCAATTACGACTCGCGTCACACTAAAAGATGGCCTCTTCGATTATGATGCCATCGGGCGCTTGCAGGATGCATCTCTGCGAGCAAAAGATCCCGCAGGCACACCGCCAGCAGAGCCGCCGGGCGTTGATTACACTTTTATGGAAGAAACAGAACCCGCTGACGAGACAGAGGAGTCGCCGGATACTGGCCGCGCCACAGGACCCGAGAGAGCGAAGGCACCAGATATTGGCAAGTATATACGCCTGGGGCCGCTGGGAACCGCACTGCTAGCGAGGAAAAAGCCGCGCGTCCTCCTGATTGACGAGATTGATAAGAGCGATATCGATCTGCCGAACGATCTGCTGCATATTTTCGAAGAGGGAACATTTGTGATTCCCGAACTGGCGCGGCTCTCCGAGCAGTCCGAGGAAGAGATCTATGTCATGCCCTATGACGGCAAAAGCGCGCAGGATCGCATGCCCATCAGGGCCGGGAGGGTACTGTGCGAGAGCTTCCCATTGATTATCATGACGAGCAATGGCGAGCGTGAATTTCCCCCGGCCTTTCTGCGCCGCTGCCTGCGTCTGGATGTGCCGTATCCAGACGAGACGAGGCTGACCGAGATCGTCAAGGCCCATCTCGGGCCGCTTTCTGAGCAGGCGGAGCAGCTCGTCAAAGACTTTCTAGAGATGCAGAAGCGGGGAGATCTGGCCACAGATCAGTTGCTCAACGCCATCTATTTTACGACCGAAGCCAGGGTGACACTCGGCGAGAAGGAGACGCTGAGAAAAGCCCTGTTGAAATATTTGACGCGTGCAGAGGGATAGGATGATCTCGCAGCTTGTCGCAGCCCTGCGCAACTTACATCTGGAGCCTACGGACGAAGAGGTCGCGGACATCTTATGGCTGGCCCTGCATCTGGGACCCACGCCCAGCGTTTCCACAGAGCCAGAGCCGTCAGTCGAGCCGACACCGCCCAGCGATGGCGTCGATTCGCCGCCCGGCGGGGAGGCAGTTGTCCCTCCTGTTCAGCCGCCAGCGGCTCCTGAGAGGAAAGCCAGACTCTATCCGGGAGCGCACACGCGCGATGGAGAGGAGGAGATGGCCGGGATGCTGCCGTTTCGAGCGCCGGGTGAGCCAGCGCTCGGCCGAACGCTGGAGCTTGGGAGGGCGCTGCGGTCATTGATGCCAAGCGTAACACCGCATACGAGATTTGAGCTTGATGAAGCGCGGACGTCACAACGCATCGCGGAAGAGGGGATCTGGCTGCCGGTGATGAATCCGGCACAGGAGCGCTGGCTGGAAGTGGCCTTGGTCGTCGATGAGAGCCGATCGATGACGATCTGGTGGCATACGATCGGCGAGTTCCAGCTTCTACTCGAACGGCATGGCGCGTTTCGTGATGTGCGGATCTGGGGATTGGGTACCGATGAGAAGGGCAAGAATCCACGACTGCGGATGGGGATTGGACGCACAGCTCAGGGACAGCCGACGCGCCCGTTGAGCGAGCTGCTGGACCCGAGCGGGCGGCGCTTAATTCTGGTGATCAGCGATTGCGTGAAACAGGCATGGTACAACGGCGTCATGGTGAAGGAGATGAGAGAGTGGGGGAGGCAGAATCCGCTGGCACTGCTACAGGTGCTACCACGCTCTATGTGGAGAATGAGCGCCTTGGGCGATGCCGATGCCGCGCGCCTGCGGGCGAGCGTGCCGGGTCAGCCGAATATGCAGCTCGCCTATCGGCTGGTCACGGATTGGGCGGAGGGCGAAGACGTGAGGAGCTGGCTGCGTTTGCCGACGGTGACGCTGGATCCGGTTCCGCTCAAAGATTGGGCGCTGGCATTGACGAGCACCGAGAATGTGTGGGCGCGCGGCTACCTGCTGGAACCTGAGGCGAGCTGGATGGAGAGATTGGCGGAGGAGGAAGAGGAAGAGGACGTGAGCACGGAAGAGCGGCTGAAGCGTTTTCGCGCCACAGCCTCGCCGACGGCGCGCAAGCTTGCCGGGCTGCTGTCCGCCACGCCGATCACCTTGCCGATCGTGCGGCTGATTCAGCGCACAATGTTAGCGAAAGCGGAATTGAGCCATGTGGCGGAAGTCTTTCTCGGCGGGATACTGGAGCAGCTTCCGGGACAGGATGGCGGTGATGCAGACGATATCCGGTACGATTTCAGGGAGGGGATACGGGATTTGTTGCTTGATGGACAGCCGATCAACGAATCAGTGCAGGTGCTGAGGAATATTTCGGCCTTTATCGAGGACCATTTCGGGCAATTTCTGGATTTTCGCGCTCTACTCGCAGATCCAGAGTCGGCTCTGGATGCTGGCCCCACGGCTGCCGAGCTCGGGTCTGCGCCGCCAATGCAGGAGATTACAGATGAGACGATTCGTCAGATTCAGCCGTTTGCACTGATCGGGGCGAAGGTGCTGCGGCGGCTGGGCGGGCGTTATGCGCATGTGGCGGAGCGGTTGGAGAGAGAGGTGGGGGGAGCAATTCCACCGCTGCCGGAGACAGAGAAGGCTGGCGGCACAGCGCCGGTTGAAGAAGAGCAGGCAGGAGGCGACCTCACTGAACGCATTCGTTCTCTCAACAATACTGGGGATACCTATCTAAGCCAGGGAAAGTACGAGGATGCACTGAGTATCTATGAAAGCGCGCGGGTCCTTGCTGAGCAGACAGGTGATCCCTCTGCTATTGCCGCCGCTCTCACTAATATTGGGCAAGTCTACAAGCTCCAGGGAAAGCTGGAGGAAGCCCTGGAGTATTTTCAACAAGCTGTGCCACTCTTCTTTGAGCAGATCGGAGGTCGCGCTGCTCTTGCCGATTTGTTCGCTCATATCGGGGAAATCTACCGGAACCTGGGAAGGCTGGAGGAGGCGTTGGACTACTTTCAGCGTGCCCTCGCTCTCTGGGAACAGGTGGGTAATCCCGCCGACATTGCTACCTCCCTGAACAACATTGGTGCTATCTACGACTCGCAAGGGCAGCTGGAGGAGGCGTTGGACTACTTTCAGCGTGCCCTCGCTCTCTTTGAGCAGGTTGGTAATCCCGCCGACATTGCTGCCTCCCTGAAAATTATTGGCCTTATCTACAGCTCGCAAGGGCAGCTGGAGGAGGCGTTGGACTACTTTCAGCGTGCCCTCGCTCTCTGGGAACAGGTGGGTAATCCCGCCGACATTGCTGCTGCAGAAATTCGTGAGGTCATTGATACTATTGCGAAGAAAGCCGTCCTTATTCTCGGACGCTTTACCCCTGATCGCAAAGCCGTTTTGGATGCGCTGAGAGAAGCTCTTCGCACACAAGGATACCTACCGATTTTGTTTGACTTTGACAAACCGAGCAGCCGAGATATGACAGAGACTGTAAGCACCCTTGCTCACTTGGCACGGTTCATCGTGGCTGATCTGACTGAACCCAGTAGTCTTCCCAAAGAGTTGGAAGCCGTTGTTCCAACTCTGGCTGTGCCAGTTCAACCCATCCTTGAAGGATCAACACGACCCTATGCTATGTTTAAGGATTATTGGAAATACCAATGGGTTCTAGAAGTATATCGATACAATGGACTCGAGGAGTTACTTGCCTCGCTCAAAGAACACGTCATCGAGCCTGCTGAACAAAAAGCTAGAGAATTAGCTAAATTGAGGGCACAGGAAATCGAGGATCGCTCTTACACTTCGAGAAAGCGGGGGACGACTGAGCCGGCACAAGATACGGCGTTCAGGCTCAATGATAGCCAGATAAAACGACTCGTTGATGCATGGTTGCAGCAGAGCATTTTATATGTAGAGCAAGCGGCACAGGTTTTGAATATCCGATTAGAGACTATTTCGCCATCCGGGGGCAGGGGGAATTTGAGTGCGAGAGCGACTGATCTGGTGGATTATGTGAACAGGCAGGGTCAGATCAAAACATTGTTGGAATACCTTAGAGCTATGTATCCGCCTGACTCTCCGATCTCTGAAATCTGCCGGGAGCTTTTGGGAGAGCCGGTAGCAGGCGGACGGCAGGTTGCGGTGCCCACAAAGGAGGCAGGTCGGCCGGCTCCTCGGATGCGCAGCAAAGTGTTTATAAGTTATAGCCAGAAGGATAAGAGGTGGCTGGATCGCCTACGTCTTCACCTCAGCCTGTTTGAGCGAGCGGGAGAGATCGAGGTATGGGATGATACAAAAATCGCGGTGGGCGCGTCATGGAAAGAAGAGATCAAGGAGGCGCTGGAGATGAGCAGGGTTGCTGTCCTGCTGGTGAGCCCCGATTTCCTGGCCTCGGATTTTATAAGCAATCAGGAGCTCCCCGCCCTGATCAAAGCGGCAGAAGAAAGAGAAATCAGGCTCTTACCGATCCTGGTTCGCCCATGCGCAATTGAGGAAACCGAGTTATATCAATTTCAGTTCCTCAATGACCCAAGAAAACCTCTTTCAGGGATGAGACGAGCCCAGCAGGAAGAGGCTTTTATGAGGGCGGCTGAAACGATCAGCCGCTTGGTAAGGGAAGCTGAGCAGCCACGTCCTCCGATGGTGGAAACCGAGCAGTGGATTCGGCCTGGGCAGGGCAAAGTAATTGCGCTAGTACATGGCATTGGTGCCAGGAGTGCCCTGGATTACTGGCACACGTTTCTTCAGGTGTTGCAAATCGACGAAAAGCTCCGAGACTTCGGTCTGTTTGTGTGGAAATATCCGACGCACCTGGAGCCTGGTCTTTGGAGAAATCTCCTTGGCTCGGTGAAAGGAGCAACCCTTCATGAGTCTAGTCCCCGCATCAAGGTGCTTGGTGGCGTCTGGAATACGACCTATCAGGCTCAATTTGCTGATTATCGCGATGTCATCCTCATCTGTCATAGCATGGGAGGCTTAGTCGTCAAATCCTGGATTGTAGATACGCTGCAAAAGGGGCAGAGCCAGCAGCTAGACACGGTGCGTCATATTACTTTTTATGCGACCCCACATGAGGGGGCTCCTGTCACAACACTGGCTTCATGGAATAAACAACTCAAGGACATGCAGTTGGACAGCCCTTTCATTGAGGAGGTAGGCCAACGCTGGTATGAGCATGTAGTCGCTTGGAAAGAGAAGCCGCTTGAAGCCTCCGAACGCCTCTACAATCGCTATATCCCCCATTTGGTGGTCGCTGGAGCTAATGACAATGTTGTCCCGATACGCTCTGCCTCCATTCGGGGCATGAACACCACACTCGTGGTTGGAAACCATTCTCAGGTAATTCAACCTCAAGACGCCTCTGACACCCGCTATAAAACTTGGCGAGAGGATATGCAGAAGGTCTTGCAGATGGGGCAGCCATCGGCTCCTTCCCTCGGGCTTACTCAGCAGTCCACGAAGAATGTACCACAACTGATGCCATCAGCAGGACCAGACGCTCAAAAAGCCCTCAGCGTGTTCTTCTCCTATGCCCCAGAAGATGAGGCGCTCGTGAAGGAATTGGAGAAGCAACTGGCTCTCTTAAGCAGACAAGGACGGATTGCTGGATGGTTCAGCCGCAATATGGGAGCAGGAGAAGAAACAGAAAAGGAAATCGTGGCTCACTTGAACCAGGCGCGGGTAATCCTCTTACTCATCAGCCCTGATTTTCTGGCTTTCGAGCAATACTGGAATACCGAAGTGCTGCTGGCCATGCAGAAGCATGAAGCCAAAGAGACCTGCGTCATTCCGGTTTTGCTTCGTCCGACCGATAATTGGAAGAGTGCTCCTTTCGGCAAACTACAAGCCCTGCCGAAGAATGAGAAGCCTGTGATCAGTTGGTCAATCCGTGATGAAGCATTTGCAGAAGTTGCCCGAGGAATCCGCGAAGCAGTAGAGAAACTGACCTCCTCAAACCCTTAGCTGAATCACTGTCCTATGTCGGCTGTACTGGCTACTTGGCACATCCGTTCCAAAAAATGCGTTGATGATCACCCCCTGCGATCGTTTTCTCTTTCTTCCCATCAGGGGCAAGGTATTCCACTCTATTCCTCCCCTTCTGGTTATGGAACCGATTTCCTCACTGCCGTTATAATGACTATAGGAATGCTTAAACTCTCCCCTACTCGCTTGGTCCCTGGGGATGGATGAAGCACGCAGGAGCCTGGGAGTTGATCCGACAAAAAGCCTCTCGCCCTGAAGGAGCCTGTCTCGTCCATCCACGTCAAAGTCGTGGTCTGGTTCAAGATCCTCCAGCGTTGCAGGTCCTCCTCCCTTGTACGTTTGCTTTCTTTCGCCAACCTCAGCAGGAGATCGGTCATCCCTGTAGGCCGGGTCCCCCCTGATGACTCCGTCTGGCTCCTTGTTGCCTCCTTCTTCCTCCTGCATTTTAGAAGCTTGACCGGGTATGCTCAAGCTGTGTCCACTCCTGGATTTCCTCCACCAGGGTTGAAGGGAGAACGAATACGGTGCTAGCTCGTTGGACCTTCTGTTCTCAAGCCTGTCACAGAGCAGTGACCGGCAGCACGGAGAACACGCCGGACCGCTTCATACGAGACGCCAGACTCCCTCCCAATGTGGCGCAGTGATTCTCCTCGCTCAACACGACGGAGTACCGTTGGCCATTCCGATGGAGGTATCTTCCAATGGGGATCAGCTGGTCCTGAACGACGTTGGGGACGAGAGACAACCAGAGGATCAGTCAGAGCATGCTCAAAAGGGTCACCAGAAGGACCAATAGAGGCAGAGCTTGACTGCTCTTTGGAAATGAGGATACCATGTGTCCCAGAGTATAGCTTGTCAAGAGGAATGAGGGAAAGGTGCGACCGATGGTTCGATGCCCGTCGGTTCCGGTCAGATTATTTATTTCATCTTTCTAGTATTAATATAACTGTTGTGCTTTCACCTCGCAATCTCCTCCCTATGCTGGCTCTCGTGTCTCTGCGTACCTAAACATGCTCTTCATGGCTGCCTTGCCGCTTCCTCCTCTGCCTCCTCACTCATCACTCTTAGGTGTATGGATCACGTACATCATCACTCCTTAGTTTGCGCCACATCGTCCCCTGTTGATGGTAAATTAGAAAGGCCCTTCATCAAAAGGATATTTTCCCTGAAAAAGCGGCATGAGCATGAATGAGCGGGGAGGGGAGGTCAAAACAGAAAGAAGGCGAAAGAAAAGAAGCCGATAGCACAAGCTCTTGCATCGGATGGATCGTCCCTTATGAGCAGACGAGAGCATCATCGTCCTGAGAGCAAGGGCAACGGGACGCCAAGCGTGGGTCAAATCTTTCCCGACGTGCTTCGCTGGAGTCAGCGAGCGACAGACAGTGGTGCTTGAGTGGCATCCTCGATCATATTGGTGGTCCGGCTCGCAGCACGAGTATCAAACCGATCTCTGACGTTGCCCCGCTCCTGCTCGTAAGTAGAACACTTTTTCATGCGCAGTGGTGCGTCCACGACGCATGGCATAGTGGTGGCGAATTCAACAATCGAGCTTGAACTCTGTGGCAGGAAGCTCAGAATGACGCTCAGTTTGACAATTCGCCACCAATACCTTTTTAAGGATGAGCCAACTTTTCCCTTGCAAAAAACAAAGGGCAGCTGTGGCTGAGCGATGTCCGCTTGGAGGAGGTTGGGCGAGATGTCCCCACGACTGCAAGCGAGGAACGTCCGCGGGAATTACCCCATGCGCCAGGAGATCTTGATTTCGCGTCTCTTGCTTGAGAGCAAGGGAGTCCACTGCGCCAGTCTGGCGAGCACATCTAGGCGAGAACCGTCACCTCATAGTATTCCCGTGCCTCAACGATTTGTTCAGGTGCCGCCATAAGATGGGCCCCTTTGGCCAGCTGCTGACCATGATGGCCGCTGCTCTCATGGCCCTTCATGTCAGCTTCCGTCTGCCAGAAGCTGATCGAAAGGCACTTGTTGGTACTGGCGTCTACGAGAAAAAGCAGACCCTGGAAGCCCTTCTGCTTCTGAAATTCCGGCAGAAACACCTCGCGCACGACTCGAACGGCCTCGTCCAACTGACCAGGTTGTGTATGACCGCTCATGACACGTGCGTGCCTGGCCTGGCTAGGTTGGGGCATCTGCTCAATCTCGACCTCGTAGACTTCTTGCATCGGTGGCGCCGCTAAAAAAGGCATGGCTCCAGCCAGTTGTTCCGGCAGATACCCGCTCGTCTCGCTGCCCTTGAGATGGCCTTCCGTTTCCCAGAAAGAGAGATGGATAGCCTTGTTGGTGTGCGGGTCTGTCAAAAGCAGTACCTGCTTAAAGCCTTCATGCTGTCTGGCTGCTGGCAGCACGTTTTCGTGAAGTCTGCTGAGCAAGCTGTCCAGCTTTCCAGGTTGAAAAGGAGCAGTGAGGACTCGTGCATGCATACTTTTCCTTCTTTCTAAACAGCTTCCAACTGTTCGGGGCGCTCAACTTGACACGATGCTCGGAAGAGATCTTCTTCCATCAGAAAGAGTACCTAATAACCACAAGAATTGCAACAAACGAGCAGTTTTATTCCACCTAAGATACGATATTGGCACGGTCGTTAGGCTGTCGCAAGCAGGATAGCCGAAGACACTGATGAGCAAGAGCTACCAGAACCGGGGCTGTACTCTTTTGCGAGGACGCTGAGGAATGAAGGCCCATTTGTTCTTATTGAAAGGATAGAGGTAGAAGACACGTAAATCCTGTTTGAACTACCCAAGAGCAGAAGCTCGAAATCGCTAAAGGTAATGGTTCGCGGAACGGCTCTTGACATGAAATCGCGAAAGGTTGTGCTGGCTCCTTGGGACATCCGTTCACAACATCCATCGTTTTCCACGAACGGATGTCCCAAGGAGCCAGCACAGGGCCAAGCAGAGCTTTTCCAGGAAGAGCTTTTTATAAGCCTATCCATTGAAAAGCAGCTTGCTTGCTTCGTGACAAGGTGGGATGGACCAGCCCGTCATGAGGTAGGATAGGCGGCCAGCGCGTTGCCCGCTCCCGAGCACGTTTCCAACCGCTCGCCGAGTAGCCGGGAGGCATTGCTGCCTCCAAGCCCTCTAAGAACGGTACAAGCAAGTTTCCCTGCATACCGCTCAAGCCTTTCTAACGCCCCGTAAAGGACGCGGTTTCGAGACAGTTAAACCCTGGCGGTGAAGCCGTTCGTGGCAATCTGGATGGAGGAGAACTCGGTTATCTGCTTCGTCTCTGCCGCCTTGACTTCGCCAGATGATATGGTGGCTGTGCCACCCTGTCAGTTTGGTGCTTTTCCGCTTGCAGAGTGGGCAAAGGCCGTCTTGCTGTTTCCAGAGGGAAAGTAACTTCCGTTTCCCTTTCAGGTTGTGTGCCATTTTCCCATCGAGACGCTTTTCAAAGTAGGTCTCCCAATCAGGGTCATACGGGTTGGCTTCATTCTGGATTTTAATATGTCGTTGGATAGCGACACTTTTGGCCTTGAACAGTCGAATAGACTGAGCCGTTCCATCCTGTCCAAGAATTTCTCCCTGGAATACCCAGTTCTGCCCACCGACGGACTGGAAGTATTTCTTCTTCATCCATTTGATGGGCTTCTTTGGGTGTCTCCTTTTTGCCCACTGCCAGAGCGCACAGAAGATCGCATGGTCTACCTTCGAGAAGGTTTCCGAGCTTACCACGTGGCGGTGATAGTTTGCCCATCCCCGACTTTTCGGGTTGCGTTGAGCGATCAGGTTTCCGGTGGTGGCTTGCTTGTTGTCTCTAATGACTTTTCGGATGCCTTCAAGAAAGGTATGGATGTTCTTTCGGGAGGGAGGGATGAGCAATTTCCCTTGTATTTGCGGAGACGCTGTCCGAGCAAATCGAAACCTTCGTCAATGTGCGTGATGAGGGTCTTTTCCGGTGAAAGTTCTAGCCCCCTTTCTTTCATAAATTGCTCCACGAGTGGTTTCACCTCGTCTTCTAACACCTCTTTGGACCTGCCAGTAATGAGAAAGTCGTCGGCAAAGCGGATAAAGTTGACTTTTTCTTTGCTGGATTTTCGAGGGGGCTTTGGGAATTTCTCCCGCAACTTTTTCTCTAGTCCATCCAGAGTCATATTGGCGAGTACAGGTGAGCAAATTCCTCCCTGTGGAGTACCCTCTTCTGTTGTATGAAGGACGTTTTTGTCGATAAACCCCGCCTTGAGCCATTTTCTCAGAATGGTCTTATCCATAGGAATGTGCTGTAATAACCATTCATGTGAAATTCGATCGAAACAGGCTTTAATGTCTCCTTCGAGTATCCATTGCGCTGAGTTCTTCCGACTCAAGGCTGCAAAACATTGCTCAATTGCATCTGCTGTGGACCGTTCTTTTCGGAAGCCGTAGGAATTGAGGTCTCCAAGCGTTTCCGCAACAGGGTCCAGGGCGAGAAGAGAGAGAGCTTGCATGCTTCTGCATATTATGCAAGGAATGCCCAACGGGCGCATTTT
>Ga0137383_10003066_pt1 | contig 10419 bp, 10 predicted proteins | sample SagtaG_19_FD_104817 | JGI IMG/M metagenome (GOLD analysis project Ga0137383, IMG submission 104817) | Vadose zone soil microbial communities from Sagehorn Ranch, Mendocino, California, USA - Sage2_R_40_16 metaG | ecosystem: Environmental > Terrestrial > Soil > Vadose zone | place: USA... | reverse complement strand
GGCAGGATCGTCGGCGAGGTTTGCAGCAGGCCTTCCGGCCGAAATGGGCTCTCCGCCCGCTTTGCGCACCGGATGTGCTCCATCCGGATTCTCCGGCATCCGGACCCCCCGCCTTCATCGCCCGCTTTGCCGCCGGCTGGCCGCGGAGTAGAATGCGCAACAAGGGTATGCAGAATTGCAGTTCGCGAGGTTCGACAATGGCACTCTACCGACGCATCCGGGGGCCGTTCGCCTCGAATGAGGATGTTGCCCCGCTGAATTGGCGTCGCGGGCTGTTTCGCCTATGGCTGCTCGTGTCCGCCGCATGGCTTATGAGCTGGACGATCTATTTCATTCTTTCCGCCATGGCCCAGGCCTTGAAGACGGTCGGGGATTTCCTTGCCATACCGGTGGTGTTCTTCGGGCCGCCGATCGCTCTGCTGCTTTGCGCCATGGCTGCCGGATGGGCCATTCGCGGTTTCAAGGCCGACAAAAGTTCGACCCAGAACACGGCGCCGCTGCCCAGCGAAAACGTCGTGCCCTTGCAACGTGGCGAGGGAGCGGAACACGGCCGCGATGCCGGAACGAGCGCCACGTAAGTTGATCCCTTGGTTTTGAAAGCGATTTCTATTCACATATTGGCGATTCCCTGTTGAGCCCGACCGCCGGCGGGCGACCCGTTGCAGGCATCCGCCACGCGCTGGTCACGGAGGGTCGGCGCCGCTATAACCGCGCCAAATTTCGCCGCGGTGGGCCAGCTGCCAGTTCACCATAAGAACGTTCCAGGAGAGGAAAATGAATAGACGCGAGATTTTGCAAGGCTCGACCGCGCTGGCGGTCGCTGCTGCGGCCGGAATCAAGCCGGCCGCCGCGCAAGGCCCGATCGTGATCAAGTTCAGCCACGTCGTGGCAACCGATGCGCCGAAGGGCAAGGCTTCGGAAAAATTCAGGGAACTCGTCGAGAAATACACGAACGGCAAGGTCAGGGTCGAGGTTTATCCCAACTCCGCGCTCTACAAGGACAAGGAGGAGCTCGAGGCCCTGCAGCTCGGCGCGGTGCAGATGCTCGCGCCGTCCACCGCCAAGTTCGGCCCGCTCGGCTTCACCGAGTTCGATGCGCTCGATCTGCCGTTCATCTTTAACGACGAAGCGGCATTCAGGAAATTCGCGAACAGCGACCTGTCCAGGAAGATGTTCGACAAGCTCGAGGCCAATGGCGTAAAGGGTCTCGCCTATTGGGACAATGGTTTCCACGTCATGGCCGCCAACAAGGCGATCCACAATGTCAAGGACTTCCAGGGTCTCAAGCTTCGCATCCAAGGCTCGAAGGTCCTCAACGCCACGACCAAGGCCTGGGGCGCCATCCCGCAGGTGATGGCGTTCTCCGAGGTCTATCAGGCACTGCAGACCGGCGTCGTCGACGGCCTGGAGAACGTGCCGTCGAACATCTGGACGCAGAAGTTCTACGAAGTGGTCAAATACATCGCGGTCTCGCATCACGGCCATCTCTCCTACGCCGTGGTCACCAACAAGAAGTTCTGGGAAGGATTGCCCGCCGACGTACGGCCGCCGCTCGAAAAGGCGATGGCCGAGGCGTCGGAGTATTTCAACGCCATCGCCAAGCAGGAAAACGACGAGTCGCTCGAGGCGATCCGGAAGACCGGGAAGGTGCAGGTCTACCCGCTCACGCCCGAGGAGCGGAGATCCTGGCTACAGGCGGTGCTGCCCGTGCACAAGGAGATGGAGAAGCGCATCGGCAAGGAAGTGATCGATGCCCTCTACAAGATCGTCGATTTCCGTCCGGACGCATGAGGGGCCGCGCGGCTCACGCCGAGGATCGGAACGCGGCGAAGCCCTCGGTCTTCGGCACGTTGCGGTTTGAAGCAGGGCAAGCACTGCCGATGTTCGCGGCGCAGCGCGCGGCGCGTATTCTCTTCCGAATGCCGGATAATCTCTGATTTGCTGGTGGGCGGTGACGGACTCGAACCGCCGACACTCTCGGTGTAAACGAGATGCTCTCCCAGCTGAGCTAACCGCCCTACGCAAGCAATATCGCCGGTCGGCGGCCCAGCGCAAGGGCGGGCGACAGCGGCGCCTGGTGCCGATCCGGCATGCCCGATCACGCGCCGCGGATCAGCAACACCGGCTTGGTCGAGACGCGGATGAGATTTTCCGCGACGCTTCCGAGCAGGAGACGGCGAAAGCCGCGCCGCCCATGGGTGCCGATCACGATGAGATCCGCATCCCAATGCTCGGCTTCCTGCTCGATCGCCTCCGAAATCCCCCGGCCGGGACCATCGATCACGAGCAGCTTGGCATCTGCTTCGATGTTTTGGTTCCGCGCCGTTGCAACCGCTTCAGCGAGAATTCCCTCGCCCTCCTTGTGCAGCGCTTCCATCAGGTCTGCAGGCGGATAAGGCAGCGTGTCCATGGAAACGTAGAGCGGCGTTTCCTCGGAGACATGCACGACGTGCAGCGCCGCCGATTGCTCTGCGGCCAAGGCGACTGCCGTGCGCAGCGCCCGATTGGCGGTCTCGCTGCCGTCGACCGGCACCAAAATGCGTTTGTACATGGTAGCCCCGGCCGTGACTCAAATGCTCATCGCGATCCGCGCGTCAAGGCAAGGACGATCACAATGCCACCCGCGTCCGCCATACGTCCCCCACGCGTGAACACTACCCGCGCGCGGATACCCCAGGTGCCAGGGAACTCGTCGGGGAGACGCAACGCCAAGAATTTTAGCGGTTTACCGCGGCCTTGAGAGCCTTGCCGGCCGAGAATCGCGGACGTCGGGCCGCCTTGATCTTAACCGGCATGCCGGTGCGCGGGTTGCGGCCCTCGCGGGCGGCACGCTTGACCACGCGGAAATGACCGAAACCCATGATCTTCACTTCGCCGCCCTTCTTGAGCGCGGCCGTGATGGCATCGAAGGTTGCATCGACGGCGGAAGCCGCGGCTGTTTTGGTCATGCTGGCCTTGCCGGCCACCGCCGCGATCAGCTCGTTCTTGGTCATCGCGAAATCCTTTCCTCGCTTCTGCCCCGAATCAGCGGGGATTTGCGAGGCGAGCGTTTGCTGAAAAGTGGCTGATTGCAAGCCGAATCGGATGAGGGCGGACCTCTGACGGGCGCCGGATGAGGCCGGCACGGCAGGCGCACGAAGCGTCGTGCCGCCCCGTGGCCCGATCATGCGGCGGCGTTCAAACCGTTCATTCGCAGCCGATTGCCAATTGCTTCGACGAGGAGCCCGTACGCCCGATCGACTACTTCCTCGAGGGAAGGCGTCTTGGCGAACATGGCCGTCGCGCGAGCGAAAATTTCATCTCGGCTCGGCAAATGCGGCAGGCCCATGTCGGTAAGGACCTGGACGGCGGAGTGCCGCGCATGAGCGAGCCGCTCCTGGAGCGCGGCCAGATCGGATTTCTCCACGGCGGACGCGATCGCGAGCGCGATCCGCTCGGAATTGAACGTTGCCGCAAGCTGCGCGGCCGCTCGCTCGACGACCCGCGATCCGAGCCTATGCTCGTTGCGCAGAACCGACGGCGGCGGCGTCTTCAGGTCCCAGACGACCCCGAGCCAGGACAGCGCCTTGAGAGCGTAAAACGTCGGGTCGATCTCCCACACCTTGAATCCCTGGCGCACGCTGCTCTGATAAGCGTGGTGATTGTTGTGCCAGCCCTCCCCCATCGTGAAGAGAGCGAGCAGCCAATTGTTCCGCGAATCGTCGGCCGTGAGATAGCGCTGGCTTCCCTGCACGTGGGCGAGCGAGTTGATGCAGAACGTTGCGTGATAGACCAGCACGGTGCGCCAGAAGAACCCGATCACCAGGCCGGGCCATCCGCCCACCAGGAAGCAGACGAACCCCAGCGCGATCGGGGGGACGAGCTCGTGTTGGTGCAGCCACCGCAACTCGGGATAGCGGCTCAGGTCGCCGACCTTCACGAGATCGGCCTTGTCGTGCTTGCGATGGAAGATCCAGCCCAGGTGGCTGTACACGAAGCCCGTGTGACGCGGCGAGTGCACGTCACGCTCCGTATCGGAGTGCAGGTGATGATGACGGTGCTTCGATGCCCACCACAGCACGCTCTTCTGCGCCGTACTCTGCGACAGCACGGCCAGCAGGAATTGGAAAGCCCGGCTGGTGGAATAGGCCCGATGCGAAAAATAGCGATGATATCCGGCACCGATGGCGAAGATGCGCACCCAATAGAGCACGATGCACATGGCAAGCGATTCCCAGGTGATCCCGGTCCAGATGGCCGCGAAGCAGACCAAGTGCACCAGCACGAAAGGGACCGCCGACGGATAGAGGATATCGTCGCAATCGATCTCGGCCTCGGCACCCGCCGCGCTATTCAGTTTGCTCATACCGTCCTCGCTGGGCGGCCGACCCCAATGGCCGCTTTCCCGTGTTTCGATCTCGGTTCCCGGCGAATCGTGCCGCGAAGGCGTGATATTCGCGAATTGCGCCGAAAGTATTAGCGGCACCGACTGAAAAAGTCATCAATTCCCTGCAAGTCGCCGTGGGATTTGGCCGCGGGCACAAAAGCGCGTCGGCTGATTGACTTTTGCCGCGTTTGGGCCCACATGTGCCGCGTCGGGCTCGAACGCAGTCGCCCGGCTTTCCCAAGGCGTTTCGCCCAAGCACTGCACTTTACCCGCTTCCCGGGTGGAGGGCTGTTGGCGAAATGTCGTTTCCCCTGCAGATCCGAACCCTGGCGGCGGCTTGGAGAAACCCATGCCGGTCACCGTCTTTGGCTTTCCACGCAGCACCTACGTCAAGGTCGTGCGCCTGATCCTCACCGAGAAGGGCGTCGACTACCATTTCCACGACACCGAGACCGAGATGTACCTCCCGGTGCACCTCGAGCGGCATCCGTTCGGCCGCGTCCCCGCGCTCCAGCACGACGACTTCGTGCTCTACGAGACGAGCGCGATCGCCGCCTATGTGGACGAGGTGTTCGACGGACCGAAGCTGACTCCGCAGGAGCCGCGCAAGCGGGCGCGGATGAACCAGTGGATCGGCAACCTCAACGCCTATTTCTATCCGGAAATGATCTACCACGTCGGTCACGAGCGGCTCGTTTACCCGGAGCTTGGAATTCCCGGAAACGATCGGATCGTGCAACGGGCGATGCCGCACGTGATCAGGGCGCTCGAGGTGATGGAACAGGAGCTTGCCGACGGCCGGCCCTTCCTCGTCGGCGACAGCATCACCATGGCGGATTTCTTCCTGCTGCCAACGCTGTTCGCCTTCGGTCTCACGCCGGAAGGCAAGAAGCTGATCCCGCGGTTTCCCGCGATCGAGCGGTGGAATGCGCGGATGGCCGCCTGGCCGAGCGTAGCGCGGTTCAACGCGTCGCTTCCGCCGCGGGAACCGATCGAGCACGCCCGCGAATGGGTCAAATTCCATCGCCCGGCGGCATAACCGGGTGCTTGACAAGTGAAGTTGCCGGGGAATGCAGGCTCCCTACCGGAGCGCCCAATTGTTTTCCCGGTATCGTCGCGTATCTTGTCAGTTCCGGGCCAGCGACAACCGCCCGGTCAGCTGCCCAGCAGCCAAGCGTTGTTTCGCTCCGCCGAGGAGATGAGACATGTCTTGCGGCAGCACTACTTGTTCCCGCTCAGCACCACTGAAGATCGGCGTCGTCCGGCCGCTGGCTGTACGCGTACCATCCCCCTTCGGGTGGGTGCGGGCCCTCGAGCGAATGCATGATCGCTGGCAGCAGCGACAGGCTTTACTGGACCTCCAGGATCGGCTGCTGGAGGACATCGGCATTACGCGCGAGGAAGCCGAGCGTGAAGCACGCAAGCCGTTCTGGAAATGACATCGCACCGAACGAGGCCGCCTCGGCCGGCGGCCTCTTCCAATCCGGCCCTGTTCCGATGGGCGGCAAAGAACGAGGAGGATTCCATGAAATGGATTACCCGCGAGCACGTGAAGGTCGACCGCGTCGCCTGCCCCTGGCTCATCCGGAAATTCGTCGACCGGGATGCGGAGTTCGTCTTCGCGCCTGCCGACAAGGTCATGGACGAGGCCGAACGCCTGAACGCCATTCCGTACGACGTGAAGAACGTCGAGCTCGGACATCACGGCAAGGAATGCTCGTTCGAGGCGATCCTGAAGAAATACAATCTCACCGGCGATCCCGCGCTGGTCCTGCTCGGAAAAATCGTCAACGGCGCCGATACCGACAACACGCTTTATCATCAGCGCGAGGGCCCCGGGCTCGAGGTCATCGCCGAGGGCTTTCGCCATCTCGGCTTCAAGGACGATCACGCCGTCAACGCGGCCGAATGGATCGTCTACGACGCGCTCTATGCGTATTGCCAAAAAATGCTGCGCGAAGGCAAACCCGACGGGGACTTCGTGACCTGATTCGGCTGCTGCGGCAACGCGCCGCGGCCGCATACCCAATTTTGCTCTGATGGTGAACGGCCATTCAGAAAAGGACGTGATTCGTCCCAAATTTTTTTCGACATTCGCCCCGGTTGGTCTCCGGGGGCTGTTCGAGACTCATCTTGAAGGCATAAAATAACGGCGTTTCGCGGAGATCACTCCTGAGGGCTGGCCAATGGTCCCCCGAAGAATCCTTGCCGATATCCGCACATCGCCGAAGCGTCTGATCGAGCTTGCCGCTGTCGCCTTCGTCTATTTCGGGGCGGCCAAGCTCAGCCTGACCCTGGCCTCCATCCATCCCAGCGCCACTCCCATATGGCCACCGACCGGCCTCGCTTTGGCGGCGGTCCTGCTATGGGGGTACCGAATTTGGCCGGCGATCTTTGCCGGGGCGCTCCTCGTCAACCTGATCACGGCCGGCTCGATCTATACATCCTGTGCGATCGGGTTCGGCAATACGATGGAGGCCGTGATCGGCGGCTGGCTGATCAACCGATGGTCCGATGGGCGAAATACGTTCGATACCCCCATCGGCGTGACCAAGTTCACGTTGATCAGTCTGGGGCCGAGCACGATGACGAGCGCAACGATCGGCGTCGGAAGTCTGGGCCTCGCCGGCTACGCGGAACCGGCTAACTTCGCAGCCATATGGATGACGTGGTGGCTCGGCGATTTGACAGGCGCGCTCGTCGTCACGCCCGTTGTCCTATTGTGGACAGCCCCGCCATCGCTCGATCGCGGCCTGCTGCGCTCCGCGGCGATTATCGCCACGACTATCGCCGTGGGCATCGTCGCTTTCAGTCCGCTCCTCGAGCAGACGGCCTACCGATCGTCGCTGGCGTTCTTGGCCATTGTGCCGCTGATGTGGGCGGCTCTGCGATCGGGACCGCGCGATACGGCCACGGCCGCATTCATTCTCGCGGGCTTTGCGGTCTGGAGCACCGCCTTGGAAAGCGGACCATTTGCCCGCTCCAACATCAATGATTCCTTTCTCCTGGTTCTCGCGTTCGTGATCAGCATCACGGTTCCGAGCCTGGCCTTGAGTGCGGACGTCGCCGTGCGCAGGTCGGCAGACGATCGCGAGCGGTTCGTTCATGACGTGAGCGATCAGCTGCGCAAAATCGCCGATCCCGATAGCATCATGGCTCGTGTCGCTGGCGCTGTCGGGCCATATCTCGGCGCATCTCGCGCGGGATATTCGGAGATCGACGACGCTGCGTATATCGTGGCCAGAGCCCAGTGGCATGCAGGCCATCTGTCCGACGTCACCGGTCGGTTTCCGCTACAAACGTTTGGTTCGGCCGCTCTCGACCAGCTCATGCGCGGCGAGACCCGCGTGATCGACGACACCGAAGCCGATCCTCGCAACGAAGCGTTCTTCCCGCTGTATCGGTCAATCCAGGCCCGGGCCCATGTCACCGTGCCTCTCGTAAAAGAGGGACGGCTGCAAGCGGCTCTGCATATTTTTCAGGACCGGCCGCGGCACTGGACGGCGGCGGAAGTCGCGCTGTGCGAAGAGCTCGCGGAGCGCACCTGGGCCGCAGTGGAGAGAGCCCGCGCCCAAGCGGCGATGACCAAGGAGATTGCCGAGCGAAAGCGCCATGAAGAACAGCTCCGAAAGATGGTGGAGGAGCTCGATAGAAGCAATCGGCAGCTCGTCGAACATGCACGCGTGCTCGATCACGCCAATGTTCTTGTCCGCAACGTTCACGACGAGATAACGCTTTGGAATCAGGGTGCGCGCCGGCTTTACGGCTGGACTAGAGAAGAAGCCGTCGGCAAAGTCGTCCATCAATTGCTGCGCACGGAGTTTCCTGTGCCGTTGGAGGAAATAAAGCAAACTCTGCTCAGGGACGGCGGCTGGGATGGAGAAGTCGTACAATATACGAAAAGCGGGGAGCAGGTGGTCTCACAGAGCCACTGGGACCTGCACAAGGGTGCGGACGGAGCGCCGGTCGCGATTCTCGAGACGAACACGGATATTACCGAACGCAAGCGTTACGAGGAGCATTTTCAATTCATCATGCGGGAGCTGTCCCATCGCTCCAAGAACTTGCTTGCGGTCATCCAGAGCATAGCCCGTCAAATCGCTCTCAGGACCGAGACGTTTGCGGAGTTCCAGTCGGCCTTTGCGGCACGCATCGATGCGTTGATCGAGATCCACAATTTGCTCGTCGCGGGAGCGTGGCGCGGCGTCGAAATTCACGAACTCATCCGCACGCAACTCTCACCCTTCACCGCCATGATGGAGGAAAATCGCCTGGAAACTGCCGGACCGCATGTCGTGCTGACCCCGGCAGCAGCGGAGCAAATCGGACTCGCGCTGCACGAGCTCGCCACCAATGCGGCAAAGCACGGGGCTTTCGCCGTCGAGACCGGCAGAGTGCAAGTTCGCTGGGAGTTCGAGAGCAATGGAGCCCAGCCGGGAACACTGCGGTTCTCTTGGCGGGAATACGATGGTCGGCCCGTGACGACGCCTGAGCGCAAAGGCTTCGGACATTTGGTGGTTACCAAGGCCGTCCCGGCTACGCTGCAGGGCGAGGCGCTGCTCGAATTTCGCGAAACGGGCGTCCACTGGACGCTCGTGGCGCCGGTTACCAATGTCGTTGCGCAGTCCGAAGCTGCGCCCTGGTCCGGTAGCAGAACTGCGATGTACTGAATACCGAGATCCCCTCCCGCGAAATCGCGCATTATCCTCGCGACCGTTCGCCGCTACTCGCGATTGTTGCGGCTATTCGCGCAAAGAACGGATCGTCGCAGTAGATGCGGTTCTCGCAAACGCGTCCATTGCGCGTCTGCACACGGTCCACGCCGGCGAACTCGAAACGCCCTTCCGGTGCCGTTCCGGTGGCAACCCAGAATCGCCAGTCGCGGCGTGCTCGGCCACGGTGACCGTGAAATCGGGGCACACCTGGAGGATCGTCGTGATCCCGTTCACGTACGCGGGAGCGCCGCGGACCACGCCGATCGGGCGGGGCCAATGACCGACCACGTCTTCGGTGAGAACACCCGACACGCGGGAGGCATCCGGCTTCTTCCAAAAGCCGGCGAAGGATTCGACCGTCCAGCGGCGGCCCTGCTCGGCAGGAATTGTGCTTGCGGAGCCCGGAAACGAATAGAGGACGGACTCGCGTCCGCCCTCTGATTGGCTCTCCCGGATTGCGCGTCCGCTCCGCGCGCGCTCCATCCGGGCTACGGCGCTTACGGCGCCTCAATGCGCGGTCAGGCCCGGAGGCTCCTCCTCGACCGGTTGCGCCGGGGCCGCCTCCGCTTCGGGCGCGGGCTTGACCTGAGTCTCATCCCAGACGATCGGCTCGGGCTTGCGGGTGAGCGCGTGCACGAGCACCTCGTCCATGCGCGAGACCGGAATGATCTCGAGCCCGCTCTTCACGCTGTCGGAGATCTCGACCAGATCCTTGGCGTTCTCCTCGGGGATCAGCACGGTCTTGATGCCGCCGCGCAGTGCCGCCAGCAGCTTCTCCTTGAGCCCTCCGATCGGCAGCACGCGGCCGCGCAAGGTGATCTCCCCCGTCATCGCCACGTCGCGGCGCGCCGGAATGCCGGCCATGACCGAGACGATCGCAGTCACCATGGCGACGCCCGCCGAGGGCCCGTCCTTCGGGGTCGCGCCCTCCGGCACGTGCACGTGGATGTCGCGGCGATCGAACAGCGGGGGCTCGATGCCGAAATCGACCGCGCGCGAGCGCACGTAGGACGCCGCCGCCGAGATCGATTCCTTCATCACGTCGCGCAGATTGCCCGTCACGGTCATCTTGCCCTTGCCGGGCATCATCACGCTTTCGATGGTGAGCAGCTCGCCGCCGACGTCGGTCCAGGCGAGCCCGGTGACGACGCCGACCTGGTCGCTCAACTCGATCTCGCCGTAGCGGAACTTCGGTACGCCGAGGTAGTCGGCAAGGTTGGCGGCGCTCACCTTGATCGACTTCTTCTTGGAGATGATCAGCTCCTTGACCGCCTTGCGGATCAGGGTCGAGAGCTCGCGCTCGAGATTGCGCACGCCCGCTTCCCGCGTGTAGCGGCG
>Ga0137383_10003057_pt1 | contig 10427 bp, 9 predicted proteins | sample SagtaG_19_FD_104817 | JGI IMG/M metagenome (GOLD analysis project Ga0137383, IMG submission 104817) | Vadose zone soil microbial communities from Sagehorn Ranch, Mendocino, California, USA - Sage2_R_40_16 metaG | ecosystem: Environmental > Terrestrial > Soil > Vadose zone | place: USA... | reverse complement strand
TGTCCGCGACACCGCTACCGGGAAGATCACGGCCAGGCCTGGGCCGGCGAGGGCCCGCAAACCCTCGCCGATTGGCGCTGCCTAAACATTGAGGAATGACGTGGCCGAAATCATCATCTCAACGGAGATCGAGGGCGAGCCCCTGGATGTCGGCTATCTCAGCGTCGCCTCGAGCCCCAACGACGAGCACGGCCCACGGTTTCACTACGACATAGACTTCGTGCGACGGGGCTATGCGATCGATCCTGCGCTTCCTCTGGACACTTCACCTTACGAGCTACGAAGGCTTCCTCTTGCTGTAGTCGACGCGATGCCGGATGCCTGGGGTGAGCTACTCCTACAAGCGGCAGAACGGTATGACGCGCGCGACAACGGTAGAGATGCGCGCCAACTGACAGCGGCGGCCTGCCTGGTAGCGGCCAGCGATGCAACCCGCCAGGGAGCCCTACGCTTCCGTACCGAGCCGGAGGGCCCCTTCCTGGCTGGCGAAGTCACCATCCCCTCAATAATACGGCTAGACGGGCTGCGCAAGGCCGCGGAAGAAGTCGAAACCAATCCTGACGCGAGCCAACAGGCGGCGCAGAGGCTCTTGGAGTCGGGCGCCAGCGCCTTAGGCGGCGCTCGACCCAAAGCAGCTGTCATCGATGACCACGGCGACCTGTGGCTTGCGAAGTTCTCTCGCCTTGGGGATCGCCATGACGTTCCGCTGTGGGAAATGGTGGCGCTCGACATTGCTGAGAACGCCGGCCTGGTCGTGCCCGAACGTAGGCTCCTCACCCTTGGCGATCATCGTGCACTCGTGGTGCGCCGCTTCGACAGGACTGAAGAAGGGCGGCGACGCGGCTATGCAAGCCTGCGAACGCTCATGGGCCCCCGCGAGCTCGGCGGATTGCGTGACTACAGCGACCGTGGCATCGGTGGTCGGCTTCGTCGTCAGTCGATCCGCGCTCAGGAAGATCTCCAGCGCCTATGGCGGCAAGCCGCGCTAAACCTCCTCATCAATAACACGGACAACCACTTGGGAAATCACGGCCTGCTGAGGGAAGCGCAAGGCTGGATCCTCGCCCCCGTCTTTGACCTGGACCCGAACCCGGACAGACGCACGGACTTCGCGATCCATTACAACGGGGCCGCCAACCGCTCGACGGGCCTTCGCGGGCTCTTGTCCATGGCAACGGGCCTCGGAATTGACGACGATAGGGCACTCGGCATCCTCGACGAGGTCCATCAGGCAGTCGCCGAGTGGGACACCCTCGCTCACGAGCACGGTGCCATGAACGACGAGGTGTCGCTGTTCGCTGACACCTTCACCGGGCTCGACGAGGAGGTGCGGCGCGTCGTTTCACCCGCCCACAGCGCCCCTGTTCGCTCGAAAGCACGTGACTCGAAAGCACGTGAGCGGTCACCCGGCGACCAAGCCCAGCCGAGGTCCGTGGAAACCGCCGGCCATCCGGCCCGCTTTCATACCCGGACCCTAAATCAAGATCAACAGCCAGGTGGAAGTCCACATTGCGCGCCAACCGTCACGCCCCGTGAATGATCGAGGCTAGGAAGTCATTGGCGCGATGCAACATCTCCTGCGAGTTTATGTCAAGCCAGGATGCGTTATGGTGCCATGAGCCGACCTTGAAGCCGGCACTGATACAGGACATGACCAGATCGACTAGGTTCGCTTTTGGGCCGAGCATCCGTATTTGTCGAACAGCTCGCGGCGAAGCGACAAGGATGCCGCTACAGATGAGGTATTGTCGCTCGGGCTTCTCGCGGTATTCGAGAACCCGTCTGCCGTCAGTCACCAACTCTCCGAATTCCATGTGGTCTCGGTGCAAGTGGGAGGCGAGTGTAAGATCGTTTTCCTTCTGGACATGTTCCTCGACTAGTGCACTTGCGTCCAAGTCAGTGAGGAGATCGCCGAAGGCGAGTACGACTGGCGTGTTTCGACCCTCGAGATTTTGCAGGGCACCCACATTTCCCTTCGGTGCCTCCTCCCAGATGAAAGTCAAGTCAACGTCACCTACGTCGATGCGGCGAAAGTGAGAATCAATAATCTCGCCCATTCGGCCCACGACGATCACGAACTCACGGAACCCGAGGGCCACGAAGTGCCTGAGAAGACGTTCCAGAATTGGGACTCCACCGACCTGCAGCATAGGCTTTGGCACTTGATCGGTATACGGACGCAGCCGGGTCCCCTGTCCGCCCGCCTGCAACAGCACCGGGATTTGAGCGTTGCTGTCCTTCGTCAGTTCGGTCAACTGGCCCACCTACCTCAGTAGCCGGCCTGCTCAAAGCTGACGATCACCATCGTCACCGACCGGGTCGTGGAAGGAATGGCGGAATGGCAGAGCCACCCGCTGGACACAGCCTACGCCGTGATTTCGTCGACGCGGTTAACGTGAAGGTCCGGGGGACAGGTCGCCAACCGGCCCGTCTGCCAGGCCATGAGCGTCATCGTGGACGGGTGCTTTAGCGAAAGAGACGGCATCGCGTTGCCTGCGTCTTCCTGCTTGGTGCCGATGTCACTGTCATCCGGCTCACGTGCCTGCTCTCGACCATGGTTTGTGGCTCGAGCGCGGCGACCACCACCGTCGACTGCCCCGAGGGCTCCCGTTACGATGCCGGACATGACTGGAGCTTCCAGCAGGGATCGACTCGCTGCGGTCCGTGCTTACGCATCTGATGCGATGGGATGCCCTTCTGAAGCCATCACGGCCGTGGCCCCATTCGAGGATGGCAACCGCCATGCGGTACACAGAGTCTCCTATCGTGACGCATCAGGCGCCGCTCGGGACGTCGTGGTCAGAGTCTCCTACGGCGGCGAGGCCTTCGACGTCGCTCAGGCTGAGCGCGAGGCTGCGGTCCTTGCGAACGTCGGCGGTGTTGCAGCTCCTGAGCTGTACGACTTCCGCCGCACGAGCGATTGGTTCGATACGCCGGCGATGTGCATGCAGTTCCTTCTCGGACGCCAACAGGATTTGCAGACGGTGGGCTTGACGGAGATCGAGCAAGTCGCGTCCCTCGTGGCCTGGGTCCATGAGCGCCCCATCGACGGCCTGGGCGAGTCAATGGGGACGACAACCACCGTCGCGTCGTATGCCGACGACCGGCTTCGTGCAATCCTGTCGACCATGGCGTGGGCTCGTGACCCGTTGCCTAAAACGCTCCAGGGCCGGTTGCGGCGCGCCGCCGACTCCCTGGCCGAGAGCTTTGAGGCTTGCCGGGACTCTGACAGTTTCAACTCCGGCGAGACCCTCTCGCTACTGCATGGTGACATCGCTCCGGGAAACGTGCTTTGGACCCCCAGCCCCTGTCTGATCGATTGGGAGTACACGCGGCTCGGAGACCCCGCCGACGAGATTGCGTACACGTTCGACCAGAACGCGCTCACACCATCTCAGCGCCGGGCGTTCTGGGACGGGTACCAGCAAGGCATAGACAGCCGCTCGCGGCTAACCCACATCAATGAACGCGTCGACTGGTGGGAACCGGTGACCCTGCTGGGTTCCGCCCTCTGGTGGGTCGAGCGGTGGGTGCGCCGCACAGAACTCGACAGCGAAGGCAAGGTCGATCCGGGAGTGCCGCGTGAACCGGACTACTACTTCGACCGCGTCGTTAGCCGCATTGATCGGTTGGAGACCCTCGTGAGTCTTTCGTGAGCGCTGGTGGGTTGCTTCGGCCCTGGCTGGCATCCAGGAATATGGCCGACGCTATGGCTTTTTGCGCAGTAAGAAGTCCCCGATTACGAGCGCGTCGAGGTCGCTGCGCTCAAAGACAGAGACCGCATCCATCGCGCTGTGGACAATGGGTTCCCCGGCTAAGTTGAACGACGTGTTCAGTAGAACTGGGACTCCCGTCAGCGACTCGAACTCGGACAAGAGCGCCCAGTAACGAGGCTGAATTTCGCGGGTCACCGCCTGCGGTCGTGCCGTGCCGTCAATGTGAGTGCACGCAGCAATGTGCCGCTGCTTGTCCCGCTTTACATTGACGGCACCGAGCATGAATTTCGTCAGATGAGTTGCGGACGACGGTACCTCAAAATACTCGTTGAGCGATCTCGCAAGCACGCTCGGAGCCAGAGGCCGCCAGAGTTCACGCCCCTTGATTCTGTTCACTCGTGTGGTCATAGAACGTCGTCGTGGGTCCGCAAGTATGCTGCGTGATCCCAAAGCTCGCTGGCCTATCTCTGCCCGGCCATCGAACCATCCCACCACGGCTCCATTAGCGAGCGCTTCCGCAACTCCGCGCACGTCATCGCCAATTGCTTCGTATGGCAGTCCGGATCCATCCACCGCAGCAACACACTCCCTTTGTGAAGGGAGGTATCCGAAGAAGGCGTGATCAAGTCTGGTTCCGCCCATCGCCTCGTGCGGCCGCTGAGCGAGAGCTGCTCCATAGCTCACGCCCGCGTCATGTGGAACTGGCGGGACGTAAAGTTGAATGCCCGGGAATTCCCTCGCGACTCGACCGTTCATCGAGCAGTTGAGTGCAACGCCACCAGCCAGAAAGATTCGATTCTCGCCAGTCTCCCGTAGGGCGAGATCTACGAGGCCACCCATCGCGTCCTCCAAGGATGCTTGCACGCTGGCGGCGAACTCGGAGTACGCCATGATCTCGGACCCGTCGCCTCGCTCGTACGGAAACATCGTCGCAAACTGAGCAGCCAGGTGTTCCCGATGTCGAAGAATGAATCCTTGGTCGACGTTCGGTCGATATTCTGCTGATCTGTAGTCCCGGGTGGGTGCGTCGTAGTAAGTGAATCCTGGGTAGGTGAACCCTTCGCGCGTACGATGCGCTGGCCTGAATTCCCCGGCCTTCCCGTATGCAGCGAGACCCATAAATTTGCCCTCGCTCGACCGACCTAATCCGGTCCATCGTGTCGCGGCGGCATAGAACCGCCCGAGTGAGGCCGAACGCGGCCACTGTCGCACCAGCTCAACTTCGTCTCCCCGGCAGGCCCAGATCGAGATCGCCTCCCGTTCGCTGCGTCCGTCAATAACTACGCCGGCTGCCGACGGGAATCCACTCGCGAAATACCCGCAACACGCATGAGCGTAGTGATGGCCGACGAAATGAATTTCAGGAACTGTTCGGGTTGCCTGAGTCGAACCTGGCAGAGCGGTTTCGAGCCAGTTCCGGATGCGCCGTTGCGCGTGAGCCCTTTCCGTATCGTCAAGTCGCCACCCGACGGCAATGGCGTCAATATCTGATAGCTCGATGCCAGCATGCTCAAGGCACAAGGCGATCGATATCGATGGAGGCATTCCGAGGGCACGCTTGATCCTCGTTGGTCGCTCCTCTTCCATCAGTGCCTGCAGCCGACCAGAGTCAACGAGCGCAGCGGACGAATCGTGAAATGGGGTTCTCATCGACGGCTCAATCCCACCCGGCGCCAAACCCAGGACGATGGACAACTTCTAAGCCTCCTTCGAGCGAGAACGCACATCAGGCGCTGAGAATCTGCTGTGTCCTTCGCCTTATAGCTTAGCGCCCCGGTGGGTTGGTAAGCGTCTCTGGGACGAGCGGGACGATCACGGAGGTGCCTAGGGCTAGGCTTGGGGTATGGCTGCCGCCCCCAAGCTGGTTCCGCTGGTGCTGACTGGTGAAGAGCGTCAGGTGCTGGAGGGGTGGGCGCGGCGGCGCAAGACCGCCCACGCGATGGCGTTGCGGTCGCAGATCGTGCTGGCCTGCGCTGAGGGCGCTTCGGTCACGGCGGTGGCCGGTGGCCTGGGGGTGTCGCGGGGCACGGTGCGGAAGTGGCGGTCGCGGTTTCTGGTGTCGCGACTGGAGGGTCTTAGCGATGAGCTACGGCCGGGGGCGCCGCGGAAGATCAATAATGAGCAGGCCGGGCTAGTGGTCACCAATGCCTTGGACACGGCGGCATTCGCTGCCGCAGACCGAGCTACGGCCTCGTCTGAGCGCCTCGAATGGAACGAGACTCCGAACTCTTTTCAGCTGCGAGTCGTCCGGGACGAACGGTACGAGATCCTCGTAGAGAAGGGCGTCACGGGCGACCTCGGTCGGGTATTAGTCCCGACAATACGGGCGATCGAAAGCAAGTCGATGGTGATTATCATCGACGATAGGGTCGCAAAGCACCTGATGGACATGCTCGGCGAAAGTATGCGTCGCCATGGGATCGCATTCGAGGTGCTCACCGTTTCTCCCGGCGAGCGGTCAAAATCTCGACGTACGGCAAATAGGTTGCTCGACGGCTTGCGCCAGGTCGGCGTACAGCGTCGTACGTTGCTGCTAGCCGTTGGTGGGGGAGTAATTTGCGATCTCGTAGGGCTCGTTGCCTCGCTCTATATGCGGGGACTGCCTTACGTCAATCTTCCCACCACGCTCATGGCGCAGGTGGACGGTGCGATCGGTGGCAAGGTGGCGGTAAACCACCCTGAGGCCAAGAACCTTCTCGGCGCCTTCTACCACCCAATCCAGGTAATCATCGACGCCGACCTGCTAGGTTCGCTTCCACGTCGCGAGGTGAGCAATGGTCTTGCGGAGGCCGTTAAGGTCGCGGTCCTCACTGATCCTCTCCTGTTCGGTCTCGTCGAGGGGTTCGATCTGACAGATGTCGAGAGACTCGATCGCGACGGCGTGGACACTATGACTGAAGTCGTCCGCCGTTCCGTCGCAGCCAAGCTAACTCTGCTGGCCCACGACCCGTTCGAGCGAGACCTCCGTCGAGTCTTGAACTTCGGGCACTCGGTCGGCCACGCCCTAGAATCATCAACCGGCTACCGGACGTATAGACACGGGGAGGCGCTTAGCGTCGGCCTCGCTGTTGCGACAGAGATCTCGGCGCAAGAGAAGATCTGCCGCCAAGATACGCGAGATAGAATTATCGACACCCTGCGGCGGCTCGCGCTCCCCACGGTCGTGCCAGATGTTCTCATCGCCTCCGTATGGTACCACGTAGAGGTCATCAAGCGGATCCGAAATGGGCCACTGAATTTCGTCGTGCCCGCGGAGATTGGAGACGCTCGAATTCTAGATAACATCTCACAGTCAGCATATCTTTCCGCGCTCAGAACTCTCACGAAGGAGGAATCCGCATGCGTCTAGGGCTGACGTCGAATCTTCTCTCGGACGTATCACTCTCAGAGGCAGCGAAAGAATTCGCGGACCTCTCTGTAGCAGACATAGAGCTCTCCGTTGATACCGGCTTCTCTCTGGTTCAGTTGGACGAGTTACTCGACCCCGACTCGCGCTACGCTGTCCAGGCTTTGCTCGAACAAAAGGGGATAGAGGTATCCGCGCTAAGTAACCATCGGGATGGGCAGCTCGTCTTGGGCCCCCACCACCAGGTGACCGATGGGTTCTTGCGGGGGACCCCCGAAGAGAAGATCGAATACGGCATCTCCAGGATGAAGGACACCGCCCGCGCCGCTGATGCTATGGGTGTTCGCGTCGTAACTGGATTCACAGGCTGTCCCGATTATTCACGATGGTTCCATTGGCCAGGGGAGCGTGGCTGGGAGGTCAACCTCGAAGCCATGCAAGAGGTCTGGAGCGGCATCCTTGCCGTATACGACGAGTACGGCGTGGCCTTCGCCCATGAATTGCATCCGAAGCAGGTGGTGTATGAGCCATGGACCGCGCAGGAAAGCCTTGGGATCTTCAAGGAATTCAAATCCTGGGGCTTCAATCTCGACACCGGTAACCTCGTGCTGGCTGGGGTGGATCCGGTTTTGTTCATTCGAGAGTTCGGCCCACACATTCTGTACGTACATGCAAAGGACACCGAACACGCGCGTCCGACCGTTAGGGAGCACTTCCTCGCGCGGCCGAAGTACGGCGACGTCATGCGCAACTTTCGGTTCCGCGTGCCCGGGTGGGGCGAGTTGGATTGGCCGAGCATCATCACGGAGCTGCACCTCGTCGGGTACAAGGGCGTCGTCGCAGTCGAACATGAAGATCCAACGATGGGCCGCATTGAGGGAGCCCGACGAGGGCTCGAGTTCCTAGGGCCGCTCCTACTTGAGAGCAGCCGGGAAGCGCGATGGTGGTAGACGCCACCGACATCGAACGCGTTCTCGTTGTCGGCGTAGGGCTACTTGGAGGCGCAATCGCAGCAAGAGCGCGACACGCAGGCCTCGACACTTTAACAGCCTCGCGTCGTCCCCCGCCTGAGCAGGACCCTTTGTGGATCCCGGTTGACATGACTGATGCAGACGCGTGCCGGCGCCTGTGCGAAAGAGTTTCTCCCACCGCGATCGTCCTCGCACACGGCCCATCGAGCATCGAATGGTGCACGGCCAATCCTGAAGCAGCCGTGGCCGCACACTGCGCTGCGGCAGCGAACATCGTCGCGGCCACGGACGCATGGCTGCTGCTCGCGTCAACCGACAACGTGTTTCCCGGCGTGAAGGAGACCTACGCCGAGGACGATGACGTCGATCCGGCGAACGCTTACGGCAAGGCGAAGCTCGGGGCCGAGCAGATCATTTCAAGTCGCGGCGACGCGCTCGTTTATCGCATCAGTCTCGTCTACGGATGGCAGCGGCCGGGGGCACGCGACACGTTCTTCCATCGCACAGTGCGAACTCTGCGACGCGGTGAGCGCCTCGATGCGCCCGTTGACCAGTGGACAACCCCGGTAGTCGTCAGCGACGCCGCGGAGGCCATAGTCCGGTTGATCCGTACGAAGCCCGTTGGGACGCTGCACCTGGGTGGGCCCGATCGGGTCGACCGGGTCACGTGGGCACGTGAGATCGCAGCGTGCTTTTCGCTGCCGACCGGCAACGTCGTCGCGGTTGCCTCCAGCGAAACTCAATACGCCGACCGACCGCCGAATTCGTGCCTCCGCTCAACGCGCGCCGCATCCGTCGCCGGCCTGGAGGGCTTCTCACCCCGAGGTATCCGCGCTGCGGCCGACGATCTACGTCGTAGCGAGCTCAGGTGACCGCCACTGGCAGCCGACCCCGGCTATCGATCGCGCTCCCAACCGTCTCGGCCGACGAGAACGACCACCTGATCGCGCGGCGGGTACTCAACGTGGCAGGTCTCCTGGAGGAGGCGGGAGTCGACCGCGTGCTAGTCCCGGATCACATCGTTTTCGGCGAGTCGCTGGACGACTACGGTGACCCCAGCCTCGGCGGTGTCGAACGTGGCAAGCAGCCCACTGGCCCGGACGGTATATGGCTTGAGCCGCTGACCATGCTCGCCGCAGTGGCAGCCGTCACCTCACGTATTCGCCTCGGAACCGCTGTGCTTCAAGCTGCGCTGCGGCGTCCAGTTGTTCTCGCAAAAGCGGCAGCGACACTCGACGTCCTGTCCGCAGGACGGCTCGATCTCGGTGTCGGCATTGGCTGGCAGCAGGCAGAGTACGAGGCAGCTGGACTGCGGTTCGATTGCCGTGGCCGCCTTCTGAACCACACGCTTTCGGTTTGTATTGAGCTCTGGCGCAACCGCATCGCGCGCATCTCGGATAAGGAGCTCGACTTCGAAGGGGTGCATCAGATGCCGAAGCCGATACAACCGGGCGGTGTACCGCTTTGGATCAGCGGATCCTTCCATCCACGCGTCGTCGAAAGGGTCGCCCGGTACGGGGCGGGCTGGATCCCGTGGGGGTCGGCATCGCAAGACATCGTCGGAGCTCTCCCGCTGATGCGCAATGCGCTTGCTGAGGCTGGCAGAGATCCAGATTCCGTCGGAGTGATGGCCCGGCTACAGGCGATCCGAACGAGGAACGACAATCTCGACCCAGCCGCGACGTTCGCGTTGGTTGGCCAGATGGTGGAGGCAGGTGTGACAGATTTCCGCTTACGCGTTCCGATTCCCGACAGTCGGGATGCGATGCTTGACCTTTTCTCTGATCTCGTCGAGCACTTCTCGGCTAACGCCGCGGCGAGGAGGAACACGTGAGCAACATCTTCATGGCCACTAAGCGGGCTCCCTTTGAGTTTGAAAAGGACCCATCCACCGGCGAGGCACGTCGCGCAGCTGTCGCACCAGGCGGAACAGGTAGCGTCGTTGCCGATCAAGCTCGGTACCTCGGTACCAACTGGTTCTCGAGCGCGATGACCGACGCCGATCGCGAGATGGCCGCGCAGCACCCCGACGGCGTTGAAGCCTCAGTCCAAGGAGAGAAACTTTCGCGACTCGTCCTGTTGCACCACGACCCAGACGAGTTCGAACTGTTCCAGTATCAGTTCACCGCGAATGCCCTGTGGTACGCACTGCACTCCCTCTGGGAGACGTGGCGCACGCCCAACTTTGGCGACGAAGTCCGCGCAGGATGGGCGGCGTACCTATCGATCAATGAGCAATTCGCATCGGCACTGGCAGACGCCGCTGCCGACGTCGCCGATCCTGTGTTTCTCGTGCATGACTATCAGCTGACGTCGGTGCCCAGTTTCCTTCGCGACCGCGTCGGAGATGACCCGAGGATCCTGTTGTTCTCGCACCTCCCATGGCCAGGACCC
>Ga0137383_10003055_pt1 | contig 10428 bp, 7 predicted proteins | sample SagtaG_19_FD_104817 | JGI IMG/M metagenome (GOLD analysis project Ga0137383, IMG submission 104817) | Vadose zone soil microbial communities from Sagehorn Ranch, Mendocino, California, USA - Sage2_R_40_16 metaG | ecosystem: Environmental > Terrestrial > Soil > Vadose zone | place: USA... | reverse complement strand
CTTCCGCTGCGACGGGCACGCCGCCACGCGGCAGCGCGAGCACCAGCACGTCCGGGCGCTTGGCGTACGCGCCGAGCTGAGCGGCGAGGAGACGACCGGCTTCACGGCGATCGCGAAAGCGCTTTCCCACCATCTTTCCCCACCTTGTTGACTCCTAGTCTCATCTAGCAGCCGGCCCCTTCTGGTGCATGAGCGATGCCAGAAGGCCGCTACTCGTCTGGAGGCCCATTCAGACGCTTTTGGCGGAGAAAAAATGTCGGCGTCGGGTCAAGACACTCCCCTTTTTGACTCACTGGGAGCGCCGGATCAGGCGCCCGCGATCTACGCGACTCGCAATCCTGCGAGTGCGGCTCGCCCGGCCTGCTTGACATCCGCCCGCTGAGTTTAGTATTTCTTAAGTTGACTTTCGTATACCGATAACCGCCGGGACAGCCCTTCCAGGGAGGAGAGGTGTGAAGACGCAGCTCGCGCTCACGGTCAACGGCGAGACCCGGGACGTGATCGTGCCCGTGCACAAGACCCTGCTCGAGGTCCTGCGAGAAGACCTCAATCTCACCGGCACCAAGCACGGCTGCGAGCTCGGGGAATGCGGCACCTGCACCATCCTGGTCGACGGCGAGCCGGTGCTGTCCTGCCTGGCCCTGCCCGTCGAATGCCAGGGAAGGCAGATCAAGACCGTGGAGGGCATGGCCGACGGCGGCCGCCTCCATCCACTGCAGCAGGCCTTTGCCGAGCTCGGCGCCGCCCAGTGCGGCTACTGCACTCCCGGCATTCTTCTGACCGCCGAGGCGCTCCTCGCCGAGAACCCCACGCCGACGCGTGATGAGGTGCGGGTAGCCCTGGCCGGCAATCTCTGCCGCTGCACCGGCTACACGAAGATCCTCGACGCCGTCGAATTGGCGGCCTTGAGGATGCGGGGAGCGCACGCATGAAGGCCGGCAAGCTCTCGGTCGTCGGCCAGTCGCTGCCCAAGATCGATGCCTGGGCCAAGGTCACCGGCGAGACCAAGTTCGCCGACGACATGGTCTTGCCGCGCCTCGCCCACGGCAAGCTGCTCCGCAGCCCTCACCCCCATGCGCTTATTAAAAGGATAGACACCTCCCGGGCCGCCGCGCTGCCCGGCGTCTACGCCGTCATCACCGGGCACGACTTGCCGCGCGTGAAGTTCGGCATCCTGCCCGTGTCGCAGGACGAGGAAGCGCTCTGCATCGAGAAGGTCCGGATGGTCGGCGACGCGGTGGCCGCGGTGGCCGCGGTGGACGAGGAGACGGCCGAGCGCGCCACCGAGCTGATCGAGGTCGACTACGAGCCGCTCAAGCCCCTCATGTCCATCGAGGAGTCGCTGGGCAACCAGGACGTGCGCATCCACGAGTACGGCGACGGCCCCAACGTCCACAAGGCCGTCTCCCTCCAGTTCGGCGACGTGGAGTCGGCCTTCGCCGCCGCCCACCTCGTCCGCGAAGATGCCTTCTTCTTCGAGGGCAACACGCATCTGCCCATGGAGCAGCACGCCGCGGTCGCGCACTGGGGCGCGGACGGCAAGCTCACGCTGTGGTCCTCGACCCAGACGCCGCACTACGTTCACCGCATGCTCGCCAAGATCCTCGACATGCCGGCCGCCCACATCCGGGTGGTGGCGGCCCCCGTCGGTGGCGGCTTCGGGGGGAAGCTCGATCCCTTCGCCCACGAGATCGCCGCGTGCAAGCTCTCGCAGCTCACGGGGCGGCCGGTGAAGTTCACCCTGACCCGCGAGGAAGTGTTCTACGTCCACCGCGGGCGCCACCCGGTGCTCATGTGGGTCAAGACCGGCTTCACCAAGGATGGCGCCATCACGGGCATGCACTTCCGCTCGTGGCTCGACGGCGGCGCCTACGGCTCCTACGGCGTCGCCTCGACCTTCTACACGGGCGCGCTCCAGACCGTGACCTACAAGGTGCCCGTCTACAAGTTCGAGGGCGCGCGGATCTTTACCAACAAGCCGCCCTGCGGCCCCAAGCGCGGCCACGGGACGCCGCAGCCGCGCTTTGCCATGGAGTGCCAGATCGACAAGGCGGCCGAGCAGCTCGGCCTCGATCCCGCGGACATGCGGCGTCGTAATCTCGCCGAGCCCTTCACCAAGACGGCCAATCACCTGACCGTGACCACCATCGGGCTCGGCGAGTGCATCGACCGGGTGGTCGAGGCCTCGGGCTGGCGTGAGAAGCGCGGGAGCCTGCCCGCGGGACGCGGCATCGGCATCGCGTGCTCGTCGTACATGACGGGGGCGGGCACGGCCATCTACTGGAACGACATGCCTCACTCGGGCGTCGTCGTGCGCGCCGACCGGAGCGGGCTCGTGGCCGTGTTCTCCGGTGCCACGGATATCGGCCAGGGCTCGGACTCGGTCCTGGCCTATCTGGTCGCCGAGGTTCTCGGCATCCAGCCCAAGGACATCCGCGTCCTCCCCGCCGACACCGACCTGACGCCCGTCGATCTCGGCTCGTACTCGTCCCGCGTGACCATCATGGCCGGCAACGCGGCCATCCAGGCGGCGACGCGCCTTCGCGAGAAGATCTTCGAGGCGGTGGCCAGGAAGCTCGAGGTGACACCCGACCGTCTCGTCGCGCGCGACCGCCGAGTCTTCGTCGAGGGCGAGGACGACAAGGGCGTCTCCTTTCCGGAGGCGGTCGTGCTCGCCGAGAGCATGCACGGCGTCCTCGCGTACCCGGGCTCCTACGCGCCCCCCAAGCGCGCGGGTAAGTACAAGGGCGGCGGCGTGGGGCCCTCGCCCTGCTACTCGTACTCGGCCTGCGTGGTCGAGGTCCAGGTGGATGCGGAGACGGGCGACGTGAAGCCGACGGAGATCTGGATCGCCCACGACATCGGCCGCGCCCTCAACCCGCTCCTCGTGGAGGGCCAGGTCGAGGGCTCCGTGTACATGGGCCTGGGCGAGGTCTTGATGGAGGAGCAGGTCTTCAGAAAAGGTGTGCACAAGATTCCCTCGATGCTCGAGTACAAGAGCCCGACCACCCTCGAGACGCCCGAGATCCACACCATTCTTGTCGAGGGGGAGGATCCCGAGGGGCCGTTCGGCGCCAAGGAGGCGGGGCAGGGGCCGCTCCTGCCCGTGATTCCCGCCGTGAACAATGCCGTCTTCGACGCCGTGGGTATCCGGATCGACGAGATCCCCGTCACCCCCGACAAGGTGCTCAAGGCCCTCGATCTGAAGCGGCAGGGCAAGACGCCCCGCGTGGGGCCCGAGAAGCTGCCGCTCTTCACGTTTCCGGAGCCGCGGGCCGTGGAGTCGGCCTTTGGTCTGCCCGCGGAGAATGTCGCCGTGAGGCCTTTCGGAAAATGATGCGATTGCCGCCGTTCACGTACCTGGCCCCCGTCTCGGTGACGGATGCGGTCAAGCTCATGGCCGACCACGGGCCCGCGGCCATGCTCGTGGCGGGCGGCACCGATCTCTATCCCAACATGAAACGCCGCCAGTTCGAGCCTTCCGTGCTCGTCGGCCTGCGCGGCATTCGCGACCTGACCGGCGTTCGGGGCTCGGCCGCGACGGGAATGACCATCGGCGCGGGAACCATCCTGACCGCCGTGTCGGAGCATGCCGAGATCGCGCGGAGCTATCCCGCCCTCGCCACGGCGGCGGGCTTGGTCTCGAGCCCGCAGCTCCGCAACATGGGCACGATCGGCGGCAACGTCTGCGTCGACACGCGCTGCAACTATTACAACCAGTCCTACCAGTGGCGGAAGGCCGTCAACTTCTGCATGAAGAAGGACGGGGAGATCTGCCTCGTCGCCCCGGGCAGCCACCGCTGCTGGGCGGTGTCTTCCTCCGACACGGCGCCCGTGCTCTGGAGCCTGGGCGCGAAGGTGAGATTGGTAGGTCCGAAAGGAGAGCGCGTCATTCCCATCAGCGCCCTCTACCAGGACGACGGCATCCAGTACCTGAGCAAGCAGCCCGGCGAGGTCCTGACGGACATCGTGCTGCCGCCCGCGGAAGGCTGGCGCTCCAGCTATCTCAAGCTGCGCCGGCGCGGATCCTTCGATTTCCCGGTGCTGGGTGTTGCCGTGGCGCTCAGGATGGAAGGTGACACGGTCAAGGAAGCCGCGATCACGCTCGGCGCGGTCGCTTCCCAGCCCCGGCCGGCCCCCGACGCGGCCGCTCTTCTCGTGGGACAGCGGCTCAGCCCCGAGCTCATCGAGCGCGTGGCCGAGGCCGCGTACCGGCCCTCCAAGCCCCTGGACAATACCGATCTCACGCATCCCTACCGCAAGAAGATGACGCGGGTCTTCGTGGCCCGCGCCCTGAAGGGACTGGCCGGTCTATGACTTCACTGGGCGGACGGATCAAGTCGCTACGCGCGGAGCGCGGGCTCCAGCAGCGCCAGCTCGCCGAGAAGGCGGGCATGACGCCGAGCATGGTGTCCCAGATCGAATCGGGTCGGCTCACGCCGTCCCTGCCCACCCTCGGCAAGCTCGCCGCCGCCCTCGGCGTGCCCATCGCCTCGCTCTTCGAGACGACCAGGAACGGACGGCTCCACGTCAGCCGCAAGAGCGAGTATCCCGTCGTGTCCTTCGACGGCACCACGGAGAAGTGGCACGTGCTGGGCGCCGGCCTCTTCCAGGGCAAGATCCGCGCGGTCGTCTCGACGCTCGGCCCGCGCGCCAAGGGCGTCAAGACGGACAAGGTGGTCATCGATCCCGGCCAGATGAAGCTTTTTTACGTCCTCGAAGGCAAGGTCGCCCTCCATTACAATGGCGAGGCCCATCAGCTAGAGGCGGGGGACAGCGCCTATCTCGACGGCGGGACGCCGCATGGCTGGGAGAACCTGGGGCCCCGGAGCGCCAAGGCGCTCTGGGTGATCCTGGGCTGAGCGCAGGGCCAAGGGAGAACGGCGAGCATGGCTGACGAGGCCTCGAGGATCATGGTCGACTTCCGCACCGAGCCCGCGAAGTACAAGCACTGGAAGCTTTCCGTCAACGGACCGGTGGCCACCCTGGCCATGGACGTGAAGGAGGACGGCGGGCTCAGGCCCGGATACGAGCTCAAGCTCAACTCCTACGACCTCGGCGTGGACATCGAGCTGTACGACGCAATCCAGCGGCTGCGCTTCGAGCATCCGGAAGTCGGCGCCGTCATCCTGACCTCGGGCAAGGAGCGCATCTTCTGCGCCGGGGCCAATATCCGCATGCTCAACCAGTCCTCGCATGGCTGGAAGGTCAACTTCTGCAAGTTCACCAACGAGACGCGCAACGCCATCGAGGAGGCCACCGCGGAGTCGCGCCAGGGCTACCTCTGCGCGGTCAACGGTCCGTGCGCGGGCGGCGGCTACGAGCTGGCCCTGGCCTGCGACTGGATCATCATGGCCGACGATGGTTCGACCACCGTGGCCCTGCCCGAAGTGCCGCTCCTCGCCGTGCTGCCCGGCACGGGCGGACTGACCCGGCTGGTCGACAAGCGCAAGGTCCGCCGGGACCGCGCCGACTTCTTCTGCACGCTCGAGGAAGGGATCAAGGGCCAGCGGGCCGTCGAGTGGCGACTGGTGGACGAGGTGGTGCCGCGCTCGAAGCTGGACGAGACGGTCCAGCGTCGGGCCGCCGAGCTCGCCGCGCGGAGCGATCGGCCGAAGAGCGCCCCGGGCGTCGCGCTTACGCCGCTCCCGCGCACGATCGAGGGTGATCGAATCAGCTACAGCTCGATCGCGTGCGTCGTCGATCGCTCGCGCGGGGTGGCCGAGATCACCGTGCAGGGCCCGGCCGCGCCACCTCCGGCCTCCCTGGAGGCGATTCACGCGGCCGGCGCGCAGTTCTGGCCCCTCAGGGTCGCGCGCGAGCTCGATGACCTCTTCCTCCATCTCCGCGCCAACGAGGAGGAGATCGGGATCTGGGTGTTCAAGACGCAGGGGAGCGTCGAGCTCGTCGAAGCGCATGACCGCGCCCTGCAGGACCACGCCGCGGACTGGCTGGTCCGCGAGATCCGCCTCTACCTCAAGCGAACGCTCAAGCGTCTCGACGTCTCCTCGCGCTCGATCTTCGCCCTCATCGAGCCCGGCTCCTGTTTCACCGGCACTTTGCTCGAGCTGGCCCTGGCCGCCGACCGCTCCTACATGCTCGACGGCACGCGCGAGGGCGGCGCCGAGAAGCCCGCGACGCTGCGGCTGACCGGCATGAACTTCGGCGCCTATCCCATGGTCAATGGCCTGAGCCGGCTGGCCAGCCGCTTCCTCGACGAGCCGGGACGGGTGGACGAGCTGATGCGCAGGATCGGCGAGGATCTCGACGCCCGGGCCGCGGGCGAGGCCGGTCTCGTCACCTTCACGCCGGACGACATCGACTGGGAGGACGAGGTGCGCGTGGGGATCGAGGCGCGCGCCGCCTTTTCCCCGGACGCGTTGACGGGCATGGAGGCCTCGCTCCGCTTCGGCGGCCCCGAGACCATGGAGAGCAAGATCTTCAGCCGCCTCTCGGCCTGGCAGAACTGGATCTTCCAGCGCCCGAACGCCGTCGGGGACAAGGGCGCGCTTCGCGTCTACGGCACGGGCCAGCGCAGCGAGTTCGATCGAAGGAGAGTCTGATGGCCGGCATCGATTATTCTTCGCTCATTCCCAACAACGTCAGCCTGCACGAGAACCGGCGGCTCCAGCGGGCCCTCGAGGACTGGCAGCCGAAGTTTCTCGAGTGGTGGCAGGACATGGGACCGCTCGGCTTCCAGGCCAAGGAGACCTACCTCCGCACGGCCGTGAGCGTGGACGCCAAGGGCTGGGCGCAGTTCGACTATGTGCGGATGCCCGAGTACCGCTGGGGGATCTTCCTGGCCGAGCCGGAGCCCAGTCGCCAGGTCAACTTCGGCGATCACAAGGGCCAGCCCGCCTGGCAGGAGGTGCCGGGCGAGTATCGCGGCACCCTCCGCCGCCTCATCGTCACCCAGGGCGACACGGAGCCCGCGTCGGTCGAGCAGCAGCGGCACCTGGGCCGCACCTGCCCCTCGCTCTACGACCTGCGCAACATCTTCCAGGTCAATGTCGAGGAGGGGCGGCACCTCTGGGCCATGGTCTATCTCCTCGACGCCCACTTCGGCCGCGACGGGCGCGAGGAGTCCGAGGCCTTGCTCCAGCGGCGCTCGGGAGACGCCGACAAGCCGCGCATCCTCGGCGCCTTCAACGAGAAGACCCCGGACTGGCTGTCCTTCTTCATGTTCTGCTTCTTCACGGATCGGGACGGGAAGTACCAGCTGGCCAGCCTGGCCGAGAGCGGCTTCGACCCGCTGTCGCGCACGTGCCGCTTCATGCTCACCGAGGAGGCGCACCACATGTTCGTGGGCGAGGCGGGCATCATGCGCGTCGTCCAGCGCGCCTGTGAGCTCATGCGCGAGCACAAGACGGACGATCTGCGCAAGCACGGCGGGATCGATCTGCCGACCATCCAGCGCTACCTGAACTTCCACTGCTCCGTCTCCCTCGACCTCTTCGGCTCGGAGATCTCGACCAACGCGGCCAACTTCTACACCCTGGGGCTCAAGGGCCGGTTCGAGGAGACCAAGAAGACGGACGACCACCTGCTCAAGCAGGCGACGTATCCCGTGGCGGAGCTGGACGGCGAGCGCATCGTCACCCGCGACGAGCCCGCCCTCGTCTCGCTCAACGAGCGGCTCCGCGACGACTACGTCGCCGACTGCGCCCGTGGCGTCGCCCGGTGGAACGAGGTCATCCGAAAGCACGGCATCGACTTCGAGCTGACCCTGCCGCACCGGGCTTTCCACCGGGCCATCGGCAGCTTCGCCGAGGTCCGCGTCGCTCCGGACGGGCGCATCGTCAGCCAGGCGGAGTGGGACGCGCGCCACCGCGACTGGCTCCCTACCGAGGACGACAAGGAATACATCCAGAGCCTGATGCAGCCGGTCGTCGAGCCGGGCAAGTTCGCCAGCTGGATCGCCCCGCCCGCCCGCGGGGTCAACGGCCTCGCCGTCGACTTCGAGTACGTCCGGCTCGGGTGATGGCGTCGCGCCCCATTTCGCGACGAGATCTGCTCAGAGGCGTCGCGGCGACCGGCGCCGTGCTTGGCCTGCCCTCGATAGCCCGGGCACAGGCGGGCGGGGGGCCGGCGACGGCGAGGACACGGCTCATCCTGCTCGGAACGGGTGGCGGGCCGCGACCGTCAACGCAGCGCTGGTCGACCTCGCAAGTCATCGTGGCCAACGGTGTCCCCTACGTCATCGACTGCGGCAACGGCGTGGCCATTCGCCTGACCGAGGCAGGAGTGCCGCTGGCCAGCTTGCGTCACGTCTTCGTGACTCATCACCACTCGGATCACAATGCGGACTATGGCAACCTGCTTCTCCTGGCCTGGACGGCTGGCCTGCGGACGCGCATCGATACTTGGGGCCCATCCCCCATCGCCAAGATCACCCGACTCTTCTTCGAGATGAACGCCTACGACATCGAGACGCGCATCGCCGACGAGGGTCGGGTGCCCCTTCTCCCTCTGGTGAACGTGCACGAGATGAGTCAGGGCGGGCTGGTGGTGAAGGACGAGAACGTGACGGTCACGGCGGCCCTGGTGGATCATCCGCCGGTGGTCCCGGCCTTTGCCTATCGCTTCGACACCCCGAGCCGATCCATCGTGATCTCGGGTGACACCAACCGCTCTGACAATCTGATCAATCTCGCCAAGGGCGCGGACATCCTGGTTCACGAGGCGCTGTGGGTGCCCGCGGTGGATCGCCTGGTGGCGATGATCCCGAATGCCTCCACCCTGAAGAAGCACATCATCGACAGCCACACCTCCGTCGAGGACTGCGGCAGGGTGGCCGCAGCCGCCGGGGTCAAGACCCTGGTCCTGTCGCACATCGTCCCGAAGGGCGACCCCAGCATCACCGACCAGATGTGGATCGAGGCGGCCCGGACGCACTTCAAGGGGCAGATCATCGTGGCCCGTGACCTGATGGAGATCTGAGGAGGACCCATGGCGCCCAAGGCAATCACCTCCAAGGAGCTGGGCCCGGCGCTCGGCATGTACTCGCACGGGATGACCGTGCCCGCCGGGGAGATCGTGATCGTGGCGGGGCAGGTGGGCACCAACCGCGCCGGCGAGGTGGCGGGATCGGGGGACGTGGTCGCCCAGACCACGCAGGCCTTCGAGAACGTGCGGGCCGTGCTCACGGCGGCGGGCTGCGCCATGACCGACGTGGTGCGGTTCCAGACCTTCCTCACCCATGCCACGGACGTCGACGGCTTCATGCAGGCCCGGCGCGAGCTCTTCCCGAAGTATTTTCCCGGCGGCGTCTATCCGCCCAACACGCTGCTCATCATCTCGCGGCTGGTGAAGCCCGAGCTGCTGGTAGAGATCGAGGCCATGGCCGTCAAGCCCGCGAAGACGGCTGCGCCTCCGCGCGCGAAAGCCAGGCCCGCCCGGCGCGCCCGCGCGAAGCGGCGGCGCTAGAGCGATGGCAGCGTCGCCGTTCGAGATCCCGGACCGCTTCAATGCCGCGAGCTTCTTCGTGGACCGCCACGTGGAGGAAGGGCGCGGGGGCAAGACGGCCTTCTTCACCGAGGACGGCGAGATCACGTACGCCCAGCTCCAGGAGATGGTCAACCGCGCGGGCAACGCCCTGCGCGAGCTCGGTGTCGAGGCGGAGCAGCGCGTGCTCTGCCTCCTCCTCGACTCGCCCGCCTTCCTGGCCACCTTCTGGGGGGCGATCAAGATCGGGGCGATTCCCATCCCCATCAACACCATGATGCGGTCGCAGGACTATCTGTACTTCCTGAACGACAGCCGGGCCAAGGTCGCGGTCATCTCCGAGCCGCTCCTCGCCGAGGCGGGGCCCATCCTCTCCCGGGCGACCCATCTCAAGCACGTGGTCGTCGCGGGCAAGCCCAGCGGCGCGCAGATCGGCTTCGAGGCGTGGCTCTCCCGCGCCGCCTCCACGCTCGAGGCCGCCGCCACTTCCAAGGACGACGCGTGCTTCTGGCTGTACTCCTCGGGCTCGACGGGCTTCCCCAAAGGCGTCGTGCATCTCCAGCACGACATGGTGGTGTGCTCGGACACCTATGCCCTGCAGGTCCTCGGCATCACGGAAAACGATCGCACCTTCTCGGCGGCCAAGCTCTTCTTTGCCTACGGCCTCGGCAACAACATGTATTTCCCGATGCGCGTGGGTGGCCAGGCCGTGCTCTATCCTCACCGGCCCATGCCCGAGGCCATGTTCGAGGTCATCCACCGCTACAAGCCGACCATCTTCTTCGGCGTGCCCACTCTCTACGCGGCCATGCTGCAGGTGAAAGAGGCGGAGACGCGCTGGGACCTCTCGTCCCTGCGCCGGTGCGTGTCGGCGGGCGAGGCGCTGCCCGAAGAGCTTTACAAGCGATGGCGCGACCGCTTCGGCGTCGAGATCCTGGACGGGATCGGCACCACGGAGATCCTGCACATCTTCCTCTCGAACCG
>Ga0137383_10003052_pt1 | contig 10430 bp, 9 predicted proteins | sample SagtaG_19_FD_104817 | JGI IMG/M metagenome (GOLD analysis project Ga0137383, IMG submission 104817) | Vadose zone soil microbial communities from Sagehorn Ranch, Mendocino, California, USA - Sage2_R_40_16 metaG | ecosystem: Environmental > Terrestrial > Soil > Vadose zone | place: USA... | reverse complement strand
TGGGGCTCACTGTCGGGCCACAGGAAGGCAGCCAGCTTGCTGCGGGAATGCATGCCTCCTTCGACCGCCAGGTAGAGCAGCAAGGCCTGCGCCTTGCGCAAGGAAAAGGTGAGGCGCCGACCGTCATGAAAAACTTCGGGGGCGCCGAGCACGGCCAGACGTAATAGACCCATGGCATGTTCTCTTCATAATAGGATAACGGATGCGACGAACAGTTCCTCACAAGCTCAGCCTCGCTTCCTTACACGCGTTGCGGTCGTGCTGCCAGGTGATCGAGTGCTCTGATGAGCAAGAGGAACATCCGTTGTTCACTGTGTCCTGACCACTGTAGAGCTATCGTACCATGTGAGATTGGTCCAGGTCAAACACAACCATTGCTTCACGAAACCTCTTGCTATGGCAGCACCGTGACCTGCTGGGGAGGGACTTCCCGTTCTTGACGCTGCTCTTCACGTTTTTTTGACACTTCCTGGTCATACTAGCACCAGAGAGGACCAGGACAGCCGGTTGTGGAAGGAGTGATGAGGTTCCCTGTCCCCAGACAGGGTACTCAACATATGCAGAGGGTCTCGTGGAACGCGTCGAACCAGGTAGGATGGACAAAGACCAGCAAACAAAGGAGCGTCGCTTTATGGCACAGCTACAGATCGTCTACCTCCTGCGACCGGGAACCCAGGAGCAGTGGCGACGCCTGTATCAGGAGATAGTGGAATCACGCAGAGAGCAGTTCGAAGCGTCCTGTCGACACATGGGGATCACCCAGGTGCAGGTTAGGCTGGTGCCAATGCTCCACAGTGACCTGATGCTCATGACACTCCACACGCAGGAGCCGCAACAGACCCTAAAGGCGCTGGCTATCTCCGATCGTCCATTTGATCGCTGGCTGCGAACGCAGCTTCAGGGCTTGCTTGGATGGAATGTGCAGGATGTAGTGAGTGGGCTGCCTGACTCGCAAAGTGACCTCATCTTCACCTGGGGTCCATAGCCTTCGTTCATCCACTACCGACTGGCTACATACTTCCAGATTGAACTTGCGGAGCAACCATCAAAGGAACCTGAGTCAAACATCCTGGTTGGCATAAGAATGATATCGTCCGTTGCCGCTGTGAGGCTGAGCAGAGCGAAAAAGTAGGAGCAGATATGCGTTTAAGCAATGGTGAACATTTTCCAACGATCACCGCTTCCCGCGTGGGAGGTGGTGAAATGTCCGTTCCTCAGGACCTGGCAGGTCGGTGGGCCGTGCTGCTGTTTTATAGAGGCCACTGGTGCCCGTATTGCCGTCAGCAGTTACTGGACTTTCAACGAGAGAGAGCGCAATTGAACGAACTGGGAGTCGAGGTCGTCGGGCTCTCTGTCGATTCCCTTGAGCAGGCGCGGCAGACCGTCGAACGGCACAGGCTCACTTTCCCGGTACTGTACGGCCTTGACGCTCGTGAAGTGGCAAAGATGATTGGAGCCTCCATCAACGAGGAACCGCTCTACCTGCAAGCAACCGGGTTTGTGCTTGGGCCCGAGGGGACGGTTGCCGTAGCCGTCTACTCGAGCAGCGCGATTGGCCGCCTGGTTGCCGCCGATACCATCAATTTTCTCAAGTATCTGCAGAAAGCACAGTAACTAGTACACGTAGGCACAAATATATCCACGATCAGTCGAGACCGATGTAGGTCCATTTGATGGGTTTAGCCATCGTGCGATTGTAATACGTAATGAAAGCCAAGATCTGGTCGCGCAAGTCATCCAGTGAGAGAAAATGGCCGCGTTTGAGCAACTTGCGCACCAGAATACTCAGCCAGATTTCGACCTGGTTCATCCAAGAAGCATGCTTGGGAGTGTAGGTGAACACCACCTTGTGGGTCGGATCATGCAAAAACGCTGCGCGACTTTCCATCGAGTGCAGAATCCTGCTCTTGCCTTTGACTCCCGGCGTCTCCGGGGCGATGCCTTCCAGTTGGGCTACCCAGCGGACCAGCGCTTAGGATTGATGGATATTCAAGTTGTCCAGGATGATGCGCCATCGGGTGGCCTGATCATCACTGGCAATCAGCCGCTGGAGATGCGCCAGCGCATCCTCTTCGGTGCGTGTGGGTCCCCAGGAGGGAACAATGATCTGTCCGGTGATGACATCGAAATTGATGAACCAGGACAAGGTGCCATGCCGAATAGACTCAAACTCGCGCCGCAGCACATGGCTTGGCTGCATGGGCAAATCGGGATGCTTGCGCTGCAAAGCCTGCACCCCGGTTAACTCATCCATGCTGATCGTGTGTTCTCCTTGCTTGGCCCGTTCGACTGCGCTCGCATACAGCTGACACCCCTCGTTGATTTTCTCGTCGCGCTGCTCATCGGGAACCTCGGTCAGCCAGTAACGGAAGCGGTGCGGTTGGAGCCCCCATATTTCCGCAGTCGTGCCGCATGCCTGGGTGAGATCTGCTTGACGATGCCCCGCTTCATCACTTCGTCGGCGATTTCGCGACCCGTCCATTGGCTGATGGGGCGTCCTGCCTGAGTGGGGGCCTCACAGGATAAGGCCGCGATCTGACAGCGTTGCTCTGCTGTGATTTGGGGATGCACTCCTGGGCGCGGAGCGTCTTGCAAGCGCTCAATGATGCTCAAGGTTTCCAAGTCGATCCCTTTCAAGCCCACCCAGCGATCCCGCCACAGGCGGGCGGTGTCCACATTGACGTCCAACTCACGGCCGATCTGCGCATTGGAGTGCCCGTGCGCTGCCGCTAACACGATGCGGGCTCGCAACGCCAGTTGCTGTTCACTCCGATGACGCTTCGCCAGGCGCGTTAATCCTTCCACTTCCTTCTCACTCAGCACGACGGTTGTGGCTCGTTTCGGCATGGGCTGTTCTCCTTCGCTTTTTCCCTCCTCTCTTATCATGGATTTTCCTCAGCCTCCATGTACTAGTGAAAGATTGGGAAGGCCCCTCCCAGAACGCTTTAATGGCGGCTCTTCCTGATGGTTCAGCTTTTACTTAGCCCTAAATTATTGAAAGTATGCCTGAACTGGTTAAAGGGGTCCAGTATGCACCGCATGGGTATCCTCCAAAATCGCACGCAACTGTTTGGCATCGAGCGTCTCATGCAAGCGCAGAGAATGAGCGATGCTATCCAGTGTCTCACGATGCGACGTCAACAGGCTGACCGCTCGATCATAGGCCCACTTCACCAGGCGATTGACTTCCTCGTCGATGATGATGGCCGTCTGCTCGCTATACTCGCGCGAGCCAGTTGCCAGCACTGTGCCCGCGAAGGGATCTTCACGCTCACTATAGGAGATGGTGCCCAGCCGCTCGCTCATGCCCCAACGGGTGACCATCTGGCGCGCAATGGCGGTGACATGCTGCAGATCATTTTCTGCCCCTGTCGTGATGTGTCCAATCGCCACTTGCTCAGCGGCGCGCCCACCCAGGGCGGTCACCAACTGCGCTTCCAGGTACTCTTTGGAGTAGTTGTAGCGGTCATCCAATGGCGTATATTGCGTCACCCCAAGCGCTTGGCCACGCGGTACAATCGTGACTTTGGTCACCGGATCAACATCCTCTTGTAGCAGACCAGTCAATGCATGCCCGCCTTCGTGGAACGCAACGACATTCAAATCCGCTTCACTGAGTATCAGGGGACGCTCTGCACCGATGAGTATCTTGTCCAGAGCATCATCAAAGCAGTGTTGTGTCGCTGCAACCAGATTGCGGCGTGCTGCCAACAGCGCTGCTTCGTTGACGAGATTAGCGATGTCGGCACCCACCATACCTGGGGTAGCACGAGCAATCGTAATCAAGTCTACATCTTTTGCCAACGGTACACCGCGCGAGTGTATCTTGAGAATGGCCAGGCGCCCATTCCAGTCGGGGCGCTCGACCGTCACACGGCGGTCGAAGCGACCTGGGCGCAAGAGCGCTTTGTCCAGCCCATCGGGCCGGTTGGTCGCTGCGATGACCACGACTGCCTGGTGTGTATCAAAGCCATCCATCTCCACCAGTAACTGGTTCAAGGTCTGCTCACGCTCGTCATTGCTATTGATGCTGGTTCCACGCTGCCGACCGACGGCATCAATTTCGTCGATGAAGATGATACTGGGAGCCGCCTTCTTGGCCTGGTCGAAGAGATCACGCACGCGGCTTGCGCCGACGCCGACCAGCACCTCGACAAACTCAGAGCCGCTCATCGAGAAGAACGGCACTTCGGCCTCACCCGCCACGGCACGCGCCAGCAGTGTCTTACCGGTTCCCGGAGGGCCTACCAGCAGCACACCACGCGGGATTTTGCCGCCAAGCCGCTGGAATTTGCCCGGCGTCTTCAGAAATTCCACCACCTCCACCAGATCGTATTTCGCTTCATTCACGCCGGCCACATCCGCAAAGGTGGTGCTCGGTCTATCTCCTGGCACAACTTTGGCACGGGTTTTCCCAAAGCTGAAGATGTTCTGCTGGCTCTTGGTGGCCCGGCGACTGATGAAGAAGATCACGCCAAACACTACAATGAGGGGGAGGAAGTTGACGGCAATGGTCAGCAAGAGATTCGGATTAGCGACGGGCTTGGTCTGGAACTGCACGTGATACTGATTGAGTAAGGCGATGAGGTTCGGGTCGCCGTTGGGGAACTGCGTCAGGTGATACTGGGTCGCAAGCACCGGGTTCCCATTGGCATCGGTCAAGGAAACAGCGTGCTTGAAGTCGCCGGTAATATCCTGTCCCTGGAACGTGGCATCCTTGACATTACCCGCTTGGACTTGCTGATAGAACGCACTATAAGGGAGCTCTCCGACAGGTTGTCCAGGGACATGTGCGCCTTGAGCGAAGAGGAGAGGGAGGGCCCAGAAGACCAACACGCTGCCAGCAATGAGGAGGACAATCTTCCATCTTTGCCCGCTATTATTGCGTGGACTACCGCCATTGCTGCCGTTGTTGGAGCGCTGCCGTCCACTCGGACCCTGCTCCTGGGGTGCGCGTTGGTACAGATGTGTCACTTGAGTATCCATAATTTGATCCGCTTTCTGTGTGATCGTTGATCACCTGGATCTGTAGCTGTATACGATCACTGAAGCTCCTGGGATCAGAGACAGAATCACCCGCTCGACGCCATTGTCAAAGCAAGAACCAGTCGCAGAGGGGCTGGCTTGAGCGATTTTGCGGTCTGATACCAGGAGCTTCTCTTGAAGAACACCATAGCCTATTGTTCTTTCATCACTAGATTCGGTGGTGGTTACAGCGCGTTGCAATCCTCTGCTCAGTGTCTACTGCTTTGTACCTCACCCCTGATGACTGACCGCTTCCTCACGATTTCCACGAAAAGACACGCGATCGCAACAGCTACATGCTTCCAGTGAAGAGTTGGGGGTAGGTATGGCCTTCTGCATCTTGGTACGAGGTGAGGGGCATGGCCTTTGATGGTTCCGCACGTTCAATATGGAAGCATGTAAGTAATTCTGTCTAGAGCGTTCCCGGCGCAAAAAGTCATGGAATTACACGATTCTGTCGATGTGCCCCTCCTACCCGGCAAGGTATATTTTTGCTGAGGTGAGGAGCAAGAGGTTACCCTGGCTACCTCACCGACGACCCGAGTGAGAACAGCCACCGTGCTGGCATGGATTTCACTCGTGTAGATACAGAGGTAGAAGCACATGAAGTGGTGGAGAACTGGTCAGTCGATCTGCATATGGATGGCTTGTTTGCGATTAACCACCATGGAGTGTGGTTCTACCTCGCGCACTCCTTCAACGGAGAAGACGTGGTGATTGACACGGGAACACTCAACAGCTTGGTGCCACATCCTAACGACACGACGAGTCTGATCCCGGTACCAACCGTACAGTGTAGTGCCTGAAAAGGAGACTTCCTAATGAGCAAGCATGACGAGCAGGTACAACAAGCCAGTGGCAAAGTGCAGGTGGATGACTCAGCCCCGGGCTTTACGCTCCCATCCCAATCAGGCGCACTAGTCAGCCTTGGGGAGTTTCTCGGTAAGACGGCGATTGTGCTGTACTTCTACCCGAGAGATAACACGGCTGTCTGTACCGCCGAAGCGTGCGCCTTTCGGGATAGCTATGAACTCTTCAAGGGCGCTGGAGCGGAAGTGATCGGCATCAGCGCAGACTCGGTAGAGTCGCACCGGCAGTTCGCTGCAGCGCACCGGCTCCCCTTCATCTTGATGAGCGATGTGGACAGCATAGTCAGAAAGCTTTACGGCGTCCCTACCGCTTTCGGGCTGCCGGGACGCGTGACATACGTCATCGACCGGCATGGAATAGTTCGCCGTATCTTTTTCTCGCAATTCACCTCCGAGAAACATGTCACCGAAGCGCTCTCGACGCTGCAATCGATACGCGAGGAACACATATAGCTGGCATTAGCTGGAAAGAATGGTAGAGCACCTATGAGCGAACAGAGCGGTTTCATCAAGCCCAACCTTCCACGTAGAGTGTTGCTCATCCTTCCTTTTGTGGTGTTCACACTCATCGCACTTTAGGGCTGTGGCTCACCGCTGCATTCTGGTTTTTCAGCAACTTTGGCATCGGCCTGTAGCCTACAACGGGCTCTTCCGCGGATTTAAGGCGTGGGTCCACTGGGGAGCAGAAAACGTCGAGGCGCATCTCGGGGCATTCAACGACCGTACCCTCGCACAGTGCGGCAAAGCGGTATGCCATCGAACACCAGTTGGCCTGAATTGCTGCTAGCAGTCCTCCATGTTCAGCTTCGATCTCATGCCTACAACTCGATGCTCCCTCACCGCTACCATCACTGGTATTCCACGCGCTCGCAACAGTTAGGCAATTCTAGCTAGCTTATTCCCAGAGCAACGACATGCAGGAATTACACCATTTTGTCGATGTACTCCTACTGCCAGTGAGATATATCTCTTGTAGGAGATCATAGCTAGCACAGGTTCAAGTAGTAACGGAACCTCCGAGAAATCTATGCTATGAACCATATCCGGCGATTCCGACGCCAATTGTAGAGACAAAAATACGTATGCATACATCTCTCGATGCGATGCGCTTAATCCATTGGGCCAGTGGCGCACCCATGTCTAGTGAATTACCTATCAGTGACCCGCATCCAGACCCGGGTTTACTTGGCCCGGACTCCTTAACCTGGCGCTTACATGAAGAACAATGGTTGATCACGGCAGGCGCACGCGCATTTTTAATGCAAGCCGCCCATCCCAAAGTCGCGCAGGGAGCCTTTGACCATAGTGGGTTCGCCGAGGACCCCTTTGGACGCGTGTCTCGTACCATTCAGGGCATGGCGGTCTTGATCTTTGGCACTACCTACGAGGCTAGCGCTATGGCTCATCATATCAATCGCCTGCACGATACCGTCCGGGGGACCCTTCCCGAGAGTATAGGACGCTACGCGGCAGGAGAGACCTATAGTGCCATGGAGCCTCTAGCACTCTTGTGGGTCCATATCGTGTTCGTCGATAGCCTACTCACCGCCTACAAGACGTTTGTCGGCCCGCTCTCAGAGGCAGCGTGCGAACAGTACTGGCAGGAATCCTGCCGCTATGCGCGACTCCTGGGATTAACCGATAAGACCCTCCCGGCCAGCTATGCCGCTGTGCAGCAATACATGCGCGATGCGCTTGCCTCAGGAGAGATTGCCATCGGACCCGCGGCTCAATTCATCGCCCAGAAGGTCCTCTATCCCCCGATGCCCTTGTTACGCAAACCACTATGGATGATGGTGCGCTTGATCACTGTAGGACAACTTCCATCAGACATACGACAGGCATACGGACTGCGCTGGACCACGAGACAGAGGGTAGGATTTCGTATGGCACGTGGTGTCGGTCATCTCTTACGCCATCTCTTTCCCAATGCACTCGGTAGATCACCTCTCGTGAACTTTGCCAGGCGCCGTGTCCAGGGAGAACTCTGTCGGTCCACGGAGCCTGTTCTGCCGTAACTCTGTTGCCGACAGGTGGAGTGGTTTCCTTCCTTTTTCAAGAAGGGATTTGCCAAGTAGCCAGCACAAGGGTACCTTTCGGGGTGTCCTCACCTCCCTTGCCCTGGTCAATCTGATCCGCATGTACCTCAGATGTCTGCTCTTCCCCTGTGTCACTCGAGAGCACAAGGAAACCGTTTTTGGCAAACACCTCCGCCGCCAGCACTTTGTTTCCCAGCACGAAGCCCCGGTCGCTGCTATCCGTATGCACGTTGGTCATATGTCTTCCTTCATGGGACTATTCCGATCTCAATCCTTTTTTGGCAAAAACGGACCAGGGTCAACGCATCGAAAGCTGAAAAGCGTATGCTAAGGGAAGGGCGAAACTTCCTACGGAACCCCAGAAGTGTTTTGACACTAATAGATTCGGCGGAGGTTACATCTATTTCCTCCCCGGTCGGCTGCTCAGATGCTGCGGAATGTCCGTGACGACGATGCCTGGCCTAGCAAGTAACGCCGCTTTCAAGCGAAACGCCGTCTGGTTATGCAAAGGATATTCCCACCAGTGGGCCACCACAAATTCAGGCAGAATCACTGTCAAGGTCTCATCAGGATGCAATTCATGCACTGTATCAATGTAGGCAAGCAGAGGACGAGTGAGGGACCGGTAAGGCGACTCAATCACGACCAGTTGCGTCTCCCCTTCTTGAGCGAGATGCTTTTGTATACGCTCCCATCTGGAACGCACCTCCTCAACCTCATACGGATCTAGAGCCACATGCGCAGCAGTAACATGTCGCGAGATCGAACGGGCGTATGCTAAACTCTCGACTGAAGCACGGTCCTCTTCTGCAAGAGGAACGATGAAGCGGTGGCGGACATCCTCTGGGCGTATGAGATCAGCACTGGTTTGCTGACCCAATGCAACGTTCGTCACCACAATTTCTGGCCGGAAGAAGAGCGCTATCTTCAATTGAAGCACTCTTGGGTTGTGGAGCAGGTGTCGTATCAGCGAGGGCTCAGCGGATTCGGGCAGGACGACCGTCAGCGTATCGCCAGGATGCTTCTGCTGTACGGTGTTAATATAGTCGAGCAGCGAACGGAGGAACGAACGAGGAGATGGCTTGATGACGTTCAGTTGAGGCCGCTCATTTTCAGAGAGCTGCTTTTGCCAATCCTCCCAGGCTGTACGCAGGGCATCGTCCTCATTCCTAACAGCGACATGGACAGCAACAACATGTGGTGAGATCGAACGGGCATAGGTCAGGCTGAATCTCGCTGCAGCATTCAGTGAAGCAATTGGCACAATGAGAAGGTGCCGGATGTCCTCCTGCTGGAGAGGAATAGAGGTAGTAAGCTCGCGCTCGACTCGTTGATAGTGATGACTGATCCCAAGAAACATCACGACGAGCAGAGGGATGAGCACCACAACGATCCAGGCACCCACAAGAAACTTTGTGGAGGCGATCACCACCGCCACGAGCAAGGTGGTCAGGGCACCTAACCCATTGATCGCAAGGCTGCGTTGCCATCTCGCGTGTTCCTTCCGAAGACGCCACCAGTGACGCACCATCCCGCCCTGTGAGAGAGTAAATGACATGAAGACGCCGACGGCATACAGGTTGATGAGTTGGGTGGGATCACCTCTGAAGACAACGAGCAAGAGGCTAGCGAGAACTGCCAGGAACATGATGCCAATAGAGAACGCCAGGCGGTCACCTCTGAACGCGAACTGATGTGGCAGAAAACCATCACGCGCCAGCAGGGAGGACAGGCGGGGAAAGTCGGCATAGCTGGTATTGGCTGCCAGCGTGAGGATCAACAGCGTTGCGAGCTGGAACACAGGATACAGAAAGAACAGCGGCCCTGTAAAGACCTGCTGCGCGATCTGGCCGATCACCGTTGGATTGCCTGCCGGATTCGCCTCGATATGATAGGAGGTCGCCAGCAGCGTGATGCCAAGGAAGAGCGTACCGAGTATTACAGCCATCCAGGTCAGGGTGGTGGCAGCATTGCGTGTCTCCGGTTTCTTAAAAGCGGGCACACCATTCGAGATGGCCTCAACGCCCGTCATCGCAGAACAGCCAGCGGCAAAGGCTCTGAGGATCAGAAAGAGTGAGAGCGGCTCAGTAGCAGCTACAAATTGGAAGTGGGCGGTAATTGGGTTGGATGCAAGGGAAAAGGATTTGATGCCACCGACGACAATAAGTAACAGGGCACTCGCAATGAAGATATAAGTAGGGATGGCAAAGATCGAGCCCGCTTCGCGCACACCACGCAAATTGGCAATACCGATCACCATCACTAATGCAACGTCAATAGTGACAACGTCTAGTGTTGGTGATAAGGCTGGGAAGAGTGTCGCAAGCGCCTGGACGCCAGCGGCAATGCTGACTGAGACGGTGAGCACGTAATCGATCATGAGCGATGCAGCAGCAACCAGGCCAGGCAGCGTCCCCAGGTTCTCTTTCGCCACAATATAGGAGCCCCCACCATTGGGATAGGCAGAAATCGTCTGGCGGTAGGAAAGACCGACAAT
>Ga0137383_10003051_pt1 | contig 10431 bp, 9 predicted proteins | sample SagtaG_19_FD_104817 | JGI IMG/M metagenome (GOLD analysis project Ga0137383, IMG submission 104817) | Vadose zone soil microbial communities from Sagehorn Ranch, Mendocino, California, USA - Sage2_R_40_16 metaG | ecosystem: Environmental > Terrestrial > Soil > Vadose zone | place: USA... | reverse complement strand
TTTGTTCTGCGATTTTCTTGCTGCACTAATTCTGTTGTTTCCAGAGAAACTCCGTGATTTATGGCAATGGCCAAGGTGGGTGTGTCTGGACTCTTCGCGCCACCTACTCGCAGCGTTGCCATTCCTTGAACTTCTTTCAGGAATACATACAATTCGTCTCTTCCCATGACCTTTACGGGATCTCCCTGTTTCACCATCTTCCATTTCGGCCGCCGACGGGCTGCAGACAAGAGAAATGCAACGCCGCCGTGTGGTGGTGAATAACTGCTGCCGCCTGGATGCGGCGGTTGCCATTCGTACTGTTGAAATCCAGTGTGTTGACGCTGCGCTTGCAGAAAAGGCCGCCATTGATCGGTTTGGTTGTGTGATATCTCACTTCAACATTGTAGTCACTTTACACGTCCGGGCTCTGGGCAATAGGTGCGCGACCTTAGAGCGGGGAACATTCTCGCTCGCCGGCAGTCCAGATTCAACAGCAAACGGCTGGAAAGCTAGCTTACGGATTCTCGACGGCGCTTAGTGATTCCCCATCGCCCGCGAAGAACGCAGGCCGCGCTTGGCATAGCGGACGATATAAAGGTTCGCGTCCCTGATGGCAATGCAGGAGAACAGCAGAAAACATCGATTTCGAGTCAGCGCTTGCAGACTCGTGTTGGGCAGGAAGCGGCGTCTACGCAATTAACTTGGGTTACCGGTGTAATGATTCCATAAATGTCGGCTCCGATGCCCGAGTAAACTTTGGTGACGCAACCGAAAAGCTCGGGAGAAGGAGCGAAATGGCGATCTTCCACCTCTATGCGGCGGGGCAACAAACTTCATCGGGAACGGAAGATGTTGGTCGGTCGTCTAGGCAGCTGACCCAGCGGACCCAGGCCAGGCTTCGAAGCTGTGCATGGCCTGCTCTAACTGCGAGTCCACTTCGTCCGCGATGGTCATAATATCTAGCAGCACTTGGCTGAAATCCACTCTAGGCTGATTGTTTTGTAAAGTATTGAAGATACTGACTTCTAAGATTCGCGACTCCTCTACCACCATAGCAGCGGTGTAGCCTTGCTTTCGTCGGTGATCTCCATGCTGACGCGCGAGGAGGGAGATGTTGGCTTTCGAATTTGGGGGGAGGCGCAAGCGGTAAATCAAGTCAGCGAGGAGATGGGGAAGATGCCCGGAGCGTTCCTCAAAGCTTAGTGGGATGCAGGTCAGCTCCTGGTCGTCCTCGACCAGTCCCATCCAGTACTGAATCGTCGCATCGAAGTCATGCTCCAGGATGGAGGCCACGCTTTCGGTGGGAAGTGGCCTGTGCGGTACGGGGTTGGCGATTTTTTTCCGGATAACGTCCCGCAGCGAATCGATTTCGATTGGCTTCAAAAGGAACTCCTTAGCCCCTGAAACGAATCACGGATAGCATCGCCGTCCTCATGTTGTACTTTAGGCTTTCCTCAAGGGTAGCGGAAGTCCCTCAGCTCCGTCTGTTCAAAAGTGCACAGCTACAGGTGCATAGGCCCTTTCGCGGTGGTTTTCCTGGATGTGCTTCGTGTGCCTTCTTCTCACGAGTAACCAATTCTGAGTCTGATTTCGTAACGACGTGGGATTTGCTCTCAGCGTTCTACCCTGCAGGCGCACAAGCCTACGTCCTCCGCAAGGAGGGGTAATGTAGCCTCGAAGGAACCGGACTTCTTTGATCCCAAGGCTTTCCTCGCCCCAACGAGATGAAGAAGACTACGCAAGGCAAAGAGGCCCCCAGCGCGCTGCCGGGAAAACGGAACTTCATGGGTAAGAGGCACGCCCTCAGGCCAGCCTGTGCGCATCGCTTCGGCCACCACAGAGGTTACAACCCGTCGGCCCCTGCAAGATTCAGGTTTTAAGAAACGACGACAGTGCCATCTCTTCTCCCAACGCTTGCCGAATTTCGCTCAGGAATTCATGACTATCGGGAGGTTTCTGGAAGAAGGCTACCGCCCCGGCGTCCAGCGCACGTTTCTTATTGTCAGTCGGATCTCGGGCGCTGAGCACGATGACTGGAGTTGCCACAAGATCTGCCAGGCGTCTCATTCGTTCAAGGACTAGGAAACCATCACCTGCCGGCAGTCCGAGATCGAGGATGACCAGGTCTGGCGCCTCCTTGCGCGCCACTGTTATCGCGGACAGGGCATCCGTAGCGCACGTTACCTCATAGCCGTTGGCTTTCAATTTGGCAGTCAAGCCCAGCAGAAGATGTGGATCGTCGTCGACGATCAGAATTTTCTTTCCAGTCATTGGAGTCTCTCCTTGGCCATGGGGTGCGCTTGAACCACTCGTTCGATTCCTGCCGTGACTTCGCCGATCTGTTCTTCCCTGGACCGGTCGGGTGCCACGAGCAACGTCGTTGAGGAAATTACCGGCTTAAGTCTTGAATCCTTGTCGAAGGTTCGCAGCTCCCTGCCTATGCGGTTTGCGATAACCTCAAATCCACGGGGATCGGTGCATGCGACAATAAAAAAAGTCTGTACCGGCTCTGCGCCACTCATTGACGGCAAGAGCACATCCTGACCAGGATGAATGCAGCGCTCCAAGACCCTCCGTATCTCCAGCGCGATATCCGCGTGAACGGTTCCCTCGACCGGGACCACGTCTACCGTAATGAGGGTTACAGAACCCGCCTCCAAGTTTGGCACGGTGAAGATGGGGCTACACAGTTTGGCCAGTGAGAATACTGGCAGGGTAAAGTAAAAGGTGCTGCCATGTCCCTGTTGGCTTTCCACCCAGATTCGACCGCCGTGCCCTGACACCAGCTCCCTTGCAATAAACAGCCCCAGACCCAGACCACTGCGACTTGCTCCGGAACCACTCTTTATCTGGGCCAGACGGTCAAAGATGATCTCGCGGTTTGCCGGACTGATCCCACATCCCGTATCGGACACCGATAGGCACACAAAGCCGTCGTCTTCCGCGAAGGGCCTGCACGCCACGGTAAGGGTTCCACTTTCGGGCGTAAACTTGATTCCGTTATCGATCAGATTGATGAGAATTTGACGCACTCGGACGGGATCGGCCCAAACCAAGGGAAGATCCGGCGCCGCCTGGAAACGCAGACTGATGTTCTTCGTCGCCGCATTTGTGCCGCATGTGCTGATCGCCTCGGCAATTAGTTTGACTGGACTTGCTTGCCGGGGCTCTACGATGAGTTTATGCGTTTCGACACGGGTTATGTCGAGGAGATCGCTGACCATATCCTTCAGTTGGTTGACATTGTCTAGTGCGAACGTCAGGTGCTCACGCTGTTCGGGAGTGAGATCACCAAGTACTCCATCCAATACATTGGTCACGAAAAAGTAGATTGCCGTCAGCGGAGTACGGAGCTCGTGGGAGACGTGCGAAAGAAATTTCTCTTGAAGGCGTGTGCGCTCCTGCCGGGCCTCTTCCAGTACGATCGCGATCCTCCTCCGGTCGGTCACGTCCTGCATGACGATGGCAAAGCCGCCAAACCGACCTACATGTTCCAATAATGCTGTGATGCTGACATCGGCCCAGAACTGCTCGCGGTTCTCGCGGACGCGCCATCCCTCATCTTTCGCCTCACCTGCTTCGAGAGCCTTGCGTAACTGTTTCTCGGGCACGAGATTCTGAATATCATCTGGGCTAAAGAAGCACGAGAAATTCTGGCCCACGATCTCGGCCTCAACGTAACCCAACATGCGCTCCGCTCCGCCATTCCAACTGGTCACGCGCCCAGTTGGATCCATTGTGAAAAGGGCGTAGTCCCTAACTTCCTCGACCAGCAATCGAAAGCGTCCGTTTGTCTCAGCCAGCTGCTCCTCGAGGATCGAGCTGTAGCGTTGCCGGAGAAATGCATCACCCAGCGAACGCAGCAAATCGCCGGATGTCTGGAGTATCCCCTGGCTTACAGGACGCTGTCTGCTCGCCAAATCCCAAAGTTGCTGCGCCGAAACACCAAACTCCTTTGCCACGCGCCGCAACAATAGTGATTCGGGATATCGATCGAACACCTGCCCCGCAATAATGGCGCCCAAAGGCTGCTCGCCCAAGGAGAGCGGAACTGCGACATGGGTGAGGCCAGCTTGGTCACGCACCATCACTGTCACGCCTGTTTGCAATGCGTCCGCAACCGCAGTGCAAGGCAAACCCGTTGTTATGCAGAAGGGACATCCGGCAGCCCAACCAGGTGAGGCGTCACGGACTAGCTTCCAGACGGGCTGCTCATTGTGACATTTTCCCAATATCTGGCCTTGGGAGTTGGTTAATGCGACTGCCACCTTCATGGTGCGGCCATACATCGTCAGAATCTCGCCCCAAGCGGTGAAATCCAGCAAATCGGCCCGCAATCCGGGCGAGAGGTCCACACCCCAATTTTTCTCCATCCGGCGGAAGGGTATTGGACCCGCCGCAGGCGGATACTCGCTGGCGTCAACTCGTCCTGACGGTTCTGAGGTCATTCTTTGTCCTGTACTGCGGCAGCACCGTTTTTTCGCTTAGAGCCAGAGAATCTTGTGGGGGCCCGGCTCAAGAGACTGGAGTAAGCCTGCAGCGGCACGGGGGGGAGCAGATTCCGTTCCAGGGGTACCAGAGAAATTCCCCCTTGGCCGATTACAAACTCGCGAGTATCGAATGAGTGTTTGCTGCCCCGCGCTTTGACCACCGAAATGCAGCGGTGAAGCGAGTTGTTGATTTCCACCAGGCTCATCAGGATGAGGTTATCCACGATGGAGCTGAGCGGAAAATCCGGCATATAGGACGAGACCCCGAGGAACTCTGGGTTCTCATAATTAAAGAAGCTCGTCATCAAACGCTGCTTGCTGTAGGCCACTATGGCATGAACGAAATCGCGGTACACGGCGAGTTCTCCAATTGCAGTGCTATAACTTGTCATCCCATCAATCACCATCCGCTTTATGTCGTGCTCCTCGATAAGCTTGATGATGCGAGCATAGTGTGCATCGACGTCTAACTCTTGCGGACTCTCGAACAGGATCTGGATGGTTCCGTCGGCAACCTGCTCTTCCAGATTCAGCCCCAGAGTCTGAGCATTACGGATGATTTGCGCTGGATGCTCATCCAAGGAAACGAGCAAGCCCTTGGTCTTTTGTTTCAGCACTCCTTCCCGTAGAATCTGCGTGCCCAGCACTGTCTTTCCCACCCCCGAAATCCCAACCACCATCGTGGTGGACCCATCAAAAATGCCACCGCCGATGAGAGTGTCGACAGCGTCAACCCCGATGACCGACCGCATGGTGCTGGACGTGGGCTGCTTCGAACCAGCGCGGGAAGGCGCCTGAACGCGACGGAAGATCTGCACGCCTTGTCCCTCCGTGATATGCATTGTGTGCTCTCCGGTCTCATAATCTTGGCCCCGGCTCTTCAAGACCTCCAAGCTGCGCTGGATGCGCCGACCCTTCCGATCGCGGCCCAACTGTATGACTGTATCGGCAAGAAAATCAGTCATCTCCACAGTGGCCATCGAATTGGGTGCGCTGCCAACCTCGAGCGACATAATGGCAGTCAGATTCTCCCGGTCCAACGACTCGAACAGTTGCTGTAACATCTCACGGAACCCGGCGCGCTCGGGGGCATTGCCGCCTAGGTCACGGTTTAACAACCCAATGCCGTCTACGAAGATCCGCTGGGCACCGATCTCGTTCGCGGTTTCGAGTAGCAAGCTGTCCGTCGACCGCAATTCATGACGGAACACCTGCGGAGTGGTAAATACGATTTGCAGCTTCTTCTGTTCCTGCAGCTCCTCCAGATTCCAGCCAAAGGCGGCTGCGTCTCGGACTAGTTTGTTCGGGTTTGTCTCAAATACCACGATTATCCCTGGCTCGTTATATTGCACGATCCCATGGTAGATAACCTCCAGGCCCATCAGAGTTTTCCCGCTTCCGGTTACGCCCTGCAGCAAGACCACATTGGTCCTCGGAATTCCGCCCAGTAGGATGTCATCGAGCCCTGTGATGCCAGTCTTGATCAAGCCGTCTTTAGACATAACCCTTCCCTTCTGCTTATTCGATGGTTAGCTTATTCGATTGTTCTTCTCGTCCCGATTCGACCCGTCGGGCTTCAGTCGTTTTGCCAGCAGCAGCCGACCGACGCGAGTTTCCGCTAGGCTGACGATTTGCTGAAGGCGACGCTGACGCCCAGCATCGCTCGAGGCGAAGATTCGATAAAAACGCACTTCCTCAGAGGGCCGCGAGCGTTCGATGAGCTTCTCGCTTTCGAGTCGGTCGAGCGCAGCCTTAACTACTGTGCTTTCATAGCCTATAAGGTGTGCGATCTGGTCGCTGCTGGCGAGACTTGCTCCGTGGCGGTACACAAAAGCTAATACATCCCACTCACTGAGCAGGGAAATGCCCATGCCATCCAAGCAACTTTGGACTGTCGATTCAAGGGGTTTTCCACGCCCCATAGATGCGTTTTCCTCGTATTGGACTTGGCGTCCTACTCCACTCATAACACTCGCCGCCTAAAGTATCTGTACAAAAAAGATCAGTTCAACATTTGTCAATTTCGCAATGGGTTCAGCTATTCGCCGCCTGCAACGGCAATGAACCGTGAATTTCCAAAGAAGTACAGTCTCCTTCGCACAGGGCGATCAAGAGAGTCCGGTGACTGGCAGGAACGAATTGCGACCAAGATGCGGATTCGGCGCTTCACAAGACCCTACAGAGTTACGAGGAGCTTGGATCTAGGAGGTAGAGAACGAGTGGCAATAGGGAGAACTCTTTCTACGCTTGCGATACTCAGGGGTCTTATGCTCGTTCCCTGCTTCGTGATCGGTGCCCAATCTTATACCTGGTGCGAGAACATCCCCTTGGCGAAGAAGACCGAAGCCGAGAAACCGCTGAAAACACCCTTCTCCGAGAACCAGGCCAGTTGAGGGCTGCGCTACCATTTCGGCGCCAGTTTCAGAGTGTTGTAGCGTGCGGCAATATTCGATACGAAGAAGATCTAATTGCGGGGACACTTGTCAGAATGAAAGCGTTCGCAGGCTTACTATCCCAAGATTGTCCGTTTTACCCACGCAATTTACCTCAAACCCTGTTCAATTCTGAACAGTCACCAAATATGCCATCGTTGCAAGTTTCCAAAGGAGATGTCGGGCGCATTATGCGGCCAGGTCGTTTGTTCCTCTGAGGGCGCTACCGCTGCCCATATCTACTTTTTGGACGGGTTACATATGACCAGTCACGCACCATTGGCGCGTAGCACGCCTGACCCACATAAGGCACCCCTAGCCACCGAGGCCGCACCAACCACCAGACGACAAACCCGGCAAGCCGGTCTTAGTTCCCAGCAAGCCCAAGGCTGCTTTCCAGTGGCCGAGGGATTGTCTGTGGTCGTTCACCGACACTATCAGATACCACTGAGCTGCGGACCCTCAGTTAGGCCGCCGCTGGTCCCGTCAGCAGGTCGTGTACCTTCCGCGCGAGTTCATCGGGCCGGAACGGCTTCTCCAGAAAGGCACAACCGTGCGCCGAGAGATTTCCGGGGAGGATGATTTCTTCCGAGTAGCCAGACATAAAGAGGAATTTCGCTTCGGGGCAAAGTGTCGCAGCTCGCTCTCTCAGTTGCAAGCCATTCACGTGCGGCATCATGATGTCACTCAGCACCAGGTGGATCTGGCCAGGATTCCGCTGACAGATTTCTATGGCTTCTGTCCCGTCCTTTGCGGTCAGTACTTTATAGCCGCATCTCTCAAGAGATAAGCGAATCAGCCTGCGCAGCGCCATTTCGTCCTCGACGACCAAGATCGTCCCGTATGCTCGCGGCTTTTCGGCCGGCATCACAGTGGGTTCAGAGTGCGCCACCTGCCCGTGCGCGCGTGGCAGGTAGATGCGGAAAACCGAGCCTGCACCCAAGGAACTGTCTACGTCGATGCGGCCGCCGCTCTGCTTCACAATGCCATAAATGGTCGAGAGGCCAAGGCCCGTACCTTTACCTTGCTCTTTAGTCGTGAAGAAGGGCTCGAAGATGTGGCCCAGCGTCTCCCTGTCCATGCCGCAGCCTGAATCGCGAACTGTCAGCCGGACGTGGGTACCGGGCCGAATACCGGGGTGCTGATTACAGTAGAACTCGTCAAGTTCCCTGTTTGTGGTCTCGATGGTAATCTTACCGCCCAGTGGCATAGCATCTCGGGCATTTATCACCAAGTTGATCAGAATCTGTTGGATCTGGCCCGGATCCGCCTTGACCCGCCCCAAGGCAGGATCCAATAGCGGGACAATTTCGATGTTGGCAGGAACCAGACGATGCAGCAACTTATGCGCTTCCAATATTGCGTGATTGAGGTCAAGGATCGTGGGTTCCAAGACTTGCTTTCGGCTAAAGGCGAGCAGCGAGCGACTCAGCGAAGCAGCTCGGTGCGTGGCCGCCTTGATCTCGGCGACTGACCGGCGCAGACTCTGGTTCGTCCCAGCTTCTTCGACCAAGATCTCGCTGTATCCTAGGATAACGCCCAGATAATTGTTGAATTCATGGGCGATCCCGCCGGCAAGCTGGTCCACAGCTTCTATCTTCTGTACTTGCCGCAACTCTTGCTCCAAGGATCGTCGCTCGGTGACATCCTCGGCGATAAATTCGAACCCATGAACCGCGCCCCCTTCATCGGTCAAAGTTCGACCATTTAGGCGAACGGTAATGATGGTCCCATCCCGTCTACGCCACTTCACCTCGTCTTCAATTTTCGTTTCCCCTAGCCATTTCTGGAGCAAACGAGGTTTCTCTTGCGGATCTAGGTAGAGCTCAGTTGCGGGGTTCAGCTTCAGCACGTCACCCGCAGAGTTATAACCTAGCATCGCCACCAAGGCCGGGTTTACTTCCTGGAATTCGCCCTCCCGCCCGAGCCGATAGATGCCATGAACCATTCCCTCGAAAAGTGAGCGGTAGCGTTGTTCGGAAGAACGCAGGGCTTTTTCCTGTTCTTGTAGTTTCATCTCCACCAGCTTGCGATCCGTGATGTCGCGATCCACAGACGAAACGCCAGTGATCCTTCCGGCGTTGTCCCGGATGGGCGACACAGTCAGCGAAACATGGATACGCCTTCCATCCTTGGTGATGCGGACTGTCTCGTAGAGTTCGGCTCGCTCACCCCGTCTGAGCTTCTCCACGGTCTGCGGAAGCTCATTGGGTCGTTCCGGCGGTGTCAGAATGGAAATATGCTTGCCTAGAATTTCCTCTGCGCGGTACCCGTAGATTCGCTTCGCACCGGTGTTCCAGGTCGTAATAATGCCATCCAGATTTTTCCCGATGACAGCATCCTCTGAGGATTCCACGATGGCGGCCAGCTGGAACCGCTCATCTTCAATTCTTTTACGCTCCGTGACATCGCGACAGATACCCGTAAAGAGGCGCTTTCCACCGGCGACAAACTCGCCAAACGAAACCTCCAGACCAACTGCTTGGCCGCTCTTGTGAATCGCGGGAACCACTTGCTGCCAAGAAATATGTTTTTCTCCGGTTTCCAGAGACTCCCGCATCGCTTGCCTGCGGACCCGCTGTAGAGGGTCGGGCATGAACACCGTCAATTGCTGCCCCACAAGCTCCTCCGCACGGTATCCAAGAATCCTCTCGATTGAGCGGTTAGCGAACAAGATCGTGCTCTGCTCGTCAATAACGATGATGGCGTCCGACGCTGCTTGGCTGACTGCGCGATAAATATCTGACTCAGACAGCGCGCTCCCGGCGGGTTTGGACTCCAGGCCACCGGTGAAGTCGTTCTGCGGTGCGACTTTCTGCCCTGATATTCGGCGTAAATCGAGTATGCTCATTACCTGCGAGGCTAATCGCAGCAACGCCTGCCTTTGCTCTCCGCTTAAATCACGCGGAACGGAATCCATAACGCAAAGTGTCCCTAGGGCATACCTCTCTGGCGTGAGCAGTGGAACTCCGGCGTAAAACCGCAAACCGCCGTGCGTGGCGAGAGGGCTGGTTTTCGTCGCCTCATCGGCCAGCGTATCGGAAACGACCACGACCTCCGACTGGAGGATGGTATGAGCGCAAAGGGAAACATTCCGAGGGATCTCGTCGACGTCCCACCCGACCTTTGACTTGAACCACTGACAGTCTTGGTCAATGAAGCTGATCAGAGCGATGGGCGTCCCACAGACGTATGCCGCCAAACGGGCGATGTCGTCGAACGCTTCTTCGGGAGGAGTGCCTAAGATCTGATATCGGTCAAGAACTTGGAGCCTTGCAACTTCGCTTTCCGGTGGAGGAAGCCGCATAACTGAATAAACCCCCAACCCCTGATCCCGATCTGACTTAGTAGTGCTCTAGCACCCTTTATAGTCATGCTTCCCACGGGTTGCTATTACCGAATTGGGTACTGGCTACGTTAATCAACGCCGTCGGTGGTGACTTAGTTCGGCTCGTCCGCGGATTAAAGGCGGGGTCACCTGTTAACTACGCCGGGAGCGGGAATGCATTTCCGGATCCTCTAGTTAG
>Ga0137383_10003033_pt1 | contig 10463 bp, 6 predicted proteins | sample SagtaG_19_FD_104817 | JGI IMG/M metagenome (GOLD analysis project Ga0137383, IMG submission 104817) | Vadose zone soil microbial communities from Sagehorn Ranch, Mendocino, California, USA - Sage2_R_40_16 metaG | ecosystem: Environmental > Terrestrial > Soil > Vadose zone | place: USA... | reverse complement strand
TGTCCGCCCAGGTGTAGCCAAGCCGCGCGCCCAGCTGAAACAGCGACGGGCCGACGAACTCCCGCTCCAGATCGAGGAAGAAATTCATCTCGGTGCGGTAGGACATGTCGGTGAAGAAGTACAGCTCGCTCCGCGCGCCCATCGGAACTCCGTAGCGCAGCGACAGATCGCCGACCCATTTCGGGGCCTGCGGCAGTGGATTGCCGTTGATCAGCGCGAAGCCGTTGGCGTTCAGGGGGTTCAGCTCGGTGCAGGCGGCGCCGCCCGGCAGGAAGCTCCAGTTGAAGCAGGGTCCCACCGCGAGCGTCGGATCCTGGATCTCGGTGTAGTTGTAGCTGCCGCTCACGTTCAGCAGCAGGTTGGGCAGCAGGTGCGCCTCGAAGTCGAGCTCCGCGCCCCTGCCGATCGTATCCTTGGCGTTGATCAGCGTCACGATATTCGCCGTGCCACCCACCGCGGTCAACTGCTGGTGGCTGACGTCGAAGTAGTACACGTCGAAGGCCACGCGTGCGCGATGCTCGAACACATCGGCCTTGATGCCCACTTCATAGGAGATGTTGTCTTCGGAGCGGGCAGTCTGCGGCGGCACTCCGGGGTTGCCGTTGGCGGGCGCGGAAGGCTCGCCGAAGCTCGGTGCGCGGAAACCCGTGGCAACGCGCGCGTAGAGGTTGACGTCGGGAGCGAGTTGGTACGTCGGGCTCAGGTCCCAGCTCAGCTTGGTGGCGCTTGCGGTCGCGTTCGTAAATGGCGGCGGATTGGCGACGTTCGTGAATGGCACCGAGAAGGTCTTGTGATCGCGCGTATAACGCAGCCCGCCGCGCAATTTGAACGCGGGCGTGAAGGCATATTCGAGCGAGCCGAAGATCGCCTCGGCATCGTTCTTCTGTCGCAAAATCGTCGTATCCACCAGGGTCAGGTTGTTGATCTGGTAGTCGTAGCCGATCGCCTCGACATTCTCGTCGAACAGGAAGATGCCCGCCTGTCCCTGCAGCGGACCGCTCTGGTGCGAGATCGCCCGGAACTCCTGGGTCAGCTGGTAATGGCTCTTGATGCCGCCGCCGGTCTCGACAGGGAACGGGATGAAGCCGGGACCTGCCGGCGTTACGCCGAAACCGCCGGTGATGAGGCTTGGCCCGAAGCCATGGCCGCCGTCGATGTCGCCGATTGTGCTGTAGTGCCGCACCGATTCGTAGCCCGTGATCGACTGGTAGGTGAAGTCCGGCGTGTTCCACGCCAGGTGCACGTTGGCGCCGAGGCTGCTGTAGGACTGGCCGTTGTAGCCGTCGGTGAAGATCGTCGCCGGATCGAACCCGGGCACGAGGCTGTTGGTGCCGAGCGTGATTACGTTGGCGCGGAACAGGCGGGCCGAGCCGTCCAAGGTGCGGCCGTGCACGTTGAACAGGGCGTTGAAGGAATCGCTGGGCTTGTAGAGCAGCTGCACCCTTGCGGCCCAGTCGTCGTAGCCTTCCAGATGCCGATCGCCGACCGGATTCAACGGCGCATTCACCCAGTTGTCCCGGTGCTGAAACTGCGTGGAAGCGCGAAACGCCAGCTGATCGTTGATCGGAAGGTTGAGAACGCCTTCGACATTGGCCGTGTTGTAAGTACCGTCCGAGAGGCTGGCGTAGCCCGAGAACTGACCGATCACGGGTTTCGCGGATTCGAACTTGACCACGCCGGCGGGCGCATTGCGCCCGAAGAGGGTCCCCTGCGGCCCGCGCAGGACTTCGACGTCCGCCTGGTCGAACACCGGGAAGCCCTTGAGTGCCGGGATTTCCTGGACGATGTCGTCGTAGTAGAGGCCGACGGGCTGCGAGGCGAAATTGGTGAAGTCGGTGTTGCCATAGCCGCGGATGTAGAAGCGCGGAAAGGTGCGGCCGTTGGAGGATTCGATATTCAGGCTCGGCACCGCGAAGGCGAGTTGGCGGATGTCCTGGCCGGCGGTACCGAGCACCTCGAGCGGTGCACCGCTCAGGACGGACGTGGACACGGGCACATCGATCAGGCGCTCCTCGCGCCGCGTGGCGGTGACGATCACCTCTTGGATGGTCTCGGAGCTGGTCGCTCCTGCGCTCGCCTGCTCGGCGGCCCGCGTGACGCCCGGAAGCATCAGCAGCGCGGTCGCGCAGGCGATCGCAGCGGCGGCCAGGAGCGCGCCGTGCGTGCGCCGGTGACGCAGCAGATGAGTAATAGCGCAACGCAGCATTCCCGATGACCACGACTTGGTGACTTCCATCGCGACCTCCCCATCTGTTGCTTGCGCGAAACAGACCCGCGCACGCACGCTGGCTGTTGTGATACGGATCCGCGTCGAACCGTTGTTTCTCGTTAGTAAAACGTTACACTATGTTTGGTGAAACGTTACACCACGCACGCCGTCGCTGTAAAGGGATCGGCGCGCTGCCAAGGTCCTGTGCAAGCGCGCCGCGCGGCACCTTATCAGCGGCGCAGGCAGTCGCGCGCATTCTGAACCTCCGGAGCAGGCGCGGTACATGGCGACGGTAAAGGACATTGCCGCAACCGTTGGCGTGTCGGTTGCCACGGTCTCCAACGTCCTCAACGGCAGACCCAACGTCGGTCGCGTCAACCGGCAGAGGGTGCTGCGGGTCGCCAAGCAGTTGGGATACCGCCCAAACCGGGCGGCCCAGGCCATGCGCACCGGACGCACGCGCGCGATCGGTCTCGTTCTGCCGGATCTCACCAACCCTTTTTTCCCCGAGCTCGCCCAGGCGGTGGAGAACACGGCGCGCAGTCTCGGCTTGCTGGTGTGCCTCATCGACAGCCAAGGCAGAGTCGACGGTGAGGCGGACGGGTTCGCGCTGCTGATGCAGCATGCCGTCGACGGAGTCATCTGGTGTCCGGTGGGACCGCGCCCGCCGGCCCACCTCAAGACCCTCGCTCGCCCGGTCGTGTTGATCGACCGTCCGCGGCCGGGATTCGCGGTCGTGCATTCGAACTATGTAATGGGCGGCCGGCTGCTGGCGAAGTATGCCTTGCGGATGGGCCACACGCGGGTCGGCCTGCTGTCCGGCCCGCAGAACCTCGAAAGTGCCCGCCAGCGGCGCGACGGTTTCGTCAATGCCTTTCCGCCCGGTGAGATCGCGTGGGCAGTCAACGTCGGATTCGATGGTCTGTTGACGCCGGGGGCCCGCGACGCGCTCATACGGCGTCGCAACGCCACGCTGATTGTCGCGGGAAACGACCTGATCGCCATCAGCGCCATCCGTTTCCTGGCGGAACAGGGCGTAAGCGTGCCCGATGAGGTATCCATCACGGGCTTCGACAACATCAGCTGGGCGGATGTGGTCAGGCCGCGTCTGACGACGATCGCCCAGCCGGTCGGCGCCATTGGCGCCAAGGCGGTTGAATTGATGCAGGAACGAATGTCAGGTGCGAAGATCGCCACCCGGCGCACGATCTTCGATGTCGCGCTCGTCGAGCGCGACTCCGTGAAGCATCTTGGCCACCGATGATGACTGGAGAAATCAGCATGGCGAGCACACCACGGATAGCCGTCGTCGGCAGCGCCAACACCGATCTCATCACATTCAGCGACGCGTTCCCGCGGGCCGGTGAGACCCTGTTCGGCAAGAGCTTCGATCTCGGCTTCGGCGGCAAGGGCGCCAACCAGGCGATCGCCGCGCGGCTGTGCGGCGCGGAAGTCGTGATGATCGCCAAGGTCGGCAGCGATCTGTTCGGTGAGGCGACGATTAAGAACTTTGCGTCGTTTGGAATTGATACGACACACGTGCAGGTTGTGCAGGGCGCATCTACCGGCGTCGCACCGATCTTTGTCGAGCCCAATGGGCAGAACCGCATCATCGTCGTCAAGGGCGCCAATGACCGCCTGCTGCCGGCGGACGTCGACGCGGCCGCCGCGCTGCTGCGCGGGGTGGATACCATCATCCTGCAGTTCGAGATTCCGCTCGCTACGATCTACCACGCCGTGCGCTTCGCCCGCGCTCACGGGATCCGCTGCATCGTCAACCCGGCGCCGGCCCTGCCGGCGAATCTCGCCGAGCTGACCGGTGCGGACTACTTCATACCGAACGAGACGGAAGCCGAGCTCATAACCGGCCACCCGGTGCACACGGTCGAGGAGGCAGGGGCATGTGCCGCGGCACTGCTGCAGAAGGGTTTCCGCCGCGTGGTGCTCACGCTCGGCGCGCGTGGCTCGCTGGTCGCCGACGCGGCCGGCAGCGTCCATGTGCCGCCGTTCGCGGTCGCCACCGTGGATACTACCGGCGCCGGCGACGCCTTTATCGGCAGTCTGGCCGTGTTTCTCGCCGAAGGCGCGCAGGAGAAGGACGCCGTGGCGCGCGCGAATCTCTACGCGGCCCTGTCCACGACCCGCGTCGGAACCCAGAAGTCGTTTCCGAAGCGAGCCGATTTCGAAGCAGAATGGACCCGGCGCGCCCAGCAGGCCAGGTAGAAGAAACTCGCGCGAGTAATGAATTCCCATTTCGCAGCAACATCACCAGGATTTATCCAATGTTTGTTGTGCATAGCTATCCACTCGCGGTCGTATTTTGTGTACTCACAATGCTTTGCTGGGGTTCGTGGGCCAACACCCGCAAGCTCGCCAGCAAGGACTGGCGGTTCGAACTTTTCTACTGGGATTACACGCTTGGCGTGCTGCTGTTGACGCTGGTCCTGGGGCTTACTCTGGGCAGCACCGGTACCGAAGGACGTTCCTTCGTCACCGACCTGTCACAAGCCTCCGGCGGCAGCATCGGATCCGCGTTGCTGGGGGGTGCGATTTTCAATCTCGCCAATATCCTCCTGGTCGCGGCGATCGAGGTCGCCGGCATGGCGGTGGCTTTCCCTGTCGGCATCGGGCTTGCGCTCGTTATCGGGGTGATCGTGAACTACGTTGCAGCCCCGGTGGGCAACGGCGCGCTGCTCGCGATGGGTGTGGTCCTCGTTACCCTGGCGATCGTCCTTGATGCGCTCGCCTACCGGCGGTTATCCGCAGGGGCGGCCGGGGTCAGCACCAAGGGGCTGCTCCTGTCGGTTGCCTGCGGGGTGTTCATGGGTATGTTCTACCGGTTCGTCGCGGCCGCGATGTACGCGGACCCTGCTCACGCCGATGCCGGCAAGATGGGCTGTTATGCGGCGGTCTTTGTCTTTGCGGTCGGCGTGTTCCTGAGCAGCTTCATATGGAATACGCTGGCCATGAGGAAGCCCTTCGTCGGCACCCCAGTGGGCTTTGCCGACTACTTTCAGGGCAGTTTCAACACCCATCTGACCGGCATCCTGGGCGGGGTGATCTGGGGAGTCGGCATGTCGTTCAACCTTATTGCATCGGGCCGGGCCGGGTTCGCGATTTCGTATGGCCTGGGCCAGGGTGCAACCATGATTGCGGCGTTCTGGGGGGTGTTCATCTGGAAGGAGTTCCGCAATGCGCCAGCGGGTACTTCCAGGCTCCTTGCGGCGATGTTCGCCTCCTTCCTGAGCGGGTTGGCGCTCATTGTGCTCGCGCGCACGCTGTAGCAAACAAGACCGGATGATGAGCGGTACGCACCAGCGCCTCGATGTCACCGACCGCACGCGAGAGTTGCCGGCGGTGGCCGACGTCGGGCGGCGCGTGGTCGCTCGCCGTTCGCAGGGAGGGTCGCTGGTGGCGAACGTCGGAGTGCCGCTCAGCCTGGATTGGGTGGACAGCGTCCGTGTGAACACGAGCGCGGTGGAGCGCCGTGCGACGACGCTCGTTGCCCGGCGAACAGTCAAGAAGGACTGGCAGATCGCCTGGCTGCTGCGGGCGATTACCTGCATGGACCTGACCACCCTCTCCGGCGATGACACCGAGGAGCGCGTGCGGCGGCTGTGCGCCAAGGCGATGCATCCGGTTTCTGACAGTGTAAAAGGAGCTCTTGCTATCCGGGACCTGCCGCTGCAGGTGGCCGCAGTGTGCGTCTATCACCTGTTCGTGCAGACCGCCCGGCGCGCCCTGGAAGGGACCAACATCCGCGTCGCGGCCGTGTCGACCGGGTTTCCGGCGGGTATGACTGCGCTTGCGGAACGGCTAGCGGAAATCCGCAGCTCGGTCGAGGCGGGTGCGGACGAGATCGACGTGGTGATCACGCGCGCCCATGTGTTCGCGGCGCAGTGGCAACGCCTGTACGACGAAATCGCGGCATTCAAGAAGGCGTGCGGCGACGCCCGCTGCAAGGTGATTCTCGGTACCGGAGACCTGGCAACGTTGCGCAACGTGGCGCGAGCGAGCCTGGTGGCCATGATGGCGGGCGCCGATTTCATCAAGACCTCCACCGGCAAGGAAAGCGTCAATGCCACGCTGCCGGTCGGGCTGGTGATGACACGCGCGATTCGCGAGTATTCCGAGCGCACCGGGATGGCCGTTGGGTTCAAGCCGGCCGGAGGGATCCGCACCGCAAGGCAGTCTCTCGAGTGGCTGGCACTCATGAAAGAGGAGTTGGGCCCGAGTTGGCTGGAACCGCACCTGTTCAGGCTCGGCGCGAGCAGCATGCTGGGAGATATCGAGCGACAATTGGCGTTCCACGGCAGCGGGCGCTATTCCGCCTCCTACCATCACCCGCTGGTCTGACGAGCAATCTATGGCGCACACCACCCTGGCTGAAAAGTTTCGCACGATGGACTACGGTGCGGCCCCCGAAGACCCGGCCCAGGCACTCGCGTGGCTGGATCAGTTCAAAGGCCGCTTCGGGCACTTCATCGGCGGCGCCTGGACCGCGCCCGCGGAAGGCCGGTACTTCGAAACCTGCGACCCGTCGACCGGTGAAAAGATCGCCGATATCGCCCAGGGGAGCGGATCCGATGTGGACGCAGCCGTCAAGGCGGCGCGCGCCGCGCTGCCGCGTTGGCAGTCGCTGACACCGCACGCGCGGGCCCGTTTCCTGTATGCGCTCGCGCGCCAGGTACAGAAGCACTCGCGGCGGCTGTCGGTGCTGGAGACGATCGACAACGGCAAGCCGATTCGCGAGAGCCGCGATATCGACATACCGCTGGTGGCGCGGCATTTCTATTACCACGCCGGCTGGCCGCAGTTGCTGGAGCAGGAATTCCCCGGCTACCAGGCGTGCGGCGTCGTTGGCCAGATCATTCCGTGGAACTTTCCGCTGCTGATGCTCGCGTGGAAGATCGCGCCCGCGCTCGCGGCCGCAAACACGGTGGTGTTGAAACCGGCGGAATTTACGCCGCTGACGGCCCTGGCGTTCGCGGAGCTGTGCAACGAGGTCGGACTGCCCCCGGGCGTGGTGAACATCGTCACCGGAGATGGCTCGACCGGCGAGGCATTGGTCGTGCACCCGGACGTGGACAAGATCGCCTTCACGGGTTCGACGGAAGTCGGTCGGGCGATCCGCCGGGCGACTGCGGATTCGCACAAGAAGCTGTCGCTGGAGCTGGGAGGCAAGTCACCCTTCGTCGTGTTCGAGGACGCTGATCTCGACAGTGCCGTCGAAGGTCTCGTCGACGGCATCTGGCTGAACCAGGGTCAGGTTTGCTGCGCCGGTTCGCGGCTGCTCATGCAGGAGAGCATCGCGGTCCCGATCACAAAGAAGCTGCAGGCGCGCATGGCGGCGCTGCGGGTCGGCTCCCCCCTCGATAAGACGACTGACATCGGTGCGATCGTCGCACGCGTGCAGCTGGAACGCATCGAAGCTCTGGTCGCGCAGGGGGTCGCGGACGGGGCCTCGTGCTGGCAACCGGACGTGCCGATTCCATCACGCGGCCTGTACTACCGGCCGACGTTGTTCACCAACGTCCACCCGACCTCGGTCGTGGCGCAACAGGAAATCTTCGGTCCGGTGCTGGCGGCCATGACCTTCAGGACCCCGGCGGAGGCGGTGGAGCTCGCCAACAACACCGCGTACGGACTGGCCGCCAGCGTGTGGAGTGAGAGCGTGAACGTAGCGCTTCAGGTTAGCGCGCGGATCAAGGCGGGCGTGGTGTGGGTGAACAGCACCAACATGTTCGATGCCGCATGCGGCTTCGGTGGGTACCGGGAGAGCGGTTTTGGAAGGGAGGGGGGCCGCGAAGGGATGCGGGAGTATCTGCAGCCAACCTGGTTCCGGAAAGCACCGCTGCTGCGCCGGGGCGCTGCGCAGGGCCGGGACCCGACGCGGGTCTCGGCGCCGGCGATCGACCGGACGGTCAAGCTCTATATCGGCGGGAAGCAGGTGCGGCCGGATTCAGGCTACAGCATCGAATGCCGCAGCAGGAAAGGCGTGCTGCTCGGTGAGGTGCCGCTCGGCAACCGCAAGGACATCCGTAACGCCGTCGAGGCCGCGCGGCGCGCGGAGCAGTGGAGCAGCGCCGGCGCCCACAGCCGCGCGCAGGTTCTTTACTACCTCGCCGAGAACCTGTCGCAGCGCGGCAAGGAGATCGTCGCTCGCTTGGCGGCTGTGGTTGGCAAGAGGCAAGCGTCGGAGGAGCTGCGCCTCAGCGTGGAGCGACTGTTCACCTATGCTGGGTGGGCCGACAAGTACGAAGGCGTGGTCCACTCGCCCCCGTTCAGGAACATAGCCGTGGCCATGAACGAGGCTCTTGGGACTGCGGGAGTGATCTGCCCGGAGGAGGCGCCGCTTTTGGGATTTTTCTCGATGGTGCTGCCACTGGTGGTGGCGGGAAACTGCGTGATAGCCGTGCCTTCAGCCGCCTATCCGCTCATCGCGGGTGACCTATACCAGGTGTTCGAGACCAGCGACGTCCCTGGCGGCGTGATCAACATGGTGACCGGGCGGCCCGCCGAACTGATGAAGGTCCTGGCTGATCACGATGACGTGGACACGCTCTGGTGCTATGGCGACGAGGGGCTGTGCGCGGCGGCCAAGCGGTTGTCGGCTGGCAACCTGAAGCAGGTGTGGACCAACGAGGGGCGCCGGATCGACTTTTTCCACGAGCGTTACGGCGCAGGCCGCTGGTACCTGGACCACGCCTGTCAGGTCAAGAATATCTGGGTGCCGTACGGGGAGTGAGCGCTCAGCTTCAGTGTGCCGGCGTGGGCGCCTTCAGCAGTGCAATCGCCATGCGCTCCAGCCTCGGAACGTCGACTTCGAACACCACGCTCACGGCGCGCTCGCCCAGCCCCGGACCCTCATCCGGCGCCCAGCTGAGCGTACTGCCGTACCCGGCGGTGAAGCTGGTGTCGACGTCCACGAGCAGCGTCTTGGAACGGGTGACGATCGAGGGGTCGAGCCACACGGCGACCGTGAGCTCGTCCCACATCGGGTACGACTGGCCGAACTGGCCGAGATAGGCATCGAACGGCGCCTGACCCTTCGCGACCTCGCGGATGAATTCCGGCTTGAAGAAGGTCCGGGTAGTCGGATCGATCGGAATCTCGGTGATTTTCTTCCACGGCTCGTGCAGCACCATCGAGGCGGCTTCCGGATCAAAGCGCATGTTGAACTCGCGCCGCGTGGCGTTCACGTACTCGGCGGCAAAGGGGTTGTCGGCCGGCGTCGGGTTGAAACTGCCGCCCATGAAGACGAGCTCTTTCGCCAGCGAAGAGAACTGCGGATCAAGCCGCGACGTCAGCGCGATGTTGGTGAGCGGGCCGGCGGTGATGACGGTGACCTGGCCGGGGAACTCGTGCACGACGCGCGACAGGAAGCTGGCGGCGCTCTCGTGCGCGGGCTGGATCGTGGGCTGACCCGCCGGTGAGGGTGGCACCAGGTAAGGATCGGCGTGATACGGTGTACGGCGCACCGCGCCCTCGGCGGGCCAGGTTTCCGTCCACGCCCCCTTGTAGAAGAGCTTGCCGTAGAGCTCTTCCCAGCGCTTCGTGCGGCTCTGCGTGTTGACCAGCGGAAACACCGCACCGGGATAGACCGGGATTTCGGTGCGCTTGGCGATCTCCAGCAGCCGCAGCGTGTGACTCACTTCCTCGTCGCGCCAGCCGTCGCCGCTCGAGATCGTGATGCCGAGCACTTCGACGTCCTTCGCCTGCAGCAGCATCAGGATCGCCTGCAGATTCGAGCCCGCCGGTCCGAAGGCGTCCTGATCGATGACGACCTTACGTCGTGCGGTCGCATCCGCAGCGCGGCAGTCGTTCGCGGGGCTGAAGCTCAGCAGCGCGGCGAGAACGAGCATCGAAGCAGCCAGCGCGCTCGGTCGCCGGCGGGAGTCGAATTTCATGCAAGAACCTCCGCGACCACACCGTGTTCCGCAACAGGTACACCGGCAGGTAGTTGTTGAGCGGACGCGGGCCGTGAGTGCCGTCGTGCTGCCGCCCCGAGGGAAGCGTCAATTGCGTATGCTGCTATCCTACCTTCTTTGCCCGCATGGACGCTGCGATGATGTTCAAGATCGGTCGTCGCGCGGCCATTCTCGCTGCTTGTCTGATGATTCCCCTCGCGACGTAGAGCACCAGACTGTCAGAGTCGGTACGCGTCCGCGGCAGTTGGCAGAATGCTATTCGGGCACGGTCGGCACTGGCGCGTCCGGCTGGGATGCCCGGGCGGAGTGGAGCATGGCGATGG
>Ga0137383_10003031_pt1 | contig 10468 bp, 13 predicted proteins | sample SagtaG_19_FD_104817 | JGI IMG/M metagenome (GOLD analysis project Ga0137383, IMG submission 104817) | Vadose zone soil microbial communities from Sagehorn Ranch, Mendocino, California, USA - Sage2_R_40_16 metaG | ecosystem: Environmental > Terrestrial > Soil > Vadose zone | place: USA... | reverse complement strand
GGGCGGGCGGATCCGGGTTCCGGGACGGGGCGCGCGGGGACTCATGGGGCATGCGGGAAGCGGTGGCGGGGCAGGCCGGAGGGCCGGGGCGGGCCGGAGGGCCGGGCGGGCCGGAGGGCCGGGGCGGGCCGGAGGGCCGGGCGGGCCGGAGGGCCGGGGCAGGCGCCGTTGGTGCGGGCGCGGACCAGTTACGCGACGGCCTCAATTGCGTGGGACGCGGAAACGCTTCACACAATTGCGCGAGGCTCGCGGGCGCAGGGGCCGCGACACGTAATCGCCGGAAGCAGGCTGGTGGTTGGGGCGGGGAACCATCGTCACGAGCAGGCGAGCAAGATCATCGAGTACTTCCGTGAGCAGTGGGGCCGTTCGGGGCAGCGGCTGGCCTCCTGACGCCGCGGGCTGGTGTGGTCAGATCAGTCGCTCCACGGGTTGGGGCACGCAGGTGACCGGGGGCAGGAACCACGGGCCGTTCGGGCCGAAAGAAAATACGGCGAGATGCGGCGCGGACGGTCGGGGGAGGCATCCCGGGCCAACCGGTGCCAGACTGGCTGTCAGCAGCTGGATCACACCATCGCCCCGCGGGAGGCATACGTGACAGTCCCACCAGATTTCGGGGGTCGCGATATTGAAGAGGGGCTGGAGGAAGACCTGGGCGTGGCGCCAGCGGATCACCGGGCCGTGAGCAGCCAGGACGAGGACAGCGCCTTGTGGAATGACAACGAGGCGCACGCGGCGGGCCAGATCTGCGCGCGGTGCGGTGCGGTCATCACTCCCAGCCAGGATGTGCGACGCCGGGCCGATGGCCGGTGGATACATGAGGTCTGCCCCCTGCCAGGAGCGTTAGCCGGAGCGGAGGACGCGGTGCGGGTACGGCGGGCGGGGCGGGTCATCGTGCTCGATCCGGAGAACCGGGTGCTGCTGTTCCTGTATGACGACGGGCCACCGAACGGGCGGCACTGGTGCACGCCGGGCGGCGGGCTGAACGACGGCGAGGACTACCGGGCCGGGGCGCGGCGGGAGCTGGCCGAGGAGACCGGCTGGACGGATGTGCCGGTCGGACCCGAGGTGTACGAGCGGACGCTGACCATGGAGTACGCGGACACGATCGTGCGCCAGCACGAGCGGTTCTTCCTGGCGAGGGTCGAGGCCGGCCGCCGCGGGCTGGGCGAGGTGGCGGCGATGCACGTCTCGGACGGGATCACGGCGTGGCACTGGTGGACGCTGACGGAGATGGATTCTACCGGCGAGGTGATCTGGCCGGCCGGGCTCGCGAACGTGATCAGGGAGGCACTCAGCCGCTGAAATCACAGGGCAGGCGCTTGATGCCGTTGACGAAGCTGGACAGCAGCCGGTCCGGCTCGCCGGCGGTGATGTCGGGGACGCGGGTCAGCAGTTCGCGCAGCATGACGGTGAGCTCGCGGCGGGCCAGGTGGGCGCCGAGGCAGAAATGCCGTCCCGGGGCGCCGAACCCGATCTGCGGGTTGGGCGAGCGGGTGATGTCGAAGCGCTCGGGGTCGGGGAACACCGCCTCGTCGCGGTTCGCCGAGTAGTAGTACAGCACCACCTTGTCGTCCTTGCGGTAGTCCTGCCCGTTCATGGTGTAGTCCTGGGTGAGGGTCCGCCGCATGAACACGACCGGCGAGGAATACCGGACGATCTCCTCGACCGCCCCCTCGAGCCGGTTCTCCAGGTCGGCGAGGAGCAGGGCGCGCTGGCCGGGGAACTCGGTGAGCAGCATCAGCGCATGCGACAGCGCGGTGCGGGTGGTCTCGTTGCCCGCCACTACCAGCAGGATGAAGAACGAGGCGAGTTCGGCGCTGGTCAGCTGCTCGCCGTCGATGTTCGCGGTCGCCAGCGCGGAGACCAGGTCGTCGGCGGGCGCCTGAGCGCGGGTCGCGGCCAAGTCGGTGACCAGCTCGGCGAGCGCCTGCCCGGCGCCGAGCAGCCGGACCACCGCCTCGTCGAGGTCCTCGGTGAGGAATTCCGGGTCCGCACCGGACAAGATGATGTTGCTGTTGGCCAGCACCATGTCGTACTGGTCGCCGGGAATGCCCATCATGGCGCAGATGATCATCAGCGGCAGCCGGGCCGCGACGTTCGGCACGAAGTCGCACGGCCCGCCGGCCAGCAGGTCATCGACGACCGAGGCGGCCACCCGGCGCACGTCGTCTTCGAACTTCGCGATCATCCGCGGGGTGAACGCACGGGAGACGATCCGCCGCAGCCGGGAGTGCCTGGGGTCATCCATGTTGATCATCGAGCCGAAGTACTCGTTGAACTCGACCGGCAGGTCCGGGATGTTGGTCGCGCCCTTCCCGGAGCAGAACACGTCGGGGTACCGGCTGGCCTCGACCACGTCCGCGTACCGGACCAGGGCGTAGTAGCCCGGGCCCTTCTCGGTGAACGGGACCTCGGGCTCGGCGTAGAACCGCGGTCGCTCCTCCGCCCGGAGCAGGGCGAAGGCGGCCGCCCGTTCGGCGAGCGGCAGGCCCCAGAACTCCGTAGCCGACAGGTCTATCCCGTCCATCCCGGTAACAGTCATCACCCCGCACCTTCCACGAGAACCTGTCCCTACTTCACCATGCCGCATCGCGTCTGGCTAGGGCGGAGAAGGCGCGGGCGTCAGCGGTCCCCGCGCTGCCTTTGCCGACTACGCTGTCGGCGTGAGCGTGCCCTCCGTGCCCTTGACGGCCCTTGGCCGCAGTGGCCTTCAGGTCAGCAGGCTGGCGCTCGGGTCCTGGCGCACCTACGAGCGGATCAGCCGCGACCAGGGCATCCGCGTCATGCAGGCCGCGCGCGAGGCCGGCATCAACTTCCTGGACGACGCGCGCTACAACGACGAAACTGGGCGCGCGCCGATTCCCACCGGGTACTCGGAGGTGGTCTTCGGCGAGTTGTACCGGGCTGCGGGCTGGCGGCGGGACGACACCATCGTGTCCAACAAGCTCTGGTGGGAGTTCTGGCCGGACCAGTCGCCGGCTCAGGAGCTGGCCGGGTCGCTCGCGCGGATGCGCTTGGACCATGTCGACCTGATCTACTCGGGAGCGCTGCCGGACGGCGTCGGGCTGGAAGACGCGGTCGACATGATCACCGGGCTGATCCGCTCCGGGGCCGCCCGGGCCTGGGGCACGTTTTACTGGAGCCCGGAGCAGATGGAACGGGCCTGGCAGATCGCCGAGCGCGAGGGCGTCCCCGGCCCGACGGCGACGCAGCCGCCGTACAGCCTGGTGCAGCGGGAGATCGTCGACGATCCGGGGATGCGGCGCCTGGCGGCGGACCGCGGCGTCGCCATCGTGGCGTCTTACACGCTGGCGGGCGGCGTCTTGACCGGCAAGTACGATCAGGATCCTGGCGCCGGGCGCGCGGCGGGAATGCTCGACCAGCCGCGGCTGGCGCCCGCGGTGGCGGCGGGCCGTGATCTGGCCGTCCTGGCCCGGGACATCGGCATGGCCCCGGCCAGCCTGGCGATGGCTTTCGCGCTGCTCGATCCGTCGGTCACCACGGTCCTGTTCGGGGCGACGCGGCCCGAGCAGGTCGGTGCGAACCTCCGGGCTCTCGCCGTAGCCGACCAGCTGACGCCAGAGGAGCGCGACCGCCTCGCCGCCATCGGCGCGCGGCGCTGAAGCGGTTCGACTTCCTGATTACTTCGGGGTCGATGGACGCCCCGCGGTCGCGATGAAGCCGTCGGGATCGACCATGCTCAGCACGATCGAATCGACCCGCTGCCGGACGAACATGGTGCTCAGTCCGCGGCCGGTGTGCAGTGGCGGGTCGACCGCGAACTCGACCAGGCCGTTGTCGCAGCCGTTGATGATCGCCCGGCCTCGGACGATGTGCACCCCGGTCGTGCCATGCAGCCTGGCCTCGGAGCGGGTGAGCGACCGGATGGAACCGCGCGGGACGTCGAGCCCGAAGGTGGACATCTGGATGCGGAGATGGTCGGGGTAGACCCACACGCCGGACCTTCCCGGCCCGCCGCCGAAGAGCGTGTCGAGTGATTTGGTGATCCAGTCCAGTCCCGTCGTGTCGAAGCTGACCGGGAAGAACCGGTGCTCGTCGAGCACAGCGCGCCGGGCGACGGTGTACGGTTCGCCGGTCTTAGCCATGCGCTCGCGAACGGCCGTCTTGATTTTGTCGTGGGACATCGTGCCTCGATCCGGTGACCCCGCCCGGCGCTCGGCCACCATGATGTGATCACGATGAAGGAGGATGCACGCGAGGGCTGGGCCGCTCTTGTCCTTGCGCTACCTCCGGCACCGGGCCGGTGGAACTCGGATCAGGCAGGCGTGGCTGCCTTTCGCAGTATACGCGGTCGAGACAGCCTGGCAGGCGGCGGCGTGTTGCCGACGGCCACCGGCCCGTAGGCTGGGCGTGTGGCCCGGCTCGAAGCATGCCTCGTGGACGCCTACGACACCATTGTGACCTGCGATTTCTCGCCGCTCAGGCGCGGGGTTCCGGCGCTGGCCGGCATCGGTGTGGGTACCTGGGAGGAGGAGTACGAACGGATCGGGCCGCTGCTGACCGACGGCCGGATGTCCAAGGCCGAGGCGTTCGGCCACATCCTGGGGCAGTGCGGCGTCCAGGCCCCTCCCGGCATGGTGGCCGATATGGTCCGCCGGGACCAGGAACTGCTGCTCGCGAACGCGCGCCTGTTCGACGACGCGATCCCGTTCCTGCGGAACCTCCGGGACCGCGGCATCAAGATCGCGATCGTCAGCAACTGCACGGAGAACACCCGCCCGCTGCTGGTCGCGACCGGGGTGGACACGCTCGCCGATGCCCTGATCCTGTCGTGCGAGGTGGGCGCGGCCAAGCCGACCGCGGAGATCTTCCGGTACGCGCTCGACCGGCTCGGGGTGACCGCGGATGCCGCCGTTTTCGTCGACGACCAGGCGGGTTACTGCGCGGGCAGCGTAGCCGCGGGCGTCCGCGCGGTGCAGATCATCCGGGGCGAGCTCGACGGGCGCGCGCCGGCGGCGGGAACCACGGACATTAGGATGGTCCGGTCGCTGCCGGAAGTCGAGGCCATGTTCCCGGGATGATCCCGGGACTGGGAGCCTCCTCCGCCTAGTCTTGACCGCATGGACACCGGCGTAGCGATCTTCCCGACCCACGACGCCATCACGCCCGCGGACGTGGCGCGCCTCGCCGAGGAGCGCGGGCACGAGTCGCTGTTCTTTCCCGAGCACACGCACATACCGGCCAGCCGGCAGTCTCCTTACCCTGGCGGCCACGAGCTGCCGCGCAAGTACGCGCACACCTTCGACCTGTTCGTGGCGGTGACCGCCGCCGTGGCCGCCACCTCACGGCTGCGGGTCGGCTCCGGCATCTGCCTGGTGGTCGAGCGGGACCCGATCATCACCGCCAAGGAGGTGGCCAGCGTCGACTACCTGTCCGGCGGGCGGTTCGAGTTCGGCGTCGGCGCGGGCTGGAACCGGGAGGAGATGGCCAACCACGGCACCGATCCGCGGCGGCGGATGGCCCTGCTGCGGGAGCGGGTCGAGGCCATGAAGGCGATCTGGACGCATGATGAGGCGAGCTACGCGGGCGAGTATGTCTCGTTCGAGCGGATCTGGTCCTGGCCGAAGCCGGCCCAGCGACCCCATCCCCCGGTGCTGGTGGGCGGGAACGGGCCGGGCGTGCTGGACCGGGTGCTGGCGTTCGGCGACGCGTGGTTCCCCAACCATGCTCGCGAGGGCATCCTGGAGCGGGCCGCGGAGCTGCGCTCGCGCGCGGACCGCCCGGTCGAGCTGATGGTCATGGGCGTTCCGGCCGACGCCCGGGTACTCGAGGCCTACGCGCAGGCCGGGTTCCGGCGAGCGGTGCACTGGCTGCCCTCGGCCCCGCGCGGGCCGGTCGAGCGGGCGCTCGACCGGTATGAGGCGGCGGTGGCGGAGCTCTACGGGGAGTAAGAGGCGGCGCCTCGACGAGGTGCGGGCCGGGTGCTCAGGAAAGGTGATGCGATGAGCGAGCTCAAGACCGAGGCCGAGCCGGCCGAGGTAGGCCTGGATCCGGACCGGCTGCAGCGGATCGACCGGCACTTCGCTCGCTACGTCGACGATGGCAGGCTGCCCGGCTGGCTGATCACGGTGAGCAGGCACGGCCGCCTGGCGTACGTGTCGGGCTACGGGTCCAGCGACGTCGAGGCCGGGCGGCCGGCCGGGACGGACACGGTGTGGCGGATCTACTCGATGACCAAGCCGATCACCTCGGTGGCGGCGATGATGCTGTACGAGGAGGGCGGATTCGAGCTCACCGATCCGGTCAGCTCGTTCATCCCGTCTTTCGCCGGCGTCCGGGTGTACGCCGGCGGCTCGGACCTGCGGCAGGTCACCGTCCCTGTCACCGAGCCGGTGCGGATCTGGCACCTGCTCACCCATACGGCCGGCCTTACGTACGGGTTCCACCGGGTACATCCGGTGGACGCCATGTACCGGGCCGCCGGGTTCGAATGGTCCGCGCCCCCCGGCGCGGACCTGGCGCGGGCGTGCGACATCTGGGCGGGCATCCCGCTGCTCTTCCAGCCTGGCACGGAGTGGAACTACTCGGTGGCGACCGACGTGCTCGGCCGGGTGATCGAGGTCGTGTCCGGGCAGCGCCTGGACGAGTTCCTCGCGGCGAGGATCCTGCGCCCGCTCGGCATGACCGACACCGGCTTCTACGCCGGGGACACGCAGCTGCCCCGGCTGGCCGCCCTGTACACGCCGGGGAGCGGCGGTACCGCGGTCAGGCTCGACGCCCTGGGCGACGCCGCCCGCCGGCCGCCGGCCATGCTCGGCGGAGGCGGTGGCCTGGTCTCGACCGCGGCGGACTATCACCGGTTCACCCAGATGCTGCTGAACCGCGCGGACAGCGCGGCCGGAGAACTGGACGGCACGCGGCTGCTGAGCCCGCGCACGGTCGGCTATATGACCCGCAACCACCTTCCTGGCGGCCTTGACCTGGAGACGTTCGGCAGGCCGCTGTACGCCGAATCCCCGTTCCGCGGAGTCGGCTTCGGCCTTGGCTTCGCTGTCGTCATCGACCCCGTGCCAGGCAAGGTGCTGTCCGCCGCCGGCGAACTGTCGTGGGGCGGCGCGGCCAGCACCACGTTCTGGATCGACCCGGCGGAGGAGCTGACCGTCTCGTTCTTTACCCAGCTTCTTCCGTCCAGCGCATACCCGATCCGCCCTCAGCTGCGCCAGCTCGTGTACCAGGCGTTGACCAGCTAGCCGGCTCAATTCGTCAGGGCGCCACCCGGACCAGGGTGTCGAAGAGGTGGGTCAGTTCGGCGGCCGGGTCGGCGGTGAGCCCGCTGTGCACCGGGCCGGGCTGGACGATGGTGGACCTGGGCGCGGTGAGCCAGCGGAACCGCTCGCCGAGCGGGCGGCCCGCCAGCGGCCCTTCGGTGCAGGCCTTCTCGAACGCGGACAGGCCCGCCCGCACCGCGTCCAGGTCGGCGGCCGGGTCGACGGCGAGCAGCCGGGGCTCGTCCAGTTCGATCCGGGCGCACAGGTACCGGTAGGCCTGCGCGTAGACGATCACGCCCACGTTGATGGCCTCGCCCCGCTCGACCCGCGGCACCACTCGGATCAGCGCGTACTCGAACACCTCAGTCATGGGCGGATCACCTCCGGCACGATCGGGGCGCGCCGCAGGAGATGCTCCACGTAGGCGCCTGCGCCGCGGTCGGCGAACCATTCGGGCGGCACCAGGCCGGTGACCTCCCGGAGCAGGTCCTCGGTGACCTGCGGGGCGAGCGCGGCGTGAGCGCTGGCCAGCGTGGTGGCCCGGTCGCGCAGGACGTGCTCGCCGGCGTCGAAGGGCCGCTTGGGATCAGCCGTGGGCCAGTTGTGGTGGAAGTACAGCGCCGCGCCATGATCGATGAGCCAGATATTGCGGTGCCAGACCAGGAGGTTCGGGTTGCGCCAGGTCCGGTCGACGTTCTGCACCAGCGCGTCGAACCAGAGCACCTGGCTGGCGAAGTCCCGCTCGGCCGTCCAGCCGAGCGGGTCGAAGCCGAACGAGCTGGGCAGGAAGTCCACGCCGAGGTTCAGGCCCTCGCTGGCCCGCAGCAGATCCTGGATCTCCGGGTCGGGCTCGCTGCCCGGGATCCGCGGGTCGAGCCCGGCCAGGACCAGCTCGGGAACACGCAGGCCGAGGCGGCGGGCGAGCTCCCCGGCGATGATCTCGGCGACCAGGGCCAGCGGCCCCTGGCCGGCGCCGCGGAACTTCATCACGTAGGTGCCGAGATTGTCCGCCTCGACGATGGCGGGCAGCGACCCGCCCTCGCGCAGCGGGGTCACGTACCGGGTCACCGTGACATGTTCGAGCACGCGGGACAGGCTATCGCGCGCGGCCGGCCGCGCTCACAGCGTCGGCTCGAGGCCGAACGCCGCGAACAGCTCCGCGCTGAACGTGGTGATCTCGGCGATCATCCCGGCCTCGACGCGCATCACGTCGAGCTTGAACGCGCGGAACTGGCTGTCGCCCGGCCGGCGCAGGTAGCTCGCCGCGGCCGGCATCCGGTTGGCCCCCACCGGGATGAGCCGCCATTCGCCCATCGCGGCCGCGTCGGCCATGAGCGGCCGGATCGCCTCCAGCCCGTCGAAGCAGTACGGCAGCGGCGGCATGGTCACCCGGATGTCCTGAGCCGCGATCGCCAGGGCCGCCTCGGCGTCGAACCGCTCGTGCGCCGCGATGAACTGCTCGACCAGCTCGCGCTCCTCGGCGCTCGGCTCGCGCGCGGACCACTCGGCCCGTTTGTGCGGCAGGTGTGCCTGCATCGTCGCCCGGGCTCGCTGCAGGGCGCTGTTGGCCGCGGCCACGCTGGTGCCGAGCGCCGAGGCGGTCTCGCTGGCCGGCCAGCCGAGCACGTCGCGGGCGATCAGCGCCGCGCGCTGCCGCGGCGGCAGGACCTGCAGGGCGGCCAGGAAGGCCAGCGAGATGGTCTCCCGCGAGATGGCCACCGCCTCGGGCTGCTCGTCGACCGGCGCGGCCAGGTCGAGCAGGACGTCCGGGTACGGCTGGAGCCACGGCACCTCGGCAAACGAAGTCGCGGCGGTCCGCCGTGAGCTGCTCCGCAGCATGTCCAGGCAGACGTTGGTGGCGATCCGGTACAGCCAGGCGCGGAACTGCGACCCGCCGTCGAAGCCGGACAGGCCGCGCCAGGCCTTCAGGAACGTCTCCTGCACCGCGTCCTCGGCCTCGTCGAACGAGGCCAGCATCCGGTAGCAGTGCACGTGCAGCTCGCGCCGGTGCCGTTCGGCCAGGGCGGCGAACGCGGGCTCGTCGCCCGCGATCGCCGCGGTGACTGTCCGGTCGGTAACCGCCATAGCGTCAGCCCTTGCTCCGGTCGACCTCTTGCAGCAGCCAGATGTTGCCGTCCGGATCGGCGAAGTCGGCGAACGACTGGTAGTTCTCCCGCTCCGGGTGCGGTCCGTCCACCCACTGCCCGGCCAGCATGTGCCGCACCGGGCCGATCTGGGCGCCGCGCCCGGCCAGCTCGGCGCGCGCCGCGACGATGTCGGACACCACCAGGTGCAGGCCCTGCGCCGAGCCGGGCGTGGCCGCGGTGATCCCGGTGCCGAAGCCGATCGCGCACTCCGAGCCCGGCGGGACGACCTGGACGACCCGCTGGCCGTCGCCGATCGGCGTGTCGACGATCAGGACGAAGCCCATGTTGTCGAGATAGAACTTCTTCGCGCGGTCCACGTCGGTGACGGGGATGAGCACCAGTTCAAGTTTGTAGTCCATGCCGATGTAACGCGGGCCGGCGGGCAAACTCATCGGTGCCACGATGAGGCCGCTCGCCTCACAGGCCGAACTGCTCGCGCCGCCCGGCCGGGACCAGGTCGGCGTACTCGGGATGCTGGTCCAGCCAGCTCCGCACGAACGGGCAGTAGGGCAGCACGGCCAGATGACGCGCGCGGGCGGAGTCCAGGGCCGCCCGGACGAGCTGGCTGGCCAGGCCGTGGCCGCGGAACCGGTCGTCGGTCTCGGTGTGAGTAAACGCGATCTCATTGCCGCGCAGATGGTACAGGACGAACCCGGCCAGTTCGCCGTCCGCGAGGATCTCGAACCGGGCCTTGTCCGGGTTGTCGGCGACCTCCACGTCCATGGGCTCAGGCTATCCCGCGTTGGCCCGGTAGCGGGCGAAGGCGGGGCACAGCAAACCGATCAGCGCGGCGATGGCCAGGCAGCCGAGGCCGCCGCTGACCGCCCTCACGGCCGGGCTGGTCAGCGAGGCGACCGTACCGGACTCGACGTTGCCCTGCGGGGCGCCGCCGGTGCCGATGATGTACTCCAGGCCGGAGACGCGGCCGCGGAACTCATCCGGGGTCCCGGCCTGCACCATCGACGAGCGGAAGGTCACGGTGAGCGTGTCGGCTGCCCCGGCCGCGGCGAGCATGAGCAGCGCCACCGCCAGGCTCCCGGTCACCCCGAACACGGCGATGGCCGCGCCCCAGATCATCGTGCCCGCCAGCAT
>Ga0137383_10003027_pt1 | contig 10469 bp, 7 predicted proteins | sample SagtaG_19_FD_104817 | JGI IMG/M metagenome (GOLD analysis project Ga0137383, IMG submission 104817) | Vadose zone soil microbial communities from Sagehorn Ranch, Mendocino, California, USA - Sage2_R_40_16 metaG | ecosystem: Environmental > Terrestrial > Soil > Vadose zone | place: USA... | reverse complement strand
TGGGACGGCAGGCCCATCGAGGCCGTCGGCGCGGGCTACAATCGCCAGCTGCTCACCGACATGCTACGCGGCCGCTACGGCTTCCGCGGCATCGTGGTGACGGATTGGGCGATCACCGGGGACTGCAACGCGCGCTGCAAGGACGGGGCGCCGGCGGGTGAGCGCCCGTCGTTCGCCGACGTGGCGATGCCGTGGGGCGTCGAGGATCTCTCGATGCGCGCGCGGTTCGTGAAGGCGGTGCAGGCGGGCGTGGACGAGTTCGGGGGAACCGAGCGCGCCGACATGCTGGTCGACGCTGTCCGGGCGGGCGAGCTGACGGAGGCGCAGCTCGACAGCTCGGTGGTGCGGATTCTCACGCAGAAGTTCGCGCAAGGTCTGTTCGAACATCCCTACGTCGATCCCGATGCCGCGGCGCGGGTCGTGGGGAACGACGCCTTCCGCGCCGCCGCGCTCGACGCCCAACGCCGCGCGCTGGTGCTGCTCGAGAACAAGGGCCGGATCTTGCCGCTGCGCATGCCGCGGGGCCGCGCGCTGCGGGTGTATCTGTACGGCATCGACCCGGACGCAGGTGCACACGAAGGGTGGACCGTCGTCCAAGATCCGCTCAAGGCTGATATCGCCATCATGCGACTCACCGCGCCATTCGAGCGGCTGCACCCGCAGTACGTCTTCGGCCAGTTCTTCCACGAGGGCAATCTCGCCTTCAAGGACGGCGATCCCGATTACGAAGTGTTCAAGCGCGTGAGCGCGGTCGTGCCCACGATCGTGACCGTATACCTCGACCGCCCCGCGATTCTGACGCGCCTCCAGTCCAAGGCGCGGGCACTCCTTGCCAACTTTGGCGTAACTGATGAAGCATTGATCGATGTGCTGAGGGGCCGAGCCCGGCCCGAAGGCAAGTTGCCGTTCGAGCTGCCGTCATCGATGGAAGCCGTCGCCGCCCAGCGGCCGGACATGCCGCACGACAGCGCGCGCCCGTTGTATCCGTTCGGGTTCGGGCGCAGCTACTGATGTTTTCCTTCATTGGAGGTGTACGATGCAGGTTCGACCCTATGCTCTCATGATGGCGTGCGCGGTGCTGCCCGCCGCGCTCGCTGCACAAGGTACGACCGCGATGGCCGCCCGCGCAGAGGCGACGAGTCCTGTGGCCGACGCGCTGCGCCAAATGGAGCAGCGCTCCGCGCGCAACCTGATCGCCGCAGCCGAGGCGATGCCCGCGGAGAAGTACGGCTACCGGCCGACGCCGGCGCAGATGAGTTTCGCCGCGATTCAGGTCCACCTCGCCAACGAGGGGAATGACTTCCTGTGCGGCAAGGTCGGGGGCGTTGCGTCACCGCAGCGGCCGGCGGTGGACACGACGATGACGAAGGAGCAGCTCGTCGCCCGGCTCAAGGAAACGTTTGCGTTCTGCGAGCAGGCCTTCGCGCATCTCGACGACTCGAAGCTCAGTGAGCAGATGACGTTCTTCGGCACCAACACCGTGTCGCGCGCGACCGCGATTCTTATCACCGTCGGTGACTGGGCCGATCACTACAGCCAGGAAGCGAACTACCTGCGGCTGAACGGCCTCGTGCCGCCCACAGCGCAGCGTCGGGGCATGTAGTCCGCAGCGGTAGGGGCGCAGCATGCTGCGCCCCTACCTACGGGGCCTATGGAAGTCATCGTGCAACGCGACTACGAACAGATGAGCAGGGCCGCGGCGCAGATCGTCGCGGAATTGCTCAACACCAAGCCGAGCGCCGTCCTCGGCATGGCGACGGGGTCTACGCCCCTGGGCCTCTATCAGGAGCTCGTGCGGCTGCACAAGCGCGAGCAGCTCGACTTCTCACGCGTCACGACGTTCAATCTGGACGAGTACGTCGGCCTCCAGATGAATCACCCGCAGAGCTACCACTTCTTCATGCACGAGCACTTCTTCCGTCATGTCAACATCCCGCCGCATAACATCAACATCCCGTCAGGGACGACGAGCAACTATCCGGCCTTTTGCGAGTGGTACGAGAAACGCATCGCGGATTGCGGCGGGATCGACTTGCAAATCCTCGGCATCGGCACGGATGGACATATCGCCTTCAACGAGCCCACCAGCTCATTGAGCTCGCGCACCCGGCTCAAGACGCTGTCAAAGCAGACGATCGACGACAACGCGCGGTTCTTCGACCGCCGGGAAGACGTGCCGGTGTATGCCATCACCATGGGCGTCGGCACGATCCTCGATGCGCGCAAGCTGCTCCTGGTCGCGAGCGGCGAGGCGAAGGCGAAAGCGGTGGCGCAAGCCGTCGAGGGCCCGGTGACCAGCATGGTGACCGCCAGCGCGCTGCAGCTCCACCGCGACGCGATCGTGATCGTGGACGAGGCGGCGGCCGGGGGCCTGACGATGCGCGACTACTACGAGTTCATCTACGAGGCAAAACCCGCCGCTCCTAGAGCTTAAGCGCCGTGATCGCGGGCACTTGCTTCTCCGCGTCGAAAGTGAATGTTGCTGTGTCCATTCAGGCGATTCCCTGTGAGCGTTTGGGAGCAAATCGTCCGATCGCTGCGCACGCTGCGCCTCGACACCATGAGGGGCAAATTTGTCGTGTTCGCGGTTGTGGCGACGCTGTTTGCAACGCTCGCCATGACCGTGATGTTGTACGGGGGCAGCCAACGCGCGCTGGGTGACCGAGTCGCACTCGAGCTCCGGGCCATGAGCTCGGACGGGGCTCGGGAGACGAGCGTGTGGCTCGATCAGCGGTTGTACGATTTGCGGCTCAGGGCGAGTCCCTATGTGGTGTCGGATAATCTCGCAAGAACCACCGGGCACGCGGCGGCGCAGGCTCTCGTTCGGCTCCGCGACTACCTCAATTCCATCCGCCAGAATCTCTCGGGCCACGAAGGCCTCGCCATCCTCGGCCAGGATGGTCAGGTGCTGACGAGCAGCGGCAGCCGGACCGGTTTTCGACTGTCCGCGGACCGCATGAGCGACCTGCGGGCTCGGGACGCGCTCGCGGGCGAGCCTTTCTGGGACGCCGCCGCAGGCAAAGCGGTCATCATCCTCGTCGTCCCAATCCGCCGGGATGACGGAGCGTTTCTGGGCGCGTTGGCGGCCAAAGTCAATCTCGACGGCGTCAAGGAGATGTTCGACCAGGTGTCCGGCAACGGTACGCGCGAGCTGTACTTGATCACCGAGCAGGGGCACGTCGTGATCAGTTCGGCAGGCAGCTCCGCCGATTTGATGAAGACGACGTTGCCGGACGCGACGACCCGAGAGCTCGTCGAACGCGAAGGCCAGACCGTCGTCCAGTCACGTCTCAAGGGCCGTGAGGTGGTGGCGGTGCTGCGCCGGATTCCGCAACAGCACTGGGCGGCCGTTGCGGAAGCTCCCCGGGCCGCGGCCTCCAGCGAGGCCGGCGCGCTGCGGATCCGCACGGTGCTGCTGCTTTTCGGACTGGTCCTGGGCGTGGGATTCGTGGCGGTCGCGGTGGGCTTGTTCATCACCCGCCCACTGGAACTGTTGACCGCCGCCGCGGCTCGCGTCTCGGCCGGCGACCTTGCTGTCGAGCTGCCCGCCGCCGGAAGCGGCGAGGTCGGGTACCTGACGCGGGCGTTCAACACGCTCGTCACGCGGCTCCGCGAGAAAGAAAGTCACGGGGAGTTGGAGAAGCTGTCGCTCACCGATTCCCTCACCGGGCTGTATAACCGCCGCCACCTCATGGGGACGCTGGCGAGCGAAGTGCAACGCTCGCGCCGCCTGCGCCGCGCATTCTCGGTGTTGCTGGCGGACGTCGATCAATTCAAGCAGTACAACGACACGCATGGCCACCTCGCCGGTGACGCGGCGCTCGTGAAGATCTCGGAAGTCTTTCGCCGCACGACGCGCCAGGTGGACTGCGTGGCGCGCTACGGGGGCGAAGAGTTCGTGGTGATGCTGCTCGAGGCGAACATGGCGACGGCCGTGCTCGTGGCAGAGCGTATTCGCGCCCGGGTGGCGGCAGAAGATCTCGGCGAGGGGAATCTCACGCTGAGCATCGGCCTGGCCGAATATCCCGACGGCGGCGATACGCCCGAGGAGCTGATCGCGAGCGCCGACGCGGCGATGTATAAGGCAAAGAGTGCCGGCCGGAACCAGGTCGTAGTCGGCGGCACGAGCGAGCAGCGCGCGCCGGAGAAACGGTCGCGGCGCAAACGGGAGGCATGAAGTAGACCATCCCATCATTCGCGTCCAACACGTCGTCAAATCGTTCGGGAAGGTCACGGCGGTTAACGACGTCTCCTTCGATGTGCATCCCGGTGAGATCTTCGCATTCCTGGGCCCGAACGGAGCCGGGAAGACGACGACCATCAAGATGCTCACGACGCTCCTGCACCCCACGAGCGGGGCGCTCGAGCTCGACGGGCTCGATCCCACCACCCATGCCACCGAGGTGCGACGGCGCTTCGGCGTCGTGTTCCAGGATCCCAGCCTCGACAGCGAGCTCACGGCGTGGGAAAACATGGACATCCACGGCGTCCTGTATCATGTGCCGCGCCAGATCCGGCGCGAGCGGGCCGAGACCCTGCTCAAGATGTTCGAGCTGTGGGACCGGCACGCCGACCTCGTGAAGACCTTCTCGGGCGGAATGAAACGCCGCCTCGAGATTGCCCGCGGGCTGCTGCACACGCCGAGGGTGTTGTTTCTGGACGAGCCGACGCTCGGCCTCGATCCGCAGAGCCGCAATCAGATGTGGACCCTCGTGCGAAACCTCAATAAGGCGGAGGGCGTCACCGTGTTTCTGACGACCCACTACATGGACGAAGCCGACCGCGTCGCCGACCGGATCGCCGTGATCTACCACGGGCGCATCGTCGCCACCGGCTCCTCCGCGGAGCTGAAGCAGCAGACCGGCACCGATTCGCTCGAAGCGGCCTTCCTCAAACTCACGGGCACGACGATTCGCGACGAGAGTGCGACTGCGGCCGATCAGATGCGGCAGGTGTCCCGGGTCTGGAGGCGATAGGCGCATGAGCGTCATCTATGTCCTGTGGCTGCGCGAGGTGAAGAAGTACCTGCGCTCGCGCGTGCAGATCGTCGCGTCCCTCGGCTCGCCGCTGATGTACCTGGGCGTGCTCGGGTTCGGCCTGGGCCCCGTCTTTCAGCGCGCCGGCGAGGGCAAGTACCTCCAGTTCATGGCGCCCGGCGTCATCGGCATGACGGTGCTGTTCACCGCGATGTTCTCCGGGATCGCCATGCTGTGGGACCGCCAGTTCGGATTCCTGAAAGAGACGCTCGTCGCCCCGGTGCCGCGCCTGCTCATCATGATCGGCCGCACGCTCGGCGGCGCGACCGTGGCCGTGCTGCAGGGCGCCCTGATCTTCGTGGTCACGCTCATCGCCGGGTTCCGCCCGGAGAGCCTGCTCGCGGTGCCGCTCGCGTTTCTGGTGATTGCGCTGATTGCCGTGATCTTCTCCGCGCTGGCGACGGCGATCGGATCGAGCATCAAGGAGATGCAGGGCTTCCAGATGGTCATGAACTTTCTCGTGATGCCGCTCTTCTTCCTCTCCGGCGCGATTTATCCCCTCGAGGGGCTGCCGCGGGTCCTCACGGCGCTGACGCGCGTCGATCCGCTCACGTACGGCGTCGACGGCGTGCGCGGCGTGCTGACCGGCAGAACGCATTTCGGCGTCCCACTGGACGTGGCGGTGTTGCTGGGAGTTGGGATCCTGTTCGTCATCTTCGGTGCGTGGCGATTCTCGAAACTCGAGGCCTAACGTGGTCCTGCTCACCCTTCTGGTTCTGGCTCAGCAGCCCAATGCTCCGAGGCGCGCCATTGTCTACACCACCGCCGAGAGCACCAGCTTCCGGCTGACGCCCACCGACACGCTGACGTTCACACCTTCAGAACCGACCTCGGAAGGCAAGGTGTACGTCTTCGTGGATCCGCGGAAGACGTTCCAGTCGCTGATTGGGATTGGCGGGGCGTTGACCGATGCCGCGGCGGAGACCTTCGCGAAGCTGCCAGCGGCCCGGCAGGAGGAGCTGATCGCGGCGTATTACGGCCGCGACCACGGGATCGGGTATTCGCTGGGCCGGACCAACATCAACAGCTGCGATTTTTCGAGCGACATGTACACCTACGTGACGGAGGGCGACTCGGCGCTGAGTTCCTTCTCCATCGCGCACGATCTGCGCTACAAGATTCCGCTGATCAAGCGCGCGATGGCGGCGAGCGGCAACAGCCTCAAACTGTTTGCCAGTCCCTGGAGCCCGCCCGCGTTCATGAAGGACAACAACGACATGCTGCACGGCGGCCACCTGCGCCCCGAGTACGCGCATTCCTGGGCGCGCTATTACACGAAGTTCATCCAGCAATACCGCGGAGCAGGCGTGCCGGTGTGGGGCATCACGATTCAGAACGAGCCGATGGCAACGCAGACGTGGGAATCATGCATCTATCAGGCAGCCGACGAGCGCGACTTTCTGAAGAATCATCTCGGTCCGGCGATGTGGCAGCAGGGACTGCGCGACGTCAACATCATGGTGTGGGACCATAACCGCGACCTCATCATCCAGCGCGCGCTCGCGATCTTCGACGATTCGGCGGCAGCGCGCTACGCCTGGGGCATCGCCTTCCACTGGTATGAGGACTGGTCGGGCGGGACGCAGATGTACAACAACGTCGCCCTCGTGAGCAGGCTCTACCCTCGCAAGCACATCCTGTTTACCGAGGGCACACCGGCCAACTTCGACTCCACGGCGTACGGCCGCTGGAGCCTCGGCGAGGCGTACGGCCGCTCGATGATCAATGACTTCAATTCCGGGGCCGAGGGGTGGACGGACTGGAATATTCTGCTCGATGAGCGCGGCGGGCCGAATCATGTCGGGAACTTCTGCATGGCACCGATCCATGCAGATACCCGCACCGGCGCACTGATCTACACGAACTCCTACTACTACATCGGCCACTTCTCGAAATTCATCCGCCCCGGCGCGAAACGGATCCTGGCGGCGCCGAGTCGCAGCATGCTCCTTACCACCGCCTTCGTGAATCCGGACGGGACGGTCGTCGTGGTTGTCATGAACCCGACGGATAAGGGGGGAGACTACAACGTCGCCGTCGGTGCTGGATCGGTGCAGATCCGCTCGCGTCCGCATTCCATCCAAACGGTGGTGTTCGCGCGGTAACCGTTACGAGATCCAACCGCCTGACCGCACGACCACCCACCGGTCCTTTCTCTGCTCCAGGACGAGCGAGCCACCATTCCCGCAGAGACACGACTCTCCCGATCCCGGGACAATCGCATAATCGATGAAGTATCTGTTCTCGATCCGCCGCACGGGCGACAGAATAACCGCCATGTCGCGCCCCAAGAGCCATCGCGGCCGCTGACGGGCGCTCCGGATGAAGTCGTCGTGAGAGCGGATTGCAAACCTGCTCCGCCATTTCCCGATCATTTGGGGCGCAAGTCCGTCGGATTGCAGCGTTTTCGGGAGGTCTGCGTCCGGCGAGCACGCGCCATCCGGCTTTCCCGCGGTGTCGACCAGCGCAACAGCGCCCGTCAGGCATGAGAGGACAGCGTCCTGGACTGAAGCGAGGGTCCCTCCTCCCTTCACCGTGTCCGCGACGACACCCCGACCAACGCGCTCCGCGTGGAGCTCGAGCAGCCGGAACGCGTCGGCCGCGAGTTTGCCTCCCGCATCGCGATACGCCCCGCGGACCCATGGCAGGGGCGTCGTGTCATGCATCGCGAGCAAGTAATGCGCCCAGACCAGCCGGCCGTTCGAGTCTCGCTCGGCATCGAACCGGCCCCGCAACACGGCCGCCGGATCCGTGCCTCGCGCGCGCAGGAGCAGATTGACGGCTCGTCCCATTGCCGGGTAGTCCGGGTCGTCTGACGAAGATCCTGGTCTCCCCAGCCAATCCGCCCCTTCCTTTGGTGATTGTGCCCGTTTCAACGCGGCCCCATCCGGCAGGTTCTCGAAATATCTGACGTGCTCGCGCCAGGGGTGATCGATTCCCGGGAACGGCCGTCCCGTCCACGTCACCTCATACGCCTCAGGTTTGGGACCATAGAATGCAGCGACGAGATTTCCGGCAGCGTACGCGCGCGCGATGCCGCCGTACGTGCCCGCTCGCGTGCCGGCGAGCCGTTCGAGGAGCGGCAGGTACTTGGCCGGGTCACTCTCATAGGCCACCAGGAGCAACAGATCTCGCGCGTGCGGATCGTCAGTCGACTGCGCGGCGCGAGCGGCTGGCTCCCCGGCACCGGCCTCGACGCCTCCTGCCTCATGAAGCGCCGAATTGAGATTGTCGAAGAGCGCTTCGCGATCTGTCTGCGCCCGGCGCTCGATCGCCAGGCTGGCGAGCTGCTTGGCCAGGGCCTCGACAAGATTTTGCCGCAGCGCCGACCCTGTCCCGCCGTAGCGCGGGAGGAGGATGTCGTCGAGCGCCCGGTCGCCCGCGCGGTATTGACGGAACGCCCGATCGGTTGCGAAGGAACGGACGTCGCGGTTAATGGACAGCAGTCCCACCATCTTATCGAGGGGCCAGCGCTCGGCCGGACTCTGGGCTTCGCTACGCCATTGAAATACGCGCTCCACGAAGTCGGAATCGGGGTAGAGGGCATGGTCGGTCAATCCGAGGTAGCGCTGCTGTGCGCCGACGACGTTTCCGTCGCTGTCGTCGAAGACAACTTCGTCGGATTGGAGCTGGGCGTAATAGTGCCAACTCCCACGACGCTCCATGCGCCATGTGCCGTCGACCGTATCGACTCGCCCGGTGGCTTCGTGATAGGCGATTTGTCCTTGTAGCGTCCCTCGCGCCACGAGGCTATCGACAAAGCCAGTGGCTGGTTCGTAGAGAAACTCTTCGGCGATCGTCCCGAAGCAGCGAACGTCCACGGGCGTCCCCGTGGTCGACAGTGTCTTCTCGATCGTGCTCCGCCCCGTGAGTTCGACGGTCCGGGTTGCGCGCATGCGCAGCCAGCGAGCGCCGGCGTAGGAAACCCACGCCAGCGCCCTACCCTGTCGAACTGACACCTGCCTGACGGAGTCCGAAGCGTTGGAACGGTGCCGAATCACGACAGAATCACGCCACGCTCCCGTGTCGTGGAGCCCGATTGTCTGACGCCACGCGCCCGCCTCCAGGAGCAATGCGCCGGATTGTGATTCAGGATCATGCCAGTTTTCTGCGACTCTGATTCGCACCGTCCTGGCGCTCGAGTCACGCTCCAAGAACAGTGTGCCCTCGCAACACCCTTGCCCGCTCGAAAAGCGGACCGCATCACCGCCTATCGTGTCGGGACCAAGAATCACGACCGTATCGACCACGGGCACAACCGTAGAATCGGCGCCGCGCGGAATCCAATACGATTTCTGACTCAAGGCAAAAAATCGGTTGGGCAGGCTGCTGGCAATGATCTTGGTGGGATGCTCGTCGCCTACGACCCGCCGCAACACACTGATCATGTCGTCAGCTGATGCGCGGCAACTTGAAACGACCGCTAGACACAGAATCAGAGCAAACTTGGACATCGCAGATACCGTGAAGGTCCGATGACCCGAATCTAGCCGCGCGTCCGGCGATGTGCTGCTCCGAGACGGGTATCTTCGTTTGACGGTGGGTGGTGCCCGCCGTACGTTGACCACCCCCTCGCCCGCCCGGAGAAGCCATCGTGATCAAGCAGCATCTGTCAGGAGTTGTACTCGCATCGTTGGTGCTCCTCGCGCCGATCGCAGCGGCGCAGAATCGCGAACCCCCACCGCCCCGCGACCCCAGAGTCGGACTCAAAGCGGGCTGGTGGGATGCCGCCCAGGCCACGTGGAATCTTCGACTCGTCTCGACCAGCCGGCCGCCTGCGAACTTCATTCCCGCCCAGCCGGGTGACTTCGACTACATGAACTCCGACCTGGCGTTCCGCGGGACGACGCTCTTCCAGGGCAACTTCCAGGGGTACTCGATCTGGGACGTCGCGGATCCGTTCCACCCGCGCCTGATTCACGCCGAGACATGCCCCGAGCAACAGAACGACGTGTCGGTCTACAGGAACCTGCTCTTCCTCTCCGGTGAGTCCGGAAACGGACGCGTGGATTGCGGCGCGCAGGGAGTCACCGAGCACGCCAGCCCGCAGCGCTTCCGCGGCGTCCGCGTGATCGACATCAGCGATCTCACGCATCCGCGCATCCTCACGAACGTCCAGACCTGCCGCGGCTCGCATACGCATACCCTCGTCGTCGATCCCAAGGACACGACCGTCGTGTACATCTATGTCTCCGGCCAGGCAGGGGTCCGTCCCGCCGAAGAGCTCGCGGGCTGCTCGTCCGCCCTGCCGGAGCAGGACACCTCGTCAGCGCGGTTCCGGATCGACATCATCCGCGTGCCGCTCGCGCATCCCGAGCAGGCCGCCATCGTGAGCCGGCCGCGGATCTTCGAGGCACTGGTCGCCCCCGCATCCCATGGCGCCAGCCCGGTCGATCTGGCCGACGCCCAGCGTGAGGCTGATTCCGCCCGAGC
>Ga0137383_10003020_pt1 | contig 10481 bp, 13 predicted proteins | sample SagtaG_19_FD_104817 | JGI IMG/M metagenome (GOLD analysis project Ga0137383, IMG submission 104817) | Vadose zone soil microbial communities from Sagehorn Ranch, Mendocino, California, USA - Sage2_R_40_16 metaG | ecosystem: Environmental > Terrestrial > Soil > Vadose zone | place: USA... | reverse complement strand
CTGAACTGCAGCGTGCCCGGGTGGTCGAGGATGGTCAGCACCGCGGCGCCGGGGCGCCCGAGGAACGCTCCGCTGGCGCCGCTCAGGGTCAGGTTCACCGTCTCGTCTCCCTCGGGGAGGGCATCGTCGAGGATCGGGACGTTGAACGTCTTGGTGGCGCCGTCGCCGTCGGCGAACGCCACAGTCCCGGTGGCGGCGCCGTAGTCCAGGCCGGCAACAGCCGTACCGTCGCTCGTCGCGAAGCCGACCTGCGCGACGCCACGCCTCCCCCCGCTGCGCGTGACGGTGATCGTGGCCGTCCCGGCGCCCTCGGCAGCCGCGTACGCCGGCGATCCGAACTGGATGGTCCCGTGCGGCCAGGAGGTCTGCACGCGATAGGAGACCGGTCCCGACGAGGAGAAGGTGATCCAGCCGACGTTCTCGCTCCAGGCCCGGCCGGCGAACATGCCCGTGGTCGGATCGATGGTGACGCCGCCGCCCGCGGGGGCGAAGTTGATCCATCCTATGTTCTCGCCCCAGGCGAAGCCGGACAGCGTTCCGGCGCCGTCGTTCGCGACGCCGTAGCTGACGGTGGCGCATGAGCCGGTGTTCGAGCACGACAGGCTGATCCATCCGACGTTCTCGGACCAGAGGTATCCGGTCAGGCCCGCGTCGCCGACGGTGACCCCCGGCCCGTCCTGACCCAGAGGCGCGGCGTTCAGCCAGCCGACGTTCTCGCCATACGCGTAACGGGATCCGTCATGCAGAGGATCGACATTCTCCTGCGCGCGCGCCTCGGGGCAGAGCAGACCGAGGCACAGAGCGAGGAGGCACGGGGTGGCGAGTCGCGACATGAGCCGGAGCCTCATTCGGTGACGGATCCTCCGCCCGACCCGCGCACGCACCAGAACGTGAAGTTGCCGGTCATCTTGTCGGCCACATTCACGACGGGGCCGAACTGATTGTCAAAACCCACCGTCCGCGCCACTTTACCCGGGTTCGCGGGATCGAAGACGGTATTCGTCGTCCAGTAAACCGATCCGGCCTGCACGCCGAAGAAAGGATGGCCGGGCGGCAGAAACGGGGCGGCCGACGCCGAGCCGTCCCATAGACTCGTCATCTCCGCGGCGGTCGGAAGCCTCCAGCCAGCGCGCGCAAGGACGCCTCCCTGCCCCAGGCAGGAGGAGACCGCCTGAACATAGTTGCCGGAGAAACCCACAGGAGCGCGGGTCCACACCAGCCCCGTCTCCTTATCGAGGACGGCATTGCTGTTCATCGCCGTGATGACCTGGAACCGCGCCGCGGCCGGCAGGACCTGGCTCCAGGTGGGCGGGATCTCATCGAGCGTTTTCATCGTGGGCCCCGGAGGGGCGGAGGGCTCGAGACTGCCCGCGCCGGCGGCGCCCGCGACGAGCATCAGGATCAACAGCGTCAACATCGGAGTTCGCATCATCTTGTCCTCCTGCTATAGGTGCTGAGGTTGTCCTTGAAAGTCTTGTTATCCGAATCGAGATTCAGGGCCTTCTTCTCGGTTTCTTCAGCTTCCTGGATCTTCCCGTTGACGAACAGGGCCCTGGCCAGCGTGTCGAGGATCTCGGCGTTCTTCTCCTTGGAGATCTGCGCGGCCTTCCGGGCGTGCTCCAGCGCCTTCGCCGGGTCGCGGAACTTCGCGTCGCCGGCGGTCGCGTAGAGCCAGGCCAGGTCGTTGTGGGCGGTGGCGTCATCCTGGTCGAGGTCCAGGGCGGCCGTGTAATCCTGGAGCGCGGGCTCGTACTCGCTCCGGGCCAGCCGGCACAGTCCGCGGTAGAGATACGCCGAAGCCAGGCGCGGATCCAGCGCCAGAGCCCGATTGAAGTCTCCGATGGCCTCTTCGTGCCTGCTCAACCTGTATTGCGCCAGCCGCGGTAGAAGTAGTGCGAGGCCGTGAACGGCGACAGGGCGATCGCTTTGGTGCAGGCATCGACGGCCGCCGCGTATTGCCCGCGCTCGATCGCGGCCGAAGCCTCGTGCACGACAGCCTGATAGGCCCGGTACCGCCTGGCCAGGTCCTCGGGTGAATCCTGGTCCGCCAGGCCCACGGCCCCTGCGAACGCGGCCACGCACAGGAATGCCGGGAGAAGTTGCCCCCGCCTCTCCGGCATCGCGGACCTCCATTCCATGAGTGTGGCAAGACGCGACTTGCTTGGGGCGAGTATACACGCAAACCGGCCGGTGGCGCGGTCTACGCTCGGGCTAGTGCGAGCCGACTTCTGGCAACAGGACTGTCTGGTAAACTGAGGACCGATCGCGACCCGAGCCCACAGCGGACGAGGCAGTTGCTTCCCGAAGCACTTCCGCGGAGGGTATTGTGGAAAGCGCGGAGGCCACGTCGTCTTCATGAAGCCACGCCACCGAAGCCGCAATAGACTGGCCGAGCCCGACATCTTTGACAGGGTGCGGCTGCCGGCGGAGATTGACGCTCACTTCCGCGGCACGAACCCGTGGTGGGAGGGGAAACCGGGACGCGTGCTCCCGCCTTACCGCCGCTGGCCCTTCGATGTCCTGCTCAGGAAGCTCCGCACCGGCCTCGCACCAGCCGTCGTTCTGCGTGGCGCGCGGCAGGTCGGGAAGACCACCCTGCAGGAGCAGATCATCGAGCACCTGATTCGCTCCGAAGGCGTCGATCCACGCCGCATTCTCCGCGTGCAATTCGACGAACTCCCGCCACTTCGCGACCTGAGCACGCCGCTTCTCGCGATCCTCGCCTGGTACGAGAACCGCATCCTTGGAGAGACCTTCAATGAGGCGGCGCGCGCAAAAAGGCCTGCCTACGTTTTTCTGGATGAAGTGCAGAACCTGGCGGAATGGGCACCCCAGCTCAAGGCGCTCGTCGATCACAACACTCTGCGAGTCGTGGTCACCGGTAGCTCGGCACTGCGGATCGAGGCAGGGCGCGACAGTCTGGCTGGACGGATCACGACGCTGGAGATCGGGACGCTTCTCTTAAGAGAGATCGCCGGCCTCCGGTTCGAACAGGACGTGCCGCCATTATTGCCTGCCAACGGTCTCGAGCCTCTGCTGAGGCAGGAATTCTGGAAGGAGATGGCCGCACACGGCACGACGCACAGGATCGCGCGCGATAGAGCGTTCCAGGCGCTCTCCGAGCGGGGAGGGTATCCGCTGGTCCACGCCGCTCCGGACGTGCCGTGGCCCGAGGTGGCGGACCAGCTCAACGAGAACGTCGTCCGGCGTGTCATCCAGCACGACCTGCGTCTCGGCGAGCGCGGCCGCAAGCGCGACCCCGCGCTCCTGGAGGAAGTATTCAGGCTGGCCTGCCGGTACGCCGGCCAGGCGCCCAGTCAGGCGATGCTCGTCTCGGAGATCCGGCAGTCGCTGAAGGCGAACATCGGCTGGCAGCGAATTCTCTACTACCTTCGCTTCCTGGACCTCGCCCTTCTCATCAAACTCGTCGCGCCGCTCGAGTTGCGGCTGAAGAAGAGGAAGGGGAACTCCAAGCTCTGCATCCTCGATCTCGGACTGCGCGCCGCATGGCTCGAAGAGATCGTTCCGCTTGCGCCCGTGGATCTAGCTGCCGTGCCCCAGCTCTCCGACCTTGCCGGACACCTGGCGGAAAGTATGGTCGGCGCCTATCTCTCCGGCATCCCCCATCTCGATCTCGCCCACTTCCCCGAGCGTGCGACCGAGCCGGAGATCGATTTCGTATTGACGATCGGTGAGAAGCGCATCCCCCTTGAGGTCAAGTATCGCCGTCGCATCGACCCCCACCGCGACACGATCGGCCTCCGGTCGTTCCTCGAAAGGACCCACTACAACGCGCCATTCGGCATCCTGGTCACAATGGGCGACGACATCTCCATCCCGGACCCCAGGATCGTCTCCGTGTCGTTGCCGTCTCTGCTGCTCGCCAGGTGAATTGGAGGGACTTGGTCCGGCCGCGTGTTGACACTTCGGCCACCCGGGTCGTAGCATCTCCGCATCGAGCCACCGAACGCGTCAGATGAACGTCAGGCGGTGATTTCTATGAGCGGAAAAACCCTTGCCCGGATCGTCCTCGTCATCCTGGCGCTCGCCCCCGGCCGGATCCTCGGGGCGGAATCGAAGGGAAAAAAGCCGGCCGGCGACTTCGATACACGCTTCGCGGAAGGAGTTCGCCTGCACGACGCCGGACAGTACGAGGCCGCGATCGCCCTGTACCGGGACCTTCTCAAGGACTATCCCAAGAATCCGAAGATACTCTACGAACTGGCCTATTCGAGCCTGTCCGGAGGGAAACCCAAAGATGCGGTCGATTATGCCGCGCGGTGCTTGAAGCAGCACTCGCCTTACGACAGCGAATGTCATCAGATGATGGGAAACGCCTACGACGCCCTGGGCGAGCTCACGAAGGGGGAGAAGGCCTTCCGGGAGGGGCTGAAGGACGCTCCCCATGTCGCGCGTCTTCATTTCAATCTCGGCGTGAATCTGATGAACCAGAAGAAAACCGCGGACGGAATCGCCGAGTTCCAGGCTGGCCTTCAGGAAGACCCGGCACATCCCGGCAGTTGGAGGGCGCTCGGTCTGGCCTCGCAGATCGCTGGTCAGCGCACCAGGGCGTTCGTCGCCCTTGCCCGCTTTCTGACACTCGAGCCCGACTCGCAGAGGAGTCCCGCCGCGGCGTCCCAGCTCTGGGACCTCCTCTTCGAGGGCGTGAAAAGCACGCCGAAGGAAGAGGGCGGCAAACCGGACGACGTCAGCATCACGTCGCCTCCCCCCAAGGAAGGGGACGATCCGGCAGCCGCGCAGGGTCTCGCGATCTCCCTCGTCGCCGCCTCACGTTACCTGGACGAGTGGAAGGACAAGAGCGACGCGCAATTCTTCGCCCATGCGTTCGGGGAGGTCCTGGCCATCCTGACCGAGCTCGATGAGAACGCCAAGACGAAGGATCCTTTCTGGAGCGTCGTGGCGCTGCCGTATTATCGGAGCGCCCGCGAGGCCGGGCATCTCGAAGCGATGGCCTACTCCGTACGACGGTCGCTCAAGGAACCCGAGACGCTGGGCTGGCTCGCCGATCACGCCGAGGCCGTCGATCGCTTCCGCACGTGGTCCGAGGCCTGGAAGCCCGTGGCGCCGTCACCCGCGAAGGGAGATGCGGAACCGAGCCGGTAGGGGTCGATCGGGCCGAACCGAGCGTCAGGCACGAGCCTTGCCCCGGGCCTTCTGATGAAACTGGCTGATGACGATCTGGCCGTCGGGGAACTCCGCGATGATCTTGAGGCGGGCCCCCATGGCCTCGAGGACGCGGCGCAGCGTGCTGATGTACATATCGTACTGGCTCTCCATCTTGGAGATGGCGGCCTGGTTCACCCGCAGCGTGCCGGCCAGCTCCACCTGCGTGAGACGCAGGGCCCGGCGGAGCTGCTTCAACGAAATCTCGCGAAGGATCTCGTCGCGCCGGGCCGCGGCCCGTTCGCGCTGCTCCTTCGGAAGCCGATCGACCAGGTCGGCAAACCGCTTAGGCATCTCGGTCATCCTCCCTGTGGAGCGCCTGCAAGTGCCGCTCGTAGAGGAGATCGGCCGCGGGGACCATCTTCTCGTACCATCGCGCGCCGCCCCTCTTGGTGCCACCCAGCAGAAGCAGCGCGACACGGCGTGGATCGAACGCGTACAGCACCCGATAGGGGCGTCCTCGATGCTGAACTCTCAGCTCTCTCATGTTCCCATGTCTTGAGCTCTTTACGTCAGAACTGTAGGGAAACGGTAGCGAAGGTCCCATCTCAGCCAGTACCTCGACTACGGCCTCGACGCTGACTTGTTCCTCGGCGTCGAGGTCGGTCCACCATTCTTCGAATTCGTCCGTGTACTCGACCTCCCACGACATCGCTAATATAACTCCGTGGTTATATGAGGTCAAGGAAATATCTCGCCGCCGTGTATCACCCTGATACACAGAGCGCCACGCTCAACTCATCGGCGGCCACCAACTTCCGGGGCCAGGTACGCCAGGCGGAGGTAGTGCAAGCAGTGCGCCAGTGTCTGGTCGGCCGGAGGAGCGCACGATTGGAAGAACGACGCTAGGTAATCCAGTCCTCCACCGTCTCGATCTCCCAGTCGGTATCAGAATGACGCAGCTTCAGGGCGCCGCCGACCCAGGAGGCGTCCCAGACGACGTCGCCGCGGCGCTGCTCGTGGTCGAGGACGAACAGGGGAAGACGGCAGGAGAAACGGCGGATCCGATCGGTCAGGCACTCTTCGCGCGTACGACCAGGTCGACATCGCAATCCAGAACGTGGAGCAGCGAGAGCAGATGGTCGATCGACTTGCGGTAGTTGGTCTGATCGAGCAAGCGGTAGAACTGTGCCGGCGAGGTGCCCAATCGCCGGATGATCTCGCGCCGGCTCAACCTGCTCCGGGCAACCCTTTTCTGGGCTTCGACGGTCAGTCGATAGAGGAGCTGGTCCCTCAAAAAGTCCGGGTCCTGATTGTATTCGAGGACCCGATCGATGTGGACCGTGCCCTCCTTTCCGGAGGCGAGAGAATAGGTGAAACCTTCCCTGCCGATTTCAGCGTCGACGACGGCCCGGACGACCGGATCGTCCGAAGTGGGCCGGATTTCGAGCTTGGCATAGGGAAACCAGAACGCGGTCTTTGAGGTGCGGACCTCAAAGCCCTTTTTTCGGTTGTTGAAGGTTACGCTCCGAATCTTCACAACGCGCCCTCCGATTGCAGCGCCTCGATGAGCTCAAGAACTCGACGAGGGGCCTTGCCCTTCATGGGCCTCCAGTTGTCGAGGTCCCACTTCACGACGAAGCGCCGGTTCCGGTAGACGTGCACGTGCCGAGGAGGGTGGTCTGCCTTCCAGGCGACAAACACAAAGCCGCCCCGGCGGATCTTACTCATCGCGAACGTTACCTTCTGTGGTAACGGTTGTCAAGGGCGCCGGAGATGACTCGCGGACCCGGCGGGGGCGGTATGAGATGGGTATCCTGGAACGCGTAGATACAGTTGCGGCCCTGCCAAATTCACCGGCGACCACAAATTGCGCTCTTACCAACCACCGACGGGCAACTTGCAAGCGGCGCACCAAGGTCGACCGGAACCGGGCCTTGCGAGTGCGTTACGTGATCCAGTCTGACACCGTCGCGACCTCCCAGTCGGAGCCCGTGCGGCGGAGCTTCAGGGCGCCGCCGACCCAGGAGGCGTCCCAGACGACGTAGCCGCGGCGCTGCTCGTGGTCGAGGACGAACAGGGGAAGCCGGCAGGCGTAGATCGGGCCGAACTTCTTCTCGGCCAGGGTGAGCTCGTCGGCGGTCAGGACGACCGCGCGTGTGGTGGCGAGGAGCGAGCGGAAGTCCCGCCGGTCGGCGACGATGAAGCTGGTCCGCTCGCCGGTCAGCGTGGCCCGCCGCGCGCGGGCCATGAGATCCTCCGACTTCAGAAGAGGAGGTGATCCAGTCGAGGCTGTCAGGAGGCCGAGATCAAGGCGATGCCGAGGGAGACGATCACGACCCCGGCCCAACGCGTGGGCGTCACCCGCTCGTGCAGGACGTAGCGGGCCCGCCGACCCGCGGCGCTACCAAGGACACGCCCGGGGAGCGGTGCTCACTTCGTCGGCTGAGGGCCCTCGATCGCCTTCAGGATTGGCGCGGCGAGGTAGAGCCGGCCCCAGGCGCGGCCGCTGATCTCCTTCAGCAGACCCTCTCGCTCGAGAAGAGCCACCGCCTGGCGCGCGGTCGGATTGGAGGCACCGAGGATCTCCGCCGCCCGCGCGACCGTAATGTAGGGATTCACGAACAGCTGGTCGAGCAGGACGAGGGCCTTCACCTTGCGCGCCAGACGCTTGCGGTACTTCTCTCGCAGACTCTGAAGCAGGCGCGCCTGCTCCACGGCCTGCCGGGCGGTCTCGTCGACCCCGGCGAGGAAATAACGCAGCCACCCGTCCCAATCTGCATGCGTTCGCACCCTCTGCAAGAGATTGTAGTAGGTCCGGCGAGTTCGCTCGATGTAGGCCGACAGGTACAACAGCGGCTCGGACAACCGGCCTCGCTCGATCAAGAACAGAGTGATGAGGAGCCGGCCCACGCGGCCGTTTCCGTCGAGGAAGGGGTGGATGGCCTCGAACTGTTCGTGCATGAGGGCGCACTGGACGAGGTCGGGGAACCGGTCGCGCTCATGGAGGAAACGCTCCCAGTCGGTGAGGGCCTGCTGCATCTCTTCCGGTGGAGGCGGGACATAAGTCGCATCGTCCGGCGTGGACCCCGATGGCCCGATCCAGTTCTGAGAGTGGCGGAACTCGCCGGGAGTCGCCTGGCCGCCCCGCACGCCTTTCATCAGGCGCGCGTGGAGCTCGCGAACCAGTCTCAGCGATAGAGGAAGCGTCCTGAGGCGCCGAATGCCGTGCTCGAGGGCCACGACGTAGTTTCGAACCTCACGGACATCCGAGGTCTTCCGGGATACGGGCGTGCCTGGCACCTCGTCCATGAGCAGATCGGACAGTGTGGCCTTGGTCCCCTCGATGCGAGACGACAGCACCGCCTCTCGCCGCACGTACGGGGCGATCAAGAGGTGCGGGTTCGGCAGATGCCGGCCCAGGCCCGACAGCTCGCTCAAGGCCGCGTCGGCCCGAGAAAGCGCGCGCACCAAGTCCGCCCCGTATTCCAGTGCGGGAGGCAGAGGCGCCGGGACGAAGGCGGCGTAACCTCGCCGTGTCCGGATCACCCGGCCAGCCTCCGGCGCCTTGAATGCAGTCGGGTCCATGAGCACCTTTCAAAGTAATCGAGTCGATTCTTTCAAAGCTCTGGAGGAATTGCAAGAAGACTTTCAGAGCCCATGAATGAGACCCGTAGCCATTACGTGATCCAGTCCTCCACCGTCTCGACCTCCCACTCCGAGTCCGACCGGCGCAGCCTCAGCGAGTCGCCGACCCAGGAGGCGTCCCAGACGACGAAGCCGCGGCGCTGCTCGTGGTCGAGGACGAACAGGGGAAGCCGGCAGGCTTAGAGGCATGCTCGTCGGCGGTCAGGACGACCGCGCGCGTTGTGGCGAGGAGCGAGCGGAAGTCCCGCCGGTCGGCGACGATGAAGGTGGTCCGCTCGCCGGTCAGCGTAGCCCGCCGCGCGCGGGCCATGAAGTCGTCCAACTTGTCCCCGGGCGCCGGGATCTCGTGAATGATCGCCATCGACTTCATGCCGGAGATGCGGCCGAGGACGGCGCCGAGCGCCCGGGCGCCGTCGTCCATCACCGCGGTCCAGGTAACTTGAGGGAGGGGATCGTTCCCGTCGAGCAGGCCGTCTCCGTCGTCGGAAACCCTCTCCTCGGCCAGGTCGGTCAGGCCGTCGGCGTCGCTGTCGCGCTCGAGATCCGCGAAGGGGATCTGCAGCAGCAGGCCCTCCTGCACGCGTTTGGCGCGCAGCGCGACCGGCGGGAACGTGATGGAGGACGTGTCCAGCTCCTCGACCTTCACCTCGACTTGCAGATGGTCGCCGGCCAGGAGGGGAGCGTTCGACAGGCGCCGCACCACGTAGGGAGACTGGATGCGCAGCCCCGTGTAGATCGGCCTGCCCCACGTCCGGCCGCCGTCGTGCGACCGGATCACCCAGTAGGCGCCGCGCGAGATCTCGCCGACCGGGTCGTAGTCCTGCGAGACGCCGATGGCCACCGCCTCGTCCCCCTGGCGTTACACCGCCAACCACTTCAGCAGCTCCTGCGAGCGGGCCTCTTCCTGCTCTTCGGTCAGCCCCATCGGCTTGAACGCGGGCGCGAGAGGGACCTCGCGGAACGGGACGATGCGCGGCGCCCCGAGCAGGCTGTATAATCCAGACACTCCAGACACCATCTGGTGGCAGCAAGCTGGGCGGCGGCATGGCTTCTTCCTTCATATGGCTGGATCAGTCCGAGTTTGCGTTCGGCGCAATAGACCGACGAGATCGAAGGGGAGACTTACATGGAGCTTTCCTGGCACGATTCAGTTGTGAAGGTGCTAACGGAGGCCGGCAGGGCGATGCATTACACGGACATCGCCGAACAGATCGTCGCTCGCAGGCTTCGGAAAACTCCGATCGCGAACCCCGCTCAAGTCGTGAACTATACGATTACCAATGACATAAATAACAATGGTGAGAGGTCAACTTTCCGGCGAGTCGGGCGTGGCGAGTACATCCTGGCATCGCGCGTATCCGGCACGAATGCCACATCTTCGAAGCTAAACGATGAGGAAGCCGCGGCGGAGGAGGTGGGGATCATTCATGCGTTCGGCATGTTCTGGCGTCGGCATTTCGTCCAGTGGACAAGCAAATCCCAGCTCCTCGGACAACAATCTACTGGATCGAAGCCGGTCAACTTTGCCGACCAGATCGGTGTGTACATCCTCTACGACGGAAAAGAGACGGTTTATGTAGGTCGAGCTCATAGCTTGGTACTTAAGCCTTGACACCGACGTACTCCAGTCCGAAGCGCATGCGGCCGCATCGCCGGTCGCGCTGGGGGTGAGCGCGGGTCGCGTTGTCTCTGAGGTACTCAACGATGCG
>Ga0137383_10003009_pt1 | contig 10498 bp, 6 predicted proteins | sample SagtaG_19_FD_104817 | JGI IMG/M metagenome (GOLD analysis project Ga0137383, IMG submission 104817) | Vadose zone soil microbial communities from Sagehorn Ranch, Mendocino, California, USA - Sage2_R_40_16 metaG | ecosystem: Environmental > Terrestrial > Soil > Vadose zone | place: USA... | reverse complement strand
ATGAAGCAGGTGCCCCAGCTCGCCATGGCGCGTGATCGTGTCCTCTTCGTGGGCGAGATCGTCGCCATGGTCCTGGCCACGAGTCGCGCGCTCGCCGAAGACGCCGGCGAGGCCGTCGAGGTCACGTACGAGCCGCTCGTCGCCGTAGTCGACATGGTGGCGGCGGCGGAGCCGGGCTCACCGGTGCTCCACGCCGAATGGGGCGACAACGTTGCGATTCATTTCGCCACGGGCTTCGGCGACACGGAGGCGGTGTTTCGAGGGGCCGATGTCACCGTGCGAGAGCGCTTCCACATCCAGCGCTATGTCGGCATGCCCATCGAGACGCGCGGCGTGGTCGCGCAGTGGGACACCCGCGACGGCACGCTGACGACGTGGAACGGCACGCAGGTCGTCCACTTCGTCCAGCAGGGGCTGGTGGCGGCGCTCGGGCTGCCGCCCCACAAGGTCCGCGTCATCGCCCCCGACGTGGGCGGAGGCTTCGGCACCAAGGCCACCGGATATCCGGAGGACTTGCTGATCCCCGTGGCGGCCATCGCCGCTCGCCGCCCTGTGAAGTGGGTCGAGGACCGCCGCGAGCACATGATGGCGGCCGCCCACGCCCGCCACCAGATCCACGACATCGAGATCGCCGCGCGGCGCGACGGGAGCATGCTGGCCGTGCGCGACCGGATCTGGGTCGATCTCGGCGCCTACAATTCGTGGGGCATCGTCCTCCCCTACAACACCGTCGCCCACCTCCTGGGCCCTCACCGCGTGCCGAGCCTGAGCGTGGAATGCCGTGGCGTGGTCACCAACAAGAGCCCGAATGCGCCGTATCGCGGCGCGGGCCGCCCCGAGACTGTCTTCGCCATGGATCGCATCGTGGACTGCCTCGCCAGAGAGCTGCGCATGGATCCCGCGGAGCTGAGGCGGAAGAACTACCTGAGCGCGGCCGACATGCCCTATGAGCTCGGCATCCCGTATCGAGACGGCAACCCGCTCGTCTACGACAGCGGCGATTTCAAGGCGGCGCTCGACTCTGCGCTCTCGGCCATCGGCTACGACGCGCTCAGGAGAGAGCAGGCGGAGCTGAGGGCGCAGGGCATTCACCGCGGCATCGGCATCTCCGGCTATGTCGAGGGAACAGCCATCGGCCCCTACGAGGGCGCCGTGGTCCGGCTCGATGCCTCGGGGCGCGCCGTGGTGGCCACGGGGGCCTGCTGTCAGGGGCAGGGGCACGAAACGTCATTCGCGCAGATCGCGGCGGACGCCCTCGGCATCCCCCTCGACTGGGTCACGGTGATCGGTGGCGACACCGCGGCCATCCCCTTCGGTGTGGGCACGTTCGCTTCGCGGAGCGCGGTGAATGCGGGCAGCTCGATCCACGTGGCGGCCGGCAAGGTGAGAGACAAGATCGCCGAGGCGGCCGCCGCGCTCCTGGAGGCAGCGCCCGCCGATATCGAGGTCAGCGACGGCGCCGTGTCGGTGCGCGGGGCGCCGGCCTCCTCCGTGCCGCTCGCGCGAGTCATCCAGTCCGCCATCCCGACCTTCGCCAGGCCGAGCCTCGTGTCGCCCGACTTCGAGGCCACCGTCTATCACCATCAGCCGACGGTGACCTATACGAGCGCGGTGCACGTCGCCCTCGTCGAGGTGGATCCCGGCACGGGGTCGGTCCGGCTCCTGCGCTATCTCGTGTCCCACGACTGCGGCAAGGTCATCAATCCCGTCATCGTGGAAGGGCAGATTCACGGCGGCGTGGCGCAAGGCATCGGAGGCGCCCTGCTCGAGGAGATGGTCTACGACGAGCATGGCCAGCTTCTCACCGGCACCTTCATGGACTACCTCGTGCCCACGGCCATGGAGCTGCCGCCCATCGAGACCGTGCACCTCGAGTACCCGTCGCCCCGCAACCCCCTGGGCGTCAAGGGCATCGGTGAGGGCGGGGCCATCTCGCCTCCTGCCGCCATCGCCAATGCCGTCGAGGACGCGCTCGCGCCCTGGAACGCGCGCGTCACGCGCACGCCCCTCGGCCCCTCCGTGGTGCTCGACCTCATCCGCCGGGCCACGAGGTCGTGAAGCCCGCGCCGTTCGAGTACGTCGCGGCCTCGAGCGCCGCCGACGCGGTGGAGGCGCTGCGCCGCCATGGGGACGAGGCCAAGGTGCTCGCGGGAGGACAGAGCCTCATTCCCATGCTCGCCCTGAGGCTGGCGCGACCGGCGGCCCTCGTCGACATCAACGGCTGCGGCGATCTCGAGGGCATGGCGGAATCGCGCGGCGTCCTCACCGTCAATGCGCTCGCGCGGCAGCGCGACCTCGAGATCTTCGCACGTGAGCGCGCGCCCCTCCTGGCCGAGGCTCTGCGGTGGGTCGCGCACCCCCCGATACGAAATCGCGGGACGGTCGTGGGCAGCATCGTGCACGCGGATCCCGCCTCCGAGCTGCCCGCGCTCCTGCTTTGCCTCGACGGCGAGGTGGTGGCCCGGCGAAGGGGCGGGGAGCGCGTCATTGCCGCCGACCAGCTCTACGTGGCGCCGCTGACCACCTCGCTCGAGTCGGACGAGCTCGCCACTGCGGTCCGCTTCACGCTGCCCCCGGAGGGGGCGGGCTGGGGGTTTGCCGAGGTGACGAGACGCCACGGAGACTTCGCCCTCGTTGGCTGCGCCGCGGTGCTCGCGCTGGATGGCGCGGGCGCGGTCACCCATGCGCGCCTGGGCTTCTTCGGCGTCGGCGGCACGCCGGTGCGAAGTGGGCCGGGCGAGTCCGCCCTCCTGGGACGGCAGCCGACGCCTGCGCGCATCGGCGAGGCGGCGAAGGCGGCGGCGGCCGCGCTCCGTCCTGATGGCGATCTGCACGCCACCGCGGAGTATCGCTCGACCGTGGCCGCCACCCTCGCTTCGCGCGTGCTCGCCGCTGCGCTCGAGCGATGCGGGAAGGCCGCATGAAGCGGGCCGTTCGCGTCACCGTCAACGGCGCGCCCCACGCGCGGGATGTGGACGTGCGCTCGACCCTGGCTGATTTCCTTCGCGAAGATCTCGATCTCACGGGGACGCATGTCGGGTGCGAGCACGGCGTGTGCGGCGCCTGCACCGTGCTCCTCGACGGCGCGCCGGTTCGCGCCTGTCTCGTGCTGGCGGTGCAGGTCGACGGCCGGGAGATCACGACCATCGAGGGCATCGCGCCCGGAGAGGGGCTGCATCCGGTCCAGGAGGCCTTCTGGGCCAAGCACGGGCTCCAGTGCGGCTACTGCACGCCCGGCATCATCGTGAGCGCCTGCGCGTTTCTCGCGGAGCATCCGGCGCCGACCCACGAGGAGATCCGCGAGATGCTGGCCGGCCATCTGTGCCGCTGCACCGGCTACCACTTCATCGTGGAGGCCATCGCCGAGGCCGCGCGGACCATGGCGGGCGGCAGTACGCCTTGACGCATGTGACGGTGTCGGGCAGAGTGCGGGCAGAGCCGCCTACCTTCGCCGCCGACATCGCCATGCTGCTCACGTGAGTCATCGAGAAGAACGGAGGACCGGACCATGCGCAGCTGGCTCAACCGACTGATGCTCGGCGCGGCCGCGGTGGCGGCGCTCCTCGGCGTGGCCATGAGTGGGCCGACGGCGCAGCCCAAGGACGTCGTGATCGGCGTGCTCTATCCCACCACGGGCCCCACGGCTCAGGCAGGCATCGACTCCAAGGTCGCCGCCGAGCTGGCCGTGGAGATCGTCAACGGCAAGCACGACCTCGACCTGCCCCTGGCGCGGACGGAGGGATTGCCGAACCTCGGCGGCGCCAAGGCGCGGCTCGTCGTGGTGGACCACCAGGGCAAGCCCGAGCTCGGCCAGTCCGAGGCCGAGCGCCTCATCACGCAGGAGAAGGTCGTCGCGCTCTACGGCGCCTACCACAGCTCCGTCTCTGCCACGGCCAGCCAGGTCGCCGAGCGCTCCGGCATCCCCTACCTGTCGGGCGAGTCGTCCTCGCCCACCCTCCACCGGCGAGGCTTCAAATGGTTCTTCCGCACGAGCCCGCACGACGAGCACTTCTCGATCGCCATGTTCGAGTTCCTGAAAGAGTTCCAGGCCAAGAAGGGCGTCAAGTTCCCCACCGTGGCCACCTTCTACGAGGACACGCTCTTCGGCTCGGACTCCTCCCGCGTGCAGGAGAAGCTCGCGGGCGAGCACGGCTACAAGGTGGTGGAGAAGATCGCCTATCGATCGCGGAGCACGTCGTTGACCTCGGAGGTGCAGCGGCTCAAGGCGGCGGGCCCGTCGGTGCTGCTCCCGACCGGCTATACCAATGACGCCATTCTCTTCGTGCGCACGGCTCGCGAGCTCGACTACAACGCCCCCATGATCCTGACCCAGGATTCCGGCTACATCGAGTCGGACTTCATCACCGCCGTGGGCAAGGACGCGGACGGGATCATGTCGCGCTCGGTGTTCTCGCTCGACCTCGCCGCGAAGAAGCCGATGGTGGCCAAGGTCAATGCCATGTACAAGGCCAAGCAGGGCAAGGACCTGAACGACAACACCTCGCGCTCCTTCACGGGCATGATCGTGCTCCTCGACGCCATCAACCGCGCGGGCTCGACGGACCCGGAGGCGATTCGCAAGGCCCTGCTCGCCACGGATCTCAAGCCGAGCCAGCTCATCATGCCGTGGAAGGGCGTGAAGTTCGATCCCGCCACGGGGCAGAACGAGTCGGGCACGCCCCTGATCACCCAGTGGCGGGGCGGTCAGCTCAAGATCGTCTGGCCCTTCGAGCTCGCGTCGACCGACGTGCTCTACCCGCTCCCGAAGTGGTCCGAGCGGAAGTAGGCAGGTCGAGGCACGAGAGGCGAGGGGATGGCTGAGGGCATTCGCATCGGCGTGGACGTGGGCGGCACCTTCACGGACCTGGTGGCCTGGGATCCCGCGGGGCGGATGGAGTCGTGCAAGGTGCCGACCACGCCCGCCAATCCCGCCGAGGGTGTGCTTCACGGCATCGCCACCCTCGCCCCCCGGACCGGGGCCTGGGCCTCCCTCGCCCACGGGACGACCATGGTCACCAATGCCATCGTGGAGCGCCGGGGCGCGCCGGTGGGCTACATCACCACGCGCGGCTTCCGCGACGTCCTGGAGATCGGCCGCATGAGCCGGCTCCACCTCTACCGGCTGGACCTGCCCGCCAAGCCCGAGCCGCTCGTGCCGCGCCGCCTGCGCCGCGAGATCACCGAGCGTGTGGGCCCGGACGGCACCGTGCTCACGCGGCTTCACCTTGAAGAGCTCCCCGCCATCGTGGAGGACTTCAAGCGCGAGGGCATCGAGAGCGTGGCGGTGTGCCTTCTCCATTCCTACGCCTCGCCCGCCCACGAGCAGGCGCTGCGCATGGCCCTCGAGGCGCATTTCCCTTACGTCTCGATCTCGAGCGAGATCAACGCGGAGTTCCGGGAGTACGAGCGCGGATGCACGACCGCGCTCAATGCCTCGGTCATGCCCCTGGCCGCCCGGTATCTCGACGACCTCGTCCAGCGCGCGTCGGGCAAGCCGCTCCATCTCCTCCACTCGGCCGGCGGCATGATGTCGGTGGAAGCGGCCAAGGAGCGGCCGCTCAGCATGGCCATGTCGGGCCCGGCGGGGGGCGTGGCCGCCGCCGCGCATACGTCGCGCGCCCTCGGTCTCACGCGCGCCCTCGCCTTCGACATGGGCGGCACCACCACGGATGTCTGTCTCATCGCGGACGGCGTGCCCGAGACGGCGGGGCAGCGCAAGCTCGGCGACTATCCGGCGCGGCTGCCCATGATCGCCGTCGAGTCCATCGGCGCGGGCGGCGGCTCCATCGCGCGGGTCGAGCCGACGGGCGCGCTCAAGGTCGGGCCCCGCAGCGCCGGCGCCGTGCCCGGACCCGCGTGCTACGGGCAGGGGGGCGCCGAGCCGACCGTGAGCGATGCGAACCTGCTTCTTGGCTACCTCAACTCGGAGCGGATCTACGGCGGCTCCATCCGCCTCGATCCCGCCCGGGCCGAATCCGCCATCGGCCCGCTCGCCGCGCGCTTCGGGTTCTCGCTCATCGAAGCCGCGCACGGCGTGGTCGAGGTCGCCAATGCCAACATGCTCCGCGCGCTCCGGCTCGTCTCGGTCCAGCGCGGCTACGATCTCCGCGACTTCGCCCTCATCGCCTACGGCGGGGCGGGCCCGCTCCACGCGGGCGCCCTCGCGCGTCAGGCCGGCATCTCGAGCGTCATCGTGCCCGCCCACTCCGGCGCCTTCTCGGCCCTGGGCTGTCTCGTCTCGCCGCTCCGCTACGACACCGTGCAGACGCATCGGTCGCGGCTCGAGACGTGGGACGCCAAGGTGGTGGAGGAGCGCTTCAGCGCGCTCGAGGCCCAGTGCCTGCGCCCGCTCCTGGACGAGGGGCATGCCGTGGAGCGGATCGTGCTGCTGCGGAGCCTCGACCTCCGCTATGTCGGACAGAACTACGAGCTCGAGATCGGCTTCGTCCCCGGGGGACCGGGGGCGCTCAGGGCGGCTTTCGAGAAGCGCCACCGTCAGCTCTATGGTTACGCCACCGGCGAAAACGTGGAATGCGTCAACCTGCGCGTGACGGCGCGGGCCGCCGAGGAGCCGCCCCCGATGCCCGCGCCGCCTTCGGGCACATCGGCCGCGGCCACCGGCTCGCACCGCGCCTACTTCCCGGAGACGGGCGCCGTGGAGATGCTGCGCTATGACCGGGCCAGCTTGCCGCCCGGCCACCTCGTGGAGGGGCCGGCCATGGTCGAGGACGACTGGTCGACCACGATCGTGTACCCGGGCATGCGCTGCGTCGCCGACCGCCTGGGCAATCTCGTGATCGAGGCGGGAGCCCCGGCATGAGCGTGCCCGCGTTGAGCCCGATCACCCTGGAAGTCGTGCGCAACGGTCTCTATGCGATCGCCGAGGAGATGAGCGTCATCGTCATGCGCTCGGCCCGCTCGCCCCTATTAAAAGAGGCGGGCGATCTCTCCTCGGCGCTGACCGACGCGCAGGGTCGGTTGATCGCCCAGGGGCGCGACATCCCCATCCACATGGGCGTCATGGGCTTCACGGTGAAGGAATTCCTCAAGCGGATTCCCGCGGACACGCTACGTGAAGGCGACGTCTGGTTCCTCAACCTTCCGGAAGTCGGGGGCAACCACCTGCCCGACGTCAAGGCGGTGCGACCCGTCTTCTTCGGGGGGCGACTCGTCGCCTTCGCCATCAACCTCGCCCACTGGGCGGATATCGGCGGCGCCGTCCCCGGCAGCTATGTCCCCTGGGCCACCGAGTGCTACCAGGAAGGGCTCCGGATCGCCCCCATCCGGCTCTTCTCGGCCGCGGGGCCCGAGCGGCCCGCTCTCGATTTCGTGCTCGCCAACCTGCGCGGGCGCGACGAGCGGGAAGGGGACATCTTCGCCCAGTTCGCCGCGAACGACGTGGCCGCCCGGCGTCTCCACGAGATCTTCGCGCGCTACGGCGCGGAGACTGTCCTCGCCTGCTTCGACCGGCTGCACGACGAGTCCGAAGAGCAGATGCGCGCGGCGCTGCGCGCGCTGCCTGATGGCTCGTGGGAAGGCGAGGACTTTCTCGACGATGACGGCGTCGAGGACCGGCGAATCCGGATCAAGGTGCGCGTGACCAAGCGAGGCGACGAGGCGAGCTTCGACTTCTCGGGGAGCGATGGCCAGGCCATGGGACCCGTCAACACCACCTACTACATCGCCTGCTCGGGCGTCTACTACGCCATGAAGGCGCTGGTGGCGCCGGACGCGCCGCCCAACGAGGGCTGTTACCGGCCTCTTCGCGTCATCGTCCCGAAGGGGAGCGTGCTCAACGCCGACCCTGACCGGCCCGTGGTCGGGGGCAACCACGAGACGTCTCAGCGCGTGGTGGATGCCATCATGCGGGCCATGGCCCAGGTCATCCCGGACCGCGTCCAGGCGGGAGGCCCGACGACGGCGGGGTTGCTCATCCTAGGCGCGCGCCTGCCCGACGGCCGCTGGGCCGTCTACTACGAGGTCCACGGCGGCGGCGAGGGGGCCACGGCGGGCAAGGACGGCGTCTCCGCCACCCGCGTGCACATGTCGAACGTGATGAACACGCCACTGGAGGTCGTGGAGAGCGAGTACCCGCTGATGATCGAAGAGCTGGCCCTGCGCCCGGGCTCGGGCGGCGACGGTTGCCACCGCGGCGGCCTGGGCTTCCGGCGCGCCTATCGCGTGCTGGGATCCGACGTGACGCTGACGACCATGATCGAGCGCCGGATCGTGCCGCCGTACGGTCTCTTCGGCGGCAAGGAGGCGGCGCCCTTCAGGATCACCCTCAATCCGGGCACCCCGCGCGAGCGGGACGTCAAGGGCAAGGAGACGCTCAAGCTCGCCCAGGGGGATCTGGTTCTGCTCGAGACGTGCGGCGGCGGCGGCTACGGGAATCCCGCCGATCGCCCCATCGCTGCGCGCGAGGCCGACCGCCGGGAGGGCTACGTCGCATGAGGCTCGAGAATCGCGTCGCCCTCGTCACCGGCGCCGCCAAGGGCATGGGCCGGGACATCTGCCTGACCCTCGCGCGCGAAGGAGCGGACCTGGCGCTGGCCGCGCGCGATGTCCCGCCCCTCGAGAAGCTCAAGGGGGAGATCGAGGCGCAGGGGCGCCGGGCGCTCGTGGTTCCCACGGACGTGACGGACGAGGCGGCCGTCGAGCGCATGGTGGCGAAGACGCTGGAGGCCTACGGGCGCATCGACATCCTCGTCAACGCCGCCGGCGTTACCGGCCCCATCGAGACGCCCGTGCAGGAGATCAAGGTCGACGACTTCCGCTTCGTCCTCGAGGCCAATGTCCTCGGCACGTTCCTGCCCACCAAGCACGTCCTCCCGGGAATGATCGCGCGGAAGTACGGCAAGGTGGTCAACATCAGCGGCACCTCGGGGCTGCGGGGCTACAAGTACCGCGCGGCGTACTCCTCCTCCAAGTGGGCTCTGCGAGGGTTCACGCGCACGGTCGCCCTGGAAGTGGGGCCGCACAACATCAACGTCAACGCCCTCCATCCGGGCATCGTGGCGGGCGATCGCATGGACAAGCTCTGCCGGGAGAAAGGGAAGAAGCGCGGCTGGACGCCCGAGCAGGTGCACCAGGAGTACGTCAACGAGATGGCGCTCCGCCGCGTCACCACCTCGCAGGACATCGCCAACGCGGTGCTCTATCTCGCCTCGGACGACTCGAAGAACATGACCGGCCAGTCGGTGACGGTGGACGGCGGCTGGGACGTCTGATGCGTTCGGCTCTCGACCGCGGAGGAGAACATAGCGGCCTTGTTCTGCATCCCTCTCCCCCACTGGTGGAGAGGGCCGCAGTTCGAGCCGAGACGCTGCCATGGGCGGCGAGGTGCGGCCCGAGTAGGTGAGGGGGCCAGTTCTCTCTCCTGCGAGATATCGAATGGCGTGGCGCGGCGCGGCGGAATGCACACCCCTCACCCTGGCCCTCTCCCCTCGAGGGGAGAGGGAACTTAGATGGCCTATCGCGTGATCGGGGGGTCCCAGCCCAGGGCGGACGCCTGGGAGAAAGTGCGGGGCCGTCCCATCTATGCCGGCGACCTCGCGGTGGCCGGCATGCTCCACGCCAGGATCGTCCGCAGCCCGTATGCCTCGGCGCGCATCGTCAGGATCGACACGAGCGAGGCCCGCGCGCTGCCGGGAGTGGTCGCCGTGCTCACCCACGCCGACGTGCCGCAGAACGCGCTCCGGATGGAATTGCCCGGGCGCATGGCCGAGGCGACGGCGGGCGCCGTGCTCGCGACCCAGCCCGTGCTCGCCGAGGATCGGGTGCGCTTCCAGGGCGAGCCCGTGGCGGCCATCGCCGCGGAGACTCCGGAGATCGCCGCGGAGGCTGCGGAGCGCGTGCGCGTGGAGTACGAGCCGCTGCGGGGCGTCTACGATCCCGCGGAGGCGCTCAGGCCCGGCGCGCCCCATGTCCACGAGGGCGGCAACCTTCTCCGCGCCTGGCATATCCGCAAGGGCGATGCCACGGAGGCCTTCGCGCGCGCGGACGTCGTGGTGGAGAAGACCTACCGGACCCCGTTCGTGGATCACGTGTACCTCGAGACGGAGACGGGCATCGGCTGGATCGACGCCGAGGGCACCCTGGTCCTCCGCGTCAGCACCCAGGTGCTCGAGCATTTCCGCGACGTGGCCGAGGTGCTGCGGCTGCCCCATGGGCGCGTGCGGCTCGAGGGCGCCTATCTGGGCGGCGGCTTCGGCGGCAAGGAGGACGTGACCGTCGAGTGCCTCCTCGGCCTGCTCGTGTGGAAGACGCGCCGGCCCGTGCAGCTGGTGTTCTCCAGGGAAGAGAGCTTCATCGGCCACGGCAAGCGTCATCCGTATGTCCTGCGCTACCGGTCCGGCGCCACCCGGACGGGTGAGCTGGTGGCCATGGAGGTGGAGCTCGTGTCGGACTCGGGAGCGTATGCCGCCCTCTCGCCCTGGGTGCTCCTGTACAGTCTCGTGACGGCGACGGGGCCGTACCGCGTCCCGCACGTCACCGT
>Ga0137383_10003008_pt1 | contig 10499 bp, 8 predicted proteins | sample SagtaG_19_FD_104817 | JGI IMG/M metagenome (GOLD analysis project Ga0137383, IMG submission 104817) | Vadose zone soil microbial communities from Sagehorn Ranch, Mendocino, California, USA - Sage2_R_40_16 metaG | ecosystem: Environmental > Terrestrial > Soil > Vadose zone | place: USA... | reverse complement strand
TTCCCAGGATGGTATTGTTAGATGGAGCCCAGGTCGAGTTCGTCCACCGGTCGTTGTTTGGAGCTGTGCCGCCAATCGTGTGAACGGCGTACGCCTGGAAGAAGCGCGGTAACGCGAGAACCAGGACGACAATGATCGCGGCAATGATCACGAATGCCGAAAAGAGCAGCGAACTGCGATTACGTAAGAATGTCGTCAGGATCGTTCCTCCCAAAGGGTACTGCCAATTACCTTGATGGGTCCAGCACGCAGGCGCCAGCATGAGCGCACCCCGTTGTGCCTGCTTGCTGCCTGGCCAATACTGGCGCGCTCATGCTGGCAACTGTCGCTAACCCTTGACACTGCCAATGGTCAAGCCGGACTGGAAGAAGCGTTGGGCGTATAGGAACAAAAGGATCAAGGGAACCGAGATAACCACCGAAGACGCCGCAAAGTAGCCCCACGGTGTGCGGAAGTCGCCCTGCAGGGCAAAGAGACCCAGCACGAACGTCAGGTTGGAACCGGTCGCGTTCGAGTTGAGCACTAAGTTTGCCAGCGCGTACTCGTTCCAGCCGCCAATGAACATGAACAGCGCCGAGGCCGCCAGCGCAGGGGCAGCCAGTGGCAGCGTCACGCGCAGGAATGCCTGGGTGGTAGTTGCCCCATCGATCAGCGCTGCCTGTTCTAGCTCAACCGGCAAGGTATCGAAGTAGCCTTTCATGTTCCAAGTGCCAAAGACGAGCGATCCTCCTGCATAGATCACCACCAGTCCAACCAGACTGTTGAGCAGGCCAAGTTTGTTCAATAGGACGTAGTAGGCGGTAAGCGCCAGCAGTCCGGGGAATGCCTGGATCGCCAGCAACAGATTCAAACCGATCTCACGCCCTCTCAGGCGGAAACGTGAGAGGGCATAAGCGCCGCTCACTGAGAAGACGAGGCCAATAATAGTCGTCATACTACAGATGAAAAACGTGTTGGCTATCCAGTTCAACAACGGCAGTTGCGTAAGAACGTAGATGTAGTTATCAATGGTCGGATTGGCGGGAAGCAGTTTCAGGTCGGTCGTGTAGAGGTTTTGACCTCCGGCCAGTGACGCCTGGATCACATAGTAAATGGGAAACAGGGCAAAGATCGTCATGACGGCGAGGAAGAGGTAGATGAGCCCGGTCATTGACGACGACAAGAAACGCCGCCACAGAGTAATAGCTACCACCTTTTCGCGCTCGGCTGCCCTCCCGGCCACCTGTACCTGAGCAGACACTGCCTCTCCGCTTGTGCTCGCTTTCATGATCTGGTCACTCATGCCAGCGCCTCCTTCCTTCTCGACCTCTGCTGTCCTAACGAGCGTGCAAAGAACGTCAGGGCCCCAAGGATGATGAATACCATGATGGCAAATGCCGCTATAGCCCCGTAGTGCGGGTTGGCGACGGTAGCTCCCAGGATGCGGTTGTACATGTAGATCATCACAAATTCGGTGAAGCCAGGCTTGGCAGGATTGGGCGTCGGGCCGCCGCTGGTGATGAGGAAGACCGTATTGAACATCTGGAAGGTTGTGATAGCGCTCAAGATTGTCGCCGGTGTGATAGCAGGGCGCACCAGTGGCAGGGTGACGTTCAGGAAACGCTGCCACGCGTTCGCGCCATCTACGGCGGCTGCCTCATTTAACTACGCTGGCACGCTTTGCAGCGCCCCCAGAATCACGACGGTGAAGAACGGGTAGGTGAGCCAGACATTGACGATCACCACCGCTGTAAACGCCCACCAGGGACTGGTGACCCAGGGAACACCGAAATTGTGGCCGAAGAACACGCGCCCTATCTGGTTAATCGGGCCGAAGTCGTAATTGAAAAGGAACTTCCAGATCAGCGCGGTGATGGCCGATGGTGCTGCCCAGGGCACAAGCAATGCGACACGCCAGAACGCCAGTCCTTTAATCTTGCGGTTATTCAGAGCCAGCGCGGTGAGCATGCCCACAACAAGGAACAGGCCGACACAAATAACCACGTACAGCACTGTTTGCCCTAAGACGTAGAGCAGGTCGCTATCGGCAGCGAAGAATAGCTTCTGATAGTTCCCCAACCCTCTCAGGGTATAGTCGTCATTGAAAAACGTCAGGTTGGTGAGTGAGAGGTACAAGGTGTACAGGATGGGAGTACCACTGACGAGCGCAATCGTGATAATCATGGGGGCGAGATAGGCAGTGATAGTCCAGCGACTCACCTTCAGCATGTATCACCTCTCTTTCCTGCAACATCAAGGACAGGTAACATCTTGACTAATGCCCTTTCTTTATAGACTGACTGGTGACAAGAAGAGAGGTGGAGAACCTGGAATATTTCGGCCTCCACCCCTCATGGATGCCCGTGTAGGGGCGGCTACTCGCAAGGAGCTTACTCGTCCGACCGCCTGAGCGAAGCTAGCTGCGTGTAGCCCCCCGATTTATCGAGGTGGCGTTGGCGGTCGGAATAGCAAAGAACATGTTCTACATCTACCTGTACGGTACCGCCCTTCTCTGCTTGACGTACCTACGAAGTGATCTGTGAGATGTTCTTCTGGGCGGCGGTCTCAGCCTCATTCAGTGCCGTTTGGACAGGCGTGCTCCCGGCCCAGATAGCTGCCAGGGCACTGTCCATCGGGGTCCAGACGCCTGACATGAAAGGTGTGTTCGGCAGGGCCACTCCCAATTGCGCCTGGGCAGCAAAGCCTGATATCGCCGGGTTCGAGGTCACTGAGGGATCGTTGTCGGCGGCCAGGTTAGCTGGAACCTCGCCATCGACCTTCGACATCGCGACCTGGTTTGATGCATTAGTATAGAACTTCAGCAGATCCGCAGCCAGGGCAGGATCCTTGGCATTCTTCGTGATCCACAGCGACTTCACGCCCACAAACGGCTTGCCCGGCGTATTGGTAGAGGTGATGACAGGAATCTTGGCGAAGCCAACGTCGATACCGGCCTTAGTTGCGTAGTCAGCGTAGGCCCAGGGGCCGTTGATGATGGCGGCCGCTTTGCCCTCGGTGAAGAGCGAAGAGGTGGCATCATAGGTAGGCTGCTTCGGCAGGTAGGGCCTGAATTGGGCGATGTAATTCGCCGCCGCTACTGCCTCTGGCGTGTTCAGGTGAGCCTGACCGTCAGGGGTCACAAACTGGGCGCCAAAACCGTAGAAGAAGGCGGCATCGTCGTACGTGGTCGTCGAGGGCCATACAATGCCGTACTGCCCCGGGTGCGCCTTCGCGTAGGTCTGCTCGAAGGTCAGCATGTCATCGGTGTTCTGCGGCAGCTGGGCGGCCGTCACCAGCTTCTTGTTGTACATGATCGTGACCGCCTCAACCGCTTCGGGGACGCCATAGACGTGCCCGTTGAAGGTGACCGCCTCGGCTGCTGCCTTGTTATAAGTTGAATTGACGTAGTCCGGACTGATGTACTGATCAGCGGGTATAACGATGTGACCCAGTACCAGCTTGCCCAGGGTATCATCTACCCAGGCGATGATATCGGGGCCGGTACCGGTTTTCACGGCGGTGCTTGACTTGTCAACAACGTTATCCTGGTGGACGAGATTGATGTGTACACCGGGATGCAGCTTCATGTAGGCGTTAAAGATGGCCACCTTCGCTTGCAGGTAGCTCCCCTGCCAGCCGTGCCAGATGGTGATGGTGCCACTGAAACTGGTCGACGGGGGAGTGGACGGTTGAGACCCCCCGCAAGCCGCCAGGAGCATTGCGCTCAACACTGCAAGCGGCAGGAAGTATTTGAGGACGCGCTTGAGTGACATGGTGTAATCCTCCATGGTCATAAAATAGCGGGAATAATTTCCTCGCCTGTTAGCTTACTTGCTTCACTTTACGCCCAACAGCAAGGCTGGACGTAACTCCACGCGCACGCGGCGTCGAGATAACATACCATGTAAGGGAAGTGTTCGTGTAGCACCGCAGCGGAGCCCACCCGCCAGGTACATTGATGAGGTCCGTATGCATATCGCCCCCTTTGGGACGGACATACATAGAGAAGCGAGACATTTAAGAGGCTCCATCCTCCTCCTATGCGCTCGATCGCATCCTGCGAACTTATCGTATCGAAGATTTTACAAATAGGCTCTACGGTTGACAGGTGTTCAATTGCCCTCCGAAATCAGGCCACCGAAGTGTTGCCTGGCGTCCCCTCTTGCCCCAGGTAGGCCTCCAGGCTATAGATAATCGCGCTCAGGTGATCCAGGAGTACATGCAAACCGTCGTTGCTCACAACACTCATCAGCGTACGAATACGGGCCTCGTGCTCCTCGTTGACAGAATCGCGCAGGCGGCGGCCATGAGGCGTGAGCTTGATCAAGATAACGCGGCGGTCATGGGAAGCAGGAATACGCACAGCCAAATTGAGGCGTTCCAGGCGATCCACTATGCCGGTCATGTTACTTTTATCGGTGAACAGGACACGGCTCAGATCGACCATCGAGCGACCACTCTCTTCGTCCAGGTGTTTGAGCGCCCAGAACTGGCGAATACTCAAACCATGTTGAGCGAAGAATTGGCGATCGCAGTCATCTAGCAAATAGAAGATCTTAGTGAGCAAATTGTAAGCGTTCTGCTCGAGATCCGCATCCTGGTCGATTTCACTCATGTAGACTGCCCCTTTGCAATCGCGTGACTACCAACTGCACGAGTGTCCAAATGTCTGCTTATCTATAGTATAGGAAAAAACTGTTGATTTGTCAAGCATTTCGGTCAACGCCTGAGAAATTCCGCTGCTTCATAGCACTTGATCGATGGCAGCGCCCGGCCGTCGCGATCAAAAAGGGTCATGTTCCCCCAGGTGTCGCCTGCGCCGGGCTGCCAACCCACACCGGGAATCCAGGCCGATTCCCAGTAGACGATGCCTCGGCCACGCTGATTAGGAAGCTGGCCTAGCATCGAGAAGATTTCACGAATGAAGGCAAGTTGGCCTTCAGGTGTGGATGGATAGCCAGGTAAGAGCACTGGGTACGAACCACCGACGTTGCGTTCGCCATCTTCGTTCGTTAGTGCCCAGGGATATGCCGTTTCCACAATCACGATGTCCTTGTTATAACGTGGAGCCAGGTCGTTGAGGTTTGCTTGCAGAGCCGATAACGGGCCATGCCACCAGGGATAATAGGAGAGGCCAATGACATCAAAATCCACTCCTTGCTCCAGAATGGCATCATAAAAGTACCGGCTGCCAGCGTTATCGCCACCGCGATCAATATGCACCATGATACGCACATCGTAGTGAGAGCCATCGCGTACACCGGCTATGGCCGCCTTGAGCAGCGTGGTGAACTCAAGCCAGCGCTCACTGCCGTCGACATAGATTGCTCCTTGCGGCCACAGCATCCCGTTGGTAACTTCATTGCCGGTCTGTACCATTTCGACGGGCGTACCTTGCCTGGCGAGACGTTTAACCACGTCCCGTGTGTAGCTGTATACGGTATTGGCAAGGGTGGAGAGGTCCTGGCCTTGCCAGCCCTGCGGCGTGGGCTGCTTGCCTGGATCAGCCCAGAAATCGGAGTAGTGGAAGTCGAGCAGGAACTTGAGACCGGCTGCCTTGATGCGCCTGGCCATCGTTAAAATGTGAGGGAGATCGTTATATGCTATCGGCGGATTTACCCATAACCGTTCGCGGATGTACGTTGCGCCATGATGTGCTACAATCCGTTCCACCGGTTGCGCCCATCCCTCGTCTGAGAAGGTCCGTCCGACATCCTCAAGTTGTTGCAGAGTGGAGAGATCATGACCCAGCACCAGCTTTTGGTCGGCTTCACTTCGGTTCATCAAGGCCTCCGCTTTGTGGTCGCTGGTACAATTCGTTCGCGAGAATAACGATAAGATGGAACGGTTCGCACGCATAGAGTATACTTATTGGACCGGTCCAAGTCAAGTAGCACCAGAAAGGCGCTTTCAGTGTGATCGAAGTATTCCACCTTATCGAAATAGATGGAAAGGAGTTAATTTATGGTAACAATTTATGATATTGCAAAAGAGGCGGGTGTCGCCAAGAGTACTGTTGCCAATGCTCTGACAGGAAAAGGCAAAGTAAGTGAAACGACGCGCCAGCGTGTGTTACAATGCGCCAGGGAGATGGGCTATCGCCCCAACGTGCTTGCCCGCAATCTCTCTCAACATAAGACACTCACCATCGCTCTTATCCTTCCCAACATTGCCAATCCATTCTATCCGGAAATTATTGAAGCTGTCGAGAACATTGTTCGCGAGCACGAATATCAGACATTGTTCTGTAACACCCATGGCGATTTTGCCTTAGGGCGGCAACAGATGGAACGGCTGATGAGCCGTTGGGTGGATGGGTACATTATCATGGGATCGAGCATGGATATTGCTGATATTACCCGGTATTTTCAGCAAAGGGTCCCCATAGTTCTTTGCGATTGGCAAGAAAATGAATCCCCTGTTGGGATAACTCAGGTCAGTGTTGACTTTTACCACGCGGGGCAACTTGCAGCAGAGCATCTGCTCGCACTTGGGCATCGACATATCGCTGTTATCGTTGACGAACCGCAGCAAACGTTGCGCCTGGCGGGGTTCCGGTCCGTTTTAAAAACATCCGGCGTTCCCTTGCCTCCTGAGTTGATACAACGAGGGGACTCAACATTAGAGAGTGGGTACGCCGCGGCGCAGAACCTGCTTGCTCGTCTAGAGCATCCAACGGCTATATTTGCGACCACTGACTGGATGGCCCTGGGTGCTATGGAAGTCATATTGGATGAGGGGCTGCGTGTTCCTCAAGATATTTCTATTATTGGGTTGGACGATATTGTTGTTTCGGCGCATTTGCGCCCTCCGTTGACTACTATTGCCGTTCCTAAGTCTCAACTCGCAAAGGAAGCGACTGAGCTGCTGTTTGGTCAGATCAATGGAAACAAGGATATGGCAGTTTTACGTCTGGTGGAGCCTTATCTTGTCTTACGTCAATCAACTACCTTTCCTCTCATACAGGAAATGTAACACAGCAAGACTCGTTCATAACATCAGGATGGCTTTTGTAATTGCCGGGGGATGTACCATTCCTGCCCGATAATCCCGCTTGAGTGCCTCTCGCCTCTTACTTGAGGTGGAGGAACCTGGCTTAACTTGACGCCTATAGGGACGCACTCAAGCTGGCCCTACGCGCGGACGCGTCCAGGTAATTGGTTAAAGTTCATACAATCCGGGCCCGGTACAGCGCCACACCTGCATTCCTGCGCCAAGCAGGTTGGAGAGGGACAGCATTCCCTGCTCTACCACTGTTTCCGCGCCGGAAATCACTTCTTGCAAGACAAGGCCGTCGGGCAGGCCGCCGTGTCGTACTGGCAGCACCATCAGACCATCAGGCGCGCGGCGCGCTACGACGATCAGGCGTTCTTCGGGAGCCTCGCGCAGGAAGGCCAGTGTCTCACCCGCCGCGTAGAGAATCTGAAAACCACCGCGACACAAGGCGGGAGATGAGCGACGCAGGTGGATACACTGTTGATAGAATGCGCGCCGCCCGCTATTCCATGCTCGTTCATCCCAGATTATGCAGCGACGATTATCAGGGTCCTCGCCACCTGTCATGCCGATCTCGTCGCCGTAATAGACGTTGGGCGTGCCGGGAAAGGTGAACAGCAGTGCTGCGGCAATACGCGCCAGCGTTTCGTCTTCGCCGACCACCGTTTGAATGCGGGGCGTATCGTGGCTGCCAAGCAAGTTGAATTGCTGCGCAGCGATCTGCCAGGGGATAGCAGCGATAAACGTGCGCCACTGGTCTGCCAGCGCCTCTGTCGGCAGCATATCCGGGTCTTGCAAACCCGGCCTCCACGCCAGCGACACATCAAAGCCGACCAGCCACTGCTGGAGTGGGATGCTGAAGTCACGGTAATTCATTGTGGCATCAAACTCGTCTCCCTGCAACTGCGGCGTGCCGTCGTACATATTCTCGCCAATGAAATAGGCGTTGGGTGCTAGTGATTTGATGGCCCTACGCAGGCCGCGCCCAACCTTATGTCCTAGCTGGCTCTCCCCCTGCCGCGCCAGCGTATTCGCTACATCGATACGCCAGCCATCGATACGGAATGGGGGCTTTAGCCAGTAACGCGCGATGGAATCATCTGCGGCGTACATTTCTTCGCGCAAGCGCAAACTGTGATAGTTGAGTTTGGGGAGGCTCTGTATCCCCATCCAGGTCTCATACTCATCTGGCCACTGATGGAACGTGAAAAATTCGGCGCTGGGAGCGTTCAGATCGGCCTGGGCAGCCAGGAACCACGGGTGTTCAGTGCTACAATGGTTCGGAACGAGATCGAGCATAAGCCTCATGCCTCGCTCATCCAGTGCATTGCGCAGGGCAATCAACGCCTCGTCGCCACCAAAGTGGGCATCGACATGCTTATAATCTACCGTGTCATATTTATGATTGCTGGGCGAAGTGAAAATCGGTGTGAGATAGAGCGCATTGATGCCCAGATCTTGCAGGTAGTCTAAATGCTGGATAATCCCCCACAGGTCACCGCCGAAGAATTCGACCGCGCCCGACTCGCGAAGTGAGCGCGGGATCTCACCCCAGGGCCGCGCAACGACCGACTTCCCATAACTTACATATTCGCCATCTCGAACATTGTTGGAAGGATCGCCATCGGCGAAACGGTCAGGAAAAATCTGGTAAAAGACAGCATCACGCACCCAGGTTGGGGCATCATAATGGGCCAGGATACGAAAATCCGTTGCGTCCGTCGGCGTATATCGCGTCATTCCGGCAGCAGTAAGCCACCAGTTGCCCTCGATTGTCAGGAGAAGAAAGCGGTAGTTGTTTCTCACCATACTGATTTGCATATCCCCTTCCCACCAGCACGCGGCAGGGTCTTTCGTGATCAACCGCAGCGGAGCCATGTGCTGCTCGCCGTCCGGGTTGGTGCGAACGAAGATGCTTTCAACCGGCGCATCCAGGCCAGTACGTACGCGGAGCTTTACAGTTGAGCCGAGAGAGATGGTCCCATTCACGACAGTGTAGCATGAAGAGCCATCGTGGTGAACGCTGTGGGACCAGTGGTGATCAGGCATGAATGATCCTTGCAATACTGTTGATAATTCAACTATCGAACAATGAGTAGTATATCATGCTATTGTTGGGAAGTCAATGGCTAAGCGAGTCTCTCCAACTATACGTAGTCACCATACACTAGCCAAACGACTATCGTCGAGGATATCAGCAAAAGTAGTTAAAGAGAAAAGAACAGGAGAGATAATAACCAGAGTACCGACTGCTGTTCAAGGAATCGATACCCTGGTTGTGTTTTCCCTCAGTTCCTAACTATCACGAGTGTCAAATGGACGCAGGAAGGTGGTTGGCTCGAAGGTGAGGAACGCAGGGGGGACCGGGTTGAAGGTCGAGCCGAGCGCTGCCGCTTCCTGATTCAGGAGATCGGGATTGGTGGAATCGTCCCACTTGCCCGTATCCAGGCGATGGATGAGCGTCTGGAATGCCGTCAGGGTCTCTGCAGGGGTGAAGGAGCAGTGATTGGCACGGTGGACGAAGATTTCACGCAGCAGCGGGTTGTTGCCTGCAGCGCGAACCACGCTCGCATACGCTTGCTCATCCTGGTTGGCTACAAGTCCGTCGCCAGTGGTGTGCATGGTGAGGACAGGCATAGTCACATCCCCATTGAAGATGATGTATCTACTGAGGTACTGCAGGGCTCCCGGGTCGGCTGCGATACGTGGAGCTGCGTCGAGGGTCTTCAGGTCCCCGTCCAGGCTCAGTCCGGCTTGCTGGTAGAGGGCTTCGACTTCGCTGTGGTCGATTGAATGTTCCAGTTGCCGGCGATAGTTGACACCAGTGTTCCAGGAGGGGTTGCCCCCGGCACGAGCCTCGAGTTCGGCCCGGGCAAAGAAGGCGAAGGCGAAGTCAACCTGGTTTTCCCAGAGGAATTGATTCTGCTCCTGTGCCGTGAAATCCTTGCTGGCGGGTTCAGGTGAGGCAGGGTTAAACCAGCCGGGAATATCTGACAGGGCCGCCGCCAGTGCGATGCGCGCTCTACCCTGAGCGGTCTGCTGCGCAGAGGCAAGGATGGCTTTGGCCTGCTTGAAAGCACTCGTGGGATCAGTGATATGGACGATGGAAAGTGCGCTCCCCGCCAGCAGGACGTTAAAGGCAAAGGCACCATCGAGTCCCTGGTTCCAGGTCCCGACGCCGCCGGCAAGCACACCACACATCGGCAGGGCACCCGCAAAACGATCAGGGTACAGCTGGATCAGGCCGGCAGTGATGATACCACCGAGCGAGTGGCCCCAGGCGATCGTGCGGGTGGGAGGGCCGCAGGTGGTAGTGAAGAAATCAAGTAAGGCGACCTGGTCGTTAAAGGCCTGCTGGAGCGCCCAACCGTTCTGGCTGTAAGACGAGCCAGCAAGCGCATAGCCCTGCTGCAAGAGTGCCGCTCCAGTCAGCGCATCACCAGCATCGACGCCATCCCGAGTTCTGTGTAAAGGCGGGAGGTAAATAAGCAAGCAGAGATATGAGACTGACCAGCCAATCAACA
>Ga0137383_10003002_pt1 | contig 10511 bp, 7 predicted proteins | sample SagtaG_19_FD_104817 | JGI IMG/M metagenome (GOLD analysis project Ga0137383, IMG submission 104817) | Vadose zone soil microbial communities from Sagehorn Ranch, Mendocino, California, USA - Sage2_R_40_16 metaG | ecosystem: Environmental > Terrestrial > Soil > Vadose zone | place: USA... | reverse complement strand
TGTCCGCCGATTCGCTGGCGACCGCTGGTCATCCGCGCGCCGCGCTCGTGCTGCTCGATAACGTGGATGTCGACGCAGCGGCCCGGCTGATCGATCCTTTCTTCCGCACCATCGTGCATTTGTGGCGCGCTGCGTGGCGGGCCCGCATCGGAGACGTGGAAGGCGCGAGAGCCGAATTGGTATGGCACGAGCATACCGATGTCGTGGGCCTGCCGACGGGTCTGCCGCAGGCAGCGGAAGTCGATTGGGCGTTCGGCACGCTGGCCCGCTGGCGCCTGGCGCGCCTGCTCGATGCCGGCAGACGGGCTGAACGTGGCGAGGCGTGTGACGCCTACGCGGCGGTGGTACGGCACTGGTCAGGGGCACCGCCCCCCTATGGAGCGCGGGCCGATATGGCTCGGACTCGCGCCCGCGCGCTCGGCTGCGCGGCCACGCGCCTCTCCCGATGATCCACGTCCGGACGTTGGGGACACTCGAAGTCACGGTGGACGGCGCAGAGGCGCCCTCCGAGCTCCTCTGGAAGAAGAACCTCGCGTTATTGCTCTACCTGGCACGCGCACCCAAGCGTCGCTGCACCCGCGAGCAGTTGATCGGGCTGCTCTGGGCAGAGAAAGACGACGCCGCGGCGCGGCAATCGGTGCGTGAGGCCATTCGCACGCTCCGACACTACGTCGGCGAGAATCATCTCAGAACAACAGGCGACGTGATCGAGCTGACCGATGGCGCGGTGCAGCTCGATACGGATCAGCTCGAGCAGCTCGTGAAGCAACGCGACTGGGCCGACACGACACCGCTGATCCACGGCGACTTCCTCGACGGCTTCAAGATCCCAGGCGCGTCCGGGTTCGAAGACTGGCTCACTGTGGAGCGATCGCATTGGCATGGTCTATCCCTGGACGCACTGCTGCGCCACGCCGAGGAGCGACTCGATGCCGGCGACGAGCTCGGCGCCGACGCGCCGCTGGTGCAAGCCAGGAAAATGGACCCCTGCTCACAGCGCGCGCTCCGCGCGTACATGCGACGGCTCGCCGGAACCGGCGACCGGTCCGGCGCACTCCAGGCTTTCGAGCAATTCGTCAAGGCCGCCCGGCGCTCAGGCGACAGCACCCTGGAGCCCGAGACGAAAGGGATAGTGGAGCGTCTGCGCAGCGGCCGCGCGTGGCACCTCCCGAAGGACGCTCTCGCTTCTGACCGGAGCGTGGTATGGCGCCGCGCGCCGCTGCTGGGGAGGGACCGTGAGCTCGCCACCGCGCTGGCGCAGTGGCGCAACGCGAAAGCGGGTCGCCTGACGTTGCTCCTCATCGAAGCCGAATCGGGTGGCGGCAAGACGCGGTTTCTCGAAGAGCTCACGGCTCGCGCGGCGCTCGATGGAGGGGTGGTGGTCGGCACACGCGCCGTAGCGGAGGACCTCGAGCATCCAGGGAGCGCGATCCTCGGGCTCGCGCGCGGTGGCTTGGTGGACGTGCCCGGCGTAGCGGGCGTTAGTCCGTCAGCGCTCGCCGTGCTCGCCGCGCACGCGAGCGAGTGGGCTGAGCGTTTCCCGCAAGAGCATCCGCCGTCACCCACCGGCAATCTCGATGCCGCAATCGCTGAGGTCTTGCGGGTCACCAGCGCCGAGCGGCCGCATGTGTTGATCCTCGACGACGCGCAGTGGATCGACGCGACGTCGTACCAGATGATCGAGCGGCTCGCCCGCGATCTCGCTCACGCCCCGGTGCTCATCCTGCTCGCGGCGACCCCGGAGCCTGCTCCGCCAAAGCTCGCAGAGCTGCGCGCACGGATTGGACGCGATACTCCCGGCGTCACGATTTCGCTGGGGAAGTTGGGAAACGAGGCGCTGTGTCGATTGGTCCAGTGGGCGCTGCCGGCCTACACCGGCGACGCAGCGGATCGCTTGACGAGACGGATTGCTGCCGATTCCGCGGGGCTGCCGCTGCTCGCCGTCGAAATCTGTCACGCGATGGCGCAGGGCCTCGATCTCGAAGCGACGAACGGCGCCTGGCCGCACCCGCTGCGCACGCTCGATTCCACCTTCCCCGGAGACCTCCCCGACACGATCGTGGCATCGATTCGTGTGGGCTTCCGGTGTCTCACGAAGCCGGCGCAGCAGGCGCTCGTCGCTGTCGCGCTCCTCGGCGACCGCGTCGCGGGAAAGCGGATCAGCTGCGCGACCGATCTGAAAGGAGACGCATTGCACGCCGCGCTCGACGAGCTGGAATGGCGCCGCTGGCTCGTTGCCGAGTCGCGCGGGTACACCTTCGTGGCGCGTATCGTGCGTGACGTGGTGGCGCGTGACATGATCACCCAGGGCGAACGCCAGCGCCTCCTGGCGAAAAAGTGCTGACGGTGCGACGGAACGCTCGTCTCACGCATCATCCCGCTGTCCTCCGGGAGAAGAGAGTATGAGACTCACGTGGTCGCACGCGTTTCTTGCCGCAACGCTGTTGCTCGTGCCGCGCGCTGCATGGACGCAAGGCGTGTACGGTGGTCGTGGCGGCGGCCTGGGGCCCGCCGGTCGCTACGGACCGAGCGCTCCCAAACTTCCCGGCGTGGAGCTCGCGGGGCCGCTCGATACGGCGCTTGCCCGCGTGATGCTCAACCTCACGCCCGCCGAGGCCGCACGCTACGCGCAGGCGTACGACTCGTTCATGGTCGCGACGCGACCGCAGCGCGACAGCGGGGCGGCGGCGACCGCGAAGATGAACGAGCGCCTCGACGACGGCGACCGCGCGGCTGCGATGTTTTATGCCGAACGCCTGCAGGAGCTGGGAAAATATCTCCGCGATCGCCAGGACCACTTCGAAAGCGACCTGCGCCACATCCTGACTGGCGACGAGATGAAGGCGTACAAGAAGTGGAAGGAAGGCGAGGAGCAGGCGGCCGACCGGAAGCGGCGAGAAGACGAAGTGCGCTGGCAGGAAGCGGGGTTCCGCGGTGAGTTCGGTGGTCCGCGCGTGGGCGCCACCGCTCCGGAAATCAAGACCGCCTTGCCGACCGCGACCGGAGTCGCGGCGCCACCGCTCGGCGCTCAGAGCGTTCGCGTCGGACGGACTTTGTACGTCGCGGGCCAGCTCGGCGTGGATAGCACGAACACGCTCGCGGGAACGGATCTGCATGCGCAGGCGGCTCGCGCCTTCGCCAACCTCGCCGCGGTGCTGCAGGCGGCCGGCGCCTCACCGCGCGACGTGACGGCATTGACGATCTATGTCGTCAACTATCGACCCGCCGACCTCGAGACGATTCGCGACGCGGCGAGTGCCTACATCACGGCAAATGCCCCGATCATCACAGTGCTCGGCGTGCAATCGGTCGGGCGAGACGGCGCGCTCATCTCGATCGGCGCAACCGCCACGGGGGGTGCGCGCTAAGCCGCTGACCGCCATGCGCGGTTATCATACTGCGCAATGGATTCCCGCACGACTAAACACCTGCCGCTCCTGGCGGCGCTGGTTGCCGTCGTCCTGTGGGCCGCGGCGTTCGTCGGCATCAGAGCCGCGGGCCGTTCCTTCTCACCGGGCGCACTCGCGCTCGGCCGGCTCACGATCGGCAGCGTGCTCCTGGGTAGCGTGGTCTTGTCCCGTCCGGTCCTCCGTCCAACTAAACGCGAGCTCGGCCTGCTGCTGCTGGCCGGGTTCTTGTGGTTTGGCGTCTACAATCTCGTCCTCAACGAGGCCGAGCGACGCGTCGATGCGGGCACCGCGGCGATGCTGGTGTTGATCGCTCCGATTTTCATCATCGCCCTCGCCGCCGTATTCCTGAAAGAGCGCACGACGCCGAACCTGCTGCTCGGCGGCGGGCTGGCGTTCGCCGGTGTGGTAGTAATCGGATTCGCAACGTCGACCGGCAAGGCGTCACTCGTCGGCATCATCCTCTGTCTACTTGCCGCGCTCTCGTCCTCGATCGGTCTGGTCGCGGAGAAGCCGGTGCTCCACAGGATCTCGGCACTGCAGGCGACCTGGACCTGTTGCGTGGTGGGAATGCTGTTCTGCCTGCCCTACGCGCCGGTGCTCGTCCGCGAGCTGCGCCTTGCACCCACCGGCGGCATCGGCTGGCTGCTGTTCCTCGGTGTGTTCCCCACGTCGATCGCCTTTACCACTTGGGCCTACGCCCTGGCTCGAGGCTCGGCCGGCCGTCTGGCGGCGACTGCCTACCTCATTCCGCCGATCACGATCGTGATGAGCTGGGCGATCCTGGGCGAAGCGCCGGGCCTCATCGCGGTGCTGGGCGGCGCAGTCTGCCTCGCCGGCGTGTACATCGCACGCCGACAGACGCAGACTACGGCTTCGGCCGCTCCTGCTCCTCCCGCTCTTCGTCGCTGAGGTCCACCGACATCGGGAAAAACACCGAGCGCTTTACCGCCGGATAGGGGACGTCCCAGCCACGCGCCTCGTGCCACAGGATGCGATTCAGCCGTTCCGAGGGCGCGGCGTCGGGGTCGTGGAAATTCATGCGCGCTGACTGCAGCGCCGCGTGACGGCGCTCGGCGGCATGCGGACCGGTGATAGCGCCGACCTGTTGATTCATCTCGTAGATCGACTGCTTGGGCTCGAGGACGCTGAAGGGCGTGAAATCGGGGGCTTCGTCCGGGCCGATGAAGCTGGCCCGCATGTCGGTCGCCACGAGATCGAACAGACTGAGCGCCGGGAGTCCCAGCATCAGTTCGATGGTCTTCACCATGCTCGGCTGGCTATAAAACGTCGCGTCGATCACGCCGCGCTTGGCGTAGGGGCTCGCGACGAGCGCGACGGTGCGGTGACCATCGATGTGGTCCACGCCGTTCTGGGCGTCGTCTTCGACCGCCAGGATCGCCATCGATTTCCAGAACGAGCTGTGCGACAGTCCCTCGACGATCCGGCCCAACGCGAGGTCATTGTCGGCGACGCACGCCCTGGGCGTGCACCATCCAGGGGTGGTGCCCTCCGTGTGATCGCTCGGGAGAATAATGAGCACGAGATTCGGCATCGCGTGCCTCGATTCCCATTCGCGCAGATGCTCGAGCACGATGTCGGCTTTCACAACGTCTGGGACCGTCATCGTCCAGCCTGGATATTCGCGGACCAGTACGCGGTTGAGCGACGGAATGTCAGACCGCGTGTTGTACTGCCTGGCCACGGTTGCCCGGAAGTAGGCGGCGTTGTGGGGCTGCGAATCCCGGTACTGGGTGAGCAGTGACATCCGGAGAGTGTCGCTGTACCACTGGGGAGACGGTGCGTATTCGCCGAAGACGCGTACCGTCTTGCCCTTCGCCTGCGCCGCTTCCCAGAGAAAGCCGCCCGACGAGTACGCGAGCGGGTCCACACCTTCCGACGGATAGCTGCGCCCCGTGTACAGGGGCCACATCGGATACTCCGTCTCCAGTCCCTGCGTGAGCCAATTGTGCCCGTCCGCCGAATTGCCACCGGACGCGAAAAAGTGATCGAGGAGCACGTAGCGTTCGGCGAGGGCGTGTGCATTCGGGGTCACGTCACGGCCGTATTGCAGGAGCGAGCTGTCGCTCGCGCCCTTGCCCATATCGCCGAAGACCTGATCGTACGTTCGGTTTTCGCGCACGATGTAGACGACGTGGTCGATCAATGAGGGCTCACCAGGCCGCTCGGGAACAGCGCGAGGGGCGGCATTGGCCCGCGCCGCCAGCGTCGGCCCTGCGCTGTCGGTCCGGAGCGTGAGCCGATTGTTTTGGGCCACCGACGTGGTATACGCCGCGATCTCCGCTGCCGACGGCTCGGCAATCACGTTCACGGAGCCACGATAGGAATGGACGTACCGACCCGTGAAAGGCCCGCCCGAGCTGCGTCCAATGCCCGATCCCACGCCAAACAACGAGCCCACGGCGATGGTGTGTCCGTCGGCGCTTACGTCGATCGTCGTCGGATACCAGCCGGTGGGCACGAGTCCCTTCAGCTGGCCGCTCGGCAGCCCGTAGGCGGCGACGGCGTTCGCCCCGCCGAGCGTCACAAAGAGTGTCGTGGCGTCCGGTGAGAGCGCGACGGCGGTGGGGGCGAGCCCGATGCGGGTCTCACGGAATGGCGCAATCGCAATCGTGCCAACAACAGCATCACGGTGCGTGTCGATGATGCTCACCGCATCCGAGTTGCCATTGGCGACGTAGAGCCGTCCACCCCGCTCATCCCATGCGATGCCGGTCGGGTGGCGGCCGACGGGAATGACTTTGGTGACCGTGCCCGCGACCAGATCGACGCGTGTCACGCTCCCGGGCTGCGAGATGCCCCGGGGATCAACGCGCACCAGCTCCGCGAACGGATCACAGCATTGCTTGGCGGCGCGATCGCGCGGGCCAGGTTTCGGGCCGCCGAGATTGGTGACATAGGCGACCGAGCCGTCCGTACTCACGACGGCAGCCACCGGCAGCACGCCCAGCGGAACGGACTTCAGCAGTGTGCCGCTGTCGGCGTCGAGGATCGCCAGGGCATCGTTGGCCGGCAACGGAACGACCACCACACGGTGTCTGGACGCGTTCGCTAGACTCGCCACGGCCGGAGATCCAACGATGTAGTCGCCGAGGGCCGGTGAGGTCCACCGCGCGACGACGCTCTCGCCGTCGTAGGCCGTCAGCTGAGCGACTGCTTTCGTGTGGGCGAGCTGTTCGGATCCCGGCGTGCGGCTCAACGCAAGATCGGCCGGCAAGAGGCCGACGCTCGTGACGAGTGTCCGACCCGTCACCGGATCGATCGCGATCCCCTGGACACCCGCGCGCCCGTCGAACGCCGTGCTTCCCAGCACGGCGTTGTCGCGCCAGCCGAGCCGGTAGGCCGCGCCGTGGATGGAGACCCAGACTTCGCCAGGCCGTCCGAATCGTACGCCGAATACGCGGTCTGTGAACACGCTCTGTACGCCGGCGGGAGTCACGCGTTGATTGGTCGCGATCGTGCCGGGGTCGGTGATCTCACGACGCGGCGCGGCCGGCTGTGACTGCGCGGGAAGCTGGAGCAGGAATAAGAGAGTAAGGATCATTCCTCATGATATCACTGTCGGCGCACGGAAGCATCCGTGGGAAGACGGCACCGTTCTGGAGCTGGCTAACACATTCCTAACTCTCGGCGTGTAGCCTCGGCGGCGCCCGCCGCCATTATTATCGGACATGCTGCTGACACTGTGCCTCCTGCTCGCCGGCGAAGTACCGGGCCCCCCGATCGTCTACTCCGGTCGCGAACGCCAGCTTGACGTGCGGATCCCCCGCTTCGACGCCGAGGTCGTGATTGACGGCGATCTCGCGGATTCGGTGTGGGCGCATGCCGCCCTGCTGACCGGCTTCTCGCAGTATGCGCCCAACGACGGCGTCGCCGCGGTGGACTCGACGCAGGTGCTGGTGTGGTATTCCGGCAACGCGATTTACTTCGGGATTCGCGCCTACGAGCTGCACGGCAAGCCGACCGCGACGCTGGCCGATCGCGATCAGATCTTCGGCGACGACAACGTGCAGATCCTGCTCGGCACATTCCACGACGGCAAGAAGGCGTTGATGTTCGCCGTGAACCCGTTGGGCGTGCAGGGGGACGGCGCGCTCGTCGAAGGCGCGAACATCTCCGCGAGCGGGTTCATCGGCGGGGCGGTCATCGGACGGGAGCAGCCGGACCTCAGCCCGGACTACGTCTTCCAGTCGCGGGGACGCGTCACGGATTGGGGCTACGAAGTCGAGGTTCGCATTCCATTCAAGAGTCTGCGCTATCAGCCGAAGCAGCCGCAGGACTGGAGTATCAACATCATTCGCCAAATCAAGCACTCAGGATTCGAGGATACGTGGTTTCCGGCGAAGCGCGCCAGCGCGACCTTCATCGGGCAGTCGGGCAATTTGATCGGCCTGTCCGGCATGCATCGCGGATTGGTGATGGATCTCAATCCCGAGGCGACCGCGAAAGCGACCGGGGCACCGGGCTCGCCGGGGAGCGCCTACAGCTACGACGTGGGCAACCCGCAGATCGGCGGGAACGTGCGGTGGGGTCTCACCGATAATCTCACGCTGAACGGCACGATCAAGCCCGATTTCTCACAGGTCGAATCGGACGCAGGTCAGCTTGCATTCGATCCGCGCCTGGCGCTCTTCTTCCCCGAGAAGCGGCCGTTCTTTCTCGAAGGCAGCGAGCTCTTTCAAGTTCCCCAGAACCTGATCTACACGCGGCGAATCGTGCAGCCCGCCGCGGCGGTGAAGCTCACGGGGAATGCCCACGGCACGGACATCGGCGTCCTGTCGGCTGTAGATCAGCAATTCGCGTCGGCGAGCGGTAACGACAATCCGATCTTCAACATCGTCCGCGCGCAGCGCAGCCTGGGGCCTGGGTCTCGCATCGGGCTGGCGTACACGGACCGCATCGAAGGCGCAGACTACAATCGCGTGGCGGACGTGGACGGCCGGCTGACCTTCAAAGACATCTTCGGCCTGAACTTTCAGCTCGCTGGCAGCCGCACCCGCCTGGCCGGCGTCACGACGACCGCGCCGCTCTGGCTCACGCAGTTTACGATTCAACATCGCGTGTGGGGCTTGCGGAGTGTGTTCGCCGGCATCTCGGACCAATTCCGCACCGCCAGCGGATTCATCGGCCGCGCCGGAATCGTGCACTCCTATGTCGATCCGAGCTACACGACCTACGGGAACGCGGGGGCGCTGCTGCAGCGTTTCACCGGCGACATCCTCGTGGACGGCATCTGGCAATACCAGAACTTCGTCCACGGCCGGCACATGCAGGACAAGAAGCTGCATGTGAACGGAAACGCCATCCTGCGCGGTGGCTGGAGTATCGGTGCCGGGTATTTCGTGGAGTCGTTCGGCTACGACTCCGCGCTGTATGCCAACTATCGGCTCGAGGTCCCGAAATCGGGCGGTGGGTTGGACACGATCCCCTTCATCGGCCAGCCGACCATCGCCAACGGCGAGTACCTCATCCAGATCGGCACGCCGCAATGGAAGCACTTCAGCGGGGGCGGCTTCTTCCTGCAGGGCCACGACGAGAATTTCTTCGAGTGGGCCTCGGCGAACTTGCTGTTACTGAGTGTCGACGTGTCGTACCGGCCCACCGACCGGCTCCGCAACTCGTTTAGCTATTTCTGGCAGCAGGTCAACCGGCGCACGGACGGCACGCTCGTGAACGTCGGCCGGGTGGTGCGCGCCAAAATGGAGTACCAGCTCTCCCGGCCGCTCTTCATCCGGCTGGTCGGGCAGTACATCCAGGATCAGACCGACTCGCTGCGCGATGACTCGCGCACGAACGCGCCGATCTTGATCGCCGGGCCAAGCAGCGTGACCCGCACGAGGGCCAGCGCGACGAATCTCTTCCATGTCGATGCACTCATCAGCTACCAGCCGGTGCCGGGAACGGTCGTATTTGCGGGATACGGCAGCGACATGCTGGATGAAGACGCGTTCCGGTTCCGCGGGCTCACACGAACGGGCGACGCGGTGTTCGTGAAAATCAGCTATCTGTTCCGACTCTAAGCACCTTGCAATAGGACGTCGCCCGCGTACATCACGGCATGGACATTCTCCAGGCCATTGGAAACACGTCCCTTGTTCGGCTCAGCAAGGTCGTGCCTCCCGATTGCGCCCAGATCCTCGTCAAACTCGAGTGGGAGAATCCCACCGGGAGCATGAAGGGTCGGATGGCCGTGACGGTGATCTCCCGGCCGGAGGCCGACGGCCGCCTGAAGTCGGGAGACACGGTCGTCGATTACACAGGCGGGAGCACCGGCGCCGTGCCGACTTGATCCTCGTGGCGAGTGAGGGCGGCCGGACCACCAAGAAGCTGATCGCCTCACGCATTCGCCAGCCGGGGATTGACCGGGTACTCTTTGGATCGGATGCGGCGACCGGCGGCAACCTGGCGCCGCGTGAGGCGTGGGTTGAGTTTCAGAAAGTGCCATTGACCGAAGCCGAGTTCCGCACCATCGCCAATAACGTCGCTCCCTACATGAGATGAGACGCGCGAGCATGCCAGAATCGTGGCGCAGCAAGCTGGAGCGCTGGGGATTCAACTTCTTTCCGACCTACCGAAGCACGGGCGCCTGGATCACGTACATCGCGGCCGACCACCGCGAGATCCGCATCAAGCTCCCGTTCGGCTGGCGCACCAAGAACTATGTCGGCACCCTGTTCGGCGGCAGCATGTATGCAGCCGGCGATGGCGTCTACATGGTCATGTTGATCAAGAACCTCGGGCGCGACTACATCGTCTGGGACAAGAGCGCGACGGTGCGCTTCCGAAAACCGGCGCGCACTACGTTGTACGGCCGCTTCGTCCTCTCGCCCCACGACATTGACGACATTCGCGCCGCCACTGCTGGCGGCGAGCCGGTCGAGCGCGTGCATCGCGTCGCGCTTGTTGATCGCGAGGATGTCGTGCACGCGGAAATCGAATGGCTGGTCCACATCCGGCGCAAAGACGCGGTCGCGCCCCCAATCACATCACGCAGGGGCTAATCATGCGGCGAATCTTCTTCTTTCTTGCCATCGTGCTCGTGTCGCCCCTCGCGGCGCAGCAGTCCGGGCGCCACACGATCAC
>Ga0137383_10002997_pt1 | contig 10512 bp, 8 predicted proteins | sample SagtaG_19_FD_104817 | JGI IMG/M metagenome (GOLD analysis project Ga0137383, IMG submission 104817) | Vadose zone soil microbial communities from Sagehorn Ranch, Mendocino, California, USA - Sage2_R_40_16 metaG | ecosystem: Environmental > Terrestrial > Soil > Vadose zone | place: USA... | reverse complement strand
GGCGACATGCTCTTCAAGCCGCTCGGCACCTCTCGCCTGCAGCGCCTGCAGGGCGCCTACGTCAGCGAGGAAGAGATCGCCCTGATCGTCGAGCAGTGCCGCGCCCAGCGCGAGCAGGAGCTGGACGAAAGCCTGCTCGAGGCGCCCGAGTCGGCGCCGGACGAGCACGACGATGCCGACGGCGACTTCGACCCCGACGAGGACCCGTTGCTCGAGCGGGCGATCGAGATCGTCGTTACCGCCCAGACCGCCTCCACGAGCCTGCTCCAGAGGCGCCTGCGCGTGGGCTATACCCGAGCAGGCCGCCTGATCGACATGCTCGAGCGCCGCGGCATCATCTCCGGCTACGAAGGCTCGAAACCACGCCGCGTGCTCGTTGACGAGGCCGAATTGCCTCGTGTGATCGCCAACTAAGACGCCGCGCCCACGTCTTAGATTCCGAGGATCCGCCGTGACGGGGTCTGGCGGGTTAGCATCGACAAAACTCTCATCCGGGTAGGAGGGAAATACACGTGAAACGCAAGAGAACCCTGCTGTGGCTTGGCGTGGCCGCGCTCTGCGCGCTCATCGTCGGTGCCACGGCAAGCGCGCAGCGGAGCGCGACGGCCAAGGTCGCCCTCGTGACCGACATCGGCGGCCTCAACGACAAGGGCTTCAACCACCTGTCCTACGTCGGCCTGCAGCGGGCGCAGAAGCAACTAACCGCCGCCGGCGGTGTCAACGGCCGCGTCTTCATTACGAACTCGGCGAACGACCGCAAGCCGAACCTTCAGACCGCGGCACAGACGGGCAACGGCCTCGTCATCGCCGTTGGCGTCCTGTTCGAGTTCGGGCCGCTCGACGATGTCGCGCCGGCATTCCCGAACACGAAGTTCGCCGGAATCGATGTCGACTACGGCGGTCTCTCGAAGAAGCCGACCAACGTCCGCGGCATCCAGTTCCGCGAGCAGGAGGCCGGTTACCTCGTCGGCTATGTCGCCGGTCTCTGGGAGACGCGACATCCGGTCAAGGGCAAGATGGTCGTGGGCGGCGTCGGCGCCAACAAGGTGCCGGCGATCGTGCGCTTCCTCGCCGGCTACCGAGCGGGCGTCCACAAGGCGAACAAGACGATCAAGGTGCTGATCGATTACGCAAACGACCCGACCTTCGCCGACCAGGCGAAGTGCAAGGAGACCACGCTCAACCACATCGGCAAGGGCTCGCGCGTCGAGTTCGAGGCCGCTGGTGCGTGCGGTCTCGGCGGGCTGAGCGCCGCCAAGCAGAAGCACATCTGGGGCATCGGCGTCGACGCCGACCAGAGCTTCCTCGGGAAGCACATCCTGACGAGCGCGACCAAGCACGTCGACGTCGCGGTCTTCAACACGATCAAGCAGTTCAAGGCGAACCCCTCCGGCTTCAAGGCCGGGTTCAACACGAACTACACGCTCAAGAACAACGGCGTCGGATACGGCAAGCTGAGCTCGGCGCTCTCGAAGGCCGATCGCACGTACATCACCAAGAAGGTCAACACGATCAAGACGCTGATCATCGAGGGGAAGATCAAGCCCCCGACGTCCTAGATCGAACACGGTTCCTAGGGGGCGGGCACGGTCCCGCCCCCTAGGATTACCGGCGCATGGCTGACGAGCGACCGGTCCTGGAGTTGCGCGGTATCACGAAGCAATTCCCCGGAGTGCTCGCGAACGACCACGTCGACTTCGACCTTCGGCGTGGCGAAGTGCACGCGTTGCTAGGCGAGAACGGGGCCGGCAAGTCGACGTTGATGAACATCCTCTACGGGCTCTACCAGCCCGATGAGGGCCAGATCCTCGTCAAGGGAGAGCCGGTTCGGTTCCACTCACCGAAGGACGCGATCAACCGGGGGATCGGGATGGTGCACCAGCACTTCATGCTGATTCCGGTGATGACGGTCGCCGAGAACATCGTCCTTGCCAACGAGCCGACTCGCGCGGGCCTACTCCTCGACACCAACGCCGCCGATCGTCGGGTCCGTGAGCTCTCCAGGTCCTTCAACTTCGCGATCGATCCCGAGGCCCGCGTCGAGGAGATCACAGTTGGCCAGCAGCAGCGCGTCGAGATCCTGAAGGCGCTCTACCGCCACGCCGACATCCTGATCCTCGACGAGCCGACCGCCGTCTTGACTCCACAGGAATCCAACGAGCTCTTCGAGATCCTCAGGACTCTGACCAGAGAAGGCATGTCCGTGATCTTCATCACGCACAAGCTGAACGAGGTACTCGAGATTGCCGACCGAATCACGGTCGTCCGGCGTGGAAAGCGAATCGACACCGTCGACCGCCAGGGAGCAACCGAGGAGGGCCTGGCCCGGATGATGGTGGGCCGGGAGGTCCTGCTCCGAGTCGAGAAGCCCGTCTCCGACCCCGGCGACCCGGTGCTCACTGTCGACGATCTCCACGTCTTCGACGACCGTGGGCTCGAAGCGGTCCGTGGCGTCTCGATCGAGGTGCGCGGTGGCGAGATCGTCGGCATCGCCGGTGTCGACGGAAACGGACAGACGGAGCTGATCGATGCGATCACCGGTTTGCGCAAGGCTGCGTCCGGCCGCGTCGCCATCGGCGGACGCAACGTCACCGGAGCTACCCCATCGAGGATTCTCGACAGTGGCCTCGGCCACATCCCCGAGGACCGCCAGCGCCGAGGCCTCGTGCTCGAGTTCTCGCTCGCCGAGAATGTCGCACTGCACGATTACGACAAGGCGCCGGGCTCCCGCTGGGGCTGGTTGTTTCCGCGACAGCTGATCCGCCGCGCGCGCGAGCTGCTGACGCAATTCGACGTCCGCGGCGGAGGGCCTCAGACGCGCGCGTCAGCGCTCTCGGGAGGCAACCAGCAAAAGGTTGTGCTCGCGCGCGAGATCGGCCGTGAGCCCAGCGTCCTGATCGCCGCTCAACCGACGCGCGGGCTCGACGTTGGTGCGATCGAATTCGTCCACAGGCGGCTCGTCGAGGCGCGGGCCAACGGCAAGGGGGTGCTGCTCGTCTCGCTCGAGCTGGACGAGATCATTTCGCTGTCCGACCGGACCTTGGTCCTCTACGAGGGCGAGATCGTCGCCCAGCACGGTCCCGACGTCACTGAGGACCAGCTCGGCATCGAGATGACGGGCGCCGGCTCCAAAGAGGCCGCCGCGTGAGCGGCCTCTCGGGCGAGCCGCCCGATATGACCGGCCAAACGCCCGAGGTATCCGAGCCGACACCCGAGAGCAAAGTCCCTTCCGTCGCGGCCCGCCTGGCTCTGTGGCAGCGCTCCGGGGGTGTGATCACCCCGATCTTGACGGCGCTGATCGCCTTCCTGATCGGCGGGCTCGTTGTCTTTGCGACGACCGGCAAGAACCCGCTCAACACGTACAAGGCCATCTTCAAGGGGACGGGCTTGAGCTGGCTCAGCCCGGTCTCGATCCACTGGCATCTCTTCTATCCGGCGGGGATCCACTGGACCGGATGGGACACAACCTCGCCGACCGCGCTGAACTTGCAGCAGACGCTGATCGTCGTCACGCCGCTGATCCTGACCGGCCTCGCCGTCGCCTTCGCCTTCCGCTGCGGGCTCTTCAACATCGGCGGCAACGGCCAGTACACCGTTGGCGCGCTCGTCGCCGTCCAGTTCGGAGTCTGGTTTGCGGGCCTGCCTGGCCCGTTGCACGTGATCGTCGCGATGGTGGCGGCGACGCTCGCCGGCGCTGTCTGGGGAGGGATCGCGGGGTTCCTCAAGGCCGCGACCGGCGCCCACGAGGTGATCACGACGATCATGCTCAACTGGATCGCTCTGTGGGTCGGCAGCTATCTCGTCGGTTTCAACGGGCCGCTCCAGGATCCGCGCGCGATCTCGGCACCGGTGACGAGGCCGATCGCCGACAGCGCTCACCTTCACGTCTTCTGGGGGAACCCGCTGCTGCAGGGACTCCACGTCGGCTTCTTCATCGCCATTGCGATGCTGTTCGTCTACTGGATTCTGCTCAACCGGACGACGCTGGGATACGAGGTCCGCGCCGTCGGGTTCAACGCCGAGGCGGCGCGCTACGGCGGGATCAGCGTCGGCCGCAACTTCTTCCTGGCGATGGCGATCTCCGGCGCGTTCGCCGGCCTAGCCGGGTCGATCGACATCCTGGGCTGGGAGTTCAACCTCGACCTGACCGTCGTCCAGACCGTCCAGGTCGGCTTCATCGGCATCGCGGTAGCGCTGCTTGGTCGCAACTCGGCGATCGGCATCTTCTTCTCGGCGCTCCTGTTCGGCGCCCTGCTGACCGGAACCTCGACGCGCAACCTCGACCCGAGTGTCTTCCAGCCCGAGCTCGCCGGCAACCTGACGAGGATCATCCAGGGGCTCGTCGTGCTATTCGTCGGCGCCGACCTGCTGATCATCTACCTGTGGCAAGCACGTAAGAAGCTTCGCCTGCAACAGCGAAAGGCGGCGGAGCAGCCGTGAGCGTCCGGGTCCAACCGCTCCAGCGCGGGGCCTGGACGAGAGCCTCGGCCCCGTCGACGATCGGCATGATCGGGATCGGGCTCGGCCTGGTGACCCTCTTCCTGGCGCTTCCGCCGGTGAAGGTGCGGACGGCACCGCTCCCCGTAGCGATCGGGATCCTCGCCGTCGCGGCGGGAATCTGGGCCTTCACTCGTGGCGAGCACCGGCTGGGCGGCGGCGCGGTCGTCAGCGGCGTGGCCGGGATCGGCATCGCCCTGATCGTCCTGCAGGCAAACGCGGCCAGGCTCGAGGGCGTCTTCGTCTGGTCGGCGCTGATCGCGGCCACGCTTCGCTATGCGACGCCGCTCACGTTCGCGGCGATCGGAGGCATGTTCTCCGAGCGCAGCGGGGTCGTGAACATCGGTCTCGAGGGGATGATGCTGATGGGCGCTTATTTCGGCGCCTACGGAGCGGATGTGACCGGCTCGTGGGTGGGCGGCCTCTTCATCGGCCTCATCTCGGGAGCGCTGCTCGCATTGGTGCACGCCATCTTCACGATCACGCTGCGCGCGGACCAGATCGTCACCGGGACCGCGATCAACTTCCTCGCACTCGGGGTCACCGGCTATCTCTACAACCAGCACTACGGCAACAACGGCACGCCGGAGAACCTGCCCGCCGTTCCGGACGTCAACCTGAAGTTCCTTTCGCACATCCCCCCGCAGGGTCTCGGTAACTTCCTCTACAACTCGATCGGCCAGCTGAACCTGATGGTCTGGCTCTCGCTGCTTCTGCTGCCGGTCTCCTACGTCGCCCTGTTCAAGACGCCGATCGGACTGCGGATCCGCTCGGTCGGTGAGCATCCCAAGGCGGCCGACACGGTCGGAATCCCCGTCTATCGCACCCGCTACGCCGCGGTCACGCTGTCGGGGGCGCTGGCGGCGCTCGGCGGGGTCTTCCTCTCGATCGGGTTCGTCAACTCGTTCACCGAGAACATGACCGCCGGGCGCGGCTTCATCGCGCTGGCCGCCCTCATCTTCGGCGGCTGGCGGCCGTTCGGGGCCTTCGCGGCGGCGCTGCTCTTCGGCTTCTCGAGCGCCCTCGCGGCGCGGCTTCCAGATCTCTCGGCTTCGGATACCGCCGCCTGGCCGCTGCTCTTCCAGACTCTCCCGTATGTTTTGACCTTGATCGCGGTCGCAGGCGTGATCGGCCGCTCGATTCCTCCTGCCGCCATTGGCCGTCCATACGTCAAGCAATAGCGTCGCTCGAGTGAGAAACGACAGAGCGCGGTTCTCCGTCGTGTTCGGGCTGCTCTCGTTGGCGGCGATTCCGGCCGCCCTCTACTCGACGCGCCTGAAGAACGTCGACCTGCCGCAGGCCGTCGGTGGCGAGGCGGTCGCCGGGACCTTGCTTGGATTGATCGCCGTGCTGCTCGCGCGTGGCGCCCGATTCAAGGTCGAGCGGACGCTCTCGCGGGCCGGAGAGAGTACGGCGCGCCTCGGGAAGTGGCTCGGGCTGCTCGGCCTCTGTCTCGGTCTCACCGCCGCACTTTCGCTTGCCTTTTTCGGTCTGCTGCTCTGGTCCGAATGAGTGTCGGATAGGGGCATTCGGCACTACAATCGCGCGAGCCCATGTTCGAGATCGGCAATAGCCTTCGCGAAGCCCGCCTGCGGCAGCAGCTCGACTTTCCCGAGCTCGAGCAGCAGACGAAGATCCGCGCCAAGTACCTGAAAGCCCTCGAGGCCGAGGACTTCGACGTGCTGCCGGCGCCGACGTACGTGAAGGGCTTCCTGCGGAACTACGCGGACGCGCTCGGGCTCGAGGGCCAGCTCTACGTGGACGAGTACAACTCGCGCTTCGTCACGGGTGAAGAGGACGTCCCGCTTCGTCCGCGCGACTACCAGCGCCGGCCGCAGCCACTCGGCCCGCGTTTCGAGGCTCGCGCCGTCCTGCTGGCCGTCGGCGGGATCGCGGTCGTCGTCGCGCTGGTGATCGGCGGCTGGAAGTGGGGCTCGAGCAACAGTCCGCAGGTTCAGGGCGTCAACTCGCCGACGCAGACCATCGCGAAGAAGCGCCACAGGAAGCCTGCTCGGCCGATGGCTCGCCTCGTCCTGACGGCCACCAACGGCGATTGTTGGTTGAACGTGCGCGCCGGCTCGGCCGCCGGGCCGCAGAAGTTCATCGGGACGCTCGCGCAGGGCCACCAGCTCCCGTTCACGAGCCGGCCGTACCTCTTCCGGCGACTCTGGTTCAGCGCGAGCAAGCCGCAGAACCTCGTGGCGAAGCTGAACGGTCGGATCGTGATGATCCCGGGCGCCGCCAAGGGCAAGCCGGAGCAGCTGCTCGTGACACCAACGTCGATCAGGAAGGCGCCGCCGGCGATTTGAATCCTTCTCCCCGCGCGCTCGTCGTCGTTACCGGCAGCGAGCTCGTTCGCGGCGACCGCCGCGATCTGAACGGTCCTTTTCTCGCGCGCGAGCTCGTCTCCCTGGGCGTCGATCCGGCGGAGATCATCATCGTCGGCGACTCGCCGCAGGAGCTCGAGGCGGCGCTGCGCCCGGGTCTGGAGGCGGATCTCTGCGTAGTCTCGGGCGGCCTCGGGCCGACGCATGACGACCGTACCGTCGAGACCCTCGCCCGTGTCGCGGGGCGCGAGCTCGTGCTCGATAGTGATCTAGATCACGAAATCGAAGCGATCTCGCGGCGGCTGGCGGAGCGGCTTGGGCGGCCCTACACGGATTTCGCGGCCGGCGTTCGCAAGCAGGCGACCCTTCCCGCGGGGGCGACTCCGCTCGGTCTTGCCGGGACGGCGCCAGGATTTGTGATCCAGATCACAAGCGCGGTCGTCGTCGTGTTGCCGGGGCCGCCGCCGGAACTGCGGCGGCTCTGGGCGGCCGCGGTCGAGAACGACGCCGTCCGTGGCGTACTCGCGCGCGGCCGGCCGCCCGAGCGGCGCACGCTGCGGTTCTACGGCGCCAGCGAGTCCGCGGTCGCGCGGGCGCTCGAGAAGGCCGGCGGCGACGGGGACGGGGTGGAGGCGACCGTCTGCGCGCGTGACTTCGAGATCCACGTCGATCTCGTCGTCGGTGAGGCCGGCGGCGCCCGGGCGGATGCGATCGCTGTCGCCCTGCGCGGGCGCCTGGGCGAGTTTCTCTTCACCGAAGACGAGCGGACGGTGGCGGAGATCGTGCTCGAGCTCTGCCGCGAGCGCGGCCTGACCCTGGCGACTGCCGAGTCCTGCACCGGCGGCCTCGTCGCGGCGCGGCTGACCGCGGTTCCGGGCTCGAGCGACGTCTTTCGCGGCTCCGTCGTCGCGTACGCCGACGACGTGAAGACGCGGGAGCTCGGGGTGCCAACGGAGGTGCTCGCCGCTCACGGAGCCGTTTCGGCAGAGACTGCGGCGGCCATGGCCAGGGGGGTGCGCGAGCGGCTCGAGACAGATCTAAGCGTCTCCGACACAGGCGTGGCTGGGCCCGGCGGGGGTACGCCCGAGAAGCCGGTCGGCCTCGTCTACCTCCACGCTGTGGGGCCGGAGGGAGAGCTTGCCGCCGATTTCAGCGTCCCGGCCGATCGCGAGACGGTGCGTGCGCGGGCCGCCGTCGCGGCGCTGCACCTGATGCGGCGGCTTCTGTCACAAAGTCGTGACGGTTCCGTGTGAATGCGCCTGCTAGCGTCGGTGGCCGTGAACGCGTGCGCTTGTTCTGTGCTCTGCGCCTGCCCGACGAGACCGTCGAGGAGCTTTCGCGCTGGCAAGCCGAAGCCTTCGGCGAGGCCGGCGGCGTCCGCGTGCTCGGTCGCGAGCAGCTCCATGTCACGCTCGCGTTCCTCGGCAGCCGTTCGGCCGGCGAGTTGGACGCGATCGCGACCGCGTTGCGGGCGGCCGTCCTTGCCGCCGAACCGGCGACCCTCACGGTCAAGGGTTACCGCGAGACGCGGAGCGTCGGCATGCTCGTGCTCGACGACGAGGGCGGCCGAGCGGCGAGCCTGGCGGTCGATCTCCATGAGCGCCTGGAGGGGCTCGGAGTCTACGAGCGGGAGCGCCGCGAGTGGTTGCCGCACCTCACCGTCATCCGTTTTCGCGAGCGGCCGCGGCTCAAGCCCTCGCTTCCGAAGCTGGGACCGTTCGTGACGTCCGAAGCTGCTGTTTACATGTCGACTCTGCGGCCCTCGGGGGCGCAGTATTCCGTCCTGGAGTCAGTTGGGGTAGGGAGGTAGACCGTGGATCGCGAGCAAGCACTTGATACCGCGCTCGGGCAGATCGAGCGTGCTTTCGGCAAGGGCGCCGTGATGAAGATGAACGACGCCGCAGCGGTGTCGGTCGGCGCGGTCTCGTCCGGGTCTCTCTCGCTCGACCTCGCTCTGGGAATCGGCGGCCTGCCACGCGGCCGGATCGTCGAGATCTTCGGCCCCGAATCCTCGGGTAAGACAACCCTCGTCTACCACGTCATAGCCGAGGCGCAGCGGCGCGGCGGCATCTGCGCGTTCATCGACGCCGAGCACTCGATGGACCCCGCCTATGCGAAGAACATCGGGGTGAACATCGACGACCTGCTCGTCTCCCAGCCGGACACGGGCGAGCAGGCGCTCGAGATCACCGAGCTGCTGATCCGCTCAGGCGCCCTCGACGTCGTCGCCGTCGACTCGGTCGCGGCGCTGACCCCGAAGGCGGAGATCGAGGGCGAGATGGGCGACAGCCATGTCGGCCTCCAAGCCCGGCTGATGTCGCAGGCGCTGCGCAAGCTCGCCGGCACGCTCAACCGCACCGACACGATCTGCATCTTCACGAACCAGCTGCGCGAGAAGATTGGGGTCATGTTTGGCTGCTTCCCTTATGGCAGCCGCGTCGTGCTGGCGGACGGGACAACGGAAAAGATCGGCAAGATCGTCAACCAGCGCCTCCCTGTCGAGGTTCTCTCGATGAACCCCGAAACGCGTGAGATTTCACCGCGGAAGATCGTCCGCTACTTCGAGAACGGGCAGACCGACGAGTGGATTCGCTTCGAGGTCGAGGCCGCGGGCGGGTCCGGGCGAAGAAAGTTCGCCTGTACGCCGAACCACTTGATCTTCACGCCGGAGGGAGAACGGCCGGCATCCGAGATCCAAGAAGGCGACGAAGTGCTCACGGCGGTCAAGCACTACGCCCTGAACACCGATCAAGAACAGCTGTTGTTCGGCGGTGTGCTCGGTGACGGTGCGCTGCGACGGGTCTCGGAGCACAACGTCGCGTTCCGCGTTGGCCACGGAGAGGCTCAGCGCGGTTATCTCGAATGGAAGCATGAGATGCTTGCCCCGTTCGCGCACTCGATCGGCGCGACCGGCGCAGGCGTTGGGTTCGACACGATTCCGATGTTCCAGCTCGGCACGCTTCATGACGACGTTTACCGCGGAAACGGTGGCAAGTGCGCCGTCAGCGAAAGACTCGTCAGCTGTCTCGACGCGCCTGCGATAGCCGTCTGGTACGCGGATGATGGGACCTTCTCGGGCAGCTTTGATCGCTGGGGCCACGGAAAGGCGGAGATCTGCGCCAAGAGTCTCGGCGTTGCCGACCGCGAGTTGCTTGCCCGAAGATGCGAAGAGCTCGGGATGGGAAGGCCGACGGTGACAGGACGCGGGCTGCTCTTCAGCGGGGAACGCACGCGGATGTTTCACGAGCGCATCGCGCCTTTCGTTCATCCCTCAATGGCATACAAGCTGCACCCGTCGGTTCGCGATCGCTTCGCATGGCAGCCGGATATGAGCGATGCGCATCTGAACGGCACGCGCCTTACGTCACGGACGTCGTTGCGAGCGGTCCCGATGCGCGTCGCTCGTCGCTACAGCACACCTGCTCCGCCGAGGAAAAGGACGCGCTTCGACCTTGAGATCGAGGGGAACCACTCGTATCTCGTTGATCACGTTGCCGTCCACAATTCGCCGGAGACCACACCGGGCGGCCGCGCCCTGAAGTTCTATTCGTCGATCCGTCTCGACATTCGCCGGATCGAGACGCTCAAGGAGGGCGTCGAGGCCTATGGCAACCGGGTCCGCGTCAAGGTGGTCAAGAACAAGGTTGCGCCGCCGTTCAAGCAGGCCGAGTTCGACATCATCTACGGC
>Ga0137383_10002994_pt1 | contig 10517 bp, 6 predicted proteins | sample SagtaG_19_FD_104817 | JGI IMG/M metagenome (GOLD analysis project Ga0137383, IMG submission 104817) | Vadose zone soil microbial communities from Sagehorn Ranch, Mendocino, California, USA - Sage2_R_40_16 metaG | ecosystem: Environmental > Terrestrial > Soil > Vadose zone | place: USA... | reverse complement strand
GCTCTCCTCGGGAGACTCGGACTCCCGCATTCAATTGAACGGTGGCGTCGCGAAACGCGAGCGAGCCGTCACGCTCGCCATCCCGGTAGACATAGTTGCTGCTGTTCGAGTTGAGGGGCGTGACGTCAGCTGCGATTACGGCCGATAGTGTTGCGCTGTGTCTCATGACTCGCGTTGCGCTCAGCGTGTACCCCGCGACGCCGACCATCCATGTGGGTGTCCCTGATTCCGAGACGGAGGACAGCACTACGACCGGTGCGACGAGGAACGGTGATTGGTAGGCGACGCTCGTCACAAGCACCCTGACCTGCGCCGCGGCTTGAGAGACGCCGAGCGCGATCAGCAGCGCCCCGAACAGCTGGCGCCGACTAGAGGTCATAACGGGCCAACTCCGCGGCGACACGGCGTCCCTGATAGCGCGCCATCGACATGATCGAGATCATCGGATTTGCGCCGCAGGACGTCGGGAATGCTGACGAATCGCAGACCAGGAGGTTACGAACGGCGTGGGATTCGCCCCGCGAATTGACCATCCCCAGGCGTGGATCCTCGGCCATCTTCACGGTTGCCTGGCAGTGCGCGGAGGTGATCGTGGTCGTGTGCGGACGGAATCGCAGCTCGACGCAGTAGGCCGCTTGCTCGGCCCGCTGAAAACGGGGCGAGCGCAGCGGTCCCACCGACTCCTCCGAGGGGAGCAAGACTTCGCGCGCTCCGGCCGCGAACATGACTTCAACGGCAGTCTGCGCCGCAAATCGCAGCCTGGCCTTGTCGGCGTCGGTGAGGCGATAGTGGATCACCGCCTTCCGTTGCATGGCATCCCATTGGACGCGATTCGCGGGGTCCACGCTGTCCACCAACATCACGCCGAATCCCGCGGTCCGGGAATACTTGAGCATCAACTCGAAGTGCTCCGCACCAACCCCCGGGAACACGACGGAGCCGTACACGGGATGCCCGAACAGGCACTCGAAATAAAAACCGTGACTCTCGTAGAAATGGTCGCTGAAGATCGCGCCACTGATGCCCCGATAATTGCTGATCTCTCGCTCCATCAGCCCGATGACCGGAAGGCTAGGATGAAGCACTAAGCCCTTGCCGAGGATGCGGTGAGGATCCGGATGGCCGGAGCGATCCAGCAGCGAGGGTGACTCGATCGAGCCAGCGGCGACCACGACCATCCCAGCCTGTATCTGCAAGGGGCCTGGCGGCACCGTGTTCGGCTGTGACCCGGGATGCGAGGCACGAACCCGGCCGAGCGCGCCGGTGGCGCGCATGGCGCCGCCGCGTCGTTCGAACACGATGCGATCGATGCTGCAGTGGTGAATCAGCCGCACGCCCCTGGCGAGCGCGTCGGCGATGAAGGTGATCATCGTCCCCTGTTTCCGGTCGTACGCGCATCCTTCCGAGCAATAGCCGCAGCCGAGACAGTCGCGCATGTTGAGCTCGAAGCGCTTGGACGAGATACCCAATGCCCGGCAACCTTGCGCGAGGAGCAGATTGTTGTCGTTGATCTCGCTGTCGGCGGGGGCGTGCACGTTGACTCGGTGCCGGACCTCGTCGGTCGCGGATCGCAGGCTCAAGCCTGTCACGTGGTAGTCGTTGGCACTGTCAAACGAGAACCCCGTCAGACCGAACTCCCGCTGCCAACGTTGCCACACCGCCTGAACAGGGTCGAACGAGAGTGCAACATTGACCGTGGTTCCGCCGCCGACGCACTCGCCGCCCCGCACCGGAATCGCCCCATCCGCGGTTGCGCGCTGGCCGCCCTCGGCATACAGCACGCGCATGTCCAGTTCGTGCTGGTTGAAAAAGTCCTTCGCGAAGTAACCGCCCTTCTCGACGAGGACGATCCGCTTATTGGTGAGCTCGCTCAGTGTGGCGGCCAGCACTCCGCCGGCGGCACCCGAGCCGATGATCAGGATGTCGCACGTGATGCGCGTCATGATGGCTTGAGCAGCGGCCCGGCGTACCCGATCACGCGCCAGAGGTCGACCATCGAGTAGGCGGTGACCATGACCAGACTCTTGGCCGAGTGATAGAACAGCCGTTTACTATTGAACGCGCTTTGTCCCCACAGCCGGAAATATGCGGCTCGCGCGTGCGGTTGCAGCGCCGTAAAGGACTCCGCGTCGGAACGAAATGAGCGCTGGAACTCTTGGTAGAGACTCTGGTCCTGCGCCGCTTCCTCGGCAACCAGTGGTGTCTGGAGCAGTGGAAACAGATCGACCCGACCAAACACCATCAGTCCCTTTTGAAGAACCAGATAGCGTCGCTCAGCTTCGAGCGGAAAGAGTGCGAGCAGGCGCTCCTGAATTGCCGCGACCGAGATCGACGGAAACCGCGGATGGTCGAAAGGCAGAATCGTCTCGATGAGGGCGCGAAGCACCGGCTCGTAGTCGTCGGGGTGGGGATCATCGAGCTCGAGATTCGCCAACTGCGTCCGGGACAGGACCGAGTGACAGCCGCTGAGGGCAAGCACGAGCGCCCCGCAGGAGGCGAGGAAGTCACGGCGATGAGTCATCGCTTCAGCTCGGACAGCCACGTACCCCACCACAGACCGAGGCGCGAGGAGAGCGTGGCAATCAGCGCCGCAATACCCAGTCCGCGCGCGAACAGCACCGGACTGAAGGCGTCTACCACGTTACCGGCGCGGCCCCACTTGAACGTGCCGCTCGCGCCACCGTCCAGGTTCCAGTACTGATAGCGCCAGGGACCCAGCCGGGCGCTGTAGTCCCACCGATCCGCGCCGAATACGCCGTTTCGCGCCGCTGGCGACAACATGAATTCGGCCCAAAACCAGTGCACCACGAGCATCACCGCGACGAACCCGAGCCCGATGGCGACCGCCAAACGCCAGTCGCGGTCCGTGCCGACACGTCGCAGCAACAGGTCGATCAAGACCCCCGGGATGATCAGTAGCAACGGGAACGGTGGCGGCACCATGTGTGTCGCGGGATTGAAGACGGGGGCGAGTCTAGACTGCGCGGGAAAGAACTCGAGAATCCACAACATGGCGAGCACGATGGCCATGTAGAATGCAGCGGTCGTGGTCGCGCCCCACTTGAGTGAAGAAGCTCTCGCGCTGGCGACCAGCATGAACGGGAACACCGCCGCCGTGGCCATGTAGAAGCGCGCGCTGTGCATGTGATTGGGGAACCCGGCATGCTCCATTACCAGCGTCGCCAGCACCACCACGAGCAGGCCGGCAGCGTACGCATACAGGACTCCAAAGAGCCGCGCATGTTCACCGCGCGTCCGATTCTGTTTAGGGAGTACCAACAGAAGCGCGCCCAGCTGTAGAGACATCATTCCCAGTCCGAGCACGACATGCGGAGGACTGAGAATTTTTACGTCGAGACCGTAGGCGCGGTGCCACCAGTCGTCGAACGGAGCCGAGAGGAGCATGACGAAGGTGCTCCAGATGCAGACCCAGGCGCCCAACGGCGCGCGGAATCCCCACATCCGGACTGCTGTACCCTGTTGCTCGCTCGTTCCCGCGAACGTCGTCGTGAGTGCGAGCCAGCCACAGGCGAGCCCAGCCACCAGAGCGGCGAGTTGTTCGAGCAGGTGCGGCAAGGTCCAGAAGGTGTCTCGCCCGACGGTGCGATGCCAGGAAACGTCCCATAACAGACCCACCACGACACAGGTGGAGGCGAACAGGGCTGCGGAGAGGTACCAAGGCACGGTCTGAAGGCGTTCTTCGGCAGTAAGAGCTGGCATCTCATTCACGACCCATCCGAGAGGGCGGCGCTGCGATGTCTGGTCGCTGCGATGCTCGCGCTTGAGATCTATTCACCCTGCCGGTCATGTCAAACCGCGCTCCGCAAGAGTGCCGTGACGGTGAGGATGCCCGCATGTTGCCACCTGCCCGTCAAGCCGGAGTCAAGTACTCGGAATTCCGCAGCTTGGTGACCGCCGAAAGTGTTTGCCGGAATGTTTGCCCGTCCATAGCTGCCCATAGTTGCCAATGCGGTCCTTTGGACGCCATAAGTGCCGATAAAACAACGGCCTCTCATGGAGGCCGTTGCATTCAAATCCCGGCGTCGAGCCGGCTAACGTGCGGCGTGGGCACAGCCGCGGCAAGGAGTTCTCGGAACTAGCGCGGCGACGGCGGCTCCTGCCCGATCGGCGTCCCCGGCGGCGCGGCCAGTGGTTGGGGCTGCGCCGTCGGCGCATCGCGGCGGCTCAGGAAGCGATCGATATCCGCGGCGGCGAGCTGGCGGTGTGCCAGCGCTTCTCCGGTGACGCGGCCCGGGGGGGGCGCTGCCAGCTGCCGCGCGATGCGCCGCAGCCCCCACTCCGCGGCGGCGCGCACCTCGGGCGTCGCGTTGCCGCGATGCGCCAACTCGATCAGCTCGTCCACCACGACCCGCTGCACCACGCGTTGCAACGCGGCGTGCTCGGCCAGCACGGGTCCACCCCACGTGCGATCGATGATCCGGCCGATCACTTCCGTGAGCGACGGCGCCCGCGGGTCGCGGTCGGCGAACGCCACGAGCCGTGCGGCGCGCTCGGGCTCGAGCAAGCCCCCGACGACCGTCGCCGCCAGGGTCCGCGCGATCCCCACTTGATCGAACGCGGGAGCCGCGGCCGAGGCGAAGCCGCGACTGTCGGTGTCGTACCCGAACGGTCGCGGGGCGAGGATCCGCAGCACGCGCTCAGGGACCGCCAGCTCCCGCGTAGCGAGCGCGTCGAGCACCGCCTCCAGTGCGCGGCGCTGCGCCGCTGGCGGAATCATGCGGGTGGGGGCGCCCGTGTCGCCTCGCACCGCATACCGGTACTCCATCCCGCCGACGGCCTTGATCGCCGCGCCGAGCGTGAAGCGATGATGCAGGTAGACGGTCGCGAAGCGGCGGTTGAGTAGCGCCAGCGGCTCGCCCGGAGCGATCGCGCGCTCGTCGAACCGATCGAGCAGGAAGCGGCGCACCGCCATCACCCGCTGCAGCTCGGCGGTCATGTCGGTTCCATTCACCCACGTCGTCGCCTCGGGATAGGAGTTGGACGATGCCTCGTCGGGGTTGGTGATGAACCTGAGCCCGCGCGTGATGCCTTCCTGCGCGATGGCCTCGAGCCCGCGCGCCTCGTCGGCCGGCGCGAACTCCGTGTAGTCCCAACGGATCGCGAGGGTGTCCCAGGCGCCGGGCCCGTTCCGGTAGGCGTCCGAGAGATCGAGCTTCCCATTCACCAGTTTGATCAACGGGGCGGGGTAGTCCATCACCGACGCGCGGCCGTAGCTCGTCGCGATGAAGTTGTGCGCCAAGCCCAGCGTGTGCCCCACCTCGTGGGCCATGTGCTGGCGCCGTCGCGCCATCGCGAACACTTCCGGCGTCACGTCCGCGGTGAGCCCCGAGAGCCACGGATCCAGCTCTCCCGCCTCCTCTCCGCCGAGGGCCGGGACGGCGCCCGCGTAGATGTCGTAATCGCTCAACGAGCGGTGCGACTCCATGCGGACCGCGGCCTTGATGATCTCGCCGGTCCGCGGATCGACGAACGACGGACCGATCGAGTAATCGGCCTCGGTGCGATGCACCCACTGGATCACGTTGTAGCGCGCGTCGAGCGGATCCATGTCGGCCGGCATGTCTTCGACCCGGAACGCGTTCTGGAAGCCGGCCGCCTCGAACACCCGTGTCCACCAGCCCGCCCCGTCCTTGAATGCCTGGCGGTACGGCTCCGGGATGCCGGGATCCAAGTAGTAGATGATGGGCTTGACGGGCTCGGAGGGCGCCGCCCCCGGTGTGCGCTTCTGCAGCCGGTGGCGGATCGCGTAGCGGGTGACGAGCTCCTGGGTGAACGGCTTGGCGAAATCGTAGAAACTGACGTCGAAGATCCCCATCCGGGGATCGAAGGGGCGGGGACGGAACCCGGGGCCCGGCAGCCGCACCAGCGACAAGTGCTGGCGCAGCGTCAGCGCGCGTCCGTCGGGCGCGTGGCGCCGTACCCGCGCGCCCGGGTTGTCGCTCGTGAACGTGAGCGTCGTTTCGATCTCGGTGTTGTCGGTGAAACCCTTGGTGTGCGCCAGGTAGACAGCGCTGCGGTCGCGGTCGAGCGCGAACGTGCCCTGGTTCGCCGTGCGCAGCGAGCCGCGCACGTCGGTGATGTCGCTCGTGACGTAGCCCGTCGCGTCCACCAGCAGCCGCCCGCCTTCCTCGGCGACGACCTCCCACGACGCGACCGTCGAGAGCGGGAACGACTCCCGCACCGACCGGGCCAGCGCGTCGTTGTCCGAGACGGCGCGGAAACGGGGATTCTGCAGGACGAGCTGCACGCGCGGGCCGACGCGATCGAAGCGCGCGATTTGCTCGTCACCGATCGTGCCCCGGTCCACGCCGAGACTCGCGTCGCCCAGGCCCGTCGCGAGCGACGGGAGAAAGAGGAAATCCTCTCCTACGCGAACCTCGAGGAAGAGGCGACCCTTCGCGCCGTCCCAGTAGACCGGGAAATAGCCGTCGCGCTTCTCGAACGTCTTGGTGTAGTCGGTGATTGTAGGGGTCTGGGCGGCGGCAACGGAAACGAGGGCGCAGAACGCCAGCGCCCCCGCGGTTAGACGACGAAGCATCGGTGCACCCTCCGAGAATTGCGGAATTCGGAATGCGGATTGCGGAATGACATTGCAAGTCAATTCCGCATTCCGCAATCCACATTCCGCAATGCCGTTAGGTGACCGTTCCGATCGGCAACTTCCTGATGCGTTTGCCGGTGGCCGCGAAGATCGCGTTGCAGACCGCCGGCGCGATGGGCGGCGTCCCCGGCTCGCCGATGCCGCCCGGTGCTTCAGTGCTCGGCACGATGTACACCTCGACGACGGGCATCTCGGCGAGGTGCAGCATCTCATAATCGTTGAAATTGCTCTGCTGCACGCGGCCCTTGTCGATCGTGATCGCACCCTTCAGCGCCGCGGTGAGCCCGAAGACGATCGCGCCTTGCATCTGCGCTTCGATCGTATCGGGATTCACGTACTGGCCGCAATCGACGGCGCACACCACGCGGTGCACCCGCACCTCGCCGGCGGGCGACACCGACACTTCGGCCACCTGGGCCACGAACGACTCGAACGACTTGAACACCGCGATGCCGCGGGCGCGGCCCGCCGGCGCCGGCGTGCCCCAACCGGCTTTCGCGGCGGCCAGCTCGAGCACGCCCCGATGACGCGGGGCATTGGTCAAGAGACCGCGCCGATACTCGAACGGATCGGCCTTGGCCGCCGCGGCGCACTCGTCGATGAACGACTCGACTGCGAACGCGTTGAACGAGTTGTTCACCGAGCGCCAGAATCCCACGGGGATGCCCGTATCGGTGAGCACATAATCCACGTGCACGTTGGGGACGGCGTACGGCATCCCCATGCCGCCTTCCACCGCCTCTCCGTCGAGGCCGTTCTGGACCATGTTGGGGAAGACGCGCGCCATGATCGACGGTGCCACGACGCGGTGCGTCCACGCGACGGGCCGGCCATCGGCGCCGAGTCCCGCGTGCATGCGGTGGAAGTTGGCGGGCCGGTACTGCGAGTTCCGGATGTCGTCCTCGCGCGACCAGATCACCTTCACCGGCGCGCCGGACGCCTTCGAGGCCTCGAGCGCTTCCAGGATGAAATCCAGCTCGAAGCGGCGGCCGAAGCCGCCCCCCAGATACGTGGTGTGCACCTGCACCTTCTCGGGCGGCACGCCGCCGATCTGCGCGCCGAGACCCTGGGCGCCCTGCTGGAACTGGGTCGGCGCCCAGATGTCCACGCCGTCGGCCCGCACGTGGGCGGTGGCGTTCATCGGCTCCATGGTCGTATGCGCCAGGAACGGCAGCTCGTAGTCCGCGTCTACCTTGCTGGCAGCGCCGCCCAGGCCGCCCTCGGGGTCGCCGTCATGGCGTGCGACGGCGCCCGATTGCCCGGCGCGCTCGGCGAAGAGCTGGGAGATGCTCGCGCTCGACACCGTCGCTCCGGGGCCTTCGTCCCATTCGACCTTGAGGGCGTCGCGGCCCAGCTTGGCGGGCCAGTAGCCGGACGCCACGACCGCGATGCCGCTCGAGATCTGCATGACGGTGTGCACGCCCTCGACGGCTTTGGCGGCGGTCGCATCGAAGCTCTTCACTTTGCCGCCGAATACCGGTGAGCGCGCCACCACCGCGACGCGCAAACCGGGCACCCATGTATCGATCCCGAACTTGGCGCGGCCATTGGTCTTGGATGGCGTATCCAGGCGCTTCGTCGGCTTTCCGGCGATGTGCCAGTCCTTCCGGTCCTTGAGCGGGACATCGGTGGGGACAGGCAGCGTCGCGGCGCGGGTCGCCAGCTGGCCGTAGCGGAGCCGGCGCTTGCTCTTGGCATGCACCACCGCGCCACGCTCGGCGTGACACTCGGTCGCCTTCACGCCCCAGCGCTGGGCGGCGGCGGCGATCAGCACTTCACGCGCGGCCGCGCCCGCCTTGCGGAGCGGGGTCCACGCGGCCCGAATGCTCGAGCTGCCGCCCGTACCCTGCAGTCCGAACAGCGGGTTGATGTACGCCTTGTCGGCGGGGGCGAACTCGATCTGAACCTTGGTCCAGTCGGCTTCGAGCTCCTCGGCGAGCAGCATCGGCAGCGACGTGGCGACGCCCTGGCCCATCTCCGAGCGGTCTACAATGACGAGTACGCTGTCGTCGGCCCCGATACGGAGCCAGGCGTTGGGAGCGAAAGGAGCCGGCTCTTGCTCGCCACGGGTCGGAATGCGGAAGCCAATCACCAGGGCCGCACCGGCGCCCCCGGCTGTCTGGAGAAACGCGCGCCGTTCCATCAGGCCTCCTTTGCCGCGCGATGCACGGCGGAGCGGATGCGCTGGTAGGTGCCGCAGCGGCAGATGTTGGTCATCGCGGCGTCGATCTGTTCGTCCGTGGGGTCGGGCGTCTTGGCGAGCAACGCCGCCGCCGCCATGATCTGGCCCGATTGACAATACCCGCATTGCGGCACGTCTTCCGCCTGCCACGCCTTCTGCACGCGGTGGCTCGCCGTGGTCGCCATGGGCGACAGAGCTTCGATGGTCGTCACCTTGGTGGTGCCGACGGCGGAGATCGGGATGACGCAGGAGCGCGTCGCTTCGCCGTCGAGATGGACGGTGCAGGCGCCGCACTGCGCGATGCCGCAGCCGAACTTGGTGCCGGTGAGGCCGAGGTTGTCGCGCAGCACCCACAGGAGGGGGGTGTCTGCGGCGACATTGACGACGTGCGGGCGGTCGTTGACGGTCAGGGTGAAGGACGGCATGGGATACCTTCCTCTGAGTATGCTGGAAACGTGACCTGGGAAGTGAAAAACGGGAAGCCCTGGCGCCCGCGAAGTCTCATGCCAAATTCACGCGGCCCTCTCTCCGGCGGGGAACAAAATGAGACATCGTGCGACCCTGTGGCTGGTGCTCCTGCTCACTCCTGCGTCGGTCGCTGCGCAGGCGCCACGGGTCCAACCTGTAATGGACTACGCCGACATCTTCCGCCTTGCGACCTTGGGCGGCGCGGAGCTTTCGCCTGACGGCGCGTGGGTCGTGTACGAGGTATCGAAGCTGCAATTCCCCGATTGGCAGCGGCGCACCGACCTGTACGTCGTCTCGGCCGACGGGCGCACGACGCGCCAGCTCACGTTCACTGAGGGCGAAGACGAATCCGGCGCGCGCTGGCAGCCGCGCGGTACGACGATCGGGTTCACGTCGACGCGCGACAACAAGAAGCGGCAGCTGTTCCTGATCCGGCCCGACGGCGGCGAAGCGCGCCGCGTCACGAACGCCGACGACGGCATCGGCGCCTGGGCGTGGAGCCGGGACGGCGCCTGGCTCGCCTACCTCGCCGGGCCCGAGGGGAAGCGTCAGGTCTGGATCCTGCCCGGCGACGGCAGCGGCAAGCCCGAACAGCTCACCAAGCACGCGACGTCGATCGAGAGTCTCGTGTGGGGTCAGACAGGAAAGACGGTGTATTTCACGGCCGCCGACGAGTCCGACTCGACGCGGCGCCGCCGCATGAAGGAAAAGTTCGACGTCCGCGTGATGAACGAGCCGGCGCCGGCGGTGCATCTCTGGGCCGTCGATCTCGCGGGGGTGGCGGCGAAGACCGAGAAGCGCCTCACCCAGGGCGACCTGCGGGTGTCGGGGGTCGAGCTGTCGCGCGACGGCCGCTGGGCCGCGTTCCGCGGGCGGCCCACCGACCGCTACGCCGACGACCGCGCCACGGAGCTGTACCTCGTGAATCTCGAGACCGGCGCTCCGCCCGAACGACTCACCGACAACTACGTCGGCGAGAACACGGTGTCGTTCTCTCCCGATTCCCGGCTCGTCGCCTTTACCGCCGACCGTGACTTCACGTTCGGCAACCTGTCCCGCGTCTACGTGCGGTCTGTTGCCGGGGGAGCGGGCGGCGTTTGGCGCGAGCTGGGGAAGGGCGATGCGCGCGACGTGGGGGTCGACTTCTGGAGCGCCGACGGCCGCACGATCTACTGGAACGGCGACGAAGGCGTAAACGCCAACGTCTACACGCTCGATGTGGCCTCCGGCGCCGTTCGGCCGCTC
>Ga0137383_10002989_pt1 | contig 10520 bp, 10 predicted proteins | sample SagtaG_19_FD_104817 | JGI IMG/M metagenome (GOLD analysis project Ga0137383, IMG submission 104817) | Vadose zone soil microbial communities from Sagehorn Ranch, Mendocino, California, USA - Sage2_R_40_16 metaG | ecosystem: Environmental > Terrestrial > Soil > Vadose zone | place: USA... | reverse complement strand
CGGGATCGAGCTGCCGTTCCCACAACGCGACCTCCACATTCGAAGCGGCGTGCTCAAAGTGGAAAACGCGACAGGGCAAGAGACAACAAAACGGCCCGAATTGTGAGCCGGCATTGTTCGTGGGAAAAGTGTCACGCCTCGACAGCCAGGGGAAGTTGAATCGCAAAGGTGCTGCCTTTCCCCGGCGACGTTGTGCAATCAATCTTCCCGCCATGCTCATTGATGATCTGCTGAGTGTGGGCAAGGCCGAGGCCGGTCCCGTCGCTCTTGGTCGTGAAAAACGGCACGAAAAGGTTCCGAGCTTCTTCGTCGGTCATGCCCCGACCATTGTCGCTGATGTATACCAACGCGGCAGTCCCATTCTTCTTCGTGTTGATGGTCAGATTGCCTCCATCGGGCATCGCCTCCACAGCGTTGCGGATCAGATTTAAAAAGGCTTCCCAGAGTTGCTCGGGATCGGCATGCACCGGTGGCAAATCCGGGTCAAACGTCTTCCTTAATTGGACATGCTTTTCATCAAGCAACGGCTGCAGGAAATTGAGTTTTTCTTCAAGCAAGCCCTTCAGAGAAAGGGCAGCGCGCTCAGACTTCGGCATCCGTCCGAATCGGAGGTACTCTTGGAGAACCTCATGGATTCGCACCACCTGCGAACGCATTTCCCGTAACAGTACGCGACATTCGTCGGAGCGGGCGTCGGAATTCGGGAGGATATTAAGTTCTTCCCCGATCAGGTCGAGGTTCAGGGAAACTGAACCGAGCGGGTTGCGAATTTCATGGGCGACCTTGGCGGCCATCGCACCGACCAGAGCGAGACGTTCCGCTTGGCGTTTGGCATGTTCCAGCCGTTTCCGCTCTTCGATTTCCGCCCGCAGCGCGGCAGTTCGGCGCTCGACTGTTTGCTCGAGATAATAGTGAGAACTGCGAAACGCGGTCAGGAGCCAGACAACGACGAAAAAGAACACAAAAAGCATGATGGCGTTCCAAACGGGAATCAGCGCATGTTGATACGCCGGCCCGCCGAACACGTCGCTGAGGAACCACACCCCCGCACAGAGCGCTCCCACTGCCAATCCCGCCGAGCGCCCGGCCATCCATCCTGCGAGGCAGGTGGGCAGCAGGTAAAAAGCCGATATTGCCCACTCGCGACCTGTAAGATAATCCAGAACGCCGAGAACAATTGCCAGCCCTACAGCTGCAAGCGTTGCGACGAACTTCAACCGCGCGGAAACCTCTCCGACAGCATTCACATAGAACCCAATAGTAAAAACGTTCGACAAGCCGTTCCTCAATTTCGTTCACGTTCCGGTTTTGTGTCCGTCATCACTGGTCACACAACGCCGCAAGATCGATAAGTAGACCAACGGCAGGCACGATCTCGTTCGCCAAAAGCCTTGAGAAAATTTCGGTTGCTGAGTAATTGATGCCTTTCCTCCGGTCGATCGGTTTATTCGGCGGGCTCTCTTTGCATGTCAGTTGGCAACACCATTCCGTTTCCGCAGGGCGTGGCGAAGGTCGTTACGCTCGCCGAATTGCAGAATTGTGACGCATGGCAACGCGCGTTTCGGAATAAGTGCAAAGATCATCGTTATTACGAGATCGTCGAAGAAACGTTAAAGGGCGGTTTCGAACATCACTATCTGGTGATCGAAGACAGTTCGAACAACGTGCGCGCAATCCAGCCGGTGTTTTTTGTCCGGCAAAATCTCGTCGAAGGCGTGCCAGGCAGAATTCGTTCCGCTATTGATTTTATCCGAAAGAAATTCCCCCGCTTTCTTACCATGCGTGTTTTGATGGCTGGCTGCGCGGCCGGCACAGGTGACCTCGGCACGTGCGACGATAGGAATGAAAAATGGACGGCGAGGGCGTTGTTCGCGGTGTTACGGACGTATGCGCGGCAAAACCGGGCTTCCCTGGCGGTTCTGAAAGATTTTCCCGCGAAGTATCGCCCAGTCCTCGAAAGTTCTTACTCAAACGGTTACGCGCGCATACCCAGCATGCCCATGACGCGGCTCCCGCTCGATTACCAGAACTGGGACGACTATTTGCGTACGCTCAGTAAGGCGACTCGGAAAGATCTGCGCCGGAAATTCCGGAAAGCGGAGCGCGCGCCCAAAATCGACTTGGAGATCGTGAACAATATCGCACCCTACGTCGATGAAATTTATCCACTTTACCTTCAGGTTCACGAGCGCTCGCCGTTGAAGTTCGAGACGCTGACCAAAGACTATTTCCATGCGATCAGCAAGCGCATGCCGGATCGAACGCGTTTCTTCGTGTGGAGGCAAAGCGGCAAAATCGTTGCTTTCAGCTTTTGCCTCGTCTGTGACGACGCGATTTACGATGAATGCATCGGGCTCGATTATGGCGTCGCACTCGATCTGCACCTGTATTTCTACACGCTCCGCGACATCATTTCATGGTCGCTGCAAGAACGATTGAAATACTACTACAGCAATCCGCTAAATTACGAGCCCAAGCTGCATCTCGACTGCGAGCTCGTGCCGCTCGACCTTTACGTGAGGCATACGGCCGCATTCCTGAATCCGATATTTCGTCGTGCCCTGAAATATCTCGAACCGACCCGCCACGATCCGGTACTGCACAAATTTCCCAACGCGCACGAATTGTGAATTCATTCGCCTTCAGCACCGGAGCACCCGTCATTGTCGCTCCGACCAACGTGGAGGAATCTCTTATCGTTTTGTTTTCGCTTCCTCGCTTCGTCTGCAGACAATAATCCCCTCTTTGCCGGAGACTCCGCTCGACATGACAAATCAGCCAATGCGCCATCGACCTGCTGGTTTCGCCAATCCGTGGCTGCAACTCGTTCTCAGCGTGCTGTGTGTACTCGCGTCGGAGTTTCTCTTGAAACGCGGCGCGGCAGACGTTGCGGAACCAGAGAGCGCATGGTCTTGGACGGGAGTTAACGGCCTGGCTTCCCCACTGGTGTGGTGGGCAATTCTTCTGATCATCGCGAGCTTCGTCAGCTGGCTTTACGTTCTTAGATACATTCCGCTCACGATCGCCTTTCCTCTTTCGCGCGTGGTCGATATCCTGGTTCCGCTCGGCTGCTGGATATTCCTAGGCGAATTTATCTCAACTCTCCGCTGGTGCGGTATTGCTCTGGTCGTCATAGGTCTGGCGCTCGTTGCGAAGCCGATCGCCCAGATAGAGGAACGCTTGTGAGTTTCCTCGCCTTTTTCTTCATCGTCGCTTCTCTGCTGAGCTTCGTCACCGCTCAGCTCGTCCTCAAAAGAGCAATGGAGTCAACGAGAAAGAGCGGCTTTCGTAACTTCCAATTTTTCGCGCGGGTTGCCGGAGGCATCACTCTAATGACGATCTCATTTTTTCTAACGCTCGGATTGCTGCAGCGATTCGATCTTAGTTATCTTTATCCATTTCAAGGTTTAAGCGTGATCTTCATCACGGTGACAGCGGCGGTCGTGTTGAAGGAAAAACTGAACTGGCAACTGACGATTGGCGCGTTGTTGATCACCGTAGGGATCGTGCTGGTTTCACTCAGCTAGCGACGCCTCGTAATGGAGGGCGGAACTCCTGTGACGCCGGGCTCGCGGAACTCGCCCCTCCAAAAAATTCAGGCGCGAGCCAGCAGCGGCCAAAGTTTTGCCAGCGTAGCCGAATTGATCCTGCGAATTTGATCGATAGGCGGCAATTGAAGTTTCGGGTGATCGAATTCCGCAGCGAAACGTTGTTTGAAGCGCGCGTAATGCGGGGATGAGTAGGCACCACAAATATCGCCTCCGATGATCCGGGAAGACTCGCGCAATTTCCCAAGGGCCCACTCAAGATCGGCAATTGCAAATCGGCCACTCTCCCAGTTCGTCACCGCCTCTTCGGCACGAAGACAATCCAGATCGATCGTCACGTAAACACTCGTTGCGTCGATGTGTTTCAAAAAGCGTTCAAAGTGATCGCGCCAGTTGTCTCGCAAAATGGCGCCCCGACGTTCTCGGTCTTTTACCGGACGTTCATCCGCCCACGGATGGACCTCGAGAAGGCCCGCGCGTTCGGCGCGGCGGTTGCCGAAAATTTGGTGAGGCCACCAGCATTCGAAGTTACCGCAACCCCAAACACTCACGCGGCGCACGTTGGGAAGTTCCAATGCGCGATTCACCCATCCGCCGCAGCCCCATCTCGGCGGGCGCACATCCCAATCCGGATGATTGTCAAATGACACGACAATGATCGGCCCGGCGATGCGTCGCAGCCGGAGCGCCGTCAAGTAATGAAAATCGCCCGAGCCGTAAAGCAGGAAAGGCGACTCGAGGTGTGCCCCGTGTTCGGCATAAAATTCGGCGATCAGGCGCGGCGGCGCGGAGAAGCGCAATTGCGGCCCCCAATTGCGCACCTCAACAACAGGCAGGCGCATCGCATCATTCTGCCACGCATCATCCAGATTGAGATGCAATGCGATGGAGGAAAAGTGCATGACGAAACTGCGAATTACGCGGATTTGAGCGGAAATCCAGATTCCGTTTGCAAGAGAATAGCCCAAGCGCGAAGACACTGGTCCCTACAAAACGTCGCGCGTCCTGCGTTGCTGATTCAGATGCTACTTGTGCGATTGCGGAAAAATTTGAGCGTCGCCCGCCTTGGCGATGCGTAAGTTTTCCTCGGCATCTTTGTAATCGGGGTTAAGGCGTAACGCTTCCCTGAACTGAACAATGGCTTGAGAGAGCTGTCCCTGGCTCAGATAAAGCTTGCCCAAGCTATTGTAAGCAACCACCAGCTTGGGGTCCAAGCGAAGAGCTGCAATGTAATACGTTTTGGCCTCCTCGAGATCCCCTTTTTCAAAAAGCGCATCGGCAAGACGAAGTTGAGCATCCAAGTATTCCGGTTGGAGTCGTACAACCTGTCGAAGCTCGTCGATGGCGTCATCATTTTTGCCTCCCGCGGCAAGAAACGCTGCGTAATTGTAATGGGTGCGCGGAAAGTCTGGCTCCAGGCGCGCGGCCGCTTCATAGTGAGGCCTTGCTTCATCCCTGCGTCCAAGCCGCAGGAGCAAGTCGGCGTAATCGAGGTGGAACTCGCCGTTGTTGGGTTGAAGACGCAACGCCGCCTCCATATGCGACGCTGCAGCATCAAATTTGGATTGCCCCGCCAAGACAATGGCAAGGTTCATAAGCGACTTCGCGTCAGCCGGGTTGAAACCGAGCGCGATGTTGTATTGTTCTTCCGCCTGCTCCAATTGGCCTTCCCTTTGCAGCGCCAGTCCGTAATCAGAATGCTGGCGGGCGCCGGCTGGCACGTCGGCTACCACCCATGCGCGCCGTTGAATCTCGGCAACGGGACTATGCACTTGCCAGAACCACAGAGCGCTTAGCGGCAAGACAAATACGGCTGCCCACTTTAACCCGTGTATGGCCCAGCCCGGGAGAAACCCGCCCAACGAAACGTCAGCTGTCCCACCGGCAAGCCCGAGCGATTGGCGGGTGGAGCGTTCGCGAACCTTCCATATAAATCCGTCGTAATAAAAATGAAGCAGCGTGGAAGCGGTGACCACGCCAGTGAGGATGCGTTTCACGGTTTCTATTCCGAGATGGGCGTTGAAATAAGCAAGCGAGCCGTAAGCGAAAACCAGGCCGACGTACAGTCCGATGAGCGAGCCGCTCCTTCGAAAAACGAAGCGCATGAACCCACCGATATTGCTGTCTTTCTCCACGCGGTTGCGATTGTAGATCCAGACAAGCGAGAGATACTGCACATCGTGGAAAACTTCGAAGAGCGCAATACCGACGAGAATGTTCGCGACGCCGTTATTGCAGTACCACCAAAAGGCAATGGTTGTGGCCAGCAACGCAACCTTTACCGGATTCGGCCGTTTTCCTGCCTGCCACATTCGGCCAAAATGCAGGACGAATAGAACCGAAACGCCGATCGCCCCATAGAGAATGACCTGCTGGAATTGGTGCAATAAGGCCGGCGAGATAAAGGGACCGCCACAGGTGTAATAGATGTCGAGAGTGTCGCTCATGCGCAATGGGGAAAGCGCCACAGCGGCAGCAAACCAGATCACGCACGAGGCGAAATCGAGCCGGCGGGTCAGCGCGGCGAACGATCCCATTTTTGCGTCATAGATCCGGCAGAACCCATAGGTCTGCATTAATCCATGCCAAACGCCCCAGAAAAAAACGACGAGCATGATTCCTTTGAGGTCCCACCAGAGAAAGGCCACGCAGACCGCGAGCAGAAACAGCGGTGCTAAAATAAAGCGCCATTTGAAGCGGTTGAACAACGCGCGATCGCCATAGGCGCGGATCATGCCGGGCAGGTGATGTCCCATCGCGCCAAACGCCGCGACGAAGAGATAAATGTCTTGCGGACTCCAGCGCGCCTGGGCAAGCGCAAAAACCGGAAGCAGGAGCAGCGGGGTGCCGACGTAGAGAATCAGGTCACGCCAGGAATCTAATATCCACAAGTTCGTCCGCGGCACGGACGCCGGAACACTCGGAACGGTTTGCGGACGTGAAAACGCACTGATCTGCTGCATGAATTCGGGAGCTAAGTGTTCCTTAACCCAGTGAAAAAATCAATCCCGGTGTTGGCCATTACTTTACCGGAGGCTTATCCTCAACCCTTGACGCTCTGTTTCGACGCCTCCAGACAAGAGAAGCAAGCGCTTCAATCGGTGTCCTCATCTGACCTCTTCGCTTGCCCCGTTCGCAGAAAAATTTTGCCGCTGGGGCATAACCGGAAAACTTCGCACTGACTGCAGTCTGGCTTTCGCGCAAAACAACGCCGGCGACCATGCCAGATGAGCCAGTGACTCCAGTCCGTCCAGTGCTGGCGCGGCACGATCTTCATCAAATCGCGCTCGATCTTTTCCGCGTCTTTCTGTTTCGTTAGACCAAGCCGCTGAGACAGTCGCGCGACATGTGTGTCCACCACGATTCCCTCATTTTTATGAAACGCGTTGCCCAGCACAACATTCGCCGTCTTGCGGCCAACACCTGGCAAGGCGCGTAATTTCTCCATTGTCTCAGGGACTTTTCCATCATGTTTCTCGGAGATTGCGCGCATCGCCGCGCGAATGCTCTTCGTTTTGTTGCGATAAAACCCCGTCGATTTGATTGCGTTTTCGAACTCTGCCTGCGGTGCGTTCGCATAGTCATTTGCCGTCCGATATTTCTTGAAGAGCGCGGGCGTGACCATGTTCACCCGCTTGTCCGTGCATTGCGCCGAAAGGATAGTCGCCACGAGTAGTTGTAGCGGATTTCGAAAATCCAGTTCGCAATGGGCTCCCGGATAAACCTTCGGCCACATTTTAACCAGTTGGGCGACGCGTTCCCGGGGTTTCATCTGGGTATTATTCTCAGGGCCTGCTATGGATTTAAGCAACGAATTATGCGGGAACCCGCTACAGAAGCAATGGATCGCCACCCGATCGCGACTCGCAATCGAAAATGGGCCCAGGCAGCGACGGTTTGCCTAGCTTCACGAAATGTTTCGCCGAATGCAATTTCGATTGCCGGCATGTGCGCTTGCATTGTCGCGGGGATTGCTCTCGGCGCGACTTCGATTGCTGACTATCGAGTCTTGTGGCTCATCGCCGCGCTTGGTGCACAACTGCGCCTGACTGCAAATATGCTCGACGGGATGGTTGCGCTCGCTTCCGGTCGCGCCTCAAAAACCGGCGAGCTCTACAACGAAGTTCCAGATCGCATCTCTGACGCGGCCGTTTTTATCGGAGCCGGTTTCGCTTGGGGCGGAAATGTGACGCTGGGCTATATCGCGACCATTCTGGCAATCTTTACCGCTTATGTTCGTGCGGCAGGAAAGATCGCCGGCGCGCCTAACGAGTTCTGCGGCCCGATGGCAAAACAACATCGCATGCTCGTCATCACGCTCATCTGCTTGTACTTGGCAATCACGCCGCGTTCCTGGCAGATGATCACGCTCAACGAGTCGCAGATCGGTGTGATGACTCTTGGGCTCGTAATCATCATTGCCGGCTGTGCAATCACTGTTATTCGCCGAGTCTGCCGAATCGCACACGCGCTGAAATGAGCCAGATCGCGCGCGAACGACTCTTTGGATTTCGTCACGCTTTTGACGATCGCGTGACCGTTGTTTTGACGCTGACGGTCCTGATTCTGCTTCTGTTAGCACCGCTGCTGATTTTTATCGTCACTCGGGCAGCCAACGGCACGAGCGATAAGAGAAAGGAACTCTGGGATCGTTATCTGTCCTGGATCTGGCTAGCGCTCTTCATCCTGATTCCCATTCTGGCCGGCGCTTTTTGGACGATCCTGGCCGTGGCCACGCTAAGTTTTCTTTGTTATCGGGAGTACGCCCGCATCACCGGATTGTTTCGGGAACGAACCATCAGTCTCATCGTGGTAATCGGCATTCTTCTCGTCACGTTTTCAGCCCTGGATAATTGGTATCGACTCTTTGTTGCGTTGTTTCCGTTGACAGTCGCATTGATTGCTATCGGTGGATTGATCCCGGATCAACCCAAGGGCTATATCCAGCGCATTGGTCTGGGTGTGCTTGGCTTCGCTCTTTTCGGAAGCGCCCTCGGCCATCTTGGCTACATAGCGAACGATTGGAATTATCGGCCGATCCTTTTGCTGATCATCTGTGCCGTGGAGCTCAATGACATCTTTGCCTACATCTGTGGTCACTTATTTGGTCATCGAAAATTTGTCCCCAACACCAGCCCGAACAAGACAGTAGGAGGCGCGCTCGGAGCAATCGTGCTAACTACGCCACTCTTTGCGCTTGGCGCGCATTTTGTCTGGTTTAGCACCGCGCTCGACACGCCCGTTCGGTTGCTGGCCCTTGGAATCATTGTCAGCGTGGTCGGACAATTCGGCGACCTGATGCTTTCCTCCATCAAACGTGACCTCGGCCTCAAGGATACGGCAAAACTCATTCCCGGACATGGCGGCCTTCTTGACCGGTTCGACAGTCTGATTCTTGTCGCGCCTGCGGTGTTTCACTACGTCAATTACTTTGTCGGCTTCGCTGTTGGCCAACCGCAGCAAATCTTTAGTGGATAGAAAATCTGATGGAACCCTGGAAACTTCAGCCTGCCCGCGACACCGGCCTGACTCCGAGCGAGCGGTTCCGCAGCGTCCGGCGCGAAAGTGGACTTCTCGAAAGCCTCGCGCATCATGTTTGTTTTTCGATGCTGCGAAGTTATTTCGCGATCGCGCATCGACTCACGATCACTGGCCGCGAGAAGATACCGGCGCACGGGCCGTTTGTGCTCGCAGCGAATCATTGCAGCCATCTCGACGCGCTGGCTCTTGGAGCAGCACTCACTCCCCGCCATCGCGAACGCGCCTTTCCCATCGCCGCAGGCGATGTTTTCTTTCAAAGCACCGTGACCAGCACCTTTTCGGCAATTATGCTCAACGCCTTGCCGATGTGGCGGAAAAATTGCGGCCCGCACGCGCTTGCTGATTTGCGCCGGAAATTACAGGAAGAGAAATCCATCTTCATCATCTTCCCCGAAGGTGGCCGCAGTCGGGACGGCTCGATGAAGCCATTCAAACACGGCCTTGGGATGCTCGTCGCAGAAACAAACGTGCCGGTGGTGCCTTGCGGTCTTGCTGGAGCTTTTGAGGCTCTGCCGCCAAGCCGAAAGCTTCCGCGACCTGCGGCGATCAAACTAGCGATCGGAGATGCGCTCGAGTTTGCATCGACACCCAACGATCGCACTGGCTGGTCGCAAATCGCGGCACGCGTTGAATCCTGTGTGCGGGCTTTGTCTTCTCAGTCTCGCACTGCGTAATCGGCACATCCACCAGTTGCGCGACGCGTTCCCATGTTGTCATCGGCTTCATGTAATCGGTCAATATTCTTCGCGCGGTCATCCTGAACGGAGTGAAGGACCTCTCATAGGTTCTTGGGCACGCTAATTAGATTAAATGTGGCTCTGTTGAAAAGCTGGTGCCGCAGCGCGGGAGCGCCATTAGGCACGACATGTTTGTAGGGCTTCGGCCAACAAATCAATCCAAGCTCCATAGGAGCGACACGGAAACCAGTCGCTTTTTCATGCCGCTCCTACGGAGCTAGGCGGATTGGAAGATGGATTTTGCTATACACGTATCGCGCCTAACAGCGCTTGCAATCCGCCGCTGCGCTGTTTCGGCTTTTCAACAGAGCAAATTAGATGGTGTGAGCTTCGGTTGTGAGATCCCTCGTTACACTCGGGGATGATATGATTTGATCGCCGCCTAGTTTCGCGCCGCGTAGCGTTCGAGCTTCTGCGCAAGTTCGGGTGGAACGTGGGCAACGATCAAGGCGTCATTGCCTTCGTATTTCAATTCAAGCACGTGACCGACTCGATGAATCTCGGCGATCAAAGCCGATTCCTTCGAAGGAATGCGAAAGCGGGAGCGCAACCGCCATGAACTGAGCGCGTTTTCCAGAGCTTGCACCAGCGTGTTGACGCCTTCTCCGGTGCGCGCGGAAATCGCGACGCTCCCGGGAAAACGCTTCACGTAAGATTCGGCCAGTTCGCGATTCGGCAAATTATCGATCTTGTT
>Ga0137383_10002982_pt1 | contig 10525 bp, 9 predicted proteins | sample SagtaG_19_FD_104817 | JGI IMG/M metagenome (GOLD analysis project Ga0137383, IMG submission 104817) | Vadose zone soil microbial communities from Sagehorn Ranch, Mendocino, California, USA - Sage2_R_40_16 metaG | ecosystem: Environmental > Terrestrial > Soil > Vadose zone | place: USA... | reverse complement strand
GCTTCGTTGTTGGTGAAGATGTCCAGGTCAGGGCGGGTCGCGAAGCGCAGGATCATGTCCTCGAAGTTCAGGAACCGGCGGGCGATCCGGCGGGCGTCCTTCGCAGTCGCTGTGCGGCGGTAGGCGCTGGCGGCGAGCCCGGACGTGGCGAGCGCCCGGTAGCGGGTGACGAGATCTTCCAGCACCGGGGCGTCCAGGGCGGCCTGCCCGGCCCGGCGGGCGTCCCTCGCGGCGTCGCGGGCCTCGATCAGCAGCGAGGCCATCCGCGAGGCCCAGTCCTGCTTCCCGGGCTCGAAGTCGTAAAGATCCTTCAGGTCCCTGAGCAGGTGAGCCCCGCACCAGGCGTGCGCCGCATCGGTGAGGTGCCCGTAGGCGAAGTAGCCGTCCCGGACGATGACCCCGGCATAGCCGGGGAGAACGCCGCCGGCGTCGATGGCGTCGCCGGACCTGTCCCCGGTGTGCATGTGCGTCAGGTAGGCGGTGCAGGCCAGGTGCACGTAGCGCATCCCGCCCGCGGCGCGGGCCGGGGTCTCGTCGGCGTGGACCGCCGGCGCGGTCTTCAACAGCTCCCGGACCCGGCCCGGGAACCCGCTGTGCTTCACGAGCGCGGCGGCCTTCCCGCGGATGCCGGCCACCCACCCGGTGGAGACCGCCACGCCGGCCATCTCGCTCAGCAGGCCCGCGGCGCGGCCGACGGGAACATAGTTCCCGCAGGCCAGGTTCGCGGCCTGCGCGCAGGTCTCCGGCCCGAAACTGGCCCGCGCCCGCACGAACGCCGGCAGCATGCCCTCGGTCACCGTCCCGCAGCACGGGCACTGCTTCGCCTGCGCCACGTACTCCGTCACCCTCGGCGGCGGCGCCGGCTCGATATCGGTGACCTGATGACGGCGCTGCGCCAACACGGCCGCGCCGGCCAGGCCATTCCCGCACCCGCGGCACACCGCCGGCGGGAACCGGAACCTCGCAGCAGGGTCATCAACAAGGCGCATCGTGGTCCCCGGATCGCCGGGCTGCTTGCCTGGCCGCCGCTTCCCCCGCTCCCGCAGCGACCGGTCCCGGCCCTTCTTATACGGGCTGTCCGACGACGGAGGCCGCGACGACGTGGACGAATCCCGGCGAGCCTGACGCTCAAGATCTTCTACCCGGGCCGACAGCCGCCCGACCTCGGCGGTCAGCTCCTGCGACCGGGCAGCCATCTGCCCTGCCAGCACGGTCATCTCCGCGATCACCCGGAACGCCTCAGCCAGCCTGGCCGCCAGCTCGGCAGCGGGCAGCGCCGACAGCTCATCCGCCGAGGGAACACCGGGCACTTCGGGCACAGCAGGCAATCATCACCATCCCGGCCCGCCAGTCAACGACCCGAGCTGGCGTGTCGCAACAGCAAGCCAAGTCAGCCCAGCGAACAGGCATAACACTCTGACGCTTGCTGAATAGCTACCCTTCATCGGCGCCAGCGTCACGTTCCGCTCCACCGTCATGTGCGGGAACAGGTTGAACGACTGGAACACGATGCCGATGTGCCGCCGGACCCTGTTCTCGTCCACGCCCGACCGGGTGATGACCTGGCCGTCCAGCCAGATCGTGCCCGCGTCGATCCGCTCCAGCAGGTTCACGCAGCGCAGCAGCGTCGACTTGCCCGACCCGGAGGCCCCGATCAGGCAGATGACCTCGTGCGCGGCGACGGCCAGATCGACCCCGCGGAGCACCTCATGAGGACCGAACGACTTGCGCAGCCCTTCGATCCGCAGTGCCTCTGCCGCGCCCGTTCGGCCCATCACTGACCAGCCCCGGCGAGACGGCGCGCCTGGTCACGGCGGATCAGGTGGTCGGTGAACCGGGCCAGCGGAATGGTCAGGATCAGGAACAAGATCGCCGCCACCACGTAGCTGGAGTAGTTGAACACGGTGTCGCTGAACAGCTCGGCGGCCTTGTTCGCCTCGATCGAGCCGAGCAGGCCGACCAGCGCGGTGTCCTTCTGCCAGAATCAAAGAATTTTATTCCGAACGAGCGTACTGCGTGCCCCGCCGTCCGCCCCGCGCCCCACCCCGGCCACCTCGCCCCGCGCCCCCGCGCCCCACCCCGGCCCTCCCGGGCCGGGGATTATCGTGGACAGAAAACCTCGTAATACGGGGGGGGTAACGGTCCACGGTAATTGCGGCGGAGGCGCGGATGGCCCTGATGTTTCTCAACGGGGACGGGATGCGCGGCGGGCGCGCGCACTACACGATCGAGGGAGTGCCGCTGATCGGCGAGCGGCGCACCGCGCCGCTGTACCGGTTCTTCTCGGTCCGCGACGAGTTCCCCGGCCTCTACCCGGTGGCCGAGGGCGGCCAGCCGGTCCTCGGCGAGCTGTACGACGTGCCGATGGGACCGCTGAGCGCGCTGCTGGCCACCGAACCCCCCGAGCTCGAGCTCTCCATCATCGAGCTCGACGACGGCGAGCTGTCGTTCGCCATGGTGCTCCGGGTGACCGAACACGCCCTCGGCATCCACAAGGACATCACCAGTCACGGCGGCTGGCGGGCCTACCGCGCCAGCCTTTCTCAGCCCTAATCTCCGGGCCCTCGTCTCCGGCCCTCGTCTCCAGGCCCTAGTCTCCGGCGGCGCGCTCGCCGCGGATCCACACGCCGGCCACGTCCGCCGGGGTGGCCAGGGCGAAGATCCTGGCCAGCGCGTCGGTCGTGTCGCGTGCGTGGCGCAGGTTGACCGCCAGCGTGCTCCCGTCGGCCGGGCGCAGCCAGACCGCGTCGAAGTCCTTGCCGACCGCGAAGTCGCCCACTCTGTGGTCGAGGCCGAGCGCCCGGGCGCCGGCCCGGGTCGCCAGGTAGAGCAGGTGCACCGGCGTCAGGCTCATCCCGGCGGAGCCGAGCAGCTGCTGGATGAAATAGGCCTGCAGCGCCTCCTTGGGCAGGAACAGGCCCGCGCCCGCGCCCACGTCGGAGCCGAGCGCCACGCCGATGCCGTGCTCGATGTGCCGGCGCAGCGGAAACAGTCCGCTGCCCAGGGCGCTGTTGCTGGTCGGGCAGTGCGCGACCGACGCGCCGTGTTCGGCCAGCACGGTGAGCTCGGCGTCGCCCGGATGGACGTTGTGCGCGAACACGCTGCGCGCGGTGACCAGGCCGTGCCGGCAGTAGGTGTCCAGGTAGTGCCGCGCCCCGGGGAACAGCCCGGCCACCGTCGCGATCTCGGCCAGGTTCTCGTTGATGTGCGAGGTGAACCAGACGCCCTTGCCGAGCAGCTGCGCGTAGACGTCGAGCATCTCGTCCGAGGCCGACAGCGAGAACCGCGGCGTGACGGCGTAGCGCAGCCGTCCGCGGTCGTGCCAGCGCAGGATCAGGTCGGCGCTGTCGGCCAGCGCGGTCTCCGGTGAGTTCAGCAGGTCGGGGCGCAGGATCCGGTCGCTGAGCACCAGGCCCGAGGTGATGTTCAGGCCCCGCCGCCCGGCCGCAGTGAACAGCTCGTCCATGGCCGGGGCGAAGTGCGAGCCGAACACCAGGGCGCTGGTCGTCCCCGACGCCACCAGCCCGTCCAGGAACTCCCCGGCGACTGCCCGCGCGTACGCCTGGTCGGCCAGCTTGGCTTCCTCGGGCAGCGCGCACTGCTCCAGCCAGTCCAGCAGCGGCAGGCCCAGGCCGCCGATCGCGCGGATCTGCGGGAAGTGGACGTGGGTGTCGACGAAGCCGGGGACGAGCAGCCCGCCGTCCAGGCGGGTGACCGGCTCGCCGGGATGGGCGGCGTGCAGCGCGGCGAGCGGGCCCCTGGCCCGGATGACGCCGTCGCGGACCAGCAGCGCGCCGTCCTGCGCCAGCGCGGCGGCCGGGTCGCCGGCGAACGGGTCGCCGGGCGTGTCGACCACGGCGGCAGCGTAGATCGTCATCTGGTAACCGTCGCGGCCGCGCGTTCACCCAGGGTGGCCAGCAGCGCCGCGGCGACCGCGATGGCGATCACGGCCGGGTCTTTGCCCTTGACGGCGGGCTGGCCGATCGGGCAGGTGATCCGGCCGATCGCCTCAGGGGCGTGGCCGGCCGCGGACAGCTGGGCCTGGAAGCGCGTCCACTTGGCGCCCGAGCCGATTAGCCCGATGCCGCCCAGCGGCTGCGGCAGCCGCAGGGCCGCGTCGCACAGCGCGAAGTCCTCAGCGTGGTCGTGCGTCATGATCACGACGTGCGCGCCGGGCGGCAGCTGCTCGAGCACCTGCTCGCCGAGCAGCGTGGGGTAGATGCCGACGTCGGCGGGGCCGTCGATCACGTCCGCCAGCCGGACCCGGTCCAGCTGCTCCGGCCGGGAGTCGACCAGCAGCAGCCGGACCGGCAGCCGGGACAGGATACGGGCCAGCTCGTAGCCGACGTGCCCGAGGCCGAACAGGGCCACGACGGGCCGGACCGCGAGCGGTTCGAGCAGCAGCCGGACGACGCCGCCGCAGCACTGGCGGCCGTGCTCGTTCCGCGCGTGCGGGCTGAGCTGGGTCTCGCGCATCTCCGGGGCGGTGCCCCCGGACTTGATCAGCTCCCTGGCCCGAGCCACGGCGGTCGCCTCGAGGTTGCCGCCGCCCACGCTGCCCCAGGTGCGGTCGCGGCTAACCACCATCTTGGCGCCGGCCTCGCGCGGCGCGTGGCCGCGCACCTCGGCCACGGTCACCAGCACGCCGGGCTGCCCGTCGTGACGCAGCTGCTGCACCGCGCCCAGCCAATCCATACTGGGCCAGTCCATCGTCAGGCCCTCGCGTGCACGGGAACGGCCTGCCCGGTGCGGGTCTTCGGGCCGGCGTCGCGGGCGGCCTGGACGGCCCAGTAGACGGCTTCCGGCGTGGACGGGCAGCCGAGGGTGACGCTCCAGCCCGCCGGGCCGAACGCGGCCACCGCCTGTCGCAGCGCCTCGCGCACGCTGAACGCCTCCATCAGCGGCGGCTCGCCGACCGCCTTGGAGCCGTACACCACGCCCGATTCGGTGGCCTGCTCGAACAGGTGCACGTTGAACTGCGGCGGCATCTCCGAGAAGCTCGGGATCTTGTAGGTGCTCGCGGCCTGCGTGTTCAGCCGTCCCCGGTCCGGGCCGTCGGTCTCGTCCCAGCGCAGCTCTTCCAGCGTCAGCCAGCCGACGCCCTGCACGAAGCCGCCCTCGATCTGGCCCAGGTCGACCAGCGGGGACAGGCTGTCGCCCACGTCGTGCACGATGTCCGCGCGCCGCAGCCGGTAGGCGCCGGTGAACCCGTCCACCTCGACCTCGGCCGCCGCGGCGCCGTAGGCGAAGTACTTGAACGGCTCGCCCTGCATACTCATCGCGTCCCAGTGCAGCCCGGCCGTGCGGTAGAAGCCAGCCGCCCACAGCTGGACCCGCTGGTAGTACGCGTCGCGGACCAGGTCGGCCCAGGCGATCTGCCGGTCAGCGAAGCCGATGCCGGTGACGATTCCGCCGCCGAAGCGCACGTCGTCGGGGTCGACGCCGAGCTGGCCGGCCGCGACTGTGGCCAGCCGCTCGCGGATCTGGTCGCAGGCGTGCTTGATCGCGCCGCCGTTGAGGTCCGAACCGGAGCTGGCCGCGGTGGCCGAGGTGTTCGGCACCTTGTCGGTGCGGGTCGGCGCGAGCCGGACCAGGTGAATCGGCACGCCGAGCGCGGTCGCGGCGACCTGGATCATCTTGGTGTGCAGGCCCTGGCCCATCTCGGTACCGCCGTGGTTGATCAGCACCGAACCGTCTTTGTACACCTGCACCAGCGCGCCGGCCTGGTTGAATGCGGTCAGGTTGAACGAGATGCCGAACTTGACCGGGGTGACCGCCAGCCCTCGCTTGGTGTCCGGGTGGGCGGCGTTGAACGCGGCCACCTCGGCCTGGCGGCGGCCGAACTCGCTGTGCTCCAGCACGGCCGACCAGATCGCCTCGAGCCGCTCGGCGTGCCGCACCGGCTGCCCGTACGGCGTGGCCTGGCCGGGCGCGTAGAAGTTCCGGTGCCGCAGCTCGTGCGGCTCGACGCCGAGCGCAGGCGCGCAGCGGCCCAGGATGTCCTCGACGACGATCATGCCCTGCGGGCCGCCGAAGCCGCGGAACGCGGTGTTCGAGGCCCGGTTGGTCTTGGCCACCCGGCCGGTGACCTCGATGTCACCGATCCAGTACGCGTTGTCGATGTGGCACAGCGCCCGGGCCAGCACCGGCTCGGACAGGTCCAGGCTCCAGCCGCCGTTGCTGGTCAGCGTGGCGCGCAGCGCGCACAGGCGCTTGCCGGAGTCGAAGCCGGCCTCCCAGGTGGCGAAGAACGGGTGCCGCTTGCCGGTCATGGTGATGTCCTGGGTGCGGTTGAGCCGCAGGCTCACCGGGCGCCCGGTCAGCGTGGCGCCGAGCGCGGCCACCGCGGCCAGCCCGTGCGGCTGGAACTCCTTGCCGCCGAAGCCGCCGCCCATCCGCAGTCACTGCACGGTGACCTCGTGCGCGGACAAGCCAAGCACGTGCGCCACGATGTCCTGGGTCTCCGACGGGTGCTGCGTGCTCGACTGGACGAAGATCTGGCCGCTCTCGTCGACCAGCGCCAGCGCGGCCTGCGTCTCCAGGTAGAAGTGCTCCTGGCCGCCGATCTCGAGTTCGCCGCTGAACCGGTACGCGGCCTGCTCCAGCGCGGCGGCCGCGTCGCCGCGGCTGACCGTCCGCTGGTGGCCCTGGTAGCTGCTGGCCGTGATCGCGTCGTGCACGCTGATCAGCGCGGGCAGCGGCTCGTAGTCGGCCTCCACCGCCGCCGCCCCCTGCCGGGCCGCCTCCAGCGTCTCGCCAAGGACCCAGCAGATCGCGTGCCCGTAGTACATGACCTCGCCGGGGAACAGCGGCTCGTCGTGCTTCTCGCCAGCGTCGTTGAGGCCAGGCACGTCCGCGGCGGTCAGCACCCGGACCACGCCGGGCACGTCGCAGGCGGAGGCGGTCCGCAGACCGGTGACGCGGGCGTGCGCGTGCGGGGCCTGGACCGGCCAGGCGTGCAGCGTGCCGTGCGTGCGGCCGACCAGGTCCTGGGTGAAGAGCGCGGCGCCGGTGACGTGCTCCTCCGCGCTCTCGTGGGAGACCGCCAGCCCGACCGCGGGCTGGTCCGGGCGATCGGCCAGCTCACTCATAGTCGGGCCTCCTCGTGCTCGGCGAAGAACTTCAGCAGCGAGTTGCGCAGCATCGCGATCCGGTAGGCCTCGCTGGCGCGGTGATCGCTCATCGGCGTGCCGGCCCGGGCCAGCTCCTCAGCGGCCGCCGCGACCGCCTCGCGCGTCCACGGCTGGCCGGTCAGCGCCTCCTCGGCGGCCAGCGCGCGCACCGGCGTGGCCGCCACCCCGCCCAGCCCGATCCGGATCGAGGCGACCCTGCCGTCTTCCAACTGCAGGGCGTACGCCACGGCGACGCTCGAGATGTCGTCGAACCGGCGCTTGGCGATCTTGTGGAACGCGGTGACCGGGGCGACCGGCAGCGGGACGCGAATCGTCTTGATCAGCTCGTCGGGACGCCGGACGCTCTGCCGGTAACCGGTGAAGTACTCGGCCAGCCGGACCTCGCGCTCGCCCCGGCTCGAGGCCAGCACCAGGGATGCGTCCAGCGCGAGCAGCGCGGGCGGGGCGTCGCCGATCGGCGAGGCGGTGCCGAGGTTCCCGCCGAGCGTGGCCCCGTTGCGGATCAGCCGGGACGCGAACTGCGGGAACATCTCGCCGAGCAGCGGTACCCGACGGGCCAGCCGGGCCTCGATCTCTGACAAGCTCAGCGCGGCGCCGATGTCGATGGTGTCGCGGTCGGCCGAGAACTCGCGCAGTTCGGTGATCTGGTCGATGCCGATGGTCAGCGCGGCCCGGGCGTGCCTGATGTTCAGCTCGACGCCCCAGTCGGTCGACCCGGCCACTAGCCGCGCGTCCGGTTCGGCGGCCAGCAGTCCGAGGGCCTCGGGCAGGCCGGCCGGGCGGACGTAGCGGCCCTGCGCGCTCGAGGTCGCGGTGGCGGCGGGCGCGGGCGCGGGTTCGGCCAGCCGGGCCACCAACGGGTCGTCGGCCTCCGGCCGTCCGAGAGCGTAGGCCGCGTCCCTGATCGGGCGGTACCCGGTGCACCGGCACAGGTTGCCGCTGAGCGCGTGCAGGTCGAACCCGTTCGGCCCGTGCTCGTCGGCGTCGTTCCGGTGCCCGTTCTGGCCGACCGCGGTGGGCCGCTGGCTCAGGCGGTCGGGCCGGTAGTACTCGGCGGCCATCGAGCAGATGAAGCCCGGCGTGCAGTAGCCGCACTGCGAGCCGCCGCGCTCGGCCATCTCGCGCTGGACCGGGTGCAGCCGCCCCGGTCGGCCCAGGCCCTCTGCGGTCACGACCTCCTGCTGGTCGAACGCCGCGGCCGGCACCAGGCAGGCGTTGATCGCGACCCAGCGGGTCCGGCCCTGCCCATTCCCGGGCCCATTCCCGGGCCCATCCCCGGGCCCGTCCTCGCGGGCGACCAGGACCGCGCAGGCGCCGCACTCGCCCTCGGCGCAGCCCTCCTTGCACCCCGTCAGCCCGTGGCCGCGCAGCCACTCGAGCAGCGTGACGTGACCGCCGACCTCGCCGAGCAGGCGAGTCCGGCCGTTGACCACCAGTCGGGGCTCCGCCACCTGCGCTCCTACCTCCGCCGCCATCAGCCTCCTGCGCGTGAATAACGCTTACCAGCGACGATAACTCCTGCCAGGCGCGACCGGGATCGGGTGCGTCGTCGCGGGTCACCGTGCCCTCGATCAGCCCGTACGGGCGGTCGGCGGCGTAGTACACCTCGTTGTCGTTCGGCAGGCCGAACGGGCTCAGGTCGACCAGGAAGTGATGCTTGTTCGGCATCGACATCCGGATCTCAGCCACCTCCGGGTGGGCCTGGAGCACCTGCTCGCTCATGTAGTACAGGGTCTGCTGCAGGGCCAGGCTGTGCTTGGCGGCGAACGCCTCGAGCAGGATGCGCCGCACGTCAGCGTGGCTCTTGGCCCAGTCGACGTCGGTGCCCGCGTACCGCCAGCGCGCGGTGACCGCGGTGGCCAGGATGCGGTCCGTGGTCTCGGCCAGGGAGGTGTAGCGATCGCGCGGGAACCCGGTGAACTCCGATCCCGTCGACTTCAGCACCACCAGGTCGGTCAGGCCTGACACCACCCAGGCCTGCGGGCCGTCGATGGTGACGACCGCGGTCCTGGTGCCGCCCCCGGCGCGGGAGAACGCGTGCCCGTGCTCGGCGCCGTCCACCACGATCCGGTCCCAGGCGTACTCCTCGATGCTGATCTTCGCGCCGGTCACCCACTCGAAGGAGGCCGCGAAGTGCCGGCCCAGGCGCAGCGCGAACTCCTCGATCTCGCCCACCCCGTACTGCTGGGCGAGGGCGTAGACGGTGTTCTTCTGGGTGTCGGTGGCCACGACCTTGGCGTTGTCGCCCCGCAGGTGCGCGTCGGCGAAGTCGCCGCGCAGCGCGGTCGACACGTTCAGGTCCTTGATCTGGTGCCGGTCACCGTCGCGGGCCACGTGCACCAGGCGGACCTCCGCCTTGCCGTACTGGTTGTCACCGAAGGTGATGGCCACGCTCAGCTCCCGTCCTGCTGCCCGGAGAGCTGCTGCCCGGAGAGCTGCTGCCCGGAGAGCTGTCGTCCGGAAAGCTGGGCGACCAGCTTGAGCAGCGCCGAGTGGTCCAATCCGCCGTCTCCCTGTGCCTTCAGCGCGGCGACGAGCTGCGCGACGAGCGCGCCGAGCGGGATCACCACGCCGGCCTCGCGCGCGGCGGCGGTGACGATGCCCATGTCCTTGTCGTGCAGCGCGATGCGGAAGCCGGGGGTGAAGTCCCGGGCGAGCATCGCGGCGCCCTTGCGCTGCAGCACCGTGCTGCCGGCCAGCCCGCCGCCCAGGACCCGCAGCGCCGCCTCGGTGTCCACGCCGTGGGCCTCGAGGAACACGATCGCCTCGGCGACGAGCTCGATGATGCCCGCGACCATGAGCTGGTTCGCGGCCTTGACCGTCTGCCCGGACCCCGCAGGCCCGACGTGGACGACGGTCTTGCCCACCGCGTTGAACACCGGCGCCGCGGCCTCGAAGTCGGCGGCGCCGCCGCCGACCATGATCGAGAGCACGCCCTCGATCGCGCCTTGCTCACCGCCGGACACCGGCGCGTCGAGCACCCGGAACCCGCGCTCGGCGCCCTCGGCGGCCAGTTCCGCCGCCACGTCCGGGCGGATGGTGGAGAAGTCGATGATCAGCGCTCCGGCCGGCGCGTGCTCGAAGACGCCGCCTTCGCCGGCCAGCACCGCGCGCACGTCGGGGGAGTCGGGCACCATCGTGGCCACCACGTCGGCGTCATGGACCGCCTCGGCGATGTCCACGGCCGCTCGGCCGCCGGCCGCGACGAGCGGCTCGGCCTTGGCCGGGCTGCGGTTGTAGCCGGTGACCTCGAAACCGGCCTTGACCAGGTTGGCGGCCATCGGCGCGCCCATGATGCCCAGCCCGATGAACGCGATCCGCGTGCTCACGCTTGCTCCTTCCCCCGGGCCGCGGCGTTCCGCGGGGGCCCGGCGTTGCCAGGGGGCGCGGCG
>Ga0137383_10002975_pt1 | contig 10536 bp, 10 predicted proteins | sample SagtaG_19_FD_104817 | JGI IMG/M metagenome (GOLD analysis project Ga0137383, IMG submission 104817) | Vadose zone soil microbial communities from Sagehorn Ranch, Mendocino, California, USA - Sage2_R_40_16 metaG | ecosystem: Environmental > Terrestrial > Soil > Vadose zone | place: USA... | reverse complement strand
TCCTGCTCAAACCGCATTATCGTTTCTGGTTCCTTATTGATAATAAGGATCAGGTGCGAGAACTATAGTACTTTTTACCTTAACCGGCAACCTGCATGATTTGCTCTCATGTATACTACTCATGAACTTGAAAAACATTCGGTGTATCCGAGAAGATGCGGGGCTGCAATGATGGTCGAGTATACAGGAGAGAAACTGGGGAACTACCGGCTGATGAGGCTCCTTGGGCGAGGGGGCTTCGCCGATGTGTACCTGGGCGAACACATTTATCTCCAGACGGCCGCGGCCATTAAAGTATTGCGAATGCAGTTGACCGATGAAGCTCTTGAGAAATTCCTGGTTGAGGCGCGCACCGTCGCTCGTCTTAGTCACCCCAATATTGTGTCCGTGCTGGAATTCGGACTTGAGAGAGCCACACCATTTCTGGTGATGAACTATGCACCGTATGGATCACTGAGACAACGCCATCCCCGTGGAAGCCTGCTGCCCGCGGCAGCTATTGTCTTCTACGTGGAACAGGTGGCGGCGGCATTGCAGTATGCGCACGATCGCAGGGTCATTCATTGTGATATCAAACCGGAGAACATGTTGCTCGGGCAGAATGAGGCGCTGATGCTCAGTGATTTTGGTATAGCCGTCAGTCTGCAGAACATCCAGAGCGCAGTAACGCAAGGCTTACCAATTGCTTCTGGCGTTGCCGGTACGATGACTTATATGGCTCCAGAACAGCTGGAGGGGAAGCCGTCCTTCGCCAGCGACCAGTATGCACTTGGTGTGGTAGTCTATGAATGGTTCTGTGGGACTCCACCCTTCAGCGGTTCTGCGGTTGAGGTAGCTGCGCAACATTTGCGGGCGGCAGCTCAACCGTTGCGGGAAAGGGTTTCTTCACTGCCACCAGCTATCGAGCAGGTAGTGATGCGGACACTGGCTAAAGATCCACAGGAGCGTTTCGTATCTACGCGAGAATTTGCTGGCGCGTTGGAAGCTGCCTGCCGATCAGCGCCATCTCTTTTGCATAGTTCAAAGATCATCTCGTTACCATCTTCACCACGTGTTCCTGGCAACACCTCCCTGCTGCTGAGTTCAGCTAATTTCCCGGCGGACGGACATATATCTTACACAGTTGCAGCGCCTTTACAAGATACGCCTGTTGCCGCGGAAGCAAGCGCTCTACCTGCTCGGTGGACTCGACAGTTGCAGGACGCAAGGCGTATGGTATCAAGGCGGAAAGTGATTGTTGGCCTGGCTGGACTCACGGCAGCAGGATTGGTGACGGTACTTGGCACAGGACGATTGTGGTATCCACTTTTCCGGCCGCGAGTGACCGCTGGCCCGCAAAAGCCGAAGCAGGAAGTAATCCCGAATATCTCCGCGACTGCCGAGGCCGTCATTAACGCGGCTGCAACAAGGCCAGCGGTCACTTCTTCTGGTATGAACAGTTTAGATTTCTTTGTGCGCGGTGGGGACAATACTTTATGGCATAGACGGTATGATGGCAACTGGCATGGCTGGGAGCCACTGGGTGTCCTCGCTTACGATCCGGCGGTGGTATACTGGGGTTCTGGCCGGCTCGACATGTTTGCGCGAGAAACGACTGACGGCTACACAGCTGCTGCTTTGCAGCACAGATGGTATGATGGCAGCTGGCATGACTGGGAAACGCTTGGTGGAGCGCTCACTTCGGACCCTGCCGTTACTTCTTCGAGCCCTGGGCAACTCGATATACTGGCGCGCGGCATTGACAATGGTATCTGGTACAACCATTACGACGGCAGCTTGCATGACTGGGGCGCGCTAGGAGGCGTTTCCTTATCCGCTCCTGCCGTGACCTCTTTCAGCCCCGGGCGGATCGATGTGTTTGTGCGCGGGAGCGACAACGCCCTGTGGTACAGGTGGTTTGCTGGTCAGTGGAGTGATTGGACGCCGTTGGGGGGGTCCTTTGTGTCCGATCCCGCGGTTACGTCATGGGGGCCTGGACGGCTGGACATATTTGTAATTGGCAGCGACAACACCTTGCAGCACAAGTGGTATGACGGCAACTGGAATGACTGGATATCACTGGGCGGAGCGCTTACCTCCAGTCCTGCCGCGGTCACCTGGGGGATCAACCGTCTCGATGTGTTCGCGCGCAGTACGGACAATACGCTGGTGCATATAGGGTTCGATGGGGCGTGGTCTGCCTGGGAGGTATTCAGGTAGAAGGTTGATACTTACGTCCACGGCCCGGTTGGCGAGCAAAAGGATGGAGAAAGCACGCACTCGCCACATGCCATATCTGTACTCAGCTTTGAGGACGTGTGAGAACCAGTTCCAGGTCCCATGCCTCATTTTGCGATGATGAAACTGATATCACGTACCTGCTGTGCTATCCAGGCCTTGAGATCATGGTGTTCCACGATTTGGCGGGCGAGTTCTGCCTTCTGGCGCCGTTCCTCCGGTGACAGCGTGAGAGCCTTGTAGAGCGCCTCTGCCGTTTCCACCATATCAGCAGGCGAGATGGGGATAGAGGCCTCCTCCAGTTGTTGGAATGCTCCACTTGTACGCGAAAGTATTAACACGCCGTTTCTTTGATTGACGATGGGTCCTTCCTTGGCAACCAGGTTCATCCCGTCAATCAGGGGATTCACCAGCAGTACATCGTAAAACTGTAAGGCAGCCAGAGCCTGGGTGCGGTTGTTTTGGACGAAAGCCTGGATAGGTGTCCACTCATTCCGGCCGAATTTCTGGTTAATATCCTCGATAAGCTTGAGAATCTCTTCCCTATACTTCCGGTAGATGGATAACGTCTGGCGAGATGGCACAAGAAAAGCCAGAAATGTCACCTTCTCATAAAGCTCAGGATGCCTCTCAAGTAGATACTCGTAAGCTTGAAAGCCCTGCACAATGTTCTTTGTTGGTTCGATACGATCCACCCGCATAATGCTCTGTTCGCCAAGCAGAGGTCGTATGTACTGCGCGGCATGCTTCCCTGCTGCGCTGTGGATGATGCGACGTTCATCCGAAACCGAAATTGAGATGGGGTAATCACGCACCAGGGTGCGATGGCTTTGTCGAACGATGGCAGCATCTTCAACATCGACATCAACATCATTTAGTAATGCGGGTACGCCCTCCAGAAAGTTCTGTGCATCGCGTTTCGTCTGGAAGCCAAGAATATCATTGCCTAACAGGCCATTGGAGATGGCTTGCGTTATCTCGGTGGGCAAGTGTGATTGCCAGTAACGGACTTCGGGCCAGGGGATGTGGATAAATTGCTGCATGATAATGGATGGATGATGGTGACGGATCAGCGCGGGAGCGAGGTAGAGATGGTAGTCATGTAACGCCACTATAGTCGATGACGGATTCCGCTCAATCTGAGCACTTACGGCGTCGGCAATTGCCGCATTTGCCTTCGAGTAGCCATTTTCCCAGGCACGCAGAATCTGCTCAAGTGGAGGGAAAGCTGAGGAGTGTTCGAAGAGGTAGTGTTGTAAGAACCAGAGGACCTGGTTACTGACGATATCGTAATGATTGTGATAGACACCCTTTGGAACAGTCACATAGCGAAGATGTGTCCACTGACCGGGCAATGGGGACCGCAGTAGCCCATCATGGGCCTGCTGCACTGCCATGCGATCTCCTTCGGTCATTGCCAGGGCAACCCAGGTTGTATCCATGGAAGGCAATGCCTCGATAAGCGCTGTTACCACACCCCCTTCACCCCTGCGGTATCGCAGTGTTTTGTCCTGACCCATATAGTATTCAACAGGCCCACGATTTGTAACAATGATGAGATGATCGGCGTGTATCTGTTCGGATAACGTTTGCGGTGATGCTGCACTTTGTGCCTTTTTAGACATCGGTTCTTCCTTTCGATAGGACGCCAAAAGTTCTCTTCTTATGTTACTACAGATTGGATAAGAGCATGTATTCCGAACTTCCTAGAAATCGTCCTGGATTCAGTATCCCCTCGCAAGGTACAATTTACCCGTGGATCAAGAAAGAGACGGGCTGTTTGCGAGTGTGGAACGTAGCCACCGTATAGAGCGATAACAGTAGTTTTTCGCGGTGGACGTGGGCATCTTGAGAGTATGTCCGATTTCGGTAAAGCTGAGATCCTCGAAAAAGCGCAGATGGACGACCGGGCGAAACCTGGGCGGAAGTTTCCCTATCGCCTGTTGCAGGACTGCGTGCAGATCAAGCTGCTCTACGATCTCCTCCGGCAAGGGTTGTGGATCCTGGAGAGATTCTGTCAGCTCTAGCTCATCGCTCTCATCTTCCCACGAGAGTTCTGAGAAACGAAGTGAAGGTCTACGGCGTTGCTTGCGCAACTCGTCCATACAGCGATTGTGCGCGACCTGAAACAACCACGGTTTGAGTGGTACGTCCTTTCGTAATGTCGGCAGAGAGAGATAGAACTTGAGCAAGACAAACTGCAGGACGTCATAAGCCTGCTCGTCGTCCTTGAGGATCTGCCGGATATAGTTCAGTAAGGGATGGTGATACCGGCTTACTAGTGCTTCAAAGGCACGATCGTCACCTGCGACCGATTGCCCTAACAGAATGCCATCCGAGGGGTCCGTCTCCTGCGAGGCGTTGTGTTTCCCTTGTTGTATGTATGACACGCTCTTCCTCCTTTCCACCTTCCAATTACAAGAGGTGGTTCAGTTCATCTCCTCATCCGTAACGTTTTGCTCGCTGTTTCCCTGCTGTGAGGAACGAAAAATTGACTTCCTCAAGCCACAGTGTAGAAGAATGGGAGGGAGAAGTCAGCGTGCATGAGGTGGCATGTCACTTCCACTTGCTTCACTTCTGGGGGACAGATACCAGCGGAGCGGGAGCCACCTGCTCCTCGTCGACCCTCTCCTCTCTGAGAGAGCGATTTCCTTATCCATGCTCTTCGGTTATAATCCAAAGACATAACTGGCTGTTCATAAAGAGAGGTCATGAGCCATTTAGAGTTTGTATTTACAGATTTACTGATCTGTAGGAGAGAGCCTCTCATGAACCAACAGCTTTGGCCTTGTGGTCATAAGCTATCCGGGCATCCTCAATTTCAGCAAAATGAGTTTCAGCCCACGTGCAGATATCTTTCAGCAACTCACTCAAGGTCTCGCCTAATGGAGTCAGGGCATACTCGACTCGAGGTGGGACCACATGGTAGACGGTGCGCTTCACCAGTCCATCACGTTCTAAATTTCGGAGTGTTCGCGTCAGCATTTTCTGGGAGATGCCCTTGATCTCACGCTTGAGTTCGCCGTGCCGTCTCACCCCAAACGCCAGGGCATACAGAACCAGTGTTGTCCACTTCTCAGCGAGAAGATCAAGCACCTGCCGCGAACCATACTGCGCGTCGAACACCGTCGGGTGTGAGTATTCCTTCGTCTCCACCTCATTCACCTCCTTCATTTCTCTTAGGCACTTTCAGGTACCTACTTACCAGGTGAGCCAATACCATGCTATAGTATCCTTAACTGAGAGGGACGTCAATACCTGTCTGCTCATGCAGCAGCGTCCCCAGGAAAGTGATAATATATATCCGATGCCTGGTAGAACCAAAAGGAAAGATGACGATGACACAGAGAATGCATCTTGTGGGACCCGTCAGTGAGCGGGACCACAGTCAAGGAGCTGCCACAGCCGCTGTCACGCTGGTACAATATGGCGACTACGAATGCCCCTACACCCGCCGATCGACGACCATCGTGAGAGCGATCCAGCAACAACTCGGGGACAAGTTACGCTTTGTCTTTCGCAACTTCCCCCTCACCGAAATCCATCCCCACGCGCTGCGCGCGGCTTTCGCTGCCGAGGCCGCCGCGGCTCAGGGCAAGTTCTGGCAGATGCATGATACCATCTTCCACCACCAGCATACCCTTGAGGATGCCGACCTGGAGCAATTTGCCGAGGCGGTTGGCCTGGATATGCAGCAGTTCGCACGTGACATGGCAGAACATCCGTACATTAGCCGTATCGAGGAGGATCTTCAGAGCGGCATACGCAGCGGTGTGCGTGGAACGCCGACGTTCTTTATCAACGGCGTCCTCTATCCAGGATCCTGGGAGCAGGAAGCACTGCTGGCTGCTCTCGAAGAAGCGGGAGCGTCCTAGCTGTATCACACCTTCCTGGCGTGCTCACAGTGGTATATTGATGGGTTTACCTGTCCCATAGTAAGAGCAATGGATATCATAGATAATCAGGTGGAGAGGAACATGGACACGAGACAAAATACCAGCGCAAGAGAAACAGCAGAACTCTGGCCACCGTTGCCATATGAAGAATGGAAGGATACGTGTGATACGCTTCATATGTGGACGCAGATTGTTGGCAAAGTCAAAATGGAGCTGACCCCACTTGTGAACCACTGGTGGAATGTTACCTTCTATCTCACGGCACGTGGGCTGACAACGTCTCCCATTCCCTATCACGGGGGCACCTTTGAAGTCGATTTTGACTTCATCGATCACAACCTCTTCATTCAAACCAGCGAGGGCACTTCAAAGGCCATGCCATTGATACCGCGCTCGGTCGCGGATTTTTACCGCGAGTTTATGGAAGCTTTGCGCTCCCTCAATATCAATGTGATCATCAACACGCTGCCAAGTGAAGTGACAAACCCCATCCGTTGTGATGAAGATGTTGTGCATGCCTCTTATGATCCAGAATATGCTCGCCGCTTCTGGCGCATCCTGGTGCAGTCGGACAAAGTCTTTAAAGCATTCAGATCCCAATTTATCGGCAAGAGCAGCCCTGTCCATTTTTTCTGGGGAAGCTTTGACCTCGCGGTGACACGTTTTTCGGGACGGCGCGCGCCTGAACGCCCAGGAGCAGATCGCATAACGCGGGAAGGCTACTCGCATGAAGTGATCAGTTGTGGGTTCTGGCCTGGCGATGACCGTTTCCCAGCGCCAGCTTTCTACTCGTATACCTCTCCGGAGCCGCCTGGACTGAAGGAAGCTTCTATTTACCCCGGTCAAGCATTTTATAGTCCCGAAATGTCTTTATTCATCTTACGATATGATGACGTTCGGAACTCAGGTGAGCCCGAAAAGACGCTCATGGAATTTCTTCAAAGCACCTACGAAGCTGGAGCGAATCTGGCACATTGGGATCGCGAGGCACTGGAAAGGTAGATATTGAGGTAATAATTGGGAGGAAATAACTTGCCTGGTTGAAAGCATATCCATGTCGGTGTCTGGACCGACGAGAACGAGAAAAGGAGTAAAGAACTATGGCCAGTGTTCGCTTCGAGCACATCAACAAGTCCTTCGGCAACGTGGAGGTAGTGCATGATCTCAGCCTGACTGTCGAGGACCACGAATTTGTGGTGCTGGTCGGACCCTCTGGTTCCGGCAAAAGCACGATCTTGCGCCTGGTGGCTGGCTTGGATGCACCCAGTGGAGGCCAGCTCTATATTGGGGACCGACTGGTCAATGGCGTGGAGCCCAAAGACCGCGATATCGCCATGGTGTTTCAAAGCTATGCCCTCTATCCCCAAATGGACGTCTCCGACAACATCGCCTTCAGCCTCCAGATGCATCATGTGCCCAAAAAAGAACGCGAGGAAAAGGTGCAGCAGGCGGCCAGGATGCTGGGCCTGCAAGAGTATCTCCAGCGCAAGCCAAGAGAGTTATCGGGGGGACAACGCCAACGCGTGGCCCTGGGACGAGCGATTGTGCGCGAGCCGAAGGTCTTTCTGATGGACGAGCCGCTCTCCAACCTGGATGCGCAGTTACGCGTGGCCACCCGCGCGGAGATTATTGATCTGCACCAGCGCATTCCCACCACGACCATCTATGTGACGCACGACCAGGTCGAGGCGATGACCATGGGAAATCGTGTGGCGGTGTTGAGTGGCGGACTCATCCAGCAGTTTGACACGCCGCATGAACTCTACGAGCATCCGACCAACCTCTTTGTCGCTGGCTTCATCGGGTCGCCCGCTATGAACTTCGTGCCAGGAGCCACAGTGGTGAGCGAGGATGGGGGAGCCAAAGTGCTGCTGGAAGGCATCGGGCAGGTGGTGGTGCCGCAGCCGTACGTCGAACAAGCGAGGCAGGCAGCAAACCTGAAGCTGACCTTTGGCATCCGTCCCCCTCATCTGGAAGATGTGAACCTGATCCCACCGGAAGAGCAGACCGGTTCGGTCATCGAGGGTCAGGTCAAGGTGGTCGAATACCTGGGTGATCAGTTGCAAGTCTACCTGACGGCCGGAGGAATACGCATGGTGGCGATGCTCAGTCCCCGCTCGCACGTCAGCGTGGGTGGCACGGTGCGCTTACATATCGAGAATGAGCAGATGCATCTCTTTGACACGGAGACGGGCAAGGCTCTCTTCTAAATGCTTTCACTCTGCTCTTTGAGATAGGCGAAAACGACTGTGCCAACGCCTGTCGTGCTAGTGCAACATCCTGCGAGCAAATGGCCAGGTTGATACCCTAAAATGTCATCCTCTAGTTGCATTGATCGCCACACACGGGAGGAATAACTCTATGGCTGACTGCGAACAGCTAGCAGGTGAATTGAAAGTGCTGGAGGACCTGCTGAAGCATACCTCCACCGAGCACAAGCGGCGGGAAATCATCGACAGAATCGATCAGATCAAAGCAGAACAGCAAAAGCATGGCTGTCTAGAGGCAGCGAACTCACAGTAGAAGGAGTATCACCATGCCTGGCTCGTTACGTATTGTAAATACAAACTCTAAACGGCTCTTGGCCAGGTTTGGTGAAGCGAAAAATTGATGAGTTATTCTGACCTATTGAACGAGCACAAATTTTAGGAAGACTAGCATCGATAAGCTCATCATTCACCAAAGTTGGCCATGAGCCATTATCCCCTTGACGTTTACAGCTCAGGATGACAGTCTCCAATGGTTTTCACATGCGCTGAGTCGAGATAACCTGTACTTGTCCATACCCACGCTCTTCGGATATAATCCAAAGACATAACTGGCTGTTCATAGAGAGGTCATGAGCATGTTGCTCGGAACGAACATTCGGAAAATGCTGGTGAGTGGTGATCAATGGGCAAGTTGGCATGGCTACCACATACCAGTTAGTAATGAGTATTTTGTGGTCTGGACTCCGGTTGGGACGGAGATGCACTGGAGGCCGGGTACCTGGGTTTCCCAAAAGCACCAGTTAACGTATTTCTGGCCGGATGCCTGGTTTACTATTCATGTTGGTTATAATGATGCCGGCAAGTTTGTCAGTGGGTATTGTGATGTCGTGCTGCCAAGTTCCGACTATACAAACACTGCGAAAGAGCTTATCTATACTGATCTCTACATAGATGTGGTGGTGCGCGCAGATTACAGTGTGTACACCAAAGATCACGAGGTCTTTGATCGCGCGGCAAGGTATTTTCCCATCGTTGAGCGGTCACGCAAAAAATCATTTGAAGTGTTGGACTGGTTAGAAGAGCAGGCGAAGAACTGGAGCGGGCCATTCGAGAGTATCCCACGCGTCTTGCCAAGGACGGATTTTGAGAAATGTAGTCCGGGTGAGGCGAGCGCGATTCTGCGAGCTGTTTTGTGAGGAGAGAGTATGAGTGACGGGATGTTCGCGGAAGAACTGCGAGCGCAGCTTGCTGAACATGGGATCACAGAGCTGGAGGAGGTGGCGCTGCGCGAGGCGCTTGAGGCGCGCTGTGAGACGTATACCTTGATCAAACTGGCTCCGTGGCCCGCACGACGCTGGAAGTGTAAGTATCGTTTGATGATGGGCGATAAGATGTACGATGCGCAGAGTGCAGCGGAGGCTTATGCTATGGGGTTGGTGGGAGTTTTAGGGAACCATGCAGAACAGCGCCAGAGGTAATATTCCACATACGCCCGGTTGGATGAATTCCCCTTCGACTTCTCCCTATCAAACGTTTGTAAGGTCACTTTCCTCCCATTTATGTGTTCCTTTTTTATTGCTCTCTACAGGTGAGAGTGTTATAGTAGCTCCATGAAAATTACTGCGCTTGAACTACAGGTGAACAATGCTGAGCGGGTCAATGTGTATGTTGATGGCCGCTTTTTGCTAGGCGCTAGCGCTAGCGTTGTCTTGCAGATGGGCTTGAAGTTGGGACGGGAATTGTCGCCCGCGCAGTTGGAGGAATTGCGCCGCGAGGAGGCGCTGCAACAGGCTGTTGACCGCGCTTATAATTATCTCACCTACCGGCCGCGGAGTCGTGAGGAGGTACGCCGCTATTTGCGCCGCAAGGAAACTGCTCCGGAGATGATTGATGCCGTGCTTGAGCGTTTAGGTCGGCTTGAGCTGCTGGACGATCATGCATTCGCATCTTTTTGGGCGGAGAACCGCGAGCAGTTTAGTCCACGAGGGGCACGAGCTATCAAAAACGAGCTGCGTATGAAGGGGGTCGAGAGGGAGGTCGTCGATGAGATGATCAGCGATGAGAAGGACGAGGAGCTTGCGCTGAGGGCTGGGCGCAAGAAGGCTCTGTCGCTGGTGCATAATCCCACGATGGACTTTGTAACTTTTCGTGCGCGCCTGGGCTCGTTTTTGCAACGGCGCGGCTTTGGTTACGAGATTGCTACAAGAACGGTG
>Ga0137383_10002974_pt1 | contig 10539 bp, 9 predicted proteins | sample SagtaG_19_FD_104817 | JGI IMG/M metagenome (GOLD analysis project Ga0137383, IMG submission 104817) | Vadose zone soil microbial communities from Sagehorn Ranch, Mendocino, California, USA - Sage2_R_40_16 metaG | ecosystem: Environmental > Terrestrial > Soil > Vadose zone | place: USA... | reverse complement strand
CCAGGCGCGGGCCTGGTACGAGGTGGCGCTCCGCGTCGCGGAAGCACTCCAGGACCGCCGCCCGGAGGTGGAGGCGCTGCACGCGCTGGGCTACGTGTGCGTCGCGCTGGGCGAGTACGCCGCAGGCGCGCGTCATTTCCAGCGCTCGCTCGCTCTCGCCGAGGCGGAGTTCGATCAAGCGGGGGCGACCGCAGCGTCCGAGGGGCTGGGAGACGTGGCGCTCGCGCAGGGACAATGGGGCGGTGCCCAGGCGTGGTATAGCCGGGGACTGCGACTCGCGGAGGCCGCCGGTGTCGCTCCGCGCGCCGGCCGGTTAGAGCGGCAGCTGGGCGTGCTGGCGCGGAAGCAAGCCGACCTGGCAGCCGCTGGCGACTTCTTCCGGAAGGCGCGGGAGCGCTTCGAAGCCGCCGGCCTGGCGGACGAGATGGCGGGCGTGTTGAACGAGCAGGGACTGCTGGACGCCCAACTGGGCCGCTACACGGCCGCGTCGGCGGCGTACCGAGAAGCGCTGGCCTGGGCGCAACGGGCGCCACGGGACGCGCGACTCGAGCTGTCGATCCGCTTGAACCTGGCGGAGCTGGACCTCGAGGCGGGTCGGCTCCTGGAAGCCGAAGCGGAGCTGCGTCGCGCCGAGCAGGTGGCCATCGGCGGCCACGTGATCCGCCGCCTGGCGCAGATCTACACCCTCATGGGCCGGCTGCGCGGCGCCCAGGGGGACGAGACGGGGTTCGTATTCTTCGAGCAGGCGATCGAGCTCGCCCGCGCCGTGGAGCGGTCGGTGGCCACCGAGGCGCAAGTCTACCACGCGTATGGCTTGTTCCGCAGCCGGCTCGGGCAGCAGGAGGAAGCCCGGGCCTACCTCGAGCGCGCCCGAGAACTCTTCGACTCGCTCGGGGAAGCGGTCGAGCGCGAGCGCGTCGAGGCGGAGCTGCGGGCCCTGTCGGCCTGACCGCCGGCTAGTTGTTGGTCAGCGGGTTCTTTTGCCGGGTGGTGTCGGCCTTGCCAGTCGTCTTCTTTTTCTGCGTGGACGTGTTGGGTTGGGCCCTGGGCTTGGACGCGCTCGCCGCGGTCTTGTTCGATCGCTGCTTGCCGCCACCGCACGCGGCGAGACCGATTAACACCGCAACCGCAGCTGCGGCCGTCAGGACGGTTCTCGACATGGCACCCTCCGAGGGACGGGGTTCGGCTCCAATATAAGACCCGGACGCCTGCCGGGGGGTGCTACGCCCGGTCCCGCGTGAGCGGTCGGGTCAGGCACGTCGGCCCGCCGCCGCCCTTGAGGCAGATCTCCCCTCCCGCGAACTCCCGCACCGCAACGCCGGCGCGCTCGAGCCGGGCGCGCGTCTCGGGGTTCCCGGCGACCATGAGCACGTCGCGCGGCGCGACCGCCAGCACATTGCAGCCCAGCGTCGCGAACTCGGGATCCGGCACCTCGACGAGCGCAATGCCGCGGGCGGTGAGCGCCTCGCGAAACGGCACCGGCAGGAGCGGCGCGTACACGAGGAACAGGTCGCGGTCGATCGGGCTCACCATCGACATGAGGTGAAAGACGTCCTCCGGACCGCGCCAGTGGGGGAGCGGCACGACGACCACTTCGTCCACGCAGTCTCGGACGAGGTCTCGCAACTGCTCGATGCCGGCCTGGTTGGTCCGGTAACCCCGACCCACGGCCAGGGTACGCTCGTCGATCCAGCACACGTCCCCGCCTTCCACGGTCCCGGCGCCGGTGATGCGGCCCCGAATCGGGATCCCAGCGGCACCGAAGGCGGCCTCCTGGGCGGCAGGCTCCGTGCGCCGTTGCGGCTTGCCCATGTTGCAAAGGATGACCCCCCGATTGCAGACAATGGAAACATCGCGCGCGTAGAGCGAGTCGAGGCCCACGGTATCGTCGGGCGGGAGGCGCAGCGTTTCCACGCCGGCGCCCTCGAGCAGCGCGAGGAAGCGCTCGTACTCGGGCGTGGCGGCGGTGACGTCCGGGCGGGCGAGGTAGCCCAGGTCGCGCCACTGGCGCTCGACGGCGGCCGCGTCGCCGAACGCGTCGCGCGCGTGCTTCACCGCGACCCGGCGGAGCCTTCCCACGTCCGACTGTCCTCCGACCGTCTGCGGCATCGCTGGCCGTCACGTCCGAGTGGCAGCAAGTTTAGCCCCGTTCTCGCCGGGTGTCATTCCACGAGGAGACCGCCATGAGCCATGGGACGATGGACCGCCGCGCGTTTCTCGAACATGCCACAGTGAGCGGGTCGGTCGCGGCAGTGGGCCCCGTACTCCCCGCGCTGGCGCGCGGGGTGAGTCGACCGACCCCGCGGGTCCCCGCGCCGTTCGAGCTCGAGGAAGCGACCATCGCCGGGCTGCAGGCGGGCCTCGAGTCGGGGAAGTACACCAGCCGGTCGCTGGTGGCGGCCTATCTCCAGCGCATCGAGGAGCTGGATCGGAAGGGACCGGCGTTGCGCGCGGTGCTGGAAGCCAACCCCGACGCGCTCGCGCAGGCCGCCGCGCTCGATGCCGAGCGCAACGCCAAAGGCCAGCGCGGGCCGCTGCACGGCATCCCGGTGCTCGTGAAGGACAATGTCGCGACGCGGGATCGCATGCAGAGCACGGCCGGCTCGCTCGCGCTCGCGGGCGTGGCGCCCCCGCGCGACGCCTTCGTGGTCGAGCGGCTGCGGAGCGCGGGCGCCGTGCTCCTGGGCAAGGCGAACCTCTCCGAATGGGCCAACTTTCGCTCGACCCATTCTTCGAGCGGGTGGAGCGGGCGGGGCGGTCAATGCCGCAACCCGTATGTGCTCGATCGCACGCCGTCGGGATCGAGCTCCGGCTCGGGCGTAGCTGTCGCCGCCAATCTCTGTCCCGTGGCGATCGGAACCGAGACCGACGGCTCGATCGTCTCGCCCTCCACCTGCTGCGGCATCGTGGGGATCAAGCCGACGCTCGGTCTCGTGAGCCGGGTCGGGATCGTCCCGATCGCCCACAGTCAGGACACCGCCGGCCCGATGGCGCGTACTGTGGCGGACGCGGCCATCCTGCTGGGCGTTCTCGCGGGCGTCGACGCGCACGACGAGGCCACCGCCGCTAGCGCCGGCCGGTCGCGGACCGAGTACACGAGCATCCTCGACCCCGCGGGCCTGAAGGGCGCGCGCCTCGGAGTGTGCCGCTCCCGGTTCATGGGTTACAGCCCGGGCACCGACGCGGCCATGGAGGGCGCGATCGACGCGCTCAAACGCCTCGGCGCGGTGATCGTGGATCCCGCGGACATCGCCACCGCGGGCCAGTTCGACGAGTCCGAGTTCGCGGTGCTCCTGTACGAGTTCAAGGCGGACCTGAACAAGTACCTCGGCGAGTGGGCCCCCGCGGCCGGCGCGAAGACGCTCGAGGATTTGATCGCGTTCAACGAGCGCACCAAGGAGAAGGAGATGCCCTACTTCGGGCAAGAGATCTTCATTCAGGCGCAGGCCAAGGGGCCGCTCACCGACCAGGACTACCTGCGCGCGCTCGATAAGAACCATCTGCTCGCGCGCACGCAGGGGATCGACACCGTCATGGCCGAGCACCAGCTCGACGCGTTGATCGCGCCTACGGGCGGACCAGCCTCGCTGATCGACCTCGTGAACGGCGACCCGGGAGGGGGTGGGAGCTTCTCGAGCCCCGCTGCGGTCGCGGGCTACCCCCACGTCACTGTGCCGATGGGACACGTGCGCGGGCTCCCGGTCGGGCTCTCGTTCGTCGGGCGGCCGTGGAGCGAGGCGCTGCTGATCAAGTTCGCGTTCGCCTACGAGCAGGCGACGAAGGCCCGGCGACCGCCCCGGTTCCTGCCTACCGCGCCTCTTGGCTGAGACGCTGGACCTCCGCGTGGCGGAAGCAGGTGACGAGGTGGTCATTCACCATGCCCACGGCTTGCATGAACGCGTAGCAGATGGTCGGTCCGACGAAGCGGAACCCGCGCTCCGCCAGGGCATCGCTCATCGCATCAGACTCCCGGGAGCGGGCGGGTAGATCGCGCAGCGTGCGCCGACGGTATTGTTTCGGCGTCCCGCCGACGAAGCTCCAGAGAAAGTCGCCGAACGAGGCGCCTTTGCCCTGGATCGCGAGGAACGCCCGGGCGTTGCCGATTGCGGCGTTCACCTTCTGGCGATTGCGGACGATCCCCGGATCCTTCAGGAGCTGCGCGATCTTCTTGCGATCGTAGCGGGCCATGCGCTCCGGGTCGAACCCGTCGAACGCCTCGAGGAAGCGGGCGCGCTTGTGCAGGATGACCCGCCAGGAGAGCCCCGCTTGGAAGCCATCGAGCACGAGCTTCGCGAACAGGTCCGGGTCACCCCGCAGGGGCACGCCCCACTCCTCGTCGTGATAGGCAAGCATCAGCGGGTCGTCGCCGCTCGCCCAGCAGCGCTTGATCATGGCGCCGCGATGGGTAAGGTGAAGTGGGACGGGTAACGCGCCGACCGGTAGATGCGGTGCGTCGCCTTCTGATAGTCCGAATCCCTGGCCAGGAAAATGTTCGGCACGTACGTCTGCGGGTTGCGGTCGATGATCGGGAACCAGGTACTCTGGACCTGGACCATGATCCGATGGCCCGGGAGGAAGCGGTAGTCCTGGGTGTGGAGGTCCACGACGTACTCCGCCACGCGGTTCGGCACGATCGGCTCGGGGTGCTCGAAGCTCGAGCGGTAGCGGCCCCGGAACACCTCGTTCGCCACCATGAGCTGGTAGCCGCCGAGCTTCGGATCGGTGGGGAAGTCCTCCGGGTAGACGTCGATGAGTTTCACGATCCAATCGGCGTCGCTGCCCGTGGTGGCCGCGAACAGATGCGCGACGATGTCGCCCCGGACCACGACGTCTGCTCCCAGCGGCTCCGTTTCCCAGCTCAGCACGTCCGGTCGGCTCTGCGCGAAGCGCTGGTCCTGCAGCAACCATGTGTACCAACCCGATCCCTTCGGGTTGTAGGTCGGCTCGATGGGGCGGTTCCGGTACGGGACCGGGTGAGCCGGGTCCGACACGTAGCTGTCGAAGGTGGAGCGTGCCCGCTCGCGCGGGCGCTCGAAGGACAGTCGCCCGGCGGGACCGAAGTACAGGTCGCGCGCGCGGCTGGTGGTCGGCGGCCACGCGTCGCTCCGCACCCAGCGGTTGGCGCCGGCTTCGAAGGTAAGCGCCTCTGGCAAGTCCACGGGCTTGTCCTTCAAGTAGTGTGCGAAAAAAGCCGCCTGCACGCTGTCGCGGAAATACTCACCCGTATTCACGCCGAAGCCGATGTTGCCGAGCTTGTTGCCCGGCCCGTGCGACCACCCGCCGTGGTTCCACGGGCCGACCACGAGGAAGTTCCGGTTGAGGGAGTCGTGCCGCTCCAACAGCTCGTAGATCTTCAGCGGCCCATAGAAGTCTTCCTGGTCCCACCAGCCGCCGACGTTCAGCGTCGGTACGGTGACTCGGCTCAGGTAGGGCCCGATCGCCTGACGCTGCCAGAAGGCGTCGTAGTTCGGGTGTGCGACGAAGTCGTTCCAGCTCGGCAGGGATCCGTGTAGGTACCGCGCGTTCACATTCGACAGCGCGCCGAGGGCCAGGTACCAGTCGAACGTGTCGTAGCGGTCGAAGTTGAACTGCGCGTTGGTGTCGGAGGCCTCGGTGAGGACCGCGTATTCGAAGCCGTAGCTCAGCCGGAAGGCGCCGTTGTGGTGGAAATCGTCGCCCAGGAACATGTCGGCGGGGGACGCCTGGGGCGACACGGCCCGCAGCGCGGGATGAGGGTCGAGCATGGCCATGGCCGTGAGCCAGCCATCGTAGGAGATACCGAGCATCCCCGCCCGGCCGTTGTTGCCTGGGACGCTCTTGAGCAGCCAGTCGATTGTGTCGTAGGCGTCCGTGCTCTCGTCGATCGTGGTGGCGTCGGAGCCGCTTCGCGGCGGACGCTGCATCACGAACCGCCCTTCCGACTTGAAGCGGCCGCGGATGTCCTGGAACACGAAGATGTAACCGTCGTCCACCAGGGCTTTCATGTAGCCCGCGAACGCCCCGCCCGGTCTCTCGTCGATCCCGTAAGGCGTACGTTGCAGCATGAACGGCAGCGGGCCGTGGTCGGCCCTGGGCGCGAAGATGCTGGTGTGGAGCCGCACACCGTCGCGCATCGGAATCATCGTATCGACCTTGGTGAACGCGTCGGTCGGGTCGGGTGTCTGCTGGGCCGCGAGCGGCGCGACGATCCACAACAGCGAGAAGACGAGCCGGTGACACCGTAGCACGAGCGCTCCGTGGGGAAGTGTGACGAATTGTGCATCGCGCGCCGCGGCGCGGCCAGCCCGGTAATAGATTGGACCGATGCGCTACCTCCGGGTGGTCGAGGACCAGGGCCGCTACGTCGCGTCGCTTCCCGAAGGGCCTGCGCCAACGCCCGCGCGGGGCGAAGTGCTCATCCGGGTGGCGGCGTCCGGGGTGAACCGTGCCGACCTCCTGCAGATCGCCGGGCGCTACCCGCCACCACCCGGTGAGCCTGAAATTCTGGGGCTCGAGGTCTCGGGCGTGCTCGACGAGACGGGCGAACCGGTTTGCGCCCTACTCGCGGGCGGCGGGCACGCCGAATGCGTCGCCGCGCCGGCGGGGCAGGTGTTTCCGGCACCTCCCGGCCTGGACGTGATGACCGCGGCCGGTATCCCGGAGGCGTTCCTCACGGCGTTCGTGAACCTGATCGTCGAGGGAGGCTTGGAGCGCAAGGCGACGGTCCTGGTACACGCGGGCGCGTCGGGGGTCGGGCTCGCGGCCATCCAGGTCGCGAAGGTCTCCGGGGCGCGGGTCGCCGCGACGACGCGCAGTGCGGACAAGCTCCAGGCCCTGGAGGCGACGGGGGCTGATCTGGCCATCGACACCGGCCGACAAGCCTTCGCGGCGGAGATCGAGAAGCGCTGGGGTCGCGACGCGGTCGACGTGGTGCTCGACCCTGTGGGCGCGTCGACCCTCGCGGGCGACCTGCGGGTGCTCAAGCCGGGCGGGCGCATTGTGATCCTTGCCACGATGTCCGGCGGCCGCGCGGAGCTGGACCTCGCGCTCCTGATGCACAAACGGGCCCGGCTCGTGGGCTCGACGCTGCGGTCGCGGAGTCGCACCGAGAAGGCAGCGATCGTGACCCGGTTCAAGGACGAGATCCTCCCGGCCTTCGCCGGCGGACCCCTGCACGTCGTCGTGGATGCGGTGTTTCCGGTTGCTCGGGCGGCGGAGGCGTTTCAGCGCATGTGCGAGAACCGCAACGTGGGCAAGATCCTGATCGCCTGGCGCCGCGACTGATGTATCTTTCGCCGCCGTGAAGCCAGTCCGAGCGCGCCGTTTCGTCTACGCTGTGGCGGTTGCGGCAGCGTGCCGGGGAGCGCGTAAGCCGGCCGCCGCGCGGGTGGCGGCACCGGATACCGTGTCCCCGCCGGACACGGTCAATCTCTACGCCGCCGCCGGGGCGAACGCGCTCTCGAGCGTCGCGACGCGGGCCCGGCCGCTCGTGTATGTCCCCAATTCGCACGACGGCACGGTGACCGTCATCGACCCGCGCCGCTATCAGGTGGTCCGCACGTTTGCCACCGGCGCCCTGCCGCAGCACGTGGTTCCCTCTCACGACCTGACGACCCTCTGGGTGGCGAACAACCGCGGGAACAGCCTGACACCCATCGATCCGACGACGGGTCGCGAGAGAGCGAGCGTTCCCGTCGCCGACCCGTACAACCTGTACTTCACGCCGGATGGCCGGTTCGCCATCGTCGTGGCCGAGCGGCGACGTCGGCTCGATTTCCGGGACGCGAAGACGATGGCGCTGGTGCAGTCGGTCGCGCTGGGGTGCAAGGGTGTGGACCACATGGAATTCACGGCGGATGGGCGGTTCGCGATCGCGACGTGCGAGTTTTCGGGGCAGCTTGTGAAGGTCGATCTCGAGGCCCGCACCGTCATCGGCTACTTGACCCTCGACCCCGGGGGACTGGACAGCGCGGGCATGCCGCAGGACATCCGCTCGTCGCCGGACGGCCGGGTGTTCTACGTCGCCGACATGAAGGCGAACGGCGTGTTTCTGGTGGACCCCGAGGGATTCCGGCGCCTCGGATTCATTGCAACCGGGCAGGGGACGCATGGGATCTATCCGAGCCGCGACGGGCGCTTCATGTACGTCACGAACCGTGGCTGGAACACGACGGCGGGGGGGCGTCACGGGCCCGGGTCCATCAGCGTGCTCGACCCGCGGACCCGACGCGTCGTGGCGACGTGGCCGGTTCCGGGCGGCGGCAGTCCCGACATGGGGAACGTGAGCGCCGACGGGAAGGAGCTTTGGGTGTCGGGTCGCTACGACGAAGAGGTGTACGTGTTCGACACCGAGACGGGGCACCTGACACACCGCATAAAAGTGGGGCGAGAGCCACACGGGTTGTGTGTATGGCCGCAACCGGGCCGCTATTCCCTGGGGCACACAGGAAACATGCGATAAACAAAAACGACGTCGAGTAGAGACGTCGCGCAAAGGCGTCACGCGGAGACGTGGGGGTGGGATGAATCGGGTCAAAGGAAAGCTGATACTCGTCACCGGAGCGAGCTCGGGAATCGGCGAGGCGTGCGCCCGGCGCTTCGCCGCCGAAGGGGCCGACCTGATCCTCTGGGCGCGGCGGGCCGATCGCTTGGAGCGGCTGGCGGCCGAGCTCGGCACGGCGCACCGGGTGTCGCTTTCGCTCGCCCAAGTCGACGTGCGGGACCGCGCCGCGGTCAATCGGGCCGCCGAGGCTCTCGTGCGAGGCGGTCGCGTGCCCGACGTCCTGATCAACAACGCGGGGCTCGCGAGCGGGCTGGCGAAGATTCACGAGGGCGATCCCGACGACTGGGATCGCATGATCGACACCAACCTGAAGGGGCTGCTCTACGTGAGCCGGGCGATCATGCCGCACATGGTCGCACGCCGCCGCGGGCACGTCGTGAACATCGGGTCGATCGCCGGCCACCAGACGTACCCGATGGGGAACGTGTACAACGCGACCAAGTTCGGCGTGCGCGCTCTCACCGAGGGGATGAACCTCGACGTGGCCGGCACGCCGATCCGCGTCTCCGCGGTGGACCCCGGTCTTGTCGAGACGGAATTCTCCGAGGTGCGGTTCCACGGGGACCAGGAGCGCGCGGCGGCGGTGTATCAGGGGTTGAAGCCGCTCAGCGCGGACGACGTCGCCGACGCGATCGCGTACATCGTCAACCTGCCCGAGCACGTGAACATTCTCGACCTCGTCATCATGCCGACCGTACAGCGCAACGTGTACGTCGTGGACAGAGAACAATGAAGGCGAGCGTGGTTGTCGCGCTCGGCGCCGCTCTCGTGGTGCTTGCCGCTTGCGACAACGGGAACGGACCACCGCCGCCCCAGGCTTCGCGCCTCCGCGTGCTGCACACGATTCGTGGCGGACCGTCGCTCGCCGTGTTCGTGGACGGGGGGCGGGGGAGCACAGTTGCCTTCGGCCAGTTGAGCCGGACGGCCTTCCTGTCGCCAGGCCAGCACGACCTGGTGCTCGTGGCGTCGGACATGACCAACAGTTTGCTCTTACTGTTCAACACGGCGGAGGGCGAGAACTACAGCGTGTTCGCGATCGATACGACGATCGGCGGCACTCACACCATCGAGCCCGTGTTCGTGCTCGACACGGGCGCGGTGCCACCGGCGGGACACGGTCGGCTCAGGATCGCCAACTTTGCCGCGGCAGCGCCGGCGATCGATGCCCGTCGCACGCAACCGGATAGCACCGGATTGGTCGTGAGCGCGCAGCCGCTCAACTTCCGCGCCGTGACGCGCTACCTCGACGGCGCGGCGGGCGACTGGAGCGTCGTAATCTCGCAGGCGGGGATGACCGACACGTTGCTTGCGACGGGGTCGATCCCGATCGCTGACGGGCAGGCACGGACGGTGGTGGTGCTCGATTCGACCGTGGGGCACGTCACCTGGCGGCTGGTGCCGGACCGGAACTAGCCACCCGCGCCGCCGCGGCGAACTGCCGCACGATCTCTCCCGCCGGCTCGATGCTCGTGATGCCGCTCACGCTCTTCCCCGCCTGCCAGTAGTCCCGCGACGACGGGCCGGCGAAGTGGCCGCGCTTCAGCCGCCATACCGAATTGAGGGCGTACAGGGTGCGCATGAAGTGCTTGGTCCGGCGGTGCCGCAAGAGCCAGCGGGCGATGGGGCCGGCCTTGGTGCCGACGCGCTCCACGTAGGGAGTGCGGATCACGGCGAGGGGCACGCCCGTGACCCGCTCGGTGAGCACGATGTCGTCCTCCCCGGCTGCCACGATCGCGCGCTTGTAGTCGGGGTGCGCCGTACATTCGGTGGTGGCGATGAAGCGGGTGCCGAGCTGCGCCCCCGCGTAGCCGACGCGGAGCGCCGCGACGAACCCGGCCGCGTCGCCGATCCCGCCGGCGCACACGAGGGGCACGCCCAGGTCACTCAGCTCTTCCATCAGCTGCTCGGCGCTGTTCGCTCCCGCATGCCCGCCGGCGCGCCGGTTCACGGCGATCAGACCGCGCACCCCCGAGTCGAGCCCCTTCAGCGCCCACTTG
>Ga0137383_10002973_pt1 | contig 10540 bp, 10 predicted proteins | sample SagtaG_19_FD_104817 | JGI IMG/M metagenome (GOLD analysis project Ga0137383, IMG submission 104817) | Vadose zone soil microbial communities from Sagehorn Ranch, Mendocino, California, USA - Sage2_R_40_16 metaG | ecosystem: Environmental > Terrestrial > Soil > Vadose zone | place: USA... | reverse complement strand
TCAAAAACGAACTATACTTGTAGGGGCCATTGATGAGCCCCTACACTATTTGAAAAGAGGTTACTATGACGTCAGAAGAGATCTTAAGGGAGATAGCCGCGGAGGTCTCTGTATGCATAAAATGCGATCTCTCTAAAAACCGCACAAAGGCGGTTCCCGGTGAGGGCAATCCACACGCCAAAATTTTCTTCATTGGCGAGGGCCCTGGCTTCCATGAAGATCAACAAGGACGCCCATTTGTTGGCCCTGCTGGTCAATTTCTCGAAGAACTACTGGCGAGTATCAATCTAAAGCGCTCAGATGTATTTATCACCAACGTCGTAAAATGCCGTCCTCCTGGTAACCGTGATCCCCTCCCCGAGGAAATCAATGCTTGCAACGATTACCTTGACCGGCAGATTGCTGCTATCGACCCACAAGTCATCGTCACGCTTGGCCGCTACTCTATGGTCAAGTTCTTTGGTAACGAGAAGATTAGCGCTATTCATGGTCGTGCCCGCAAAATCGATGGCCGTATTTGTATTGCCATGTATCATCCCGCAGCAGGCCTCCACCAGGCCAGCCTCAAAGAGACCATTCGCACCGATTTCAAAAAGATTCCCCTACTATTATCCGAAGCGGAACGCTTAGAGGCAGAGGGGAAGTTGAAGGCCGAGCCACCCAAACCTAAAGAGGAACCCCCACAGCAATTGTCACTGTTCTAATACGCTGACTCTTGAATTAGACTCGAGCGGAAGAGGCGCGATAATGCACTTTAAAGTCATAATCGCGCCTCATTTATTCTCCCGCAGTAGCCCCGACCACAAAAGCGTCAACCTCGCCAACTTTGCCCCTCCAGTAAGGCACCTTAATTTTATGCCCGGCGCTCATGATGGTTACATCGCTCATATGAGCATAGCGCGAGACAATCGGCAATCCTTCGGGACCAATTTCAGGCTGGTCGTGCGGAGGCACAAGAGCCATGTAATATTCGCGCAGGGCATCCGCAGTTTCTGGTTCGCGCTGCCTGTGGAGTTCTTCGTTCAGGTCTATATAGAACTGCGCGTAACGCTGGGTGCTCACCATCACACCGAATACGAGCAAGCCGTGCATCTGGAGCATCATTTCGATCTCCAGGTCCTGCTGCTCGACTAAGCGTACCCACATCTGCAAAGCGAAATCCTGATCGCCATATTCTTTGAGCCATAGATTGCGCCGCTCCATGCGTGTTAGAGGGCGGAACGCATTCTCCATGGACGACGCCTCGGAAGACACGTCAGGCGAGATTTGCTCCTTTGGTTTTTCATTATCCGCTGGGGGTGGTGTGGATGCAGTACTCACTATTCTCCCCTATCCATCAGAATTATTGGGGTAAACGAAAACGTCTGTAGGGACGCAATAATGGAGATGAACATAATAATTGTGTTCATCTCCATTATCCTGGCTCTATGATTACGCTCGAATCGTGTCGAGCATAGAGAGATTGATGAAGAGGTCGCAACTCTGGCGCAGGATACCCGACAGCGATTCGTCGAAGGCTGCTACTTCGACACGCACGCCATGGTCGGAGCAGTAGTCGAGCATGGGTATAAAATCGCCATCGCCGCTGACCAGGACGATACAATCAACAGCCTTGCCCTCCACGAGGCGCACGACATCCATACACAAATCCAGGTCCAGGTCTGCCTTCTTCGCTCCACTGGAGAACGTCTTGTAGTCCTTTGTCGTGATGCGATAGCCCAACCCTTTCACGGCCTGCAGGAACATCTGCTCGTCTCCAGGCTGCGGGCTGGTGGGGCAATAAGCCTGTGCTCTTACCAGGCGGCGATTGCCGCGCAAGAAGTCCAGCAGCTTGCCAAAGTCTATCGTCATACGCAACGTACGCGCTGAGTAGAGCAGATTGGCTACATCTACGAAGACGCCCACTCTTTCAGTCGAAGGAAACTGAGGGAGGGATACTGATATATTGGTTGGAGCTTGATTGGCATGCCTTAGTTCAGCCAACAAGCGATCGCTCTGCGCCTCAATGGCCTGCGCGACTACATTCGCAAGATGATTGATCGAAGCGGATGAAGCCGGGATTTCATTCTGGCGCGTAGGATAGGAAGGTATACGTTGTGCTTCGTTACGAATTGGCCGAGCGGGACGCGTCAAGTTACTACCACGGGCAGGAGAGGGATCAGGCCCCATGAATGGCCCTGTCCCATCATTGCCATGATTCATCTGGCTCACAGTATAGCCAGATACTATACTATGCTGGCTTGTCACTTGAGTCGCAGCGCCGGGCACCACAATATTGTGCGGCACATTGGCAGGGGGTGACGCTGAATCTGCCGGTAATGCGGCAGGCAAATTGGGTGTCACCGCTTTAGTGGCGGCAGGAGTACTGGCGCTGCCAGAACGACGGCGCCGGCGACGACGCGAACTGGCTGCCTGCAATTCTGAATATTCCAAAGGCGGCAGGTCTTCGGGCGCAACTTCTGGAACCTGCGGCTCGCTGGCTTCGGTAGCTGCTGCAGTCACTTCAGCCGTAGATTCGACAGGTGCCACAGGCGCTGCCTGCTCTTTGCGGCCTTGTTGTGCTTGTCCATGGCGCCGGCGGCCATTTTTAGAGGAAGCCACCTTCGTGCCCCGCGCTTCTGGCGCTTCTACCGGTTCCTGGGCAACCGCTTGTTTTGGCGCAGGCTGCTCAGTTGGTTGAGCTACACTTGTGGACTGTTGTGCGGCCTGCACGTCTCGTTCTTGCCCTTTATCCGTTCGAGCAAAAACCTGCGCTGGTGCGTGACTATCCTGGCTTTCTTCTGTAGGCGCTTGCACAGGTGCAACCGGTACAGGTGTCGCGGGAATACCTGATAGCGCTGGGGGTCGTCTATCGAAGCGATAGCGACGCGCCGGTCGTGGTTGCTCTTCAGCAGGAGTTGGTTCTACTGTAGCTTGCTCCTCCACTGGAGCGGCTTGCACCTGAGCTGTTTCCTCTACAGAGGGCACCAGCGAGGCTTCGGGATTTACAGTACCCGTCGTGGGTACTGTTTCTACTAGCATTTCATCGCGTTGCCGCAAGTTTCCATGGCGTGGTAAACGGTTGCGCGATGCCGGGCGTAACAGTGGCGACACGGGACGCTCGGTCGTAACAGCAGGCTCTGCCCCGGATGTGGGAGGCTGTTGCTCTGCCAGGGTAGGAAGTTGTCCATCTTCTGCTACTTGAGTGGGTTCAGAGATTTCCTGAACTGCATTGCCACTGCTTTCCGGGGATGCGGACAACTCCTCGCTTGCAGGAGCATCTAGCACTCCATCAGCAAATGGCGTTTCTTCCAGGATGGCACTCTCTGCGAAAGGCGTATTCTCCCAGCCAGTAATAAATTGATTTCCGTCCTGCTCTTCTCCAGCATTCAACGAGGAGAATGGTTCTGCTTGCGCGTCTTGCAGTAGAGGCCCAAAACTCTCTGTTTGGCGGAATTCCTCGATGAAGTCGGTGAAAGCGCGTACGGACTGTTCTTCAACCTGCTCTTCAACTGTCTGTGTTTCAGTTTCTTGTATCTGTGCCTCCTGAGCAGGTGTTGCAACTACTGTTTCTTCAGAAGTTGCGGTGTCTTCGGGGGCAAATGATTCCTCAACGACGGTCACATTGACGTCGTTATTCTCCGGTTCAGCATTTTGTGTTGTCACTAAGATCTCCAGTCTCAGCAGTAATGGACCGGAGCACGGGCTATAGCCATTGAGAATATTCGATTGCAGATGGTTGAGGCGTACACTAGTACTTGCGCCAATCGTCTCACGCTAATGCAACGGGTGTTCAGGAGAGGACAAAAGGTTAAAACTGGTAGATTCTTAGTCATCCTTACATCGTCTCTCTCACCAATCCGCGTTGTCTTAATAGGCTGGATCACTGATCCGCCTCCACTTTATTCTCGGACAGGCTTATACGTTACATTTACGACCCGGTCCGGTCTGGTCTACGCCGTTATCTTTACTCTTGTTGTACACCACCACTCAACGGCGGAACACTGGTGGGTACAGATGGAACAGAAGGCTCCTTGCCTTCGTTCGTCGCTATTGGCGATTGCCGGTGAACTGCGCTGTTACCTTTCTCATGCCCAAAACCATCTGAGGAGAAGCTTTTCGCCTCGCTTACCGTCGCGGGCTGGCGAGTAACACGCCAGATGTGGACGATACGCTCCACGGCTGTCACATGCGAAAAAATCGCCAGCAGCAGCAACGCCCAGATAACAAAGCCAGTCAAGAGCCCAATAGCCAGTATGACGACACGTTCAGGGCGAGCCAGCAGCCCGGTTTTACACTCTAAGCCTAACCCTTCGGCGCGAGCTTTCGCGTAGCTAACCATTATTGAGCCGACCACAGTAATATAGATGAGCGAAATCATCCAGGGTTGCTCATTCCCAAAGGGCCAGAAGCGATCTTGTAGGCCTGGTTCTCGTAGTGCATAGATGAGTAACCCAAACAAGATAATACTTTCTGAGTAGCGGTCGAGCGTCGAGTCGAAGAATGCGCCAAAGGTCGTGGCGGCATTACGAGCACGGGCCATAGCTCCATCAAACATGTCAAAGATTCCGGCAAACAGCACCAGCAAGCCACCAGCCAACAACCATCCTTGAGCGATTACAAAGGCTGTTAATATACTGAGCAGCAGCCCCAATACGGTCAAAGTATTTGGGGTGACCCCTAGTCCGGCCAGCGGTCGCATAATCGATGTGACAAATTGCCGGACTCGTTGCTGTATGTGTCTGCTAATCATACCTTTATTGTATCATATTTGGTGCATTTGGACTAGCCCTTTTTGGAAGCTATGCCACCCATTGCCGGCGTTCCTGCCGGCGCTTGTTAATATGATGACTCGCCAATCGCAGGTAGTCATTCACACGCCACAACTTCCCACCCGGCGCGCTCAAGCCGGACTCGATGGTAGCGCGTACCTCCTGCGCAGTTGCTCCTTCGAACCAGGTGCAGCCACGCCCAATGGCGCTCAACGTATGGGCATCGCTGTTGCCAAGTTCGGGCCAGCCATACACTTCTCGATTGGTTCTCATCGCCAGGCGATTCGCATAGATGCCACAAAAGCTGGCATTCCACGTCTCTATACCGTCGAGCCAGACATCCCTGGTTGCGAAAATACGATCCAGTACCTCGCGCTGGCAACTGTGACGGAAGATGGGATTGAGCGGGTGTGCAACTATCGCAAGCCCTCCTTGCGCATGCACCAGGTCAATGCTGTGCTCCATACTCAAATCCGGCGGAATGCGTTTTTCAATAAAGAGCGCCAGCATGTGGCCTTCGCTGGTGCTCACTTCTTCTCCTACAATAAAGTCAAAGCGATAGTCATTCTCCTTCCAGAGATCGCGGGCTCGCAAGGCACCTTCCACGACGTCATGATCGGTGATCGCGATCACATCCAGGTCGGTATTAAGCTCGACATGGTCCAGGATCTGCTCTATAGTGCCAATACCGTCGCTATAAGTACTGTGCATATGCAAATCAGCTCTGCCCCACTTTCCTGAATGCAATGCCTGCCGCTGAGTCATCTGCCTGCGTTTTTTCAGCATAGCAGTTCCCCTACTTGCAGGCCGGGAAATGCTCTTCGTGCCGATAGGTCTACTCGTAATCATGCTGCTTCTAGTAGTCACTTCTTTCTAATTTGCTGCTGTACAAATGGGAACACCTGCTTGATGCGCCCGACCGTGTATTGTTTTTGTTGTCGCCAGGGTCTTGTCTAATCTTCTAAGTTCATCTCCGCTGCAACCAAAGCTGTACCGGCAGGAAAGGTTTCCATGCTGGTTGCCGGGTCTACCAGGTGCTGCAGGCGTTGAACACAAAGTTCAAAGCGGCTGGTATTCAAAGAACAGTAGACCTGGCGACCGACGCGGCGGGTAGTAATCAAACCGGCTCGCCGTAGTTTGCGCAGGTGCCACGAGACGAGCGGCTGGCTAATGTCCAATAGGTCTGTCAGTTCAGTGACGGTAATTTCTTCGTGGTGTACCAGATGATAGACTATGGTGATACTAACTATATCACCCAAGGCTTTCAACATGGTTTTGAGTTCACGCCATTCGTTCATCCGGCACCGTACACCCCTGTTATATAAACAAAGTTTTTATAAACCTTTGTTTATATAGTAGTCTCCTGACACGAAAAAAAGCAAGAGCAAGGTACTTTTTGTCTCAAATCTGTACACAGGGAACGTTCAAAGAAGCGTTTCAGAAGCGCTGGATGAGCTACACTCTCATAAAAGGTAGCAAGGAGTTCATGTTATGGCATATCTAGCTATGCAATCAGATTTAGTCAATCCCATGTGCAAGTTTTTTTCTTTAAGCGCCGCCTACGGCGACGAGAGGGGAGAGTAAGCTGTGGGGACACCCCACACCCCGCCAGGGGCGGCTGCCCCTGGACCCTGCTTATGAAAGAGGAGCGATAGAACGTTTATGGATACAAATGTTAGCAACGAAACCACGCGGGTCCAGGAGGCAGAACGCAAGGTCGTCATGGACGTGCGCGATATTACGAAGAGTCTTCCCCTCGGCCACGAGCGCATCGAGATCCTTAAGGGTATTAGCTTCCAGATTAAAAGTGGAGAGTTTGTCTCCATCGTCGGGCCGTCCGGTTCAGGGAAGAGCACCTTGCTTGGTATTATTGCCGGCCTGGACAACCCTACCTCTGGCTCGGTGCTTATCGATGACGTCGATATCACGCGCATGAGCGAGGGCAAGCTGGCGGCGATCCGCAACAGCAAGATCGGGATGGTCTTCCAGACTTTCAACCTGATTCCGACCCTGACCGCGCAAGAGAACGTTGAAGTCCCGCTCTACGTTGGCAAACACAAAGGTTCGCCCGCGGAGCGCTCTAAAGAGCTGCTCGGCCTGGTGGGGCTCTCGCACCGGCTCGACCATCGCCCCAACCAGCTTTCCGGCGGGGAGCAGCAGCGGGTCGCGATCGCGCGTGCGCTGGCAACCGATCCCGCCTTTGTGATCGCCGACGAGCCCACAGGGAACCTCGATGCGCGCAACGGCGAAAACCTGCTCAAGCTCATCGCCGAGCTGCGCGAAAAGACCGGAAAGACCTTCATCATCGCGACCCACGATCCTGTGGTGGCCTCACATGCCGATCGTGCTATTCGTATCGTGGACGGCAAAATCGGCGAACTCGACCACTCTAGCGACAGGATTACCCAGTAGCTCAAAGGAAGGACCCGACGACGATGAAAGTTTCAATGTACTTCCACTATACATCTCGTTCGCTGCTCAGGGGCGGTCAGCGAACAATCCTGGCGGTGTTCTGCGTGGCGGTTGGCGTGATGGCGATTGTCTCCCTGCAACTCGTCGGCTTCATGCTGCAGAACTCGCTGACCGCCAACGTGCGCGATACGAATGGTGGCGATATCGCGGTGACCGCTCAGAGTGTGCCGCTCAGCGCGAGCGACCTGTCCTTCTTCAACCGGCTCCAGAGCGATGGCACCATCTCCAACTATACCGCTATTAGCGAAGCAAGCGGCGGTTTGAGCGCGGTGACGCCCTCATTCCAGTCCTTTAGCGTCGAGGTGGTCGATCCGGCTCACTATCCGCTCGTCTCGCCGCCAATATTCGTGACCCCGAGCAATGGGAAGATCTCGGATCTGCTCATGAATAACCAGGTGATCGTTACCCAGAACTTTCTCGACCGGTATGCTAAAAAGTCAGGCGAGAGCTTTGATGTGTATATCAAGACGCGTACCGGTGCAGGCCGTACACTGCATGTAACGATTGCCGGTGTCATCGCCAATTCCGGGGGCTTTTCCCAGTCTGGTAACCTCCTACTTATGTCATCTCAGGACTACCAGACCGCGGCCGCGGATAGCCCCACGGCCTACAGCCTCGTCGATGTGACAACGGCGGACGCGGCTCATACCGACTCCGCGGTCAAGGCCATTAACCGGCAGTTCCCGCTAGCCTCGACCCAGACGGTTGCCGACGTGCTGAAAACACAGCAGTCCTCGGTCGACACCATCACCAAGTTTCTGGAGGTCTCGGGCCTCCTGGCCCTCCTTATTGGTGGGGTTGGTATCGTCAATACGATGCAGGTCTTACTCTCACGCCGCAGAACGGAGATTGCCATGCTCAAGACCGCGGGCTATCGCCGCCTGGATCTCTATGTGCTCTTTGGCCTGGAGGCGAGCCTGCTGGGTCTGATGGGCGGCGTGGTTGGCGCGGCGGCTGCCACGGGCGTGAGTTACATCGTGCGCCTGCTGATGGAGAATCTGGGCATCAACGTGCTCTTCCTGCTCAATCCCTGGACGATCGCCGGAGGTGTCGCCATCGGTTTCGGCAGCGCGCTGATCTTCGGCCTGATGCCCATAGTTCAGGCCGCCAATATTCGCCCGCTGAATGTGATCCGCGAGACCTCCGAGCACAGGGGGGTGAGCAGCACTGCCCTGACGCTGGCTTTGCTCGTCATTTTCTCCGTCCTCTTCTGCGCGCTGGCGATTGTGATCCTCAATAATGACGTGGTGCTGGGCATCGAGGCGGTCTATGGCGCCTTCGCCTTCCTGCTACTGCTGGGCCTGTTCTTCAGCCTGGTTGTGCTTGTCATCAGCAAACTGCCGGTGCCGGAGCACTTTAACCTCAGGTACCTGGCCCTGGTTCTGGGTGGTGTTGCTGCATCGATCCTGCTCTACCTGGTCCTCCCTGTGTTCGGCATAATCCTGCTAGCCACGGTGCTGCTCGGGGCTGTCATCGCGCTTTCGTCGCCCACCTGGAAGGTCAGTATGAAGATGGCGCTGCGCAATATAGGGCGACGGCGCGCACGCACGACCACCACGGCTGTAGCCCTGTTTGTCGGGATCTTTACTATTGGACTGGTGCTGACCCTGGGACTAGATCTGCAGGCAGGGATTAGTCAGGCCTTTACTCAGAACCAGTACAATGTCGTCGCAGTCACTTCTGGAGCGGATTCGTCGGCCCTGGGAGCGCAGCTTGACACAATTCCGGGTCTCTCAAAGTCCCGCCAGGATGCGTTTGCCCAGACGATTCCGCTTGCCGTCAATGGCGAGCCCTTGCAGCAGGTGCTGCCGGCGGGCCAGCATCGCCAGGAAGCTCTTAGCTTTCTGAGTTCTATGGAGGGATACGACCTGGCTTCTACGCTGCCGTCACTGCAGCTTACACAAGGTCGTAACCTGGCTGCCAGTGATGCTAGCTCAAATAATGTGGTGATCATCGACCAGTTGACCAGCTCAGGCTCGCTCCAGATGAACCTGAAGCCGGGCGATACGATCACTTTCGCCAGCACTGATGGCAGGATGCAAAAAACTGTTACGGTTGCCGGCGTATATACTGGTGCTGTCAGTGTTGACCACGTAGGTCTTGTGCTGGCCCCGGCCGAGATCGTGCATGCGCTCAGCCCGGCTAAAACTGGCGCGGCCACTGTTACATATATGAAAATCGATACCGCGCAGGTCAACCACGCCCTGGACGTCATTGGGCGGCTCGCCCCGAATGCGACGGTGCAGAACCTGGCCGATGTGGGCGCCTCCTTTGCGCAGCAGCTCAATAGTGTTCTAGATATGCTTGTGGCGATCGCCTCGCTCTCGATGATTGCCGGCGTGATCATCATCGCCAACTCGGTCGCCCTGGCGATGCTGGAGCGGAGGCGAGAAATCGGTATCCTCAAATCGGTCGGCTATACCAGTGGTACCGTCTTGAGAGAGGTGCTGATTGAGAACGGGATCGTAGGTGCTACCGGTGCGTTCATCGCGATGCTGCTGGCCGCTGGCGGGGTCATCCTGCTCGGGCGCCTGTTCTTCAACCTCACCCTGAGCACAGCGCCCTGGATCGTCGTCTGCCTGGTAGTGGGTTCGGCCCTGCTGGCGATGGCAACGGCGGCCCTCGTTGCCTGGGGCGCGGTTCGTGTTCGCCCACTGGAAGTTCTGCGCTATGAGTAGGTAACGCGCAAAAACGTTGGTCTAATGACAGGAGATTTCCACATCAGCTCTACCATTCCAGCTATGCGGGGATGCCACGCGATTTCCCGAATAGCCATCAGCAGAAAATGAATATTGCGCTCCTGTCCATCCTGTGCTATACTAACGCCGTCAAGCCTGCGTAGCTCAACTGGCAGAGCAGTCGACTCTTAAGTGCGCCGCTGTGCTCTTGATAACCTTGTTGACGAAGGTCAACACCACTGGGATGAACGTGGTTAAAGCACATCCTTACCTAATCCTGAAAGGGAAAGGGGACAGCAGCATGGATGGAAAAGTACGGTGAGAGGTTGTCACCAACCTCAAATGCTGTGCAGCTAGGCCGTATATGGTTAGGCTGAGTTTGCCGAATCCAAGGTGTGTCGGCATATTACTGGCCCTAACGCAAGGTGATATTGCGTATGGACAGGGTTAACGATCAAGATTAAGAGGGTCGTTAAACATCCTACCTGTAGACACTCGTAGTCAACGAGCTAAACACCGAAAGGGAACCTAAGTACGGACCAGGTTGTCAAGGGAACTACGGGATCACCTAAAAGGTGAGAGCCTCATGGTGACGGAGCACCCATAGTACCTGAAAAGGGAAGGGGTGTAGGGGTCTAT
>Ga0137383_10002962_pt1 | contig 10554 bp, 8 predicted proteins | sample SagtaG_19_FD_104817 | JGI IMG/M metagenome (GOLD analysis project Ga0137383, IMG submission 104817) | Vadose zone soil microbial communities from Sagehorn Ranch, Mendocino, California, USA - Sage2_R_40_16 metaG | ecosystem: Environmental > Terrestrial > Soil > Vadose zone | place: USA... | reverse complement strand
GCACTCCTCAGGATGACCATCCTCATCGGATGGTCAGGTGAGCGGGGCGGTGGGAGCGGCTTGTTCGCGGCCAGCGCGTTTGTTGACGTAGAGGGCGTCGTCGGCGCGCTTGACGAGGTCTTCGAGCGACTCGCCGGGTTTGAAATTGGTCCAGCCGGAGGAAAAGGTGATGGCGAGCGACTGCCCGTTCCAGTCCGTCTTGATGCCGGTCAAGCGGCCGAGGACGTGGCGGACTTCTTCGGGCTTGCACTCCGGCAGCACGGCCAGAAACTCATCGCCACCGAGACGGATGGCCACGTCGGAACCGCGAATGGCTTTCGTTAGGCGCTCGGCGAAGGTTTTGATGACTTCGTCTCCGGCGGGGTGGCCAAACATGTCGTTCACGTTTTTCAGGCCATTGAGGTCCAGGAGCAGCAGGGTGAGCGGGCGGGCGTGGCGCTGGGAGCGGGAAATTTCTTCGGCGAGGCGCTGTTCTCCCGAGCGGCGGTTGTAGAGACCGGTGAGGGCGTCGAGCACGGCGATCTTGTAGACCTCCTCGGTGCGGACTTCGATCTTGGTCATGGCCTCGAGCTGATCGCTCAGGCGGTTCTGAATGCGATAGATCTGCAACTGCTGATAAACGGTGTAGACGTTGAAGAGCAAAACGAGTCCCACAAGCCCGCGCACGGCTATGTTCAGCTCCGTGGCATAGGAAACGTCCTTCAGCATGAGCAGGCCGGGAAAGGCAAAGGAAGCAATGCACAGCGCCAAGAGAATGGTCACCAAGAAGGCGGAGGACCACAGCCACCACTGGCGCTGCGCGATGCGGCGCAGGTTGGAGCGGATCTGCTCCGGCGGGGGAAGCGCGTCCGGCGCGGGGGCTTGGGGCTGAGGATCAGTCATGAGACCTCGGAGAGCATCCCATCTATTTAAGACGCTGGAAGCGCCTGGGGGCAATAGGCAGACTGGGTGTATGTTTCCAAGAACTTATAGGCAAAAGAGGGAATGGAGGGACGAGAGCCGGGGCGGGCTGTTCTTGGCGCCTGCTTCCAGCTTTCTCGAAAAAAGCAGATCCCTCGCTCCGCTCGGGATGACAACATGCTGCAGGCCGCGAAATGCGGAAAACGGCAGGCCAGAGCTCGCCGGCACATGAAGAGGTTAGGAGTTGCGGGAAGAGGCGGCGGTGGAGGCGGATTCGATGATGGGATTGGGAAGCTGGCGCATGGTCTGGACGAAGAGCGCGACGATTTTGGCGTCGAACTGGGCGTTACTGCAGCGTTCGAGTTCGGCGAGGGCTTCGGCGGCGGGGCGGGCTTTTTTGTAGGTGCGATCGCTGGTGATGGTGTCGTAGGCGTCGGCGATGGCGAGGATGCGCGCGCCGAGTGGAATTTTGTCACCGGAAATAGCGTCCGGATAGCCCGAGCCGTCGAAGAATTCGTGGTGGTGGCGGATCATTCCGCGGACACGGGCGAGGGGAACCAAGGGCTCGAGAATTCTTGCGCCGAAGTGGACGTGAGACTTCATGGTTTCCCACTCGTCGGGATTGAGCGGGCCGCTCTTGTTGAGGATGGTTTCGGGGATGGCCACCTTGCCGATGTCGTGGAGAATGCCGGCGAGGCGAATCTCGTCGACTTCGGCGTCGTTCATGCCCAAGGCTTCGGCGATGAGCGCGGCGTAGGCGGACACTTTCTGCGAGTGGCCCTGTGTGTAGTGGTCCTTGGCGTCGATGGCGAAGGCCAGCGAAGTGACCGTATCGAGCACGGCCTGGGGGAGCGATTGCGGGCCATCGGGAATTGGCGCGGTGACGGCGGCAACCCCCTCGGATGGGGCAAGCGATTCGGTAAATTGCTTCAGGCGCTGGTAGATCTCCTCGAAGGCGTCGGGGCCGGTGGCGAAAAGGCGCTTGAGGGTGACGCCGAGATAGGCTTCGAGAACGTCGCGCTTCCACTTGCGAGCTTCGTTGGGATCGAAATGATCGGCGGTGGATACGGCGTTGCCGCCCTGATGCTTCGAGAGGTACATCGAGGCGTCGGCCACCTGGATGAGCTCCTGCGGGATCGAGCCGTGCAAGGGGAAGCTGGCGATGCCGAAGCTGGCGGTGATGTTCTTTTCCCGGAGGAGGGGATCGGCAGAGACCCAACCGCGAAGCTTCATGGCGAGCTGGCGGGCGTGCTCCATGTTGGTTTCGGGCATAAGGATGACGAACTCGTCGCCGCCGTAGCGGGCGACGACATCGGAGCGGCGGCAGTTCTGCTCGAGGATGTGGCCGACGCGCTGGAGGACGAGGTCGCCTTCGAGGTGGCCGTAGAAATCGTTGACGAATTTGAAGCGGTCGAGATCCATGAGGACAAGCGAGAAGGCGCGGCCGGCGCGGGTGGAGCGCTTCCACTCGGCGGAGAGCCCTTCCATGAAGAAGCGATGCGTTTTGACGCCGGTGAGGCCGTCGGTGATGGCCTGTTCCTGAGCCTTCTGGAAGGTCAGGGCGTTGTGCAGAGCGCCAGCGATCAAGTCGGCGAGCGTGCGTAGAAGGAGCACTTCTTCATCGCTGAAGTCGAGGGGCCCGGAGGATTCGACGTAGAGGGCGCCGTGGAGTTGCTCGGCGTAGAAGATAGGCAGAGCGATGGCAGCCAGCGAGTCTTCCAGGATGGGGCGGAGGGCGGAATCGCCGGGATTCAGCCAGCGGAAGGTCGCCATCTGGCCCGAGCGCGCGACATGCCCGAGCAGACCCACGCCGAGCGGGATGCGCCGGCCGAGAGCGTTGCGGCGCTTACCCGCTTCGGCCTGGACGACCACTTCGCGGGTGGAATAGTCGAGCAGGGCGATGCCGATGTGGTCGTAGGTGAGGCCGATTTCGAGCTGCTCGGCGATTTTGGCGAGCATTTCGTCGGGATTGAGCGTGGCGATGGCGTTGCGCGAGATGTTATTGAGGAGGGCCAGGTGGCGCGCCTTGGTGCGCTCATCGTAAAAGAGGCGCGCGTTTTCGATGGCGATGCTTGCCTCGCTGGCGAGAACGCGGAGCAGCTCGAGGTGGCCTTCGTCGAAGAGACGCTCCTGATCGGCGAACACAGCCATGGCGCCGATGGCGTGGTCATAAGCGACCAGTGGAACGCCGCAGAAGCAGCCGCCTTTACGAATGGGCTCAACGCCGAGCTTGCGCGCCTGGGCGACGTAATTGTCGCGGATGAGGATGGGCTGGCGCGTGCGAATGATGTACTCGGTGAGGAAGTTGCCGACCGGGCGCGTGCGGTGAGGCATGCGCGTGCCATCAATGATCTCAAGGTCGAAGTGCAGCTCATCACGGAACGGGTCGAGCGCGGCAATATAAAAATTTTCGACGTCGAAGAGGCGCCGCAGCTCTTCCCAGATCTTGCCTAGAAGTTCTTCCTTGTTCAGCGTGGAGCTGAGCGCGCGGCCGATCTCGTTGAGGACGTGGAGCTCTTCGGAGCGGCGCGAGGTTTGCTGGATGAGATAGCTGTTTTCGACGGCCATGCCGATCTGGTGGCCGAGCGCGAGAAGCAGGCGAAGCTCGGCGGGAGTAAAGCGGCGGCTGTCGGGCGTGCCGAGGAGGAGGACGCCGAAAACCTGTTCCTTGGCTTGCAGGCTGATGCCGACGACGCTGCGGAGTCCCTGGGTCAGTGCCAACTGGCGGAAGCGGCGGATGGGCTCTTCCTTCTCGTCGAGGGCAGCGAGGGCGTCGTCGCGCAAATCGCGGAAGGCCATCAAGCCGCCAATGCGAGCCACCAGGCGGACGAGGTAATCGTCCAGGCCCTCAGTCTGGGCGGCGCGGCAGAAATCGTCGCTCAGGCCAACCGCGACCACGGAAGTGGGACCCTGCGGATCGCCGTGATGGAGGAACAGCGCGCCGGCGGGAAGGCGCACGACACCCAGGACACGATCGAGGGCTTGCGAGAGCATGCGCTGGATTTCGCCGCCGACGAAGCTCGATGTAGCCAAGTTCAAGTTCGACAGGGCGAGCATGTTCCGCTCGACGCGGCGCTTTTCTTCTTCGTACAGCGCCATGACCATGACCGCGGCCACGAAGGCGCCGGGAACCGCGCTGACGGACATCAGCGCAGCCGCTGGAAGCTCATTCGCGGCGGGAAGCAAGGTGAGCGCGAGCTGCAACACCGCCCAGGCAGCAAAACCGACGGCGAGCAAACGCTCGGCGAGCGTCTCTTCGCGGCGGCTCTCGCGATAGAAGACGACGGCGGTGGCGAAGAAAATCAGAGCGGTGGGAATGGCGGCGGGGACGCGGAACCAGGTGAAATTGTTGGTCACCGCCCACACGAGCATGAGCGCGGCGGCGGCGCCGATGGCCGCAAACCAGGGCTTTTGCTGCGCGTAGAGCTGCGCGCCGAGCAAAAAGATCAAACCCGCCACCGCGGCCAGCCACTGCTCAAGCGCCACCTGCACCGGCGCGACGGTTGTCCACTGCTCCACGAAACGCGCGAGGTAGTGCAGCGAGAGGGCGGCCCAGCCGACGGTCCAAAGAAGGAGATACGCCTGGCGCTTGAGGGAGTAAACGTAGACGAAGAAGGCGGCCACCAAAATGGTGGCGATGAGCATGCCGAGGGAGATGAGAGTTCCGTTTGTCACGGCGATGTCATGGCCGCGAACCGGCACCCGCTTCGCCAGTGAGCCGGAGGGCGAGCCTATTCTCTTCGTTCCTGCGCACGATGGGCTGGAAACAGCGGGGCGGAATTGCGCGGCGGCCCCGACGCGCACCTCTCCCCTTCCCTCTATGCAGGAACAAAAGAGGCTAAGACTATAGACCACCAAATTTCAGGGAATCAAGCGTACCAGGGTACTGGTGGCGAAAGAGGCAGCAGCGCACGCGCGGTAGGGTGCGGCTGATTTGCCCCTTGCTTGCTCCCCGAGCCGCTGCAAGAACGGGATGCGGGTTGGACGGGGCGGGGAGCCTCGGCTAAACTGAGCGATTCACGAAGTAGCGAGAAACGCGATAGTTATGAGCACATTGAGTGGCACAACCCGTGAGCCGCGCGTGCGGTTTGCTCCATCGCCAACGGGTTATCTTCACGTGGGCGGAGCGCGCACGGCGCTCTTCAACTGGCTGTTTGCGCGAGGGCAGAGGGGGGCCATGATTCTGCGTGTCGAGGATACCGATGCGGAGCGGAACAGGCCGGAACTCGTGGAAGGCATCCTCGAAGGCTTGCGCTGGCTGGGGATCGATTGGGACGAAGGGCCGTACTACCAGTCGCAGCGGCTGGCGCTCTATCAGGAAGCGGCGCAGAAATGCCTGGCGAATGGAAGCGCGTTTCTTTGCTTCTGCCCGGCGGACCGATACGCCGGCGGCGACGCGGCGGAAGAGGGCGCGAGCGGCGGGACGGTGAGGCGCGTGGTCCGCTGCACTTGCCGCGACGGCAAGCCATCCTCTCAGGACACAAAGCCCGCGATCCGCTTCAAGGTACCGCTCAGCGGGAGAACCGAATTTCAAGACGTGGTTTTTGGGATGCGAGAGTTTTCAAACCAAGAGATCGAGGATTTTGTCTTGCTGCGCTCCCCCCGCGGCGATGAGGCTGCCGGGCTGCCGACGTATCAGCTCGGCGCCGTGGTGGACGACATCGAGATGCGCATCACGCACGTGATTCGCGGCGCCGACCACCTTTCCAACACGCCGAAACAGGTCTTGCTGTACCGCGCGCTTGGCGCGGACCCGCCTCTGTTTGCGCACGTGCCGCTGATTCTCGGCCCGGACCGCACGCGGCTTTCGAAGCGACACGGCGCGACCAGCGTGATTTCCTACCGCGACGAGGGCTTTTTGCCGGAAGCGTTTCGCAATTTCCTGGCGCTGCTGGGATGGTCGGCGGGAGGCGATCAGGAATTTCTGCGCACGCGCGAGCTGGTGGAGAAATTCTCGCTCGAGGGAGTGAGCCGGACAAACGCCGTCTTCGACCGCGCGAAGCTCGAATGGTTCAACACGCAATACCTCCAGAAACTACCAGTCGAAGAACTGCTACCGGAAGTCGAGCGCGAGTTGAAGCGCAGCAAGCTGTGGCGGGACGAATGGGCCAACGGGGAGGGCCGCGAGTGGTTCGCCAAAACAGTGGATTTGCTGAGGCCGCGTATCCGGCTGCTGCCGGATTTTTCGACTTGGGCGCGGGCCTTTTTCAGCGATGAATTTTCTTACGGCCCGGCCGCGAAAGAGAAATTCTGGAAGGATGAGCGCCTGCCGGCATTGCTCGGCAAACTCGCAGACAGGCTCGAGGCGCTGCCGGAGTGGAACCACGACGCATGCGACCACGCACTGCGGGCGCTCGCCGAGGCCGAGGCCGTAAAGGCCGGGCTGCTCATCAACGCAACGCGCGTGGCGATTGTCGGGCAGGCGGTCGCGCCGCCGCTTTTCGAGACGATGGTCGTGTTGGGCCGCGAGCGAGTGATTGGGCGGTTGCGGCGCGCGCTCCCCGTACTGACCGCGAAGTGACGGTCTCCCGCTCCGAATTACTTCGTCGAAAAAATTTCCGGGTGAACGGATTTTCCAGCAGCGCCCGCGGCGGCCACTTCGAACGCGGCGTCCACATCGAGCGTTACCGGGGGCAAACAAACTTCCGTGCTGCACGCTTGATAACGCAGCTTCAGCGGCACTTTCACCGGGCCGAGCGGCGCGTTGGACTCCGCAGCGAGCGGCACGAGGATCGTCGCCCTGTCCGCATAAACGTTTAGCGGCGTTTTGGAAAACGCAAATTTCTGCAGCGTTCCCTTCGGATACACCGTTTCTCCCGCTTTAATCCCGGCTGGGAGGTCGGCGCGAAGTTCGGTCGGAATCAAATAGTCTGCGGAGGCTTCACGGGCGTTGATGTGGAAGCCGGGGCGGATTTTGAGAACGACGGCAAGCTCGAAGCTGCGCCCGCGCGGGATAGGCGCGAGGGACACATACGCGCTGGGAGAGACGACATCCTTCGCGTTCGGCAGCCGTGACTGAGCAAAGAGAATCCGAGGCGAGACCCCGCTCGCAACCGCCCAAAGCAATGCGAACGCCGTGAGGCGGAGGAAAGCGCGGCGCATCAAACGGTCACTCCCGTTCCAAGCTGCTGGGAAATCACGCGGCTCATCACTTGGAAAAAATCCTCGCCCGTTTTGTCCAGCACGAAGGCGCCTTTGCCGTCGGACCAGCCGAGCTTGAAGCTCGTCGAGAGCGCCGAAATCCAGATTTCGCGGACGGGCGTGTTGGGTGAAATGACGAACGTGGCCTCTTCCGGCTCCTCGAAGATGACCTCAACCTTTCCGCTTTCGCCCTCAACGTCAAAGCCGTGTTCGTCGCTGAGGGGAAGCAGCCGGCGTTTCAGCTCCTCAAAGGCCGCGTCGCATTTTTTCTGAAATTCTCGCTCGTCCATCATGAGTGAGCCCAAATCACGCGCGTATCAGAGAAGAGATTGGATTGCCTGCTCGATCTCTTCATAGCTGATAAGCCCTTCGATGCGCTTCACCACCCGGCCGTCCCGACCCACCAGAACGCTGGTGGGGTAACCAAACACTTTGTAGGACTCGTCGGCAACCTCATCGCTGCCGAGGAGGATCGGATAATTCATTGAACGCGGCTGGCCATTTACGGTGAAGCGCTCTTTTTCGACGTAGGGCGCGACGGCCTTTTTGCCGTCCTCGTCCATGGCCACGCCCAGAACGGTGAAGCCTCGCGAGCTGTATTTTTCCTGGAGCTCGATCAGCCAGGGAATCTCGATGCGGCAGGGTGTGCACCAGGTGGCCCAGAAATTCACGAGCACGACTTTGCCGCGATACTGGTTCAAGGAAACATCTTGGCCTTGCAGATCCTTCAGCCTGAATTCCGGCGCGGGCGAACCCGCTCCGGGACTATCCAGGAAGGCGGCGTGCGGCACGCTGTGGCGGGTGGCACGATCTGCCAGAATCACCGCGAGCAGAAGGGCAGCCAGCGTCCCAACGATCATCAGCAACTTTTTCATTCACGGCTCCACGTATCAATATACTTCCAAATCTCGCTTCGCCGCATCCCGGAAACGCCCGCGGTTCTACTTCCCGCCCGTAGCGGCCTTCTCCAGCCACAGAACTAGGTCATTCAAGAAACCGAGCTTCCCCGAAAGCCAGGTCAGCCGGTTGACGAAGACTAAAGAGCCCACGGCAAGGAGCAAAGCGCCGCTTGAAACTTCGACGGCATGGAGATATCTACGGAAGCGCTGATAGAAACGCAAAAACCAGCCGATGCCCACGGCGGCGAGGAGAAACGGGATCGCGAGGCCGGCGGAATACACGGCGAGCAGGAGCACGCCGCGCGCGATGGTATCGCTCGCCGCAGCGAGCGCGAGCACCGTCGCAAGAATCGGTCCGATGCACGGCGTCCAACCGAAAGCAAAGGCAAAGCCGAGAAGAAAGCCGCTCCCCACGCCGGGTTGCGTTCCACCCTGGCGCAGATGGACGTCGCGATTCAGCCAACGGGCCATCGCCGGACCGAAGAAACCAATCAGCGCGAGCGAGAAAAAGTGAATCGAACCGAGCCCGGCGAAGAGAGGTCTGCGAAGCCAGAGCGCCGCGATCCCTAAAATGGCGAGCAGGCCGCCGAGTGCGTACCCGATTCGCGCGGTGAGCTTCGCCAGCCACCCGAGCAGATGCAAACCAAAGAGGAGAATGAGCGCCCCGGCAACGGGTGCCAGCAGATTGCGATTCTGCCGCAGGAACTGACCGACCGCGCTCGCCGAAGCGCCGAAGCCGATGAACACAACCGAGAAGCCGATGACGAAAGAAAGCGCGGAGGAAAAGAGGCTCCCGCGCGGCTGCTGGCCCTGCCGCAACTGTTCCATGCCGATTCCGCTTAGCATGGAGACGTAGCCGGGAACCAGCGGCAGCACACACGGTGAGAGGAAGGAAACCAGGCCCGCCAGGAATGCCCCGGCCAGCGAAACGTCCGTCATCGAAGATCTCTCTCCATCAATTTTCTTTCTGTTTCAGACGACCACGCGCTCCTTGCGGAAGCCAGCACGAAGGCTGCCGTCATTCTGCCATAAACCCTGTGCTGAAGCCCGAGGGCGGCGCGGACCGGCGAGCGCGACACCGTTTCTCTCGCTTCGCGCGCCTCTCTGAAGGAGAGTACTGCTTTAGACGCGGAATTGGATGAAAGCGACTCAGTTTTGCAGGGAAAAAGAGACAGTTGGCGCACGGGGCTGGCGGCGAAAACGGTTGGTGCTGCATGACACATCTGCAACGCGTTGCATCCACAAGGGTTAAAGTGGGCCGGTTTGGCGAATCGCTTGCCTTGCGCATCGCAGAGGCAACGCCGATGCGCTGGACACCCAACAAAATTACGTTGCTGCGCGTGGCGGTGGGATTTGCCGCGGTGAGTTTGTTCGGCCGCGCTCCCTGGGCAAATCTCGCCGCCGTGGCGCTAACCGTCGCGGTGATCGCTCTCGATGCGCTCGATGGGCACATCGCCCGGCGGGAAAACCTGGCGACACCGCTCGGCGCGCAGATCGACATCCTGGGCGACCGGATGATCGAGAACGTGTACTTCACCTATTTTGCGGTGGTAGGGATGGTTTCGCTGTGGCTGCCGGTGCTGTTCTTCGCGCGCGGAGCGGTGACCGATTTTCTGCGCGGGCTGGCCATGAAGGCGGGACGCTCGGGTTGGGGCGCCCATGCGATGCTGCAAAGTCCGTGGGGCCGCGCGCTGGTGGCGTCGCGTTGGAGCCGGGGGCTCTATGCCGGGATGAAGTGCCTGTGCTTCTGCTATCTCGGGCTGGAGCTGGCGCTGGCGCGCGGGCCGGTGGCGCTGGCGGGGCCGCTCACTGCCGATTTTCACGCCACGATTCGCGCGGGCGCGCTGGTCTTGACGTGGACGACGGCGGCGTTTTGCCTGGTGCGCGGGATTCCGGTGCTGATCGAGGGCTGGAGCTATTTCGCCGGGAATCTGAAGCCAGCACCGCGAACGGAGCTGCAGCGGCGGGAATTGAACGCATGAGTCCCCGCATGCAAGCGAGGGTGGCGGCTTTCTTCGATCTCGACGGCACGCTTGTTCCGCCGCCATCGCTCGAATGGCGATTCTTCCGTCGGTTGAGATACCGGCGCGCGATTCCGGCGAGGAATTACTGGCTGTGGCTGCGGGAGGCCGTTCGGCTGGTCCCGCGGGGAATCTTCGCGCTGCACAGCGACAACAAGATGTACCTTCGGGGCGTGAGTGTAGCTATCGAGCCGAGAGCCGGACCCGCAACTGCGATGGACCGCAATTGGGCGGGGCGCGCGCCGTTTCCTGCCACAGCATTCTTTCCCGCGGCGATCGAGCGCGTTGCCTGGCACGCGGCGCAAGGGCACGCGATTGTGCTTGTCAGCGGGACGCTCGAGCCGCTGGCGAAGAATGCGGCGCGAAAGTTGGAAGCGCAACTCCATGCGCGCGGACGCGAGGGCCCAGTCCGCGTTTGCGCAACACGAATCGAAGTAGCGGGCGGGAGATTCACCGGCTACATCCTGGGCCAGGCGATGGCCGGGGCGGAAAAGGCGCGCGCGGCGCGGCAACTTGCGGCGGGGGAAGGCTGGGACCTGGCGCGCTCGTTTGCGTACGGTGACACAGCGAGCGATCGCTGGCTGCTGGAGATT
>Ga0137383_10002959_pt1 | contig 10556 bp, 9 predicted proteins | sample SagtaG_19_FD_104817 | JGI IMG/M metagenome (GOLD analysis project Ga0137383, IMG submission 104817) | Vadose zone soil microbial communities from Sagehorn Ranch, Mendocino, California, USA - Sage2_R_40_16 metaG | ecosystem: Environmental > Terrestrial > Soil > Vadose zone | place: USA... | reverse complement strand
TTGTCCTCGTGACCCACGCACACTACGACCACGTCCTGGATGTTCCTCAGATCGCGCTCAAGACACATGCCACAGTCATTGAATTTGCTGCGGGCTTATAAGGTACCCGAAGAGCAACTGATTACCGTGCGCGGCGGGGAAGATTACCAGTTCGGCTGTTTTTCTCTCAAGCTGATTCCGAGCCTTCACAGCCCCCTGGACCATAAGCACTATTTCAGCTCTGAAAAAGCTCCTGAAGGAATGAAAGCTCCGTTAACACTGCGGTAAATGCACCCGGAAGGGGGCACGCTGGCCTTCCTGATCCGTTTTCACGGTCATCAGATTCTCGCGTTTGGCGGGATGAACTACATCGAGCGCGAGATCGAAGGATAGCAGCCGGACGTCGTTCTGATGGGTGCAGCAGCTTCTCGGAGCGAGATCTATGACTACAGCGGCCGGCTCATGCGCGACCTGCATTTTCCCGCGGCCGTACTGCCCACGCACCGGGACAATTTTACGGCCCCATTTGGGGCATCTCAGCAGCCTTCTCTTGGCGCGCTGCAACCCTTTCTAGAGGAGATCAAAGCCGCTTCCCCAAAGACAAAGGTGATGTGCCAAAATATTTCGAAGCGATTCCGCTGGGGACGGCTGCCCAGTAAGAGCACGGAAAACCAATCGGGTCATTATTAGACGCTGGGCCAGGATTGGCCGTCGGGATACGACCGTCGCTTGTTGAGCGATGGCACATTGCCCGTTGTCGTGGAATTCTTCATCACGGCGACAAAGGCTTCGTGGAAGGCATCCATCTCCGGCTGGGTGCCGACGGTGATACGAACATGCGTCGGCCAGACGGGCCACGGACGGCCAATATATACGTTGCGCGCGGCCATCGCGTCGATGACTTCTTTCGCTGGGCGCTTGGCATCCAGCATAAAACAATTTGACTGTGAAGGGACGTAGGCATAGCCGAGGCCGGCGAGCCTGTCGAATGTTTTTTGGCGGATCACGGCGTTTAACTGTTTGCGCTCCGAAAGAAGATGCTCGTGCTTGAGGCTGGCGGTTGCGGCGGCCATGGCCGTAATCGGCATGGCGCTCCAGCCGCTGAAGTTTTCCAGTTTTGCCAGCAAGTCGGGACGCGCGATGGCCATGCCACAGCGAATACCGGCCATGCCGTAAATCTTGGAAAAGGTTCGCAACACGATGACGTCCTGATTGGCTTTCACTAGGTCGATGGCGCTCACGCCATCGGAAAAATGGATGTAGGCTTCGTCGACGAGCACGACGGAACGTTTCGGTTTTGCAGCGACTAGTTGCTCGAGGTCGGAGTGCGACGTCATGCTTCCGGTTGGATTGTTCGGGGTACAGACATAGAACAGCCCGGCGTCCGGTGCGGCGACGACCATCGCTTTGATATCGTGGGAGTACGTTTTCGTCAGGGGGGTTTTGACGATGCGGGCACCGGAGATTTTCGCCGCTTTCATACCGGCTTCGTAACCGGGATCCGCGGTGACGTAGCTCTTCGTTGGCGAGGTGAACGACAGCACCGAGAAATGCAGCGGTTCGCTTGAGCCGGGAAAGACGCGCAGGTATTCCGGTTTCAGACCTTCCATCTCCGTAAATGTCTTGACGAATTCTTCCTTGAGCCAGTAGGAATACCGGCCGCCCTGCGGCGCCATATCCACGATGGCCTTCCGTGCGGCGTCACACGGCCCCAGCGGATTTTCGTTCGCGTCGATCACTACGGCTCCCGGATGAAAAACGTTGCGCTCTTCCGCAGCGAGGGATGCCTCGGTAGAGATGCGGAACGCCATCGCCGCCGTCGCGGCAGCCGACAACTGGAGGAAGGTCCTCCGCGAACCTTTTGAAAGTGTCTCGTTGCTCTTCATTCGGCCCTCCTCATACGTGCGAATGTCTTCGCTGAAAAGATATTGCTTCGTGATTTCGGCAGCAAGTGCAACCGGATTGGTTCATCCGGCCTGGGCCTCACTATAGCACCGAATCGAGGGAGGATTTAGCATGAGTTGTATCAGGCACGAATCGGTCTGCGCCCTTGCCTTTTGGATGGCGATGAACGAAAAATTTGATGGCCAGGATCGGATAGATTGTCTCGCACGGGATGCTCTAAGCTTTGCTGTGCTGTCGAGCATCGTGAAACTTGGGAGGCCGCATGACACGGGCAGCTAGAGAAAGTGCCGCTCCACTTACTATCGCGCAACGAATCGACGCGCTGGATTGGAAGAACGCAGAGCGATCTCTTTCGGAGCGTGGCTATGCGGTTACAGATGCCATTCTCTCGCTTGCGGAATGTGAATCTCTGGCGGCGCTTTTCAACGATGCAAACCATTTTCGCAGCCACGTCATCATGGAGCGGTATCGCTTCGGGATCGGGGACTACAAGTATTTCGTCAACCCGCTGCCGGAACTCGTTGCAGAGCTCAGAAGCAGAGCTTATCCGCATCTCAGAGAAGTTGCCAATCATTGGGCGGAGCTGCTTGGTGAGAATGCTCCGCGATATCCTCGCGAGCATGCAGCTTTCCTGAAAACTTGCCACAAAGCAGGGCAGACGAAGCCTACGCCGCTTATGCTCCACTACGAGGCCGGAGGCTACAACTGTCTTCATCAGGATCTCTACGGCGAAGTCAGCTTTCCCCTTCAAATGGTATTCCTGCTCGGCCAACACGGCCGCGACTGGGAAGGCGGAGAATTCATTCTCGTCGAACAGCAACCGCGCACGCAGTCCAAGCCGCAAGTGGTCGTCGCCGATCAGGGTCATGCGATCATCTTCACCACGCGCTACCGGCCTGTAAAAGGTTCGCTCGGCTACTATCGCGTCAATCTGCGCCATGGCGTCAGCCGCGTGCACCGCGGTAGGCGCTACACGCTGGGCATCATTTTCCATGATGCGAAGTAGCCGCAACACAATTCCCCGTTCCCGCTGCTGTCCGAATCCGCACTCCCCGTCCCAATAGCGGGCACCGGCGCCTACCTCTTCGTGTGCCTTGCCCGCCTAAGTCTTTCTTGTTCAGCACCGTACGTGATCGGCGGATGGTCAACTGCTTGCCCATGAATTCTGCTTGCACTCGGAGGTCAGATGCTGGGCACACTCAGGCAAAACCTGCGCTATGCCGTGCGGGCGCTGTGGAACAGCCCTGGCTTCACCCTGGTAGTTGTGCTGACGCTTGCTCTCGGCATCGGCGCCAACACCGCCATTTTCTCGGTCGTTTATTCGGCCCTCCTGCATCCGCTGCCTTATCGCGATCCCGGCAAGCTCTTTCATCTTGGTGAGTCGCGCAGTCAATCCGACAACAGCGCGAACGGCGCTCAGGCTTCTTACCCGGACTATCTGGATTGGAAGCGCTCGGCAAAAAGTATCCAATCCTTCGCGGGTTACAGCGGCGATGCCTTCACTCTTTCCGCGAATGGCGAGCCCAAGAACACTTTCGCCGCGCAGGTTACCCCGAGTTTTTTCTCGACGCTCGGCGTGAAGCCCGCGCTTGGACGTGATTTCCTCGACGGCGAAATGCGGGAAGATGGCCCTCCCGTGACGATTCTCACCGATGGCTTCTGGCGCACCGAGTTTGGCGCCGATCCGAAGGTCATCGGGCGCGTCATTCACCTAGACGGCAAGCCCGCCACCATCGTCGGCGTCCTTCCGCGCGACTTTGAGTTTGCACCCGCCAGATCCGTGCCGCTATGGGTTCCCATTCACCAGAGCGGAGATCCCATCACGCGCCGCAGTCTCCGCTGGCTCAGCGTCCTCGGCCGGCTCGCCCCCGGCATCTCTCCCGATCAGGTCCGCGCGGAAATGCAGAGCATCAACGCGCAACTCGCCCACGCCTATCCAAAGGAAAACAGCTCCACGTTCTTTGTTATGGAAAGTCTCACGGAGCAAATCGTGGGCAAGGTTCGGCCCATCCTGCTTATTCTGCTCGGAGCTGTGGGATTCGTCCTTTTGATCACGTGTGCCAACGTCGCCAACCTCGTTATGACCCGCTCCATCGGCCGGCGCAAGGAATTCGCCGTCCGTTCTGCTCTGGGCGCGAGCCGGGCCAGCCTGTTCTCCCAGTTGCTGACCGAAAGCCTGTTGCTCTCCTTCATCGGTGCTGCTGTCGGGCTTCTCGGCGCTCAGTGGGGCGTCAATTTGCTCGTCGCTGCCATACCCGAATCCCAGTTACAGTCCATGCCTTATTTGCGTGACACCGGAATGAACCTCCCGGTGCTTCTCTTTCTTGGCGGCGTGACCGTGCTCACCGGAATTCTCTTCGGGTTGGCTCCCGGCCTGGACGCTTCGCGTACATCTCTGCACGATGTCTTGAAGGATGAATCGCGCGGTGGCACGAGCGCAGGTCACGCTCGCCTGCGCAACACCCTGGTCATTGCCGAAATCTCAATTTCTCTCGTTCTGCTGGTCGGCGCAGGCCTCTTACTCAAGAGCCTCCACACCCTTCTGGTACAAGACCCGGGCTTCAATCTCCACAACGTTTTGACCTTTTCCGTTAACTTGCCGGACTCTTCCTATCCCAGCGACAAGACCCCTCCCTACTACAGCGCGGCCGCTGTGCGCTTCGATCATGAATTCACGCAGCGGCTCCGTTCTTTGCCGGGCGTCCTGGACGTGGGCCAAACCTCGGGAATTCCCGCCAGTGGCGGCAGCGGCACCATCCGATTTGTTGTCGAAGGCCGCCCCACGGCCACTGGACAGGAAGACGAATGCCAAATTATCACCGTTAGCACTGGCTATTTTTCTTCACTGAAGATCCCTCTTGCCGATGGCCGTTTCTTTAACGCAAGGGATGTCCAGGCCGCGCCTGACGTCGTTGTCGTCAGCCGAGCCTTCGCCAAGGCCTATTTTCCTGGGGAAAACCCCGTCGGCAAACGCATCCGATTCACTTACAGCGCGCAGAATCCTTTTCTCCAAATCGTCGGTGTGGCCGCGGATACCGCGTCCATCGATCTCGCCGCGCCACCGCCTCCCATCATCTACGCACCTAACGACCAGGGGCCCTCCACGTACTTGAGCTTTATGGTGCGCACGGGTGGCGAGCCCGATGCGTTCGTCGGGGCCGCCCGCGCTGCCTTGCAGGAAATGGATCCTCAGCTCCCGTTGATCCAACCGCAATCCCTGGAACAAATTGCCAATCAATCTCCCTCGGTTTTCCTCCGCCGGTATCCTTCTTATCTGATTGGCAGTCTTGCGGCGCTGGCCTTGGCTCTCGCGGTCGTGGGTTTGTATGGGTTGATCTCACATATGGTACTGCAGCGCACTCGGGAAATCGGCATCCGCGTGGCTCTCGGCGCGCAGCGCCGCGACATCCTAAGAATGGTTCTTCGCCAGGGCATCCGCGCCACTGTCGCTGGCGTCGCCATCGGCGTGGTCGCGGGCCTCGCGCTCACACGCCTCTTGAGGAGCTTGCTTTACGGCGTCACTCCGGGTGACTGGCTCACTTTCTTGAGCGTCGCTGTTCTCTTGCTGGTCGTCGCGCTGGCAGCTTGCTCCATCCCCGCTCGCCGCGCCACGCGTGTCGATCCCATCGTAGCCCTCCGTTACGAGTAAATCATGGCTCTCAGAGAGCCACAACGAATGATGAAAGCAGTCCGAGTCTAAGCCTTGTAGAATCAAATACTTACGGGCTTCTTTCGTAGGAGTAACGTAGCCACACTCCGGCTCTCGAGTAGCTTGGTTGAGAATAAGTCTCTTGAGAAAGCGCTGACGAATCTGCAACAACGAGGAGCTACTCGTGGCCGCCGCCGAGTTCGCGCACGATGGCGCCGACGAACGACTTGGCGTCACCGAAAAGCATAAGTGTTTTATCAAGGTAGTAGAGCGGATTGTCGATTCCTGCAAAGCCTGCCGCCATGCTGCGCTTGATCACCATCACCGTGCGCGCCTTGTCCACATCGAGAATCGGCATGCCGTAGATCGGGCTTGCTGCGTCGGTTCGTGCTGCGGGATTAGTGACGTCATTCGCTCCGATCACTAGCGCCACATCGGTCTGCGGAAAATCTCCGTTGATTTCGTCCATATCCAACAGTTTGTCATACGGAATGTCCGCTTCCGCGAGCAAAACGTTCATGTGCCCCGGCATACGTCCTGCCACCGGATGGATTCCAAACTTCACATCCACGCCGCGCTTGGTCAACGCATCATAAAGTTCGCGCACTTTGTGTTGTGCCTGCGCCACGGCCATTCCATAGCCGGGCACAATGACCACCTTGTTCGCCGCCGCGAGGATCGCCGCGGCTTCCTCCGGCGTCGCGCTGCGCACGGGCCGCGCCTCCTGCTGGCCTGCGACCGCCGTCTGCTCCTGCCCAAAAGCGCCAAAGAGCACGTTCGAAAATGACCGGTTCATCGCTTTCGACATGTTCACGGAAAGAATGAGACCGGAAGCTCCGTCCAATGCGCCCGCAATGATCAGCAGTTTGCTGTCCAGGACAAATCCCATCGCCGCCGCGGAGAGCCCCGCGTAGGAATTCAAAAGCGAAATCACCGTGGGCATATCGGCGCCGCCGATGGGAATAATCATCATCACGCCAAACAAAAGAGGAATGCCGACAATCAAGGGGAAGAGTTGCGTTTTTTCCGGGTGCGCAACCAGCATACCCGCGACAACAATCGCGACACCCAGGAGGCCGAGGTTGACGATGTTCTGCCCCTTATAAGTGATGGGCCGCTGCGGCAAGATTTCCTGCAATTTTCCAGCGGCCATCAAGCTGCCCGTGAACGTCAGCGATCCGAGGATGACCTCCAGCGAGAGTACGCCCATCATGAAGCGCGGCACATCCGGCATGCGCAAATAAAATTCCGTCGTGCCGACTAAGGTCACGCACAGCGCGCCAAACGCGTGGCTCAGTGCCGTCCGCTGGGGCACCGCGGTCATCGCCACTTCGCCGAGCGGCACGCCCATGATCGTGCCCAACACCAGGCCGATAACGATCCATTTGTATTCCACGATGCCGTGGTGCAGCAATGTACCGGCAATCGCCAGCAGCATGCCCAGCTCGCCGGCAAAAACTCCGCGGCGCGCGGTCCTCGGAGAGCTCAGCCATTTGAGCGAAAGAATGAAGAGCGCGGTGGCAATCAGGTAGGTGATCTCGATGAGGTAGTCCGAACCGAGCACGTTGCTCATGGTTTTTTCGGCCCGCTCGCTTTGAACATCTTCAGCATCCGGTCGGTAATCAAGAATCCACCGACGATATTGCTCGTCGCCGCGATGATGGCGATCGTTCCCAGGATTTTCGCGAGCGTCGCCCTGTGCGCATGGTACTCGCCAGCCATAATGATGGCGCCCACAACGGCGATGGCGTCGAGCGCGTTGGTCAACGACATCAAGGGGGTATGCAGAAGAGGGGAAACGCGGCGGATGACTTCAAATCCGATAAATGCGGCCAGCATGAAAACGTAGAGGCTGGTAAGCAGATCTAGCTTCATGACTTCGCCACCTCCTTCGATTCAGCCGGCAGGGCCGGGAGCGAGAAAAATTCCCTGATACGCGGGTTGACTACTTCTTCGCCCCGGGTCAGCAGCGTTTCGCGGACAATTTCGTCGTCCAGGTTGAGCTGCAGCTTTCCATCTTTGACGAGGTGCAGCAGGAAAGCACTCACGTTTCGCGCGTACATCTGGCTGGCGTGATACGGCACCGTGCTTGCCAGATTGAACCAGCCGATGATCGTCACGCGGTGCTCCACGACGATCTCGCCCGGCCGTGTCAACTCGCAATTTCCTCCGCGCTCTCCGGCCAAATCGACGATCACCGACCCTGGCGCCATGCTCGCTACCATCTCTTTCGTCACCAAAATCGGAGGCTTCTTCCCTGGGATAACCGCCGCACTGATCACCACGTCGCTCTCTACCACTACTTTTCCCAGCAGTTCACGCTGGCGCCTGTAAAACGTTTCATCCTGCGCCCGCGCGTACCCGCGCGCATCCTCGGCATCTTTGGCCGCGATGGGGAGCTCCACGAAGCGCCCGCCCAAGCTCTGCACTTGCTCCTTTGCGGCGGGACGCAGGTCGTAAGCCGAAGCAACTGCGCCCAGCCGCCGCGCCGTGGCAATCGCCTGCAAACCCGCCACACCCGCGCCAATTACAAAAACGCGAGCCGGAGTAATCGTCCCCGCAGCCGTTGTGAGCATTGGAAAAATGCGCGGTGAAGTGTCCGCCGCAAGCACCACCGCCTTGTAGCCGCAAATCGTAGCCATCGACGAAAGCACGTCCATGCTCTGGGCGCGCGTCGTTCGCGGCATCAACTCCACCGAAAACGAAGTCACTCCTTTGCCAGCGATTTCCTGAAGGGTTTCAATGGAGCCAAGCGGCCTCAAAAATCCAATGAGTACCTGGCCGCGGCGGAAAAGGGGAATGTCGGCTTTGCCGGTCTTGTCGTTGGAACCATAACAGAGAATTTGAACGACGATGTCCGCGGCGCGAAACACTTCGGCGCGATCGGCTGCAATCTTCGCGCCCTTCGCGGCATAGTCCGCGTCGGGATAGCCCGCCCCGGCTCCGGCTCCGCCCTCCACCACCACTTCCAAGCCGGCTTTGGTCAAATTCGGAATGGACGCGGGCACCAGCGCCACGCGCCGCTCTCCGGGAAAACTCTCGCGCGGAACACCGACAATCATGAAGCTTCCTCCGCTTCTAAAAACCAAAACTGTTGTTGGGAATTGCAATCGGTCGGGGAAATAAACTCAATCCATTTCAAGAAGAGGCCAACCCTCCGCCGGGCCAAACGCTCCAAATCATACACTCATAGGAGCCAGTTCCGTTAGATTGCATCACATTGCTAGAGAATTGGGAAACTCTCTTAATGCCAGGTGGCTATGCTCGAGAGTTCCGGTGGCCCTACGGCACATGGACGAAAAAGAAGGGACCGTTCCGCGGTCCCTTCTTTTTGTAACTACGAACTGCGCGAAGAAAAACGCCGGGGTTAGTTGCTCGCTGGCGTCTTATCTGAAGATGTGGTCGTTGCCGCGGACGCTTCGCCGATGGACAGCTCATACTTCTTGCCACCGAAGAAAACCCCCGTCAGCGCCTTGTTACCGGCCTGGTCGGTGTTGGTGGAATACCCACTCCCGGCCTCGGCTTTCTTTAGCGGAAGAATTTGCGCCGGCACTTTGGCTACCGTCTCCCTGCCGTCGGAAATGCTGAGTTCAACAGTCGGTCCGTTTCCAGCCCATTCCACTTGATACTTGCCGGCCGGGAGGAGCTTGCCACCGACAATAACGGTCTCGCCGACATTCAGCGTGCCCTTGTTCGAATTGCCGGCGATCGCGTTGGCCGCAAGCAGCAGAGAAAATGCCAGCAGAGCTGCGCCGAATTTCGTATTTTTCATAAGAGTCTGTTTTCCTTTTTGTCCTCGCCTCGCGGAAGCAAATCAAGATCCTTCATTTCCGCGGAGGCAAGCATGATTTGACTACCTCCATCTGATAAGAAAAGGAGCCTCCCGGTTACACTCCCAGGAACAAAAGAATTGCATGAATGCATTAGAAAATCGATTTATCTAAAATGCACATTTTCCATGGCGTACCGCATGCTGGATTGGAAATGGTAGGGCCAAAGATGAATATTTCTGCTGCTCACCGATCTGTTCATAGCTGGGCGAACCGCGCCTCCAAATGATCTGCCGTAGAAGTGGGCATGCTCATTCTCAACTTCGTTTTCAGCGCGTTCTCTTCCACGCTATACTTTCTCATGCGCTTCAGTGGCCGTTCGATCTGCCTGACTTTCATCGCTCTACTGTTCGCGCTGCTACCCGCGCCCGCAGCGTCGCAAGAGACTCCCTGGCAAAAAGACACCGCTGCGTGGCGCGCAGAACACAAGGCGGACCTCCTCAAGCCGGACGGCTGGCTGTCTCTCACCGGCCTTGCATGGCTCCAACCTGGAGATAATTCCGTCGGATCGGCTGCCGGCAACAAAATCCATCTTGCGGGTGGACCAGGGCATCTCGCCATCCTTCACCTCGAAAGCGAAACCGTCACGCTGAATCCTCCCCCGGGAGGATTCCGTCCTGACTTCCTCGTCGCTGGGGCTCCCGCAAAATCGCAATCGCTGCGCGCTGAAGCCAACAACGATAAAGTTTCTCCTCATCTCACCATCGGCACCTTCAACATGTACGTGATCCGCCGCGAGGCGCGCTTTGCTCTTCGCATCAAGGATTCTCATTCCCCCGCCATCGTCGGTTTCCACGGACTCAAGTGGTACCCGCCCGATCCCGCCTATCGAGTGATCGCCAAATGGACTCCCTATTCCCCGCACAAAACCATCGCACTCGCCACTCTTGTCGGCACCAGCTACGATCAGCCCGTCCCTGGCGCCGCGGAATTCACGCTTGCGGGAAAAACGTTTCGGCTTGAGCCGGTCCTCGAAGATCCCACGGTCGCAAAACTTTTCTTCATTCTTCGCGACACCACCAGTACTTCCACCACATATGGCGCCTGCCGCTTTCTCTATACCGGCTTCCCCACCAACGGCCTCGATAAACCCGGCCAGCTCGTGCTCGATTTTAATCGTCTGGAAAACCCTCCTTGTGCCTACACTCCTTACTCCACCTGTCCGCTTCCGCCTCCGGGCAACCGGCTTCCCA
>Ga0137383_10002958_pt1 | contig 10560 bp, 11 predicted proteins | sample SagtaG_19_FD_104817 | JGI IMG/M metagenome (GOLD analysis project Ga0137383, IMG submission 104817) | Vadose zone soil microbial communities from Sagehorn Ranch, Mendocino, California, USA - Sage2_R_40_16 metaG | ecosystem: Environmental > Terrestrial > Soil > Vadose zone | place: USA... | reverse complement strand
TTTGCGGACGCGGGTGCCTCGGTGTTCACGTTCCACCCCGAGGTGTCGCCGCACGCTCAGCGCCACCTGGCCCATGCCAAGAGCCGAGGCATGATGGCGGGCCTCGCGCTCAACCCCAGCACGCCGCTGTCGATGGTGGAAGAGGTCGTGGCGGATCTCGACCTGCTGCTCATCATGACGGTCAACCCCGGCTTCGGCGGCCAGGCGTACATCCCGGCGTCGAACGACAAGATCCGGCGCGCGCGCGAGCTGCTGGCGGCGCGGGGCTCGCGGGCGTTCCTCGAGGTGGACGGCGGGATCGCCCGTCAGACGATCGCGGCCGCCCACGCAGCGGGGGCGGATACGTTCGTCGCGGGGAACGCGGTCTTCGGGAGCGCCGACCCGGCCCGCGAGGTGCAGGAGCTGCGGCGCCGTTGCCTGGTCACGGTATGACGAACGGACGGCAGTGGAGCCTCGCAGCCGGCGCCGTGATGACGGTCGTCTTCGGTGTCGCGCTCGCGATCAAGCTCCGCCCGCAGCTCGACCTGATCGGGCCCGGGTCGCCGACGCCCGACTTTCACGTGATGAACGCGCGCACGGGGCGCCCCGCCTCGCTCGCCGACTACCGCGGCAAGGTGCTGTTGCTGAACATCTGGGCCACGTGGTGCGATCCCTGCCGCATCGAGATGCCCGCGATGGAGAAGCTGAACGAGCACCTCGCCGGAACCGATCTCCGCATCGTCGCGGTGAGCGTGGACAAGGACGGGCCCGACGTGGTGATGAAGTTCGTGAACAACCTCGGCCTGCACTTCGACGTCCTCCAGGATCAGTCGGGGGACATCCAGCGCACGCTCCAGACCACGGGCGTGCCGGAGAGCTTCGTGATCGACCGCAACGGCATCATCATCAAGAAGGTCATCGGAGCGGAGCAGTGGGACGCGCCGGTGAACGAAGCGCTCATCCGGACGCTGCTCGATGGCCGGTAAGATCGGACAGCTGGTGTCGCGGAACTGGCCCATCAAGCTCGCGGCCCTGTTCTTCTCGATCATGCTGTACGTCGCGGTCGCCGCGCAGCAGCCGATCACCCAGACGCTCACCCTGCGGCTCGAGGTCGAGGGCCCCCCCGGCCGCCCCGTCAAGCAGCCCCCCGGCGACGTCGCCGTGCTCATCAGCGGCAAGGGGAGCGAGCTGCTCAAGCTGCGCACGCTGCCACATCGGATCACTAGGACGATTCCCGACACGTTCTCAGGCTCGGTGTGGCGCTGGCGGCTCCAGCCCTCGGACGTGCCGCTCCCCAAGGGCGCGGACATCCTGGTGGCCGACATCTCGCCGCGCGACATCGAGCTGAGCCTCGACTCCGCCGCGCACAAGGACGTGCGCGTGGCGTCTCGCGTCACGGTGCAGGCCGATTCGGGATTTCTCATCCAGGGCCTCACCGTGTTGCCGAGCGCGGTGCACCTCGTGGGGCCCGCAAGAAGCGTCGCCGCCATCGACTCCGTGACGACCGTCGCGGCGACGATCTCGAGCGTCAGCGGCCCGTTCTTCCACACCGTCCCCATCGACACCGGCCCGCTCGGGCCGGTGCGCGTCGTGCCGAAAGACGTCCGAGTCTCGGGCGAGGTGACGCCCCTGCTGCAGCGCAGCTTCACCGGCGTCGTGGTCACGACCGCCGCGTCCGGTTTCGCGGGGTTGACCCTCGCCACGGAGCGCGTGGTGGTCGAAGTGTCGGGGCCCGAACCGCGCGTGCAGGCGCTCACGCGCGACAGCCTGCGCGTGGTGGCCCACCTGGTGGGACGGGCGCCGGATGCCTACGCGCATCTCACCGTCGCCGCGCCCGGCGGGATCAGCGCCCGCTCGGTGCCGGACTCCGTGCCCCTGAAAGCCCCCGCTGCCAGGCCGGTCCCGCCCGCTTCCAAGGCGCCTGCGACCAAGCCCGCGGCCGCCAAAACGCCTCCCAAGCGGAGGCCCTAGTGCCGGACGTCGTCCTCGGGATCGAGACCTCCTGCGACGAGACCTCGGCGGCGTTGCTGGTCGCCGGCGGCGCGGGCGGGTCGCGCCCCGAGCTCGCGAGCCTCGTGATCCTGTCGCAGGACGTGCACCGCGTGTTCGGAGGCGTCGTCCCCGAGCTCGCCAGCCGCGCGCATCTCACCGCCTTGCCCGCGGTGGTGGACCGCGCCCTGGTCGAGGCGGGCCTGGGGTGGCACGCGGTGGACGCTGTCGCGGTGACAGCGGGGCCGGGACTGGCTGGGGCCCTGCTCGTGGGTGTGGTATACGCCAAGGCGCTCGCGTACGCGGGCGACCGCGCCTTGATCGGCGTCAACCATCTCGAGGGCCATCTGTTTGCGCCGCTCGTCGAGGACCCCGAGCTCGAGCCGCCGTTCGTGGCGCTGCTCGTCTCGGGCGGGCACACGTTGCTGCTCGACGTGCCCGCCTGGGGGCGCTACCGGCTGCTGGGCGCGACGCGCGACGACGCCGCGGGCGAGGCGTTCGACAAGGTCGCGACCCTGCTCGGCCTGGGCTATCCCGGCGGAGCGGCCATCGAGCAGCTCGCCGCCACGGGCGACCCGGCGCGGTTTACCTTTCCTCGCCCGATGCTGGACGAGGGCCTCGAGTTCTCCTTCTCAGGGCTCAAGACGGCGGTGCTGCACGCCGTGCGCGGCGCGAGCGACTTGGAGCGGGAGCGGCCGCATCTTGCGCGGGCGTTCCAGGATGCCGTGCTCGACGTGCTCGTCACCAAGCTGCAGCGCGCCCTGGAGGCCACCGGCTACCGGACCGCGGTGCTGGGCGGCGGAGTCGCCTGCAATCGCGCCCTCGCCCAGCTCGCCGCGCGCCGGTTGGCCGGCCGCGCGCGGGTCGCTGTGGCGAGTCCCCGCCTGAACGCCGACAACGCCGCGATGATCGCGCGCGCCGGGTGGTATCGCCTGTCCCAGGGCGAGCGCAGCGACTGGACCCTGGACGCTCGCGCCGACCTGGCGCTGCCGGGCCTCGAGCCCGCCCCGGCTCCCACGCTCACCTCACGTTCATGACCAACGATCCGTTGACCGTCTATCCGTTCGTCCTGCACCTCGGGCCGCTTTCCGTCACCGGCTACGGGATCATGATGATGGTGGCGTTCCTCATGGCCGGCTGGGCCATTCAGCTCGACTTGCGCCGGCGCAGCCTCGACGAGGAATACGCCGCTGATATCATCATCGCGGCCGTGATCGGCGGCCTGGTGGGCGCGAAGCTCTGGTACGTGATCGTGAGCGGCGACTGGGATGCCGTCTTCCGGCGCGGTGGCTTCGTGTGGTACGGGGGCTTCCTGGGCGGGGTCGCGGCGGTGCTCCTCAACGGGTGGCGGGTGCGGGTGCCGGCCCGCTACACCATGGAGCTGACCGCCGCGGCGCTGCCGCTCGGTTACGCGCTGGGCCGGGTGGGCTGCTTCCTGGTCAACGACGACTACGGCATCCCGACCACGCTTCCCTGGGGGATGAAGTTCCCGCGCGGGCTGCCGCCCACGACCGTGGGCAATCTGATGCACATGCACGTGACGTTCCCACCGGGTGCGAACCCGCTCGACGTCGTCGCCGTCCACCCCACGGAGCTGTACGAGACCACGCTCATGCTGCTGGTGTTCATGCTCCTGTGGAAGCTGCGGACGCACCGGCACGCACTGGGCTGGCGGTTCGGCCTGTACCTCGTGCTCGCCGGGGTGGAGCGGTTCGTGATCGAGATCGTGCGGGCGAAGGACGACCGCTTCTTCGGGCCGCTGTCGCTGGCGCAGGTGACGAGCGTGCTGGCGGTGCTGGCGGGGGTGGTGGTGATGGTGCGGCTGTCTGCGCCCGATCCCGTTCCCGTGCCGGTCCCAGCGCGGCTCGCGCGGCGGGCGGCGCCGGCGCCGGCGACCTAGTCGCGAGGGATCGAGCCGCTACGGGAACGACGGTCGCCGCCGCTCGTCGCCCGTCACCAGCCGCTGCCGCTGCAGCCACACGATCGCGAACGCGAGCAGCGCGACGAGCAGCCCCTGGAGCGCCAGCGACTCGGCCGTGGGATAGATGCCGAGCACCGGCACGCGCGGCGCCCAGTCGAGCACCGTGGTGCGCACCAGCCCGCCCTCCTGCAGGTCCGCGATCCCCTTCCCCGCGAACACGAACGCCATGTAGTAGAGCATCCCGCTCGTGACGGCGAAGAAGGGCTTGAGCGGGATCTTCATGCCGAAGCGGTCGATCGCGACATATACGACCAACAGCGCGAGCGCGCCCGCGGCGACGCCCGCCGCCACCGCCGTGGTCCCTCCGCCCCCCGCGGCCGACCCGGCGGACGTGAGCAGCGCCTTGTAGAACAGGATCGTCTCGAACCCCTCGCGATAGACCGCGAGGAACGCGACCGACGCGAGCGCGAAGCTCGACCCGGTGGACAACGCGTCCTCCATCCGGCCCTTCACGAACGCGTTCCACTTGGCCACCTCGATCTTCGACAGCAGCCAGTAGCTGACGTAGAACAGCACGACCGTGGCCACGAGCATCGTCGCTCCCTCCAACGCCTCGCGCTGGCCCGGCGTGATCTGGAACAGCAGCTCGATCACCGCGGCCGTGAGCACGCTCGCTGCGACCGCCACCCACGCCCCCTTGGCCACGTCGCGCCGCCGCTCGGTCGCCCCCGCCCGTGCGAGGAACGCCATCAGCGCCGCCACGACCAGAATCGCCTCGAAGCCCTCGCGCAGCAGCAGCACGAACGACTCGGTGAAGAGATTCACCCCCGACGTTTGGTCCACCACGATGCGCTCCGCGCGCTCGAGCCCCGAGAGCAGCCGGGCCCGGATCGCACCCAGGTCCTCCGGGCCCGCGTGGGCCGCCGCCCGCGCCCGCAAGCTGGCGAACGCGTCCTCGAGCTCTCCCGCGAGCGCGGGGTTGTGCGCCCGCACGTCGGTCTCGACCTGCTCGAAGGTCAGGTAGGCGTCGAACGCGACCTTGTCGGAGCGGAGCGCCACAGCCGAATCGATGAGGGCACGGACATTCGAGAACACCGCCGCCGCCGGCGACGGCACGTTCCCCTGGCGCTCCGCCACGGGCAGGACGCGCACGTATGCCACCACGGCCCGCACCGCGGCGGAATCGAGAACCCGGGCGAAGCCCGGCATGGGCGTGCCCGGCCGGCCGCGCAGCGTGAGCGCCGTGAGGTCGTCATCCGAGAAGCGGGCCTGTATCGCGAGGTCGGCGAGCGCGGGGGGACTCACCGACAGCGTGCGGGCGAGCGGACCATCGCCCCGGCCGCTCGGGCCATGGCACGACGCGCACTGCGCCGCATACGAGCCCTCGCCATCGCGCACGGCGCCCTGGTCGGCGCGTAGCGTCACGATGTACGCCGTCACCGCCCAGCGATCCTCCGGCGAGAGCGCTTCGGCGTACTCGGGCATCCCCGTGCCCGCGACCCCGATGGCGATCTTCCGGTACATGTCCAGCGGCGAGACCCCCGCGAGCGCGGCGCGGTCGGCGAGATCTGCGGGCGGCGGGCCTGTGAGATGCTTGGCGTTCGGACCGTCACCCCGCCCCGTGGCGCCGTGGCACTGGATGCACTGCTCCCGATAGACGGCCTCGCCCCGGGCGAGCGACGGGGGTCGGGCCGGGAACGGCTCGAGCGCTCCGCCCGCGGCCGCGCTGATCCGCTGCACCAAAACCGCGGCACGCTGGGCGACCGAATCGGGGGGCGCGTGTCGGTCGATCATGGCGTGCAGCGTCCGCAACCCGGTGTCGGCCAGGGCGCGCGCCGCGACGGGGAGCGCAGGCACGTCGAACAGTGCGGCGTCGAGGAACTGACCCGACTCCTCGACCTCCTGCGGTACCACCACCTGCCCGCCGCGGGGAGCCACGCCCGCGGCGTACTCCTTCGCTGCGAGTGATGTGGCTGCCACCACGCGCCGTGTCACGGTGAGCGAGTCCTCGCGCTGCGCCTCCAGGGCGGTCGCGCAACAGGCACTCAACACCAAGCTGAGGAACAGCTTAGGACAGATGCGAGTCAGTCCGAAAATGGGGTCCGCAAAAGTAGAGTAAAACTGTCGGGAATTCAAGCATGCAGTCACTCCCCTACCAGCACCGCGACGGCCACGGCCGCCAAGTGCGTGTGCGACAGGGACAAGAGGACGCGACGCACACCTAACTCCCCGGCGCGGGCGGCCGCGGACCCCGACAGGGCGACGTCCGGGCGGCCGTCGGCGCTCCGAATCACTTCGATCTCACGCCAGCCGATGCCGCGCGCGGCATCGCTCCCCTGGAGCGCCTTATAGACCGCTTCCTTGGCGGCGAGTCTCACGGCCACATGCGTGGCGGGATCGGGCCGGCTCTCGCAGTACGCACGCTCCGCGGCGGTCAGGAGCCGTTCGAACACCCGCGCGCCCTTGTCGGCGATGATCGCACTCACGCGCGGCACCTCCACCAGATCGACGCCGACGCTGAGCGCGTTCAGAAGCCCAGCCACACCGCGAGCCACGCCGGGGCGGCAAGGTAGCCACCCAGCACCAGGCCCAGCCACAGCAGCACGGCGGCGAGCGGGCCCCACACGGCGAGCACGGGCCAGAGCGGCAACCGCCAGCGTTCCACGCTTTCGATCTCGGGCGCCCAGCGCTGCGCCTCGAGAGCGAGCTCGTCTTCGAGGGCCAGCCACGCTGCCTCGAGCCGGCGCGCGGTGCCGCGCAGGGCTTCCTGCCACTCTGCGTGCGCCTCCTTGTCGAGCACGCTCGCTTCGCGCACCCGGGCCGCCGCCGCGGCGAGCGCGTCGAGCGCCCCCACGAAGCGCTCGGCCCCGCTGCCCAAGCGCGCGGCAATCGCGCGCCGCTCCGCCGGCGAGACCAGCCGCCGGCGCCACTCGTGGGGCGGCATGCGGACGCGCCGGGCGGCGCGCACGAGCGCGTCGTCGAGCGCCGCCCCGGCCCGCTCCGCGGTGCGTCGCGCGGCGCGCTCCCACGCTGCGAGCCAGGCACGGCGGCCGAGCGCCTCGAGCACCTGATCGCGCTGCTCCTGCGCCGCGGCAGTACGGGCCTCACCGGCAAGCTCGATGACGCGCGTCGCCAGCTCCTCGCGAATGTCATCGAGCCGGATCCAGGGCTCCGCCAGACGGCGCGGCACGAGCAGCCGGCCGAGCGATGGCGCCAGCTCCGGCACCCGGAGCGGCATCGGGATCTTGAGGGGTGCGGTCACGCGAGCAGTGCTGCCACCACGGCCGTGGTATCGGCGAGGGTCTCGAACACGTGGGTCGCACCGCAGGCGCGCAGCGCCGCCACGTCGTAATAGCCCGTGGCCACCGCCACCGACGCGGCGCCGATCGGGCGGCCGCAGGCGACGTCCGCGGGCGTGTCGCCGACGATCACGACGTCGCGACCCGCAAAGCGGCGCCCCGTACGCTCGCTCGCCCGTGCCGCGGCGACGCCCGGGAGGTCGGAGCGGTGTCCCGAGTCGGAGCCGTAAGCGCCCACCGTGAAGCGCGCGGGATCCACCCCGGCGGCGCGCAGCTTGAGAGCGGCACCTGGGGCGAGGTTGCCGGTCAGGAGCCCCACGAGCGCGCGCTGCGCCGCCTCGTGCGCCTCGAGCGCGAGCAGCAGCTCGGCGACACCGGGGAGCAAGTGGGTCGCCCGCTCGGGTTGCTGCCGCAGCTCCAGGTCGAGTAGCTCGAGGTAGCGGCGACACACTGCGGTCGTCAGCGCGTCGTCTCCCGCGCCGGAATGTCCCGCCAATGAGAGGAGGTCGCGCACGATCTGCGGGTCGGTCTTCCCGTCCAGGCGGTAGGTGTCGATCGGGCCCGCCGTTCCCGCCACGTCCTCGAGGGCGCGCTGGATGGCGCGCCGGCCGGCCCCGTCGGTCCACAGCAGTGTGCCGTCGATGTCGAAGAGGATCAGCTTCATGATGAAGAAAATAGACGGTCAGGCCTTGACCCGCCGCACTCCCACGAGACCGTCCCGCAGCCGGCGGGCCAGTGTCGCGTCCCCGAAGAGATCCTCGGACACCACGCCGCCCGAGGCCAGGGCGGAGTGCACGATGCGCCCCGCGCCGGCCCACAGGGCGACGTGGCTCACGCGTCCCGCTTCGGCGAAGAACAGCAGATCGCCCGCCTCGTAGCCGCTGCCGTCGCTGGCGAGCCGCACCTCCCGGCCCGTGACCGACTGGAGGTCCGAGTCGCGCGGCAGTGCGATACCCCGCGCCGCGTAGGTGGCCTGCACCAGCCCGGAGCAGTCGATCCCCCAGTCGGTGCGCCCTCCCCACACGTACGGGACCCGTGAATACCAGCGCAGCGCCCACTCGGGCGCGGCGAGGAACGCCGCCTCCGCTCGCCACTCCGCCTCCGGTCGCACCACGCCCGTGACGACGTTCCACAGCTCCCCATCTGCCGTCTCCACACGGCCGTCACGCCGCAGCGCGACGCGGGCGCCATGCGGCAGGCGCAGGCGCGCCTCCACCCCGCGCAGCTCCGCACCCGCGGCGCGCGCGCGCGCGCGGCCCACCCAGTCTTCGAGCCAGCCGTCCGGGCCTGTGGCAAGGTATCCGCCGGCCGTCCAGGCATGGTAGCCGTCTTGGGTGCGGACGCGCAGCCAGTCGCCGCGCTGCTCGAGCACCGCGAGCGGCTCGCCGTGCAATGCCTCGCTCACTCGCGCGGCGCCCACCGCCGGCGCGGACAGGAGCGGCGCCAGCGCGGCGGTCACCACCGCCGCGCCCTGGTCCCGCACGGCCGGCGCGGGGAGCAGGTGGAGGTCCAGCCCGAGTCCCGCATCGCGGCCGAGCCGCTCGAGCGTCGCGAGCGCCTCACGACTCGATGTCGTGCCCACGAGCCTGCGCCCACCGGACTCCACGCTCACCTCGAACACGCCGAGGCGCGGGTCGGGGACCCACTTGCGGCGCACGTCGGACAGGTCGCGCTCGAACCGGTCCGTCATGCCCCGCCTCCCGCGAGCCCCGGGATATCCTTCATCCCGCGGGCCAGTTGCACGGCGCGCTCCACCGCGACCGGCACTGCCTGCCCGGCCAGCGCCTCTGCCTGGAGCGGCGTAGCTGGCGCGACCGCCGCCGTGCTGACGGCGAACACGACATCCCCGTCGAACCGCGTGCTGTAGGGGACGATGCGGCGTGCCAGCGCGTCGCCGCCCGCGTGCGCGAGCGCCTCGAGCTCCAGCCGGTCGAGCGCGGCGTTCGTCGCCACGACGGCCAGCGTCGTGTTCTGCCCGGTCCCAACGCCCAGCGGCGGGCGGCCCTCACCCAAGTAGCGCAGCGCGTCCACCGGCTTGCCGTCCGGCCCGCGCGCCCCTGCGAGGATGTCACCCGCGCCGTCGAGCACGTTGCCGACCGCGTTCACCACGACCAACGCTGCGACCACGACATCGCCCCCCTGCACCGCCCACGTTCCCACGCCGCCCTTCATCGCCCGCCGGGCGCCGAGCGCCTTGCCGACCGTCGCGCCCGTACCGGCGCCGACCGATCCCTCGGCGATGTCGGTGGAGGCAGCGTCGCAGGCGTGGTGGGCGTCGTCCGGCCTCGGCCAGCGATCGGCGCGGCCGCCTGGCGCCAGGTCGAAGTCGAAGATCACGGCCGTCGGGACGATCGGCACGATCCCCGCCGAGCCGGCGGGGAAGCCGCGTTTTCGCTCGGCGAGCCAGCGCATCACGCCGTCCGCCGCGCCGAGGCCGAACGCCGAGCCGCCGGTGAGCAGAATCGCGTCCACGTGCCCGACCAGGTGACGCGGATGGAGTGCGTCGAGCTCGCGCGTTCCCGTCGCCCGGCCGCGTACGGCCGCAGCCGCGCGCATCCCGCCCGGCGGCCCGAGTATCACCGTGCAACCGGTCGCGGCCACGGTGTCGGTCCAGTGACCGACCGTGATCCCGGAGACGGACGCGAGGTTGGGCACGGTCACGCGCTCGGCTTGCTCGGCTTGTGGCAGACACGTACGTTAGCGCGCATGGCGACACCCGTGCCACAGACCGCGCCGACGAAGGTGCTCGTGGTGGACGACGAAGACGGAATCCGCCAGGCGCTCGACCGCTTTCTCTCGCGGCTCGGCTACCGCGTGGTGCAGGCGTCGAGCGGCGCCGAAGCCCTGGACCGGCAGGCCGCTGAAGCACCGCAGGCGATGCTCTCCGACATCCGCATGCCGAACATGACGGGCCTCGAGCTCGTCCCCAAGGCGCTGGCGCAGGACGCCGATCTCGCCATCCTCATGCTCACGGCGATCGATGAGCCGCGCACGGCGATCGAGTGCCTCAAGCTGGGCGCCTACGACTACCTCATCAAGCCCGTGGATTTGGACGAGCTCGAGATGTCGCTCCAGGGGGCGCTGCGCCAGCGGCAGCTGGAGATCGAGCGACGCGAGCTGGAGCAGTGGCTGGCCCGCGAAGTCGCCGTCCGCACGCGGGACCTGGAGGACCACACGACGGCGATCGCCCAGATCGCTCTCGACGCTATCGCGGCGGCGCGGGATTGGCCGGCGGAGGGGGCGGCGGTGGAGAAGCTGGCCCACGCGTTGGAGAGCCCGGTCGACGAGATCGCCGCCGAAGTCCGCAAGCGCCGCGGCTAGGTTTTCGGGGCCTGCGCCTTCGCCTCACACGCCTTGCAGCGCGTGATGCCG